>Ga0070741_10012834_pt1 | contig 15013 bp, 16 predicted proteins | sample Coa_R1_4_FD_66440 | JGI IMG/M metagenome (GOLD analysis project Ga0070741, IMG submission 66440) | Surface soil microbial communities from Centralia Pennsylvania, which are recovering from an underground coalmine fire - Coalmine... | ecosystem: Environmental > Terrestrial > Soil > Unclassified ... | reverse complement strand
GGCATCCCGGCCTGAATATAGTGACGCTATGCCGGCCCGACGCACAATCGGCGTCGACATCGGCGGAACCAAACTGCTCGCGGGCGTCGTCTCACCCGGGCTGGAGGTGCACCACCGTACCCAACGAACGGTCGCCGGTCTCGACCAGCCTGCCCTGCTCGACATGATGGTTGACGCCGTCGACGAGTTGCGTCAGGCCGCGGGCGTCGATCCGCTCGCCGTTGGTTTCGGTGTCCCCTGTTTGATGGACCACCGCACGGGCACGGCACTGATGTCCGTCAACCTGCCGCTTGCCAACATCCCGCTGGCTGACGTGATGGCGGAGCGGCTGGGTTTGCCGACGTTCGCCGACAACGATGCAAATGTCGCCACGCTCGCCGAGCACCGCGCCGGGGCGGCAAAGGGCGCGCGGGAAGCGGTCATGCTGACCGTCGGCACCGGTATTGGAGGGGGGCTCATTTTGCGGGGCGAGCTCTATCACGGCGCGATCGGGGCCGGAGCCGAGCTCGGACACACGGTCATCGACGAAGATGGACCTCCCTGCCAGGGCAACTGCCCCAACCATGGATGCGTCGAGTCGCTCGCTTCGGGAACGGCTCTGGCCCGAGAAGCCCTGCGTGTCGCGCGCGAACGACCCCAGTCCGGTCTCGGCGCGGCGGTCGCCGCGGGCCGAGACCTCGCAGGACCCCTCGTCACGGAGCTGGCGCACGACGGTGACCCAGCGGCGATCGAGGTGCTGGCGTTGGTGGGGACAAGGCTGGGCGTGGCAATCGCGAGCTTCGCGAACATCTTCAACCCCGAGGTCGTGGTCATCGGCGGTGGCGTGGTCGGTGCGGGTGAGCTTCTCCTCGGCCCGGTCCGCGCCGAGGTTAAGGCCCGAGCCCTGCCCCCGACCCGAGACATTGTCCGAGTCGAGGGCGCGGCATTCGGCGTGGAGGCGGGGATGATCGGCGCCGCGCTGCTGGGCTTCGATGGGGTAGCTCGGGGGGCTGGGTCGTGAGTGGGCGGCTTGTGGTCTGCCCGACCCCGATCGGCAACCTCGAGGACGTGACGCTGCGCGTTCTCTCCGCCCTGCGCGAGGCCAACGTCATCGCGTGCGAGGACACCCGCCGCACCAGGGTTCTACTCGACCGCTACGGCGTGAACGCCAGGCTCCTCTCCTATCACGAGCACAACGAGCGCCAGCGGACCGGCGAGCTCATCTCGCTGATGCGCGACGGCGCGGTGGTCGCGCTCGTGTCTGACGCGGGGATGCCGCTTGTTTCCGACCCCGGTCTGCTCCTGGTCCAGGCGTGCGTCGCGGCGGGACTCGCGGTCGAGGTGCTGCCCGGCCCCTCGGCGGCGCTGGCGGCCTTGGTCGCGAGCGCGTTGCCATCCGACCGCTGGCGCTTCGAAGGCTTTCTGCCGCGCAAGCGAACCGACCTGATCGCTGCCTTCAGGTCGCCGGAGACGGTGGTGGCGTTCGAGTCGCCGCGGCGGCTTGCACGATCGCTTGCAGCTCTGGCCGAACTCGACGCCTCGCGCCCCGTGGTGGTCTGCCGCGAGCTCACCAAAATGCACGAGGAGGTGGTGCGGGGCACCGCAGCTGAACTCGCCGCGCGGTATGCGGAGTCGCCACCTCGCGGAGAGGTCGCCCTTGTGATCGGCCGGGCCCCCGACCAACCCGGCGCAGATTTAGATGCTGCTGTCGATGCGGTGCGGCAGCTCGTTTCCGCCGGCGCGCGGCCGCGACCCGCGGCGAGGGTGGTCGCCGGGCTCACCGGTGCCCGCGCCAACGAGCTGTACCGCGCGCTCAAGGAGGCGAGGTGAAGCTGACGCTCACGCGTGACGCCGAGGAGTTCGCCGCCCGCACCAGTGATCTCTTCGAGAGTCGGATCGAGTGCAACTTGATCGCCACCGTTTGTGCGGGCGTCCTTGCCGGCCACTATCCCCAAAGCGCGCCGCTGTTCGCTTACGGCACCGAGAACGGCGAGACGGGGTTCGCGGCGCTGCGCACGCCTCCCTGGAACATGCTTGTGACCGATCAATCTGCGCCGATAGAGGACGAGCTGGTGGCACGCTGGCTTGAAGAGGATCCGGGGGTCTCGGGCGCGTTGAGGGCCCCACCGGCGCCGCGCGTGCGGTCGCGTCGGCTTGGGCTAGGGCCACGGGCGGGTCGACTCGCCAGCTAGTGCGCGAACTGACCTACGTGCTCGAAAGCGTCACCGATCCGCCTCGTCCGGCGCCGGGTTCGTTGCGGCTTGCACGCCGAGACGAGCGGGAGCTCATGCTCGAGTGGATGAGGGCGTTCGGGCAGGAGACGGCGATTTTCACCGACGAGAGAGCGGCGATCATCGTGGATGCGCGAGAGGCGCAGCGCGGCCTCTGGGTGTGGGATCAGGACGGGCCGGTGTCGATGGTTTCAACGGCGCCGCTCGTAGCAGGCACCGTCAGGGTCGGTCCCGTGTACACACCGCCCGAGCGCCGGCGCCGGGGCTATGCCGGAACCGCTGTCGCGACCGCCAGCCGGCAGGCCCTCGAACGCGGTGCGCGGCGATGCATGCTGGCCGCGGACTCCACCAATCCCACCTCGAACAAGATCTACATGGAGATCGGTTACCGGCAGCTCGGCGAGCACGAGGAGTGGGAGTTCGTCGGCTCCGGAGTTTTGGGAGGGGGCGAATGAGTTTGGCCTCTCGCAGGGCGATCCGGCCCTACTAGGGCGATCCGGCCTCTAAGGGGGCGATCTGGCTCTACTTGACCTGCCTTATGAGCCACGCGAGCTCTCAAAATCCTCGTGTGGCTCATACAACACAACGGGCAGGTAAATCCGGGCTCGCTTCACTTCCAGACTCGTCGGTTGGCTCATCAAGCAGGTAACCGGCCCGGTCGACCGGCGCAGTCCTCCCTCACCATCGCCTAACCGGCCGCGGTCGTTCCTCACCATAGCCAGCCCCAAGCCCCGCACCGACAGGCGGCCGACATCCAACCACGGATAGCCTTCGCCCTGGCCAAGCCCCTCCACCACAGATGCCCTTCTACATCACCACCCCGATCTACTACGTCAACGCCGAGCCCCACCTCGGCCACGCGTACACGACCATTGCCGCCGACATCCTCGCGCGTCATATGCGTCAGCGAGGCGAGGACGTTTTCTTTCTCACGGGCACCGACGAACACGGCGAACCGATCGCCGATGCGGCTGCGAGCCAGGGCCTCGAGCCCAAAGCGCTCGCGGACCGCAACGCCGAGCGGTTCAAGGCCTTGATGCCGCAGATCGAGGCGACGAACGACTTCTTCATCCGCACATCCGATCCCCAGCACGAGCTCCGCGTACAGGAGATCCTCCAAGCGGTTCACGACGCTGGCCACACCTATAAGGGCCTCTACGAGGGCTGGTACTGCCCCCGCTGCGCGGACTTCAAGGTCGAAAACGAAATCCTCGAGGGCAACCTCTGCCCGATCCACGAGATCCCGCTGGAGCGACACCAGGAAGAGAACTGGTTCTTTCGTCTCTCGACCTTCCAGGAGCCGCTTGAGCGGCTATATCGCGAGCAGACCGACTTCGTGCTGCCGCGCGTCCGCTACAACGAAGCGCGCGCTTTTATCGAGCAGGGGCTGGCAGATATCTCGCTCAGTCGCGCCCATCTGCGGTGGGGAGTGCCGGTCACCTGGGATAGCTCACAGGTCTTTTACGTATGGTTCGACGCGTTGCTGAACTACGTCACCGCGCTGTCCTACGCGCGCGAGGGCGAGGACCTGACCGGTCGGTATTGGCCTGCCACCGTCCACCTGATCGGCAAGGACATCCTCAAGTTCCACGCGGTCTTCTGGCCGGCAATTCTGATGGCCGCTTCGCTCGAGCTCCCGCGCCATGTCTTCATCCACGGCTACTTGCTCGGCGCTGACGGGCGCAAGATGAGCAAATCGCTCGGCAACGTGCTCGACCCGTTCGAGGTGATGGATAAGTTCGGGACCGACGCGTTGCGCTTCTACCTCATGCGTGACGTTCCGTTCGGCTCAGATGGCGCTGTTGGAATGGACGCGGTGCGTTCTCGCTATGAGACCGAGCTCGCCAATGAGTACGGAAATCTGGCCAGCCGCGTGGTCGCCATGGTTCAGCGCTACCGCGACGGCGATGTGCCTGCCGGCGAAACAGATCCGGCGCTGGGGGCCGACTTCGCCGACCTCCCGCAGCAGGTTGCCGACGTGATGGACCGGCTCGAGCCGACGCAGGCGCTCACCTTGATCTGGGAGCGCGTGCGCAGACTCAACCGCTACGTGGAAGAGCGCGCGCCGTGGCGGCTCGCCCGCGATCCGGCTGATGCGGACGCGTTGGATCAGACATTGCGCTCTCTCTTCGAGGGCGTCCGCGTCGTCAGCTTGCTGCTTTACCCGTACATTCCGGCGACCTCGGATCGGTTGCTGCAGGCGCTCAATGTCCAGGATCGTGACTTTGCGCCCGCGAGATGGCGGGACCACGTCGGGGGCACGGCTGATCCGCTCGAGCCGCTGTTTCCAAAGCGGGCTTGATCGACAGCCACACCCACCTCGACATGTGCGAACCGCCCACGGCGGAGCTGGTTGACGCCGCGATGGCGGCCGGGATTACCCGGATCGTCACCGTGGGCACGACCAGCGAGTCGTGTCGCGCCGCGCTTGAGGCCGCCGAAGAGTTCGCGCCCGTGTACGCGGCGATCGGCCGCCATCCAAACGAGGCGGCGGGGTTTGACGACGCAGTGCTTCGGGAACTGCGCGACTTGGCCCAGCACGAGAAGTGCGTGGCGATCGGCGAGACGGGCCTTGACTATTACCGCGACTACGCCCCGCGCGAAGACCAGGAGCGGGCCTTTGCTTCCCAGCTCGAGCTCGCCGCCGAGCTTGACAAGCCCGTTGTCATTCATACGCGTGCCGCCGAGGATGACACGCTGCGCGCGCTGAACGAGCGCGCAGGTGACGCCCGCGTGATCCTCCATTGCTTCACCATGACCGCAAGGGTGCACGAATGCCTGAAGCACGAAAGCTGGTGGTTCTCCTTCGCCGGCAACGCGACGTATCCCAAGGCCACCGACCTGAGGGAAGCCGCCCGGCTGGTCCCCGCCGCCCGGCTGCTCGTCGAAACCGACGCTCCCTTCCTGGCTCCCCAGCCGGTTCGCGGCAAGCCCAATCAGCCCGCCTATGTAGCTCACACCGCGCGAGCGCTGGCGGAGGAGCGGGGGATGGAGTACTCGGAGTTCGAGGCGGTGACGGAACGGAGCGCTGCCGCAGCCTTCGGATGGTGAGCGCCGGATCGTGAGCCCTCCACGGGCAGAGGGTCGTGAGCCCGCCACGGGCAGAGGGATCGTGAGCCCTCCACGGGCAGAGGGGGCGAGGCGACGAGCCGGCCGCCGTCAGCGCCGGCTCGGTCAGAACTTCCTCGTCGACCAGAACATCCTCGACGTGATCGAGCGCCTGGCGGCGGTCGAGGCGGGCGACGTCGTGCTCGAGATCGGCGCCGGCCCGGGCGTGCTGTCCGTGCGCCTGGCCGCGCGCGCAAGCCATCTTCATACGGTCGAGATCGACCCCAGACTCGAGCACCAGCTCAGGGAGGCGCTGGCGCGAGTCGACAACGTCTCCATCCATATCGCGGACGCACTCGAACTCGATCTGGGCGCGCTCGCCCCGGCCCCGACTAAGGTCATCGCCAACCTGCCCTACGCGATCGCCGCGACCGCGATCCTCCGCACGATCGAGGAGCTGCCCGCCGTCTCGCGCTGGGTGGTGATGGTGCAGCGCGAGGTCGGCGAGCGGCTCGCCGCCCCCCCGGGAACACGCGCCTATGGCGCCCCATCGGTGCTAATCCAGCTGGCGTGCGACGTCGAGGTGCTTCGCCCGGTGGCGCGGACAGTGTTTCGCCCCGTACCCAACGTGGACTCGGTTCTGCTGGGAATGCGCAGACGCCAAGCGGCCGCGCCGCCCGAGGTGCGCAGACTCGTAAGAGCCGGCTTCGCGCACCGGCGTAAGCCCCTGGCCTCGTCACTGGGGCTGGTCCCGGACCAGCCGGCCGAGATCCGCGAACGGACGCGCGCCGCTCTCGAAGAGATGGGCCATCCCGGGGATGAGCGCGCCGAGCGGCTTGCGCCCGAGGAGTTCCGTGCGCTCGCCGTGCGCCTATCGGGACTATGAAGTACGTCGTCCGCGCTCCGGCGAAGGTCAATCTGTGCCTGTTTCTCGGCCCGACACGGGCAGACGGCCGTCACGAGCTGGTGACGCTGTTCGAGTCAGTCTCACTCGCGGATGAACTCTCGGTTTCGGTCCGCTCTCGTCCTCCTGATGCGGTCCGCTGCGACGAGATCGACGACCCAAATCTCGCCGCGGTCGCGCTCGAACGATTACGGGCGCGTGGTTGGGAAGGCCCACCGCTCCACGTGCAGGTCGCCAAACACATCCCCGTCGCAGGGGGGATGGGCGGGGGGTCGGCCGATGCCGCCGCCGTTCTTCGCCTCGCGAATCGAATCCGAGCCGTTCCACACCAGACGATTGACGACGTCGCGGTCGAACTCGGCGCTGACGTCCCGAGCCAGCTCCAGCCGGGGCTGGCCCTGGGCACCGGGGCGGGCGAGCGGGTGCAACCCCACCAGCCGCTTGCCCCACACGCCTTCGTCGTCGTCAGCCAGCGATATCGGCTCGCCACCCGCGAGGTCTACGCCGAGGCCGACCGGCTCGCCCTGCCCCACGACCGCGCTGGGCTCCAGGAGAAGCTCGATCTGCTGCGCACGGAACTAGCTCCCGGAGCGCGACTGCCGAGCGGCCTCCTTGTCAACGAGCTGGAGCCGGCCGCGCTCTCGCTCCTGCCGCAGATCGAAGAGTCACTTGCGGGGGTTCGCGATGCCGGCGCCGACGATGCTCTCGTCTCGGGCTCGGGTCCCACCGTCTTTGGCCTCTTCTGGGGGGAGGACGCGATGCGGCGCGCTGCAGAGAGCCAAGCCAGCCTCCAGGATCAATTCCCTGACACCATGACGGCCACGCCTGTCGACTCCGCCTTCGGCGAACCCCGTCCATACGGCTAAAGCGCACAAAGACCGCGCGTAAAGCGCCCGTCCCCCTTCCCGCCGTCGCCACCTTCCGGCAAAATCCTCAGATCGAACGCAAGCCGCTCATTTCAGTCCTGACCGCATACCGCAGCTCATGAGCAATACCGAGATCACCTATCTGGTCGGCGTCTGCCTCGGTGTGTTCGGGCTGGCCGCCTTCGGCTTATTCGTGCTGGCGCCGGCGGTCACCGCCTACCGGCGTCCGCTGGAGCGGGTCGCCGCCGCGATCCTCTCCTTATATGTGCTCGTCGCGCTCGTGGGCATCGGAGTCGCAATCGGGGCGGTGATCGTCCTGGAGTGGCCACGGCTGTTCTGATCTGCCACGGAACCTCGCGCTAGTGAGTGTGAGCGCTGGGGACCTGGGCGCGCTGGCCGCGATCACCGACGCGGTCGAAGCCGGCGCGGGCCTGCCCGAGATCCTGCGGACGGCGGCGCGCGCGCTGAACGCGAGCCTCATCCTGATCGACCGCTCGGGCGTTGTGCTGGCGGTGGCGACGCGTTCTACAGCCGATGAGCGTTCGCTGATGCGCGCCACCGAAGGCGTGCAGACGGTCGACTTGCGGGTTGCCGAGACGACCGTGGGGCAGCTTCGTCTCCGCGTCCGCGAGCGTCCTCCCGACGGGACCTTGCTGCGGCTGGTCACGGCTCTCGTCGCCTCCGAAGTCGATCGAGTCCGCGCCCCCGAGCGCGCTTCTGAGCAGGCCGCGATCAACTTCCAGCACGCGGTGCTCGCCCGGCAGATCGACAACCGTGACGACCTGCTCGCGCGTGGCAAGGAGCTGGGGATTGACCTGTCGCACGGCGCCAGCGTGGTCGTGGTGCGTGCCCACCCCCGGACGCCGACCGCCGACTGGCGTAGGCGTCTGCTTGCGCTCGTGCGCCGCGGCGCGCGGTCGGTCGCGCCCGGCGCGATCGTCGCGCCGGTCGAGAATGACGGGGGCGAGGTGATTGCGCTCATACCCGAGAATTCACGCGATGCGGGGCGACGAGTTGCTGCCGTGGTGTTGCGCGAGCTCGAGTCGGGGCTACCCGGCTTCGCCTGCGCGATCGGCCGCAGCCGTGTCGCGTCTGACCCGCTCAACCTTCGCCGCGCGCGCGATGAAGCCCTGCTTGCGGCCAACGTCGTCGAAGGCGACCCGGACCGGTCGGAGCTCTCCTTCTCCGAGACGGGCACCTATCAGCTGCTGCTTCCACACATGGACGACCCCGCGGAGCTCGGACGTTTCTACGAGGAGACCGTGCGCCCGTTGCTCCTCTACGACGAGCAGTACGAGACCGACTTGATCGGCACGCTGCAGACATTTTTGGAGTGCGACGCCAACGTGAACGCCACCGCGGCACGACTTACAACCCATCGCCACACGGTCCGCTACCGCTTTGAGCGCGTGCGCGAGCTGACCGGCCTCGACGTCTCATCCAGCGACGGTCGGGAGAAGCTGTCTCTGGGCCTGAAGGCGATGCGCGTGCTCGGCATCGCCGCGCCGAGGGGCCCGGCCACCGAGCCAGGCGCCGAGGGCGGAAGGGTCAGGCGGTGACCAGACACCGCGCTCGCGGGACGCTGCGACAGAGGGCGGCCTTGGCGAGCCCGACTGCCGCGATGTTCTCCAAGGTTGCGCTCGAGCGCGAGGCCGGCCAGCGCCTGAGGCGGCTCAGCGACGCGACGCGCGACCGCTTCGGGCAGTGGCGCCGTCCCACGCGCGAGAGGATGCGGGCCCTGACCGTCGACACGCGAGGGCGGGTGCAATGGCGCGACGCGCCCGCGCCTCCGCTGCCCGGTCCAGACGGAGCCATCGTGCATCCGATCGCGGTTGCGACGTGCGACCTGGACCGCATGCTCTTGCTCGGGCGGACTCCATTCCCGCTGCCGCTCCATTTCGGCCACGAATGCGTCGCCGAGGTGCTCTCGGTCGGCGAGCACGTGGTGCAGGTGCGCCCCGGAGACCACGTGGTCGTTCCCTTCCAGATCAGCTGCGGCACCTGTGCGCCGTGTCGGGCCGGCCACACCGGCAATTGCGCAACCGTTCCTCCTGTTTCGATGTTCGGGTTTGGCGTCGGGGGCGGTCACTGGGGCGGGGCTGTCTCCGATCAGCTCGCCGTGCCGTACGCCGATGCCATGCTCGTTCCGCTTCCGTCCGGAGTCGACCCGGCCGCGGCGGCAAGCGTCGCCGACAACGTCAGCGATGGCTATCGCCACATCGCGCCGTACACGAACCTGCTTGAGGAAGGCGATGGCGAGATCCTGATCCTCGCCGGGATGAGTCGCCGGCAAGCCTTCAGCGCGAGCGTTCCACTCTATGCCGGTCTTGTGGCGCGGGCGCTCGGAGCCCGCCAGGTCCATTTCTTCGACAGCCGTGAGCATGTGCGCTGGCACGCGGAGCGGCTTGGCCTGGTCGCACACACGCCCTCGGAGATACGCCACATGCCCACGTTGCCTTTGGTGGTGGACGCGACCGCCAGCCCCTCGGGGATACGTACGGCGCTCGAGCACACCGCGCCTGACGGGGTTTGCAGCAGCCTGGGCATGCTCCATCGCATCGCGCCCATACCCGCCGGGCTCATGTTCGGACGCAACGTCACGCTCCACGTCGGCCGCAGCCACGCCCGTGCGCTGATTCCCCACGTGCTCGAGCTTGTTGGCTCGGGCAGACTCCACCCGGAGCTTGTCACGACGGACCTGGCCCCTCTCGACGATGCTCCCCGCGCGATAACGGAACACATGCGCGGGGACGCAACCAAGACGATCCTCGTCGAGGGGGCCTAGGAGCCGCGATGACAGTCGGGATCATCACCGGGTCGGGCACGTATGCGCTGCCGGGATTCGAGGAACCCGAGGAGGTGAACGTGGCGACGCCGTTTGGCGATGCGATCGTCAATCGCGGGCGATACGCAGGCGTCGACGCGTTGCACGTCTCTCGCCATGGAAGCGGCCACGTCAGGCTTTCCAGCCAGGTCACCCACAGGGCCAACATTTGGGCGCTCAAACAACTCGGCGCGACCGCGGTGGTTGGCTGCACGGCCTGCGGCGCGGTCGATCCCACGCTGACGCTCGGCTTACTGGTGGTGTTCGACGACCTGCATTTTGCGGTGAACCGTCTGCCCGACGGCTCGCTGTGCACGTTCTTCGTGCAGCCGGGCGATCCCTCGCGAGGCCACTGGATCCTCCACGGCGGCCCCTTCTCGGAAGGCTTGCGGGTTGCTCTGCGAGACGCCGCGGCAGCGGCCGGCCACGAGGTCCGCGACGGTGGCGTCTACGGCCACGTGGACGGGCCCCGCTTCAACACCCCGGTGGAGATCGCACAGCTGGCCGCCTGCGGCGTCACGGCGGTCAGCCAAACGGGTGGCCCCGAAACGGTGCTGTGCGGCGAGCTTGAATTGCCGTTCGCCCTCGTCGGCTACGTGACCGACTACGCCAACGAGGTGAAAAAAGGAGAGCCCACGCCGGTCGAAACGCTGATCGAGCTGATGGGCCGCGGCAGCGCGGTCTTCGCCGACGTGCTGATGGGCGCCCTTCCACGGGCCCAAAGTGACACGCCAACGGCGGCGGGCACCGTCTACCGGTTCGAGCAGGGATGACGGACACTGACCCCGCCGTCTTGGTCATGGCCCGCGCTCCGCGCCGGGGCGAAGTCCGCCGAGCGCTCGAGCCTCTGATCGGCGCCGATCGGTGCGCCGCGCTTCAAGCCCAGCTGATCAAGGTCGCGGTGGGGTGGGGGAGTGAGGTCGCACCCGAAGCCCTCCACGTCGCCCACGATCCACCCGATGCAGCGAGTGAGATCCGCCGGCTGCTCGCCCCGCACTCCGTGGTGTTCCCGCAGAACGGTGACGGGATCGCGGGTCGGCTCGCCGACGGGGCCGCGCGCGTGTTCTCCCGTCACTCCGGCCCGCTGCTCATCGTTTGGCCGGATCTTCCGCGAATCCGACCCGAGCACGCGCGTGCGGCGCTCGACGACTTGGCCGCGGGTTGCGACGTGGTCCTCGGCCCTGCGCTTGAAGGAGGCTTCTACCTGATCGGGATCAGCCGGCCGATGCCGAGGCTGTTCGCCCTCCCGGAGCAGGCGTGGCGCAGCCCCGATGTCATGACGCTCACTTCGGCGGCCGTCCGCTCCGCCGGCCTTGAGCTCGGCATCCTGCGAGCGGAGCGCGCGCTGCACCGCCCCGCCGATCTCCGTGCGGCGCTCGCGGATCCACTGCTGCCGGAGGGGATCGCACAGATACTTGGTGGGCGCTGAGCCGCACTCCGAGCACTGGGGGGCGGGGATTCGAACCCAAGCGATTTCTCGGTCCAAAGCCGAGCGTCTTGCCCTTAGACGACCCCCCATCGAGGCGTATTTGCTTGCCGAATCTATCAACGACCCGGGCGCGCTCCGAAACGATTCCGTCCGGCTTTAGCACGAACATGTGTTCGTGCCTCAGTACACAGAAGAGTGCGCTCGAGATGCCGTCGCATCCTCGCTTTGCTACACCGAGGCGCTTCGCAAGCTTGGGCTGCGACCCCACGGAGGAAACTTCCGCCTGTTCCGCAAATACGTCGACGAGATATGGCGTATTCCGACCGACCACTTCAATGCGGACGCGGCCAGAGTCGCACGAGTCAAGACGTTGCAGCGGCCTGTCCCACTTGCAGACGTACTTGTCGAGGGCTCTAGCTACAGCCGCACGAAGCTGAAGCAGAGGCTCTACGCCAGCGGCCTGAAAGCGCGGAGTTGTGAGCTTTGCGGCCAGGGCGAGAATTGGAGGGGTCGCAGGATGTCGCTAATCCTGGATCACATCAACGGGGTTCCAGACGACAATCGACTATCGAACATGCGAATCGTGTGTCCCAATTGCGCCGCCACGCTCGATACTCATTGTGGCCGGCAGAATCGTCTATCGCCGCGCGAGTGTGCGTTATGCGGGCAGGCCTTCACGCCCAGGTACAGCAAGCAACACTATTGCTCGAGTTACTGCGGGCAACGTCACGGCAATCGCGACCGAACGCCGAAGCCTGATGCCCGCAAGGTGCCTCGCCCGTCGTACGAACAGTTGCAAGCGGATCTCCAGATCATGAGCGTCGTCGCCGTCGGCCACAAGTACGGCGTGTCTGACACCGCAATTAGAAAATGGCTGCGGTGGGAGCGCGACGCGAGGGCACGGGCCGAGGCGTTGCGGACGCAGGACCCTCCGACGGATACCATCGCCGCGTGAGCGCTCCGGTCGTTGTGATCATCGCTGCCGGTGAGGGGACGCGCATGCGCTCGGCCACGCCCAAGCTGCTGCACCCACTCTGCGGTCGGCCGCTGATCCACTGGACAGTCGCGGCTGCCCGAGAGGCCGGCGCGGGCAAGGTGGTGGTCGTCGACGGGCCGGCGCGGGCGCTCGATCAGGCCCTCGACGGGGAGGTTGAGGTCGCCGTCCAGGAGCGAGCGCTCGGTACGGCGGACGCGGTCAAAGCCGCAAGTAACCACTTGCAGTCCACCGGCACCGTGGTCGTGGTGAACGGCGACAACCCGCTCTTCACGCCGCAAACGATCCAGCGGCTGGTCGAAGCTCACGATCGCTCCGGTGCGGCAGCGACCATCGCCACGGCGATCCTCGAGGACCCCGGCCGGTTCGGCCGGGTCGTCCGCGCACCTGACGGCACGGTGGAGCGGGTGGTCGAGACCAAGGCCGCGGGCGACGCGAGCGCGCTCGAGCTCGAAATCCAAGAGGTCAACGCAGGCCTGTATGCGTTTGACGGCGAGTTGCTGCAAACAGCCCTCTCCGAAGTCCGCGCGGACAACGCTCAGGGCGAGTTCTACCTCCCCGATGTCCTGCCGGCGATCCGTCGTCACGAGCGGACCGTGGACGCTTACGAGATCGAAGATCCGCTCGAGACGCTCGGCGTCAACGACCGCGTCGAGCTGGCCAAGGTCCGTGCGGTCGCACAACGGCGCATCCACGAGCGCCACATGCTCGCCGGCGTGACGATCGTCGATCCGAATTCGACCGTGATCGAGGCCGAGGTCGAGGTGGGACCCGACGCCGTGATCGCGCCGTTCACGAGCCTCCGCGGCAACACCAGCGTCGGCTCGAACTCGACCATCGGCCCGCTGTCCACGGTGATCGACGCCCGCATCGGCGAGGGTTGCACGATCGTGCACTCCTACATCACGGGTGCGGCGATCGGCGACGGCGTGAACGTCGGGCCGTTCGCCTATCTACGGCCCGGGACCGTTCTGCACGACGGCGCCAAGGCGGGCACTTTCGTCGAGATCAAGAACTCGGACATCGGCGCCGGCGCAAAGGTGCCTCACCTTTCGTACGTCGGTGACGCCGACGTTGGCGACCGTACCAACCTCGGCGCCGGCACGATCACGGCCAACTACGACTACCAAAAGAAGAATCGCACCACCATCGGTGCGCGCGTCAGGGGCGGAGTTCACACGTCGCTGATCGCCCCCGTGAGCGTGGGCGATGACGCCTACACCGGGGCGGGCTCAGTGATCACCAAGGATGTCCCACCGGGTGCGCTTGGCGTGGCGCGGGAACGCCAGCAAAACATCGAGGGGTACGCCGCGCGCCGCGAAGAACGGGAGGAGACCCCGACCGGCGAACGACCTGCCACGAGCCCGACGAGCGACCAGTCCGCCGCGGACGAAGACGCCGGTGAGAGCGGGTAAGGAGCCAGGTGCCGTCGCCTCACCGGCGTACACTCGCGACGCAATGAGCATCGTGCAGGAACACCCGGCCGCGGGCGATCTGCAGCTCGAGTACAACAAGCGCTTGATGCTCGTTGCCGGGCGGGCTCACCCGGGGCTTGCCGCGCGGATCGCGGACAAGCTCGGCGTGGCGTTGGGCAGGATGACGCTTCGGACGTTCTCCAACGGCGAGGTGTACTGCCGCTACGAGGAATCCGTGCGCGGGGCGGATGTCTTCATCGTCCAGCCCACCTGCGCCAACCCGGAGGCGGGGTTGAGTCCCAATGACTCGCTGATCGAGCTGCTCGCGATGGTCGATGCGGCGGTGGGTGGTTCGGCCCACCGGGTGATCGCGGTGACCCCCTGGTACGGGTATTCGCGTCAGGAGAAGAAGTCGGCTCCCCGCGAACCGATCACCGCCCGGCTGGTCGCACACATGCTTGAGACCGCCGGTATCGATCGCATCGTGACCATGGACCTGCACTCCGGGCAGATCCAGGGGTTCTTCCAGAAACCCTGCGACCACATGACCGCGATGTTCATGCTCACGCAGTACTTCGCCGACCTCGCGCTCGAGGACCTAGTGGTCGTCGCCCCGGACGCCGGGCGCGTGAAGCTGAACAAGCGCTTCGCAAGCAGGATCGGGGCCGACCTCGCGATCCTCAACAAGGAGCGGCCGGCCCAGCAGGTCGCCGAGATCGGCTACGTGATCGGCGAGGTGGAAGGTAAGACCGCCGTCATCGTCGACGACATAATCGACACCGCCGGCACCCTGAAGGCCGCCGCGCAGGCGGTCCACGACGCCGGCGCCCGACGCGTCTACGCGGCCGCGACCCATGGGGTGTTTTCAGGACACGCCTGGACGAACCTGACCGCCGCCAACTTCGAGCAGGTCGTCGTGACCGACACAATTCCGCTGGCCCCGGGCGCGCCCGACTTCGTCCGGGTCCTCTCCTGCGCCGACCTCCTCACCAGCTCGATCCGCCAGATCTTCACCGATGGCTCGGTGAGTCAGGTGTTCGGCGGCGAGAATCAGCTGTTCTGATCTAGGCGACCAAATCGCCCGTAGCGACGGGGGATTGAGCCGAATCTGTCAGCGACTTGTCAGCGCAAATGGCCGCAGCCACAGCAGCAGCGGCCATCTCGTCGCTGTGGGGCAATAGGTGGGCGTAGGTCGCGAGCACGGTCTTGGGGTCGTCACCGAGGCGACCGGCGACGACATGCAGTGGCACCGGCGGCGTGGCCGTGAGCGCGAGCGTTGCGGATGTGTGGCGCAGGATGTGAAGCGAGCCGATCGGAATCCCG
>Ga0070741_10012833_pt1 | contig 15016 bp, 8 predicted proteins | sample Coa_R1_4_FD_66440 | JGI IMG/M metagenome (GOLD analysis project Ga0070741, IMG submission 66440) | Surface soil microbial communities from Centralia Pennsylvania, which are recovering from an underground coalmine fire - Coalmine... | ecosystem: Environmental > Terrestrial > Soil > Unclassified ... | reverse complement strand
GAATGGTGCTCACCGGGCCGATTCAAGCGCCGGAACGCAAGCCCAACTGACGGCTGTGCGCCCCAAGCGGAACCCGCAAAAGCATTACTATAGATTCAAAGGCGCTTACGAATGCGATTCCGAGTCAACGCCGCTCTGCTGGTGCTCTACGGGACGGTTCCTCTATGGCCGCAGTCTGCTCCGAATTTCGCATCGCGATTGTATCCGGTTTTGGAAAAAGCCCAGTGCCGCTTCTGCCACAACGATAACGGCGTGGCGGGGCGTACGCGGCTTCAGTTCCCGCCTGAAGGCGCCGGCCCGGAAGAGATCGCCCGTTTTGGCCTGCGTCTGGGCATGCTGGTGGATCGCAACCAGCCGTCTGAATCCTTGCTTCTGCGCAAGCCAACAAATCGCGTAGCGCATACCGGCGGGGAGCGCATTCATCCGGGCAGTGAAGAAGAGAGAGCCTTGATCGAATGGATCACATATCTGGCCGCTCTGCCGGAAGAGACGATCCGCGCGGCTACCGCCGCCGGAGCTCGCAAGGCGCAGCCGGCTCTGGTTCGCCGATTAACGCACAGCCAGTACAACCACACCGTTGCGGAGCTGTTGGGCGATCAAACGAGACCCGCGGACCAGTTCCCAGCCGAAGACTACATCAACGGATTTACCAACCAGGCGGAGGGCCAAAGCATTCCGCCGGTGCTTGCCGAGGCATACAACCACGCGGCGGAAAAGCTGGCGCGCAATGCGTTTCGCGGTGGGGACCGTAACCACCTGATCCCCTGCGCTCCCGGCTCTCCAACAGATCGCGATTGCCGCATGCGCTTCATCCGCGAATTTGGCCGGCGTGCTTTTCGCCGCCCGCTGCTCGACCGCGAGCTGGCGCGATATGACAAGTTGTTTGTCGCCCAAGCCGGCACCACAGGTGAGTTCACCGCAGGCGCACAGGTAGTCGTCGAAGCCATGCTGCAGACGCCCAGTTTTCTCTTCCATGTGGAGGAGGGGCCGAACGGCGAATTCGAGCCGTACCGGGCGGCCAGCCGGTTGTCGTACTTCTTATGGGACACGATGCCGGACGAGACGTTATTTGCCCTCGCTGCGGCCGATCAGTTGCGCACCGCCAGGCAAATCGAAAAGCAGGCGCGGCGGATGCTGGATGATCCTCGCGCGCAGCAGTCGATGGATGTGTTTCTGGCGCAGTGGCTGCGATTCGATAGTTTACGGAATGCCATTCGCGACCGCCGGCTCTTTCCGGAGTTCAGCGCGGAGCTGGTGGCTTCCATGGCCGAGGAGACGCGGCGGCTGTTTCGTCACCTAGTCTGGGAAAACGGCAATTTTATGGAGTTCTTCACGGCCCGGTACAGCTTTCTAAATAATGACCTGGCGCAGCTCTACGGATTGCCGGCTCCGGCCCGGGAGTTCGGACGCGTGGATTTTCCAGCCGACTCTCCGCGGTCGGGTGTCCTTGGCCAGGCGGCCTTCCTAACGCTTACGAGCAAGCCTGCCGAAACCTCGCCCACCGAGCGCGGCAAATTCGTGCGTGAGCATTTCCTCTGCCAGGTGATCCCTCCTCCGCCGCCCGGAGTGAACACCAACCTGCCGCCGGTTACCGACGCCAAGCCGATGACCAACCGCGAGCGCCTTCAGATTCACCTCGCGAGTAAGACTTGCGCGGGTTGCCATGTGCTCGTAGACACGATCGGCTTTGGGTTCGAGAAGTTCGACGCCGATGGAAAGTATCGCGAAAAGCAGAAGATTGTGATTTACCCCAGCTTTGACGAGATGAAGAACCGCATCAAGACCAAGCCCACCGAGTATGAGCTGGCGCTTGATACGAAGGCTTTCGTCAAAGGTCTGCCTGACTCGGAGTTCGCAACGCCGCGTGAATTGGGCCGCTTGTTGGCCTCCGACCCGGGCTGCCAGCGCTGCGTGGTGAAGCAGCTTTACCGCTACGCTTTGGGTCGGCCGGAAACAGCCGCCGATCAACCGGTAATTGACCGTGCGCTCGCGGACTTTCGAAACTCGCAATTCCAATTCCAAAGGCTTATAATTGCTATCGTCACGTCGAAGCCGTTTCTGGGGGAGGGAAGTTAGGATGGCGGTGTCCAGAGCGCTGTCACGAAGGACGTTTTTGCGGGGAATTGGCGTGTCCGGGGCCATGATCCGAATCGGGCTTCCGGCTCTGGAAGCCATGTTCGACCCCAACGGTACCGCCTATGCGGCGCGTGAGGCCGCATCGTCTTCGGAGATTGAAAAGCGCTTTATCTTCTGGTTCAATGGCAACGGAATTACGGAAAAGTACTGGATTCCCGAGGAAACCGGGCCCGGCTTTGAATTCACTCCGTGCCTGAACCCTCTGGCGCCGTTCCGCAAAGATATTCACGTTATCACGGGTCTCGACAGCCCTGCCGCACGGCTGCCCGGTCCGGGCAACAGCCACTACCCTTCCATGAGCGCACTAGTGTCCGGGTGTGTGTTTACCGGACGCGGGGCGGGCGGCCCCTCGATCGATCAGATCATCGCGCGCAAAATCGGACAAGATTCGCGCTTCCGTTCCTTGCAGATCGGCGTTTGTCAGGAGTCGTTTGGCGAGAGCATCCAGCGAAACCTGAGTTGGGCGGACCGCGACCGGCCTTTGCCGCCGGAGATGATCCCCCAGCGGCTCTTTGATCGATTATTCGGTTCGAAGGAGGAGCACTGGATCGGCCGCGAGAAGAGCATTCTGGATGCGGTGCAGGACGACGCTGTGTCTTTGAAGGCGAACCTCGGCAGTCAGGATAAGATCCGCCTGGATGAGTATCTGACCTCGGTGCGGGACCTGGAGCGGTCGATTGCAACACTGCCGCCCGAATACAGCCGCGTGGTGGAGCGTCCCCCTGAAGGCGGCGACCTGAAGGACTGGCCTCGCATCGCTAAACTACAGAGCGATCTGCTGGTTCACGCCTTGGCATCGCGTCAAACGCGCGTGGCTTCGTATATGCTGACCAAGTGCCAGGGCCTGTCGCGCTTTCCGTGGCTCGGCCACACGGCGCAGCGGCATCACGAATACACGCATGGCGAAGTAGAGACGCCGCGAGGCATGCGAATTCTCCGCGATATTTGCCGCTGGCACGTCGAGGAGTTTGCATATCTGCTGGGCCGGCTGAAAGCCACGCCGGAAGGCGACGGCACGCTGCTGGATCATACCTGCCTGCTGTTCGTGCATGAGCACGCCGAAGCCAACGCGCACAAGAACAACGGGTTGGCGCTCATCGTAGCAGGTCATGCCGGCGGCATTAAAACCGGCTTGCATACGCGCACCACCGGAACGCTTGGGGATCTTTACGTCACGCTGGCGGATGAGGTTTTGAAGGCGAATGTCGGTAAGTTCCCCACGTTCGAGCAAAAGCTGACGGCAGTGATTTAGCAGCCGAGGCTGTTAGACGCCCTCTCAATACGTAACGGTGAAGTTGGCGGCGGGCGTGACCGTCTGGTTTCTGTTCTTATCCGTAACCTTCATCGTCAGGCTGTATCGCCCGGGCTGAAGTTTCTGAAGGGGCAGCAGCTTCTCGATCGTCACCTGCTGGACGGACGCGCCGGGCAGCGCCGCGATCTCTTCACTGAAATCGAAGATCTGCTCTTTAGTGGCGCTGTTTATCACGGTGTACTCGATCGTGCCATTGGGTTTCCGCGTTTTCGCGTCGGGCTCAAAGTTATAAAGCTGAACATAAATACCCATCTTCTCGTCGTACCGGAAGGTTTCGCTCAGCCTGGGCCGTACTTTGTAGCTGCCCACGACAAACTGTCCCGCGCCGATCTCGCGCGTAGGAACCTTTTCAATGATGTCCGCAAGAATCACAGTGCTTGAAGCGAGCTTTTCCTCGTCATAGCGCGGCACATGGAGCGGCATTTCGTAGTTATTCATGTTGCCGCCGATTGCGTCCTTTACGACCAAGTTCAAGCGGTACGTTCCCGGAGCGAGAGGGACTGATTTCTGGTACAGAGTCGAGGGCCGGAGCCGCACGAATGCCTGTAATTGCGCGGCAGGCGTGTCAATGGATGCCGTATCCTCAAATACATTGACGACGCGCCGTGACATTGTGGTGACCCGGCCATATATCTGAACGGCAGCCTTCTGCCTGCCATCTCTGAGTTGAAACTGGAGGTCCTTATTTTCGACCTGTAGAGTTATGTTAGTCAGGACCGAACTTTCCGTCACCTTGATGTAATCGACTCTTACATTGAGCGGCAGAATGTTATACGTGATGCGCGTGGAAACAGCGGCTTCCAGATCGCGGAATTTGATCGGAGGCGGCTTGAGAATCTTTGAGAACTGCTCCAGGCGGGCCAGCGCATCTTTGCGTGCCGGCATATAGCCGCCGACCGGCGGCGCCAGGTGCGTCCCATCCAGGCGGCTCCAGAACCGGTCCCGGTCTTTGCTCCTCAGTCCCAGCCGTTCCGCATCGGTCAGCCCGCCATTAGGGGTATAGAGCAGGGCATCTTTCTCCGACGGATCCATCGTCATGTGGAACTCATTTGTCATCGTCGTATCGACGAATTCGATGGTGATATCGCCTCCGATGCCCTCGAGATAGCGGTAGCGCCACTGCTCGAACGGATAAACCTGCGTAGTGCCCCCGCCTTCCTCCGGAGGACGCACATACATACCTCCCGCGGGCTGCGACGTAATTTCGTCGGGAGGGCCGTACATGATGTAGATGCGCCCGCGGTCGGTTTTCCAGCCTGGAAAGCCGGAAGCAAAACGCTCGTTGGCGTATGCGATACGCCGGTAATGCTCGTCCTTGAATTCATTCTGCTCGGTATCCGGGGTGGGGTCGCGTCTGAGCCAGAACTGCTCGATGAACTGCTCTCGTTCGTCGTCAGCGGTCAAGCGGCTGAATGCCTGGCGCTCCTCGTCCGTGATGATATACGCGACGTCCTCGGTCAGCCATTTTCTGTACGGCGTCTCGAGTTCTTTGCGGAGCCTGGCCTCCTGCTTCTTTTTCTGTTTTTCAGTCAGCGGCTTGGCGGCGGTTTCTCGCGGTATGGCGCTCGCGCCGCCATCTTTGTCCGCGCAAAGGCCGATACTCAAGGCGGCGCCGGCAACCACGCACCAAATTGGGAGATACGCGAACCGCATTGAAGGGGCCAAACTATTCTGTGGCATTCCAGGCGGGGCGTCAAGGCCCGGCCCGCCGGTCCCGAGCCCTGGGGCCGATACTAGTTTCGTCCGAGCACCGCGTCCACTCTTTCCTTCAATTGCGCGCTGGTATAGGGCTTCTGCACAAACCCAGCGATACGATCTCCGGCGAAACGGTGCATCGCCTCCGCTTCGCTATAGCCGCTCGACAGAATGACGGGAACGTTGGCACGGATAGCGCGGATGAGTCGAAGAGCCTCTTCTCCGCCCATCACAGGCATCGTGAGATCGAGGATGATCAGCGAAACGGAATCCGGAACGTCGCGAAACACCTCTATGGCTTCTTTGCCATTCGCAGCCAGGACCACCTGATAGCCGTGATTCTCAAGAGCGGACTTCGCCACTTTACGGACGATGTCTTCATCGTCAACGACGAGAATCGTGCCTCTGCTGGCGCCTGGGGCCTCTCCCGCGTTTTTTCGTAGGCTTCCATTACTCGCTGGAAGAAAAACTTTGAAGGTGCTTCCCTCGTTGGGCGTACTGAGGACGCGGATCGCGCCTCTATGAGCGGTCACAATGCCGGAAGCGGCCGCGAGCCCTAAGCCGCGGCCGGTAAACTTGGTGGTAAAGAATGGCTCGAAGATCCTTGCTTTTGTTTCTTCGTCCATGCCGCAGCCGTCATCGTTCACTTCTATGTAAACAAATGCGCCTGGCATTAGCTCTGTTCCGGGAAGAGCCGTTCGGATGTAACTGTCACCGAGCAGTTGAACGCCCGTTTTCACCAGTACCGTTCCGGATCGATTCTCTCCAATCGCTTCAGCGGCATTGATAATCAAATTCATCGCGAGTTGCTGGATTTGCGTGCGGTCCGCGTCGACAAGTGGAAGCTGATCCTCCAACTCGAGGCGCATAGTTACGGTTTTGGGGATTGAGGCCTTTAGGAGGGTACCGATCTCTCTGACCAGTTCGGAAACATTCACCGGCCTTATGACAAACTGGCCTTTACCTGCATAGGCAAGTAACTGGCGCGTCAGATCCGCAGCCCGTTCCGCCGCGAGCATCAAATCCTCCAGATACGCCCGTGCCGGATGGGATCCCGGCAGAGTATCGGCAGTGAGGCTTGCATTGCCGATAATGCCGGTGAGGAGATTATTGAAATCATGTGCGATCCCGCCTGCCAGCACTCCGAGACTCTCCAGGCGCTGCGTCTGCCGGATCTGTTGCTCAAAGATCTTCTGCTCGGTGATATCCCGCGCGACATGGGAAGCGCCAATGACCATGCCAGCCTGATCTCGTATCGGCGAGATAGATAAAGACACTTCAATCAATTTGCCGTCTTTGCGCAGCCGGCTTGTTTCAAAGTGTTCGACGCACTCGCCCCGCCGCAGCTTGGCCAGTATCTCCTGCTCTTCACTTACCCGGTTCTGCGGCAGCAGAACACTGATGTTCCGGCCGATCGCCTCTGCAGGCGAATAGCCGTAGATGCGTTCCGCACCTGCATTCCAGGTCCGAATCGTCCCGTTCAGATCTTTGCTCACAATGGCGTCTTGCGAAGACTCAACGATTGCCGCAAGCTGCGCATTCGCCGCCTCGAGTTGCCGCCTCCGGCCGATCTCACGGGCGATCTGGCACGCTCCTACGATGTTGCCGGCGCGATCCCGGATTGACGAGATCGTCAGCGACACATCGGTGAGAGTGCCGTCCTTTTTGGCGCGGCTTGTCTCAAAATGCTCCAGCTTCTCGCCGCGCTTGATCCTTTCGAGTATCTTTTGTTCCTCTTGTTCCTGTCCCGAGGGCAACAACATACTCATGTTCCGGCCGATCGCCTCCGCCGCCGAGTACCCATAGACGCGCTCCGCCGCCGGATTCCAAGTTTGGATCGTTCCTGCAAGGTCTTCACTGATGATCGGGTCGTCGCTGCTCTGGACAAGTGAGGCAAGCTGCGCATTTGCCCCTTCGAGGCGCTTGCGCTCCGAAATGTCGCGCGCGACGTGAGACGCACCAACGATTCGGTCTCGTTCACGAATGGGCGAGATCGTCAGCGAAACGTGAATCGGAACTCCGCTCTTCCGGATTCGAACCGTTTCCAGTTGCTGGATTCTCTGTCCTGCTCGTATCTGAGCGAGAATAGCTTGTTCTTCCTCATAACGGTCTGCGGGAACAAGGAGAGTAATGGAGCGGCCGATCGCTTCCTCTGCCGTGTAGCCATAGAGCGCTGCAGCGCCCCGATTCCATGTCAGAATCGTGCCGCTGAGATCCTTGCTGATGATTGCGTCCTCCGAAGCTTCAATAATTGAGTCGAGTGGAGCGACCACCGGGGAGGGTTCTATGGAAACAGCTTCTCTTTTGCTGTTATCAAACTGCGTCCGTTGAGCCTGCATCAACCGCTCCCTCGCTCTCTTTGTCCTTTTTGTCCTTCTTTCAATTGTGGGACCTCGATCCTCCGGAATGTGTTATCGGCACCGACCGGGATAGCGGGGATGTGCGATAAAGCACTCTTATGCGGCCCGAGTTGTACGTGGCCGCAGATTTTTGGTATCGCCGATTTCCGGCGCCGTGCGTTAGCGCTGCTCGGCCGTCCCGGCGGACGTAGAATGGATGTGGAAGGGCCTCGCCGTTACTCGCGGGATTTCTCAAACCGGAATGTTGGCGTCGGCTGGTACAGGGAATTGTTATTCCCATTACGTTTACTTTCACGACCATGACAGCAGTTTTCTAACCGAGAACGTATGCCGCTATGTTGCTGAAGGCCTGTCCCTGGGTGAGAACGCCATCCTGATCACTACGGCCAATCGCATTGAGGCGTTCACGGCGGAATTGGAGAAACAAGCTGTTGACACTGCGGATTGCATTCGCTCGCAGCGCCTGATCTTTCGCGGTGCGGAAGAGACGCTTGCGCAAGTCATACTGGACGGAGAGCCCGGCTGGGACAGGTTCGACGCCTCGGTTGGTGAACTTGTCCGTGGCAGTCTGGCGCGGGCCGAACGGGGGGTTCGCGCATATGGGGACATGGTGGGCCTCTTATGGAACTCCGGGCACTCGTTGGCTGCTGAGCGGATGGAGGAATTCTGGAACAGGCTGCTTCAATCAAATCGTTTCAGCCTTTTTTGCGCGTATCAAATCGATCGATTCGGAAAAGAATTTCAGACGGCGGTCCTCGATCGTATCCTCCGCGCTCACACTTGTCTTGTTTCCTCCCAAACGAGCGACAGCCTGTACAATGCCATCATTCGTTCCACACAAGAGATTTTTGGCGTGAACGGAGCGAAAACGCTGGCTCATAGCAAATTTGATTCATCGTGGCCGGCGATGCCGGACGCTGAGGCTGCGATCCTCTGGCTTCGGAATAACCTACCCGATTATGTGGACGAAATTCTAACCCGCGCCCGCCGGTACTATCAGGCATCGAGCCAGCACCGAGATAGTGCTTACCAGCTACGCTAGAACGCTACAGGCAGTGTGAATAAATCGCGAGAATTCTCTTGTCAACAGTCCGCTGGTCTTGTTAGGCTTGTTGACTATTAACAAAGCCATTTTGGGAGGAACCGATGCGCCAGCCGTTGGTTCGCCTGCTACCGCTGCTGCTGTTGATTGCACTCACGCTCCTGGGACAGGTGAATACATCCAGCGCAATTCGCGGAATTGTAACCGATTCAACCGGCGCTGCCGTTCCCGACGCTACGGTCAGAATACGTAATGCCGCGACCGGAGAAGAACGTACCGCCGTTACGGATTCCGGCGGCTCTTATTCGCTGCCTTCGGTGGTTCCAGGGACCTACAGCCTGAGTGTCAGCCACGCTGGCTTCAAACGCGCCGAGGTGACCGACCGCGAGGCGGGCGTAGCGCAGGTCGCACAGGTCGATATCGTTTTGGAGGTTGGGCAGACAAGCGAATCGGTAACCGTGTCGGCCGCCGGAGCCGAGCTAATCGACACCTCCAGTGCGGCGGTATCGGGCAAGATCGTTTCCCAGCTCGTGGACAACCTGCCGCTCAACGGCCGGAACTTTTTCGATCTCGCTGTGACTTTGCCGAACGTATCATTGCAGTCGCTCGGCACCCAGATCAGTATGGGCAGCTTCTCACAAAACGCAGTATTCGGAACGAGTCAGGCAAATCCCATCTTTCGTTCCTCCGGAATTTTTGCCGCGGGCAATCGCGACTCGGCTGTGAATGTAACGATTGATGGCGTCAATGTCCAGAGCTCAAACTATGGCACAACCAACCCGCAACAGCCGCCTTCGGCGATCGAAGAAGTGAAGATCCAGGTGTCGGGAATGAATGCCGAATTCGGCTATGGAGTCGCCAGCGTAAATGTAATTACCAAAAGCGGCAGTAACCGCTTCCACGGTCTAGCTTACGAGTATCTGCGCAACGAAAAGCTGGACGCGAATTACTTCTTCAGCAATCTTGCCAACCAGGGGCGCCAGCCATACAGGCAGAACCAGTTTGGGGGCGCCGCCGGCGGCCCTGTTGTACCCAACAAGCTGTTCTTCTTCGCTGCCTACGAAGGATTGCGCGTGCGCCAGTCCACGTTTTCGATAGAAACGGTGCCGCCCGATGATCTCCGCAACGGTGATTTTTCGGCATTTCGTCCGCCAGGCCCGAACGGCGCGTTTCTCGCCACGCCGACGATTTACAATCCCTACCGCTTTGACCCCGCGACCGGAATGCGCCAGCCATTTCCCGGAAACAAGATCCCTCTCGGCCCCACGGCGCTGTGCGCGCCGCGGCCCACCTGCGTGGATCCCGTCGCGCTGAAATTTCTGCAACAGTACGTGGCCCGTTCCAATGCCGCGATCGATGGTATTCCGCGGCTGATAGGCGACACGCGCCAGCAGCTCGATCAGGACCAGGGCATTCTTCGGGTGGACTGGGTGAAGAGCTCGAATACCCGCATTTACGGACGCTTCAGCCATCTGGTCGCGCCGACGATCGGCAGCGGCCTGCAATCGCTAGAAGGACTTTCGCAAAACGGGAATGACTGGGTTGCATCCGCGCACTGGACACAAGTAATGTCCTCCAGTGCAGTGAACGACCTTACGATCGGTTTCGCCCGACCCAACTGGTACTACGGACGGGATCTGAACGTGCCGGATGTTTCGGCAGATATTGGTCTCACAAATACGTCGGCTCTTACCGGCGGCCCTTCCTTCGGCGGCACCGGCTATACTCTGAATCCTTCACTGACATTCGTGCTCGAAGCCACGGACAACATCTACCAGATTGGCGACGACCTTACTAAGATTTTGGGCAAACATAATTTGAAGTTTGGTTTTCAAGGCATCGAGCGGCGCTTCTATTTCCCAATTCAGGCTCAGGACAAAGGCTTCTTTAATTTTTCATCGGTCTTCACGGAAGCTTGTCCGGCGGGCAATGCTGCATGCGAGGCCGCTCTGCGTTCGTCCGGCCAGGACCGCGGCGGCAACGCCTTCGCGTCGTATCTGCTTGGCGCATCGCTGAATGGGCTGTTTCAGTTGAATGGAGCTCTGTACGCCGGTCACAAACGCTACTACGGCGCCTACGCGCAGGATTCCTGGCGGGTGAGCACGCGGCTCACGCTCAACTATGGTTTACGATATGACTACTGGTCGCCGTTTGTTGTTCCGCGGCACACAGTTCCGTACTTCAACGAACGCACGGGAGAGTTGAAGTACGTGCTCCAGAACCCGCTCGACTACCTGTCGCCCGCGACTGACTACGGGCGCAACGCTCCATTGACACCGGGAGTGCCGGAAGGCGGGCATACGAAACCCAAGTTGAATTTCGCACCCCGGATCGGCGTGGCTTACTCCATTACTCCGGCAACGGTGTTCCGCGCGGGTTTCGGAATCTACTACAACGGAAACATCAACAACAATCAGTTCGCCGACATCTCGACCGGCGTCGGACCATTCCGGCTGCGCAATGAGACAATCGTATCTTCGAGTGACCAGTTGCCGACGCTGTTCGTTGCGGGTAACTTCCCGAACGCGAGCCCGACGGCAATTCCGACGCCGAATGCCAATCCGCCATATACCTTCCGCTTTCAGCAGGGCTATTATCCGAACGAAACGGTTCTCGAATGGCAGGCGAGCATTCAGCAGCGCATCGGCGGACAGTGGGCCGCCGAGATCGGGTATCAAGGCACCCACGCGTACCGGTTGAACCAGTTTCTGGACATCAACGCGCCGGAGCTGCCGCAAGGTCCCTACGCCGGCTTGAGCTTGCAGCAGCGGCGCCGGTTTCCGCAGTGGGGCGTTCTCGGCACCTGGGCTCCCATCGGGTTCGGCAAGTACAACGCGCTTTCAGCGACGCTCAAGAACAATAGCTGGCGCGGCCTTACCTTTCTTTCGAGCTTCACCTTCGCCAAGAACATCGTCAGCTCCTATGCCGGAAATAGCGATATCGGCAACCAGCACTACAAATACGCCTACATCTGGGCCGGACCCGCGCAGCTCACTCCGCGGCTGCGACTCGTGAATTCATTGTCGTACGAACTGCCGTTCGGCAGAGGCAAAGCTCTCGGCGGGGGCATGACCGGCGTTCCCGGCGCGCTCGCGGCAGGCTGGCGAGTAAGCGGGATCATCGATACGACTACGGGCATTCCCAATCGCGTGAGTGTGCCCGACAACTCCGGCACAGGCTATGGAACCCAGCCCAACCGGATCTGCGATCCGCGCAATGTGCCGGGCGGACAGAACCGCTTTCAGTGGTTCAACACGAGTTGTTTCCAGCAAACGGCCTTCGGTGTCTGGGGCAATTCACCGCTGGGGGTCTACGAGGACCCGGGAATTGCAAACGTAAATCTTGCGCTTCTCAAGAGCTTTCGATTATGGAGCGAGAGCACTTCACTCGATTTTCGCGCCGATCTTTTCAACGCGTTTAACCATACGCAGTGGGGCCCGGCCAATGCCAGTCTCACACCGGGGAATGTGAACTACGGGCGCATTCTTTCGACGCGGCCTCCCCGCCAGACGCAACTCTCGCTTTCGCTGCGATTCTGATCCTATGAAAACTCTTTTCGTCTTGCTGGCGCTGGCAGGTTGGGAACCCCCGGTCTATACCGTTTACAGAGCCGGTACTTCCATCCGCCTTGATGGAAAACTGGACGAGCCCGCATGGTTTGCTGCGCCTGACGTGGGCCCGTTTCATTTCACCTGGTGGAAATCCGGAAAAAAGGAGCGCTCGGTTGCCAAACTGCTCTGGGACGACGAAAACCTGTACATCGCTCTCATCGCCGAAGACGAATTCATTAGTGCGCGCCACCGGGAGCATGACGGAAATATTCCGGAAGACGATTGCGTCGAGATCATGATCGCTCCGAATCCGGCTACTCCAAATATCTACTTCAATATCGAGTGGAATGTGATCGGTGGTTACGTCGACAACTTCCGTCCGGAGGGGCCGAAGAAGCCGCGCGCGCCCGTATGGGATGCTGTGGGCGTCGAGATCGCAGGAAGTTGGGAAGGAACTCTCAACAATGACTCCGATCGCGATCGGTACTGGCTGACTGAAGTGAAGATCCCGCTGAAGAATTTCGCCAAGGTTGCCGCACGGACTCCACCGAAGCCGGGAGACACCTGGAATATCAATCTGAACCGCCACGGCGGCAAAACCAACATGCAATACAGCCAGTGGTCGCCGGGCGACACTCCCCAGCCCGCTTTTCATACGCCGCATCGGTTCGGGCGAATCGTCTTCTCGGAAGATCCGAGCCCGTTCCTTGAAAAGGCGGCTTCGTTGTCCCCGCGGTAGGGCCGGTAACGACTGACCAGCCCCGTACTTCAGTAGCCTTTCTGTTTGTCCACTACATTGATTAGCGGTTTGCCTTCGGCGAAACGCTCGATGTTGGCCTTAATCGTTCCGACCATACGCGCGCGGTCTTTGTCGGAGCGTCCGGCGATATGCGGCGTGATGATTACGTTGTCAAATTTCCACAGCGCGTGTCCCTTGGGAAGCGGCTCCGGATCGGTGACGTCCACGCCCGCACCCGCGAGCTGCTTGCTGTCAAGAGCCTTTACCAGGGAATTCAGATCGTAAAGGCCTCCCCGGCTGACTGCGATGAAGTAGGAATTCTTCTTCATGAGCTCAAATTGATGCGGTCCCATCATCTTATGGCTTAGAGGCGTATGCGGCGCCGAAATGAAAACCACATCCGCCTCGGGCAGCACTTCGTCAAGCTGGTCCGGCTTGACCACTTTTTTGAGAAAGGGCATGAAGGGCTTATCTTCCGGATCCACTCCAATAACATTCATGCCGAAGGCATTCGCGCGGACAGCTATCTGGGTTCCAATGCCGCCCACGCCGATGACCACGGCGGTGCGTCCGTTCAGCTCAATGCCCTGATAAGGCCGCCCTCTCCAGGTCTCTTGTTGGCGATTTGCGATGTAGGTAGGCAGCGCGCGAGACAGGGTCAGCAGCATAGCCATTGCATGATCGGCGATCTCCGGACCCTGCACCACTTTGTTGTTCGTGAGAATGATCTTGCTATCACGCAGGTCATTACCACCGGATAAATGCAGCACGCGCTCCACGCCGGCGCTCATCACCTGGACCCATTTCAAATTCTTTCCGGCGCGCACCATCTCCGGTGTAATTTCTCCGATAAACGCATCCGCGCTGCCGATCTCCTGCATTACGTTCTCTTTGGTCACGGGCGTTATTTGCACCTTCGAGGAAACGCTCTGCAATTCCTTGAGCAGGGTGGGATCCGAGTTGCTGACCAGGATTTTTTTCGTTTGACCGGAAACAGCGAATACGCACAAAGCCGAGAGTACAAGCAGACGGCCCATTGATGCCTCCTGAAACGTGGATTCTATCGCAGTCCGGACGCCGCTGTCTTCCGCCCTGTGCGATATACTCGGAAGCATACGCAATGTATGTGGGATTCCTTTGTAGAGGCGTTCTTAGCAGCCTGGCGCTGTCTGGAATCGCGCTCCTGACCTGCGAGCCGCTGCTCCGCGCTCAAGAGAAAATCGATTTCGTTCGAGACATCCAGCCGATTTTCGCAAAGTCATGTCAATCTTGCCATGGTCCAAAGACCCAAATGGGCGGCCTGCGGCTGGACGCGAAAGACCCAGCGCTCGCCGGCGGCCAATCCGGCAAGGTGATTCAGCCGGGACGCGCGGCAGAGAGCATACTCTACCAGCGAATCGCAGGTCTGGGCGATCAGGCGCGGATGCCAATGGGAGGCAAGCCGCTCGAAGCCGCGCAGGTTGCACTCATCCGCGCATGGATTGATCAAGGCGCCCAATGGCCCGATAGCGCCGGGACACAAGCGGCCGCTGTTCGCAAACATTGGGCGTTCACACCTCCGAAGCGTCCACCGGTTCCCGAACCTGCGAATCGGAAATGGATTCTAAATCCGATCGATTCCTTTGTTCTTGCGCGGCTTGAGAAAGAACATCTTTCGCCCTCCCCGGAGGCTAATCGTGTCACTTTGCTGCGCCGTCTCAGTCTGGACTTGACGGGGCTGCCACCGACCATCGAAGAGGTGGACGCCTTTCTGAAAGACCGAAGCGCCAACGCATACGAAAAGCAGGTGGAGCGCCTCTTGGCTTCACCACACTATGGCGAACGATGGGGCCGTTACTGGCTGGATGCGGCGCGCTACGCCGATTCCGATGGTTATGAGAAAGACAAGCAGCGGCAGGTTTGGTTCTATCGTGACTGGGTCATCCGAGCGCTTAACCGTGATCTTCCATACGATCGATTTATAATCGAGCAGATCGCAGGGGATCTGCTGCCGGACGCCACTCAAGATCAGCTTGTCGCTACCGGCTTTCTTCGCAATTCGATGATCAACGAGGAAGGCGGCGTCGATCCGGAACAGTTCCGCATGGAGGCCATGTTCGACCGCCTGGACGCCATCGGCAAGAGCGTGCTCGGCCTGGGCCTGGGCTGCTGCCAGTGCCACAACCACAAGTACGACCCGAT
>Ga0070741_10012832_pt1 | contig 15017 bp, 13 predicted proteins | sample Coa_R1_4_FD_66440 | JGI IMG/M metagenome (GOLD analysis project Ga0070741, IMG submission 66440) | Surface soil microbial communities from Centralia Pennsylvania, which are recovering from an underground coalmine fire - Coalmine... | ecosystem: Environmental > Terrestrial > Soil > Unclassified ... | reverse complement strand
TCACGAATCATCTCCTTCGAGCACCCAGCCCAGCAGATGTACTTTCTTGGTTCTTCCACAGCGATCGCCAGGTTGTCACCGCTCCTGTCGCGATTCGCCCGCGCGCAGGACGGACAGCGCGCGACCCAATTCCGGCCAACCTGCCTTCGTACTTCAACGTAATCGAGTATCCGGAACTCACCGGGCGCCGACGTGTAGTATCGACATGGGACCTCCGGCCGCTTAGCGTGCTGGACGAATTCGGCCGGGATCTCCTTACCGGCGACGAATCTCTGTAATTCCGTCTCGGACACCTTTCGAAGGCGCGCCAGGTACGCCAGTTGATCCGTGACCGTATAATCCGCGTTGTAGAACCAGAATCTCCAGCCTCGGCTTTCCCTCGCGCCGCGATGGACACCGAGCGGCGCTCGGATGGCATTGCCGAATTCGTTCGGCCCGATCTCATCCTGGCGAGGAAAGATCTCGATGCCCTCTGGCAGACCCGCGCCCTTGATTGGCAGCCCGAGTCTGAGAGCCGTGTGATACACATAGATGCGACAGTCTTTGGCAAGGGCTGGCTTTTCGAAGAAGATCCAGAGGTGTCCGCCGCGGTTCGATTTCTCCAGCGCAGGTTCCACCCCGTCCTGTGTCAGTTCGTACTGAAGCTTGAGCAGGTGTTCGACCGCATTCTTGTAGTCGGCGTCGATGGCTACCCATTTCGAGCGTTGCGTCTTCGGGTTGATGGAGTACAGACCGAGCGTCAGTTCTCCGGCCAGATGTCGGCGCAGCGTCTCCAGGCTTAATCCTGGAAGTGGCTGTCCGTCGCGCGCCTTTGGCCGGAAGTAGTAGTGTCGGCCCGTGTCCGAATGTGGCTTGAAGGACTGCAGCGTATATGCCCGGCGGTTAACGAAAAGTCGATAAAACTGAGCGGCCATCTCGATTGTCGCGTGCCTGTAATGCTCCACTACCATGCCTCTCTCGTTTGTATAAAGCATTAGCCGCATTCCTCCAAAAAACACCGCCGGCTCACACCCTGAGCGGCTCGGGATCCTGCGCAAGCCCCTTTAACCCAAAGGCTTGGCACAAAGCGTCGAATTCGCTTTCGCGGAATCCGCCGAATCGGCCTTCGACCGGCAACCCGAGCGAGTAGAAGGCCTCCCGACCCCGGTCGTAGATGTAGAACCAACCGGATTCCGGATCGCCAGGGACCATCAACATTAAGAGCGCACCTTTGGCGTAGTCCAGCCAGCGCGCGATCTTCGCCTCTGTACGTTGGGCGAATCGCACGATGGCCAGATCCTCGTCCAGGCGCTCCAAACCAAAATCCTGCAAACGCAGGACGTCATCTACCTTCACTGTGTCCATACAGTCTCCATTTCTGCTGTTGAATGATTGTTAGCCGAGCTCGAAGACAGCTTGCTCGACGCTTCTTGGTGAAACCTGAGGGTCTTTTGCGGGCCGCCGAGGCGGACCCGACATCCGTCCTTATATATAAGGATGCGATTCGGTATCGCTGGTCATTCCCTGACTCGACGTAGTATGCCGACAGCAGCCGCCATGGCTGGCAGGGAGTCCACCGTAAGCCGCCGCAAGTCGATAAACCGAAACGCCCCTTTCGCTGCACGATCGATGACGTCCGATACCTTCATGTTCCGCAGCTTGCCCACTCGTTGGGCTTCGCGAACCAGGGCGGCGCGGGTGGATCCTAGTTCGTTGCCGCATTCAGGAGTCGGCTTATTGGCCTGTACGCCGGCGGTTCCCTTGTGGCCGTTGCCATTCTGCCGCACGGCACCTGCGCCGGCCGTCTTTTCAACGGCTTCGATCAGTTGCCGCAGAGTGCGGCGATCCGGAATGTGATCAAGGCACTCGCCAGCCAGTTTCATATCCCGGCACACTTCCGAGACCTGGTCCTGCCCAAGTGCTGCTGTCGCGGCTCGCAGGCGTTCGACACCGCGGAGAGTATCCTCAAGTTTCAACGCCACGGCGCTCAGCGTACCTGTGTCTTGGATCTCGTCCACGTTGTCCGTCGGCGCGATCGACCGTGTGACTGATCTTGCCAGACCAAAGCCAACCTGTTCACAAAGCGACTTCACCCTCAGTATGAGGTCCGAGAATTCAGGCGCCGTAACATCATGTGTTTTAAGGTGGCCGTTGCCGTTGTTGTGTTTGTACCCATTCTGATGCCCGGTAACAGGCGGCTGTCGTTTCGGGAGTGCCCGGTCAGGGAGCTTTGGCTTGGAAATGGGCTGCCTCCGGTCATCCAGGTCGACCCAGACGCCATCCAGGTCATACAGGTATCTCCCCAATCCGAAGCACGAGCAGGCACGCTTGAATGCCTGGGCTTCTGCCGCAGTGCCGGCATTCTCGTTGTCGGCCCATTCTTCTCCGAGACCGCTATGGGACCCGATGCCGTCTATGGTCAACCTGCAGGTCACCACAATCTTCCCGGAAATGATCCCGTCGCCATTGGCGCGGTCCTTCCGCTCGAAGTTCTGGATCGTTTGTACTGCGTACTCCCGGGTCCAGCCCCGAACGGTAAACAACTGGTTGAGTCGATCCGTATACGCGCGCGGATCTGCGTACGCTATAACCTGGCCGCGGCGCCTGTCGGCAGTTGTGTTTGTCACGCGCCACTTGATCTCACGGGGATCGAATGGCTCTTCAAGTGCGGCCACCAGCCGCTGGACCTGCTCGTCAGAGTACTTTTCGATTAGCACCGACCTGTCCGCGGTCGGCACGACAGCCGTATTCTCCTGCATTTCATCTCCTTTCATTTCGCTCACGCCATAAAGCTCTCGACCTCCTGTCAGTCAGACATGCATGCACTAAAATGGTTCTGAACGTCCAATCTCAAGATGCCAACACAAAAGCTTTCTGCTGAAATCATCCAGGCAGCCATCCAAGGCTTCGCATTGCAGAAACAGCGCATCGACGCGCAAATCGCCGAACTCCGTCAAATGCTCAAAGGCGACCATGCCCCGGCAACTGCTGGAACGGAATCAGCACGGCCAAGGCGGAAGATGAGTGCCTCGGCCCGGAAGAGAATCGCTGCAGCACAAAGAGCCAGATGGGCGAAACTCAAAACGGAGGCTGGCGCTTCTCATAAAGCAACTGCGGCGAGCGGCAAGGCCCGCGAAGCTACAAAGGAGCGCCGGATAACTAAGCGTTAGGCAAATCGGACCCAGATTCCCGAGGGCGCTGCTCTCACCCGTGTCGGGGCGGCGCTTCAACTCCGGGCCCCGCCTGATCGACCAGGATTTGGTCTACAAACAATACCTCATCTAGCGCAGTACGTTAAAGCGGCGCTCCGACGCCGGCTTGCGCCCGGCGGCGATTTGGCAACGCCTAACTAACGGTGGCGTCGTTGGTGCAACTCGGCGCATAAAGCAACCCGTCAACACGATATCGACAGCGCTCTGGTGTCAAACGCCTGCTGCAGTCCCGGAAGCTTTCTCCGAGTAGCGTAAAACCACCCCGAGTTCCGGCAGGACTGCAGTGGCAGTTGTACGGAACAGCGACAATACGTCCATGTGGCAGCGCCACGCCGGCTGAGTGCCTAATCGGAAGCGCGGTTAAAGGTCCAGGGCGAACGCCAGCGCGTCCTTGAGTTGCTGGATGATTTCGGCCGAAAGCCTGCCAAGTCTCCGTTCAAGACGCACGGTCGGCAGAGATCCCAGTCCTTGAACGTTGGCTACTGATTCACGAGCGAGAAACGGAAGCCGCGGCAGCGGCACTTCGTAGGAACTGTCTCTCCGCTGCGTGGTGAGAGGCACGTACAAGACTAGAGCCCGCGGCGGATCGGGGTCTTGGCGGGAAACGATGATGACAGGGCGCGTCTTGGCAGCGAGCCCTAGGTCGGCCAGCCAGATCTCACCGGGTTGGGGGCTCATCGAGCAGGTCGAGGACCTCCTGTTCGGCAGCGCGCGACCGCGCGACGTCAAGAACGTCGTGATCGGCGAGTTCGATGACCTCAGTGATGCGCTCCCTGGCTTCTGCCGCCGTCTCAGGCTTCCACTCGCGCAACCGAGCGTCTAGTTTCTCCGCCAACGCGTCCACGATCCTCTCCTGCCCTCGTTCCTAGTGTAGCGCCATCGTGCTCGACGTTATTGCCACGTACTCCATTGCGGGACATGGAGGCCCAGTTCAATGAAACCTGGCAAACGTGGTCAAGCCAAGAAGTCTTCCCTGAAGCACAGTCTGCGCCTGGCAGACCTGGATCAAGCAAGATCGGCGGTTCTCAACAGCCTGCCATCGAAGGAATCCCAGCGGGGATACCGTCATGCAATAGACGAGTTCATCGAGTGGTACTGCTCCGAGCCCAGGCTCTCGTTCAATAAGGCCGTCGTCACCCGCTATCGAATTCATTTGGAATCGCGCGAGCTTGCACCAGGCACGATTAATGGCAGGCTCGCGGCCGTCCGCCGGCTTGCATACGAGGCTGCTGATTCCGGCCTGCTGAGCCCGGATCTCGTCGCTGGCATCAGGCGAGTCAAAGGGCCTAAGAACCTCGGCGTTCGTCTCGGCAACTGGCTCACCGCTGATCAGGCCAAAGCGCTCTGGCAGGTCCCTGATCCGAATACTCTCAAGGGCAAACGGGACCGAGCGCTGCTTGGGGTCCTCTTGGGTTGCGGGCTGCGCCGAAAAGAGGCGGCAGAGCTGGACGTCGCCCACCTTCAACGGCGCGACGACCATTGGGCCATCGTCGATTTGGTCGGCAAGGCCCGGCACATTCGGACGATGCCGGTTCCGGGTTGGGTCAAGAATGCCATCGACTGCTGGCTCGCCTCGGCTGGCGTATGCGAAGGTCGAGTGTTTCGGTGTGTTTGTCGCGCAGGCAAGATTTGGGGAAACGGCGTAACGGAGCGGGTCGTATGGCATGTTGTAAAGGAGTGCGCCCAAAGAGCGGCCATTGAACATCTGGCCCCGCATGACCTTCGCCGGACCTGTGCTCGTCTGTGCCGTGATGCCGGAGGAGAGTTGGATCAGATCCAATTTCTGTTGGGCCACGTCTCCGTTCAGACGACAGAGAAGTATCTTGGCTGTAAACAGCGTCTTCAAAACGCGGTCAACGATAGGATTGGCATCGAGCCCAATAGTTGAAATGCGCAGGGCCGGCGAATTCGAGACGTGTTGATCATTCCGTCGCAGAAAAATCGCAGACAACGCCTTCCCTTGGCTGGAAGCGGCAGCTACATCGCTTTAGTGCAGTCCCTAGAGCAGCGCGGCATACATCGAACGCCTCCGCGTCTTTATGGAGCACGGTCAACAGCGCTGAGAGATTCTGCCTCGCCTCCGAAAGGGCGAGCCTGGACGCTTTCTCGTAAGTAGCAGGCTTCACGTCCGCCCCGGGCGGCCTGTCTTCCCAGTTGAAAGGGCGCAGATCTTCCGCCCGGAGCCGTACCACCGCCCTAAGATGCGTCTCTGCGCTATCCATCTCACCGCACGTCGCTTCCAACCGTCCAACGCTGAAGATCGCGCTGATATTATCTACTTTCTCCTCCCCCATGGTCTTCCTGAGGACGGGCAGGCCGTCGCAGGGTCGATGCCCTTCCTCATAAGCTTCGGCGATGACTTGAGCGTGAAACAGGTTATCGGTCATTGACGCTGCACGGGAGCAAGCCTTCAAAGCCCCCTCTATATCTTTCGCGTCCCTCACACCAGTGGCGCAGTACATCGTCAACGCCTCCTCGCTGGCAGGATTGAGTCTCACTGCGCGCTGGGCCGCTGGGAAACCCGTCGCACCAAAATTTGCTCCTGACAACAGTTGATCGCTGATTGTGTTCCGGACGCGCTGAGGCAGTGCCAGCGTCACAGCGTCCATCGGGGTCCACCACATAGCCGCCAGGTACCAAACCACCAGCATCAGTGGAACGGCCACAGCAAAACCAACCAGTGCTTTACGCTTCGGTCCGGGTAGAAAGCCGTATAAGGCTGAGGTCTGCCCGGTTGTCTCGCTCCAATACAGTGAGGTCGAGAACGCTAGCCACCAGCCAAATGTGAGCATCGGAGAGATGGCATCAGGGTCGATTTTTGCGACGCCGCGATCGTATCCGTCAAGAATGTGGAGACCAAGTCCAACCAGCGAGGTCGAGGTCACACAGAACGCCACTACCCAAAAACAACCGGCCCACCGAAATGCTCCGAACCAAAATCGTTGCACCGACAGCCAATATCCCAAGGCTCCGATTGCCGAGCCAGTGACGAGAATCGCATCGCCACTTAGACCCTTGTCGCGCAGAATGTCAGCGAAAGGAGCCCAAACCACCGAACCGATCAATCCCATAAAGGGTGCAGATGCGCTCAAGGCCGCAGCGAGAGTGATGAAACCCAGTGCGCGAAGGGCCGTTCTCCGGCCTCGCAGCGAAACGACGATGCTCGTTGCATGCAGGGCACCCATGATCCCGTAATGAAAGAGGTTGAAATTGGAGATCCACTGAGGGAGTTGAACGCCCCTCACCAACCAAAATATGCCCGCCGCTACGGCCAAGGTGGTGAAGTGAATACCGTATCGAATCACCTTCATCGCAGGCATAGTGTAGCAGGGCCCTCTTTACCGTGCGCCCACGGACCAAGTCCGGTCAAGTTTGATGCAATATGAACCGCAAGTCCGCACCTTGACTCCTCGTCATTTTGCGATTCCCCGGAAAACGGTAGCGGGGCCATCGCTTCCGGGATTCACACGTCGACCAGAGCGGACGTTGGGGGAAAGTGAGTCGCACTTGGCTGGAAAACGCCCGAACCACCGAAGTGCCAGGCGCGAGTTCCGGGCGAGTGGCGCCCCGGAGAGAACTCGGTCTGGGTTGTTCTGTGACTTGTAATCCGCGAGAAGCGCGAAAACGGGGATCTCGGGGTAACATAACAGGACCACTCGCCGTCTATCACTCCGTCAGACAACGCACGGGTGAAAGCGCCGACTGCGCCTGAAAGGTTCGTAAATAGCACGGCGACAAGCGCCAACTTGCAGCGAGCGGCAGATGGTTCCTTCGGATCGCATACGCGCAAGTGTCCTTCGCGACATTACGTCACCGGTCGAACGCCATCCCGCGTGCACACGAAGTGCGGACGTGCGTGCACGGGCGATTCGTTCTGCCGCGTTCACAGCTGCGATTCTGTTCTCGTGTCGTGGTCTTTTCGGCTACGCGGATCACCCGAAATGCTGGCCCTCGCACTTGCGATTGCGGCTTCCAGCATTCAGACGTTCGTTCGCCAGGAGAGTAACAGATTGAATTAGCAACGAGATGACAATCCGGTACCTGCGGAAACATTCTCGGCTCATGAAATCCTGATCTCGACAAAGCAGGTTTCTCGCGACTGTCACTGGCCGCGATTAATGCTTACATGGCTTATCAACCTCTTTGGCCTGACAAAAACTGCGAACTTTGGGGGTAGTAAATCTTAAGTGCTGTGAATGGAAGGGTTCACAGGTCCCTCGGTCAGGCCGAAATCAGGCCAAAGCAAGGGCAATACAAGGGCAATGGCTATGGTACGTCGCCCAATCGGAGGGCCTGTTTCGTCAGTGTATCCAGAACCTGCAAATTTGGTGGGGCCGTGTTTGGGAGATCCGTGGCCAGTCCGATGAACACTCGCTGACGCTTTCGCGCGAAGTTTTGTGCGAGTACCGAATGAATGTGTCGGTTACCCGCGAGGTACAGCACTCGATCCAGATTCGTTTCCTTCTCAAGCATCGCACTGATTGCCTCGTACTCGGATCGCGCCTTGGGAGTCCGCTCGTATTCCAGGGCGAAGCGGATCTGCCGTCCACCGAGCTTAAGCGTGACGATTGCGTCATACTCCTTCGCATATTTCGAAACCGGCAATTCGTTCCGACATCGGATCTCCATTTCGTTTTCCCACGAGATCAGACACCCGCCGCGCAAGAAATCGAGATGAACGCCGTTGACGCCCAGCGCGTGGGCGACACCAGAGCCGTCGCGTCGTACTTCAGGCCCGGTTGCCGGGCCGCTGTACGACATCCCGAAACTCTCCACAAGGTAGACGATTCCCGACGCCGTGATGGTGAGGATAGGATCACTGTGCACCATCGGGAGCGTACAGCGCGCGACGAAGCCGTGATCGGCGAGCCGTTTAATCCGCCACCAGAACGATCCGCGGCTCAGTTCGCATCCGTTATGGCGCATAAACTGCCACAATTGTGTCTGTGTCACGTACTTGCTGTACATCACCTGCCGTAATAATGGCAGGTCTTGGGTTGCACTGAGCGCGATGGCACCTTTGAAATACCGCATGGCGCTACCTAACTCGCGCACGCGATAATCGTGCCACCCACGGCCGGTCCTGCAATGGGTCGGCGCAGTATGTCCCACCGGCGCTACGGATCCAGCCGAACGGTGGCAAGAGCACGAGCGCTTCCTGTTGGCCATGTCCCTCACTGAACGAAATTAATCGCGCAACGTCGCACAGCCACGCGCTCCTTCGGTCGATCCATCCAACGTCAGAGGAACGAACTCGGAAAAGGTGCATCTCGGGACGTGTGCCTACCGGCGCCAGGCATCGCAGGAAGAGTCGGTTCCTGCCATTCCAAAAACCGACACCCTCAGTTTCGTAAACGCGATGGATTGCCTTCGCCGCACAGGTTGAATCGAAACCGCAACATTCGTCGAGCCGCACATATCCGTAAACGCGAGCCCGGTTTTGTAGTCGTGCTCCTGCAATAATTCCAGTTGTGTTGTAAAAAGCGCGTTGCCGGAACGACGACTTCTCCGCGCACCGCGGCGGTCGCGTGGTCCAAAGGCTGCCAAAGTCCTGCACTGCAACAAGCATTAATTCTCCTCCGCGCCTCCGCTGTCCGCCGCTGTTGTCTGCTCTGCCGTATTCTTTCGAAGCTTCAACCGGCGATTCTCTGCCTCGAGACGCTGAATTCGTTCCACGAGCGCGGCGTTCCCGTTCTCCTGCGGAGGTACGGTCCGATTCTTCAGCCGGCGCTCTGCTTCGGTGATCCGCTCCGTTAGGCTGTTCAGTTGTGTGCTTCGCTGCGCGAGTTGCTCCTCCAAGCGGGCGACTTGCAGATCTTTTGCGTCGTTGTCGCTCTTCAGACGTTGAATCTCACGTCTGTAATCTTCAAGATGGGCGGTTTCCGGCGTGGTGATACCGGACTCTTCCGCTTCAATCACGCGATTGCATTTTTCAACGTGCTCGTTGTACCTGCCGATCGCCTCTTGCGCCCTGCGCTTACAGTATTCGGCGTACCGCAGAGCATCGGCCGCATGTTCGGCCAGCTGCCATCGTTCTCGGGTTCGGTCAGTATGCAACCAGGCGAGGGCGAACCAACTCAAGATGAGAAGCGTGGTCGCGCAGAAGCTGTACCAGAAATACCGGTTGGCGCCGGCGTTGTCCAGCCACACACGCCGGCGTTCATCCCAAACTGTGCCGAGATCGGCGTCATGGGGATTGAGCGCGTGGATCATCGCGTCGATTGGTGACGATTGCGACTTCGAGTAACCCCCTTGAGCCGCGAGTGGGGAATACCGGCTGGCCGGCACACGTTCGTCCGACCGGGACCGATTCGATTGTCGCTCGGCCTGACGGTGCTGTTCGCGTGCAGGCCGACCAATGTCGCTTGGAAATCGATCTTGAGCGAAGCTGCACACTGCACCGACTGCCAACAGGACGCATATATATAGGTGGCGATACATCGTCTTCTTCCCCCTACCGTCTTCCACCACCAGGGGCTCTTCGTCCCCAGCCGGAGTTCGCCAGTTCGGAATCCTTGAATCGCAGGTTCGCACCGCGCTGCTCAGATCTCGAGTGGCGTAACCGCGGCAACAGTTCCCAATTGAATCCCGGCAGGGCGATATCGGGTGGTGTCCGGACATGCAGGTGCTGATGGAGCGTTCCCCGACTGTCGTCCGTCATGAGAATCTGCATTTGACCTTTTGGTAGATTCTTGATCTTCTCGTCCTGAGCCCGGTACTCCCGCTCTTCCCGTTCTGTTGCACTCATCCCTTTCTGAAATCGCTCGAAGCCGAATAGCTCTTGCCGAATCAAAGACTGCGTTCGTCGCGTGACAGCGTGCTCGGCGGACGCCCGGATAAAGTATCGGGCAGTCTCCTCGTCCTGCGTACGCAGCGCGATCTTGGTGTTCGGCGCCGACGTGACGTCCTCCTTGAATCCTTTGCCAACCTTTAGCAGTTGCGGAAGGCTTTGCATCGAGAACAGGAATGCAGTGTTCGTTCCGCGGGCTGTATTCAGGATTTGGCTGAAATTCTGATACCCGAAAGGCGCGAATTCGTCCATTACGACAGAGAACAGTGGCCGGTTGGTGCGCTTGCGCTCTTCCTCGTTTTCATACCGCTTTCCAACGACAAGCTGGATGTTCTGCAGGAGCATCTTTCCGAGCGCCCGCACCGGCTCGGTATTCTTGTTGACGTTGAGCGTAACGAACAAAATTAACTCCTGCTCTATAACGTCGTCGATTGACAACAGGTCATCGTATGGACCCGTGATGATCGAGAGGGCGTCGTCCAGAAACGTCATGCACTCGTTCAGAAGCCCCTGGATTTTCGGAACGCGGTCACGATCCTCGAACGACTGCATAAGGTTGCGCACGGACATCTCAAAGTTCAGTCGCCGCTGCATGCTGACAGATGCATCCATGCGAATATGCCGTCGGGCTTTGTCGATTTGCTCCTGAAGAACGCCCTGATCGAGAACCGCCACGATCACGTCGTAAAAGTTGAACCGCACGCCCGTGTAATGCAGGATGCGGACGATGTCCGCCAGGTAGTTGAGCTGGTGCTTACTGAAGAACTCGTCATGGAGATTGAACGAGCCGAACACCATGTTGACCTGTGCCATGTAGTCGTCGTCCTCGGTGTAGAACGGGTTGTACAGACTAGAGAGCTCCGGTCGGGCCGGGTTGATGAGCCGCAGATCACCGAGCCGCCCGGCACGGTGGATATGCGGGAGCAGCTCCTGGAAGAATTCCAAGTCGCCCTTGCCGTCGAAGATCACCATCGGGATTTTGTGGCTGTCTTCAGGCGGTCCCTTCCGCCGCATGAGGTCCTGAATAATGATGTTCTTCAGCAAAGTCGTCTTCCCGCTTCCTGTCATTCCAAGGACGATCCCCTGCATCACGCGAATATGGTCCGGCCACAGCCAGGGTTCTCCATGGATGTCGTAACCGAGGATAACCGCCGATTCATTCCACGCTTTCGTGACCATCCTTTCGTCGCGTGCCGGACTCATTACGAGCGACGGATGCACCTTCCGCTTTTCGCGTCTAGACCGGCGCGTCGCATACAACACAATGGCCGCAGTCGGAACCGCAATCGCGCCGAGGATGTAGACGCCAAGCTCTACCGCTTGGCGGTTGTTGAAATGATAGACCTTGGTCAGCAGGAGCCAATAGCCGACGCAGATCACGCAGGAAGCAACAGAAATCCAAAACGCCGGGGTTTCGGACAGCGGCCCGCGTATTGGCCGCCGCTCACTAAATGACAAATTGTCCATGTTGTTCTCCCCGAAACGGAGTTGGGTTTGGGTCTTAAAGGAGCTGAATACGGATCAGGTCAACACCGGAAGAGATCGCGTAGAATCCGGTGCCGGTTCTGACCGCGGCACCCGGCAGCCTTTATGGCAAGGATGCATGTCCAATATTTCTGCCGGATGCGACGGTCTGCGAACAACGGCCAACCGCTCTTGCCAAGCTACAGCCCCCCTTCCACCAAAATCAATGCAGGCGCGCACGCTAATAAGCCGTCTTCCTCTCCGCACCGCAGCACCCGATTGAAGAAGTGGTTGACGAATGTTTGCAGGCAGCGCTGTCAGCAGAGTGGCTCGCCAGATTGAAGTACACGGCCAAGCCACAGACCGCGCATATCAGCGTACCTAGGATGATCGCTTCCTGCCGTAAGCGACGGCGCAATTTCGCCTCGAATGGGTTAGGCGGTTCGAGAATCGTATTCAATAAGCGGTTCCAGATCCCGCTGTCGCACCGCTTTCCGGAATGCCCGCGAAATGCCGCGACCACTTCTGCCGCGGAAGGCGTCCGGATTGCGCTGACATCCTCTGGCGCTTCGGGACAAATCGTCGAATGCCGTACGCTTAAGATTTCGCCAGCGGTGATTTCCGAATCTTGTCTCATGGGGTTCTCACAGGACCAGAAGTGCGGTAACCTCTCCGGAGCCGTCCGCGGGAAACGCGAACTTAACGACGGCCGGCAGATTAGTCTGCGATGGCAATTCGAAAGAGACCAATCCCCAAGCGCTCGCGCCCGGTGGGATTGCGCTGACCCGCGTTTCTGCGCTCAGCACCTTGATGGGAGTCTGTCCGTGGCTCGTGATCCGTATTCCGTCTCCCACAATTTGGCTCTTCGAGAGAGCGTACAGGGAACTGGAGGAGTGAGGTAACCGAAGCGTGAACACACCTGGCGCGGCTGGCACGTATGCCGCTTGACTGTTGTTCTGAATCGCGTACCGAACGTAGATGCGATCGTTCTCGCGGAAAACGTCCTTTAGCAGCACTTGCACTCGGTTCTGATTCTTTGCGTATCCAGTCACCCGAACGGGTGTGCTGCCGAATAGCATCTGAGCGGCGACTTTGGTTTCCTGTTTCGCTGGTGGATCCTCGATGGGCCTTTCGGGGATCACAGCTTCGGCGGCTTTCGTACTCGGCTCCTGATCGATCGCGAAGTGCATCTGTTCGATGGAGGATGCAGGAACCAATTCATAAGCCAAGCGCTCCGAAGCAGTCCAGATGAAGAGGTTCGTTGTGGCCTCCGGATCCAGCGGTTGGACAAACACCTTGTTCCCCCGCCACTCGATCTTGAAGGAAGAGCTCCCCGCGGCGACCTCTGTAACCGGATCGGCCATTTCAATAATACTTAGATGGTTAGGCGCGGTTTCGACCCGCATGATCCTGTGTCGGTCTGCCTTCTCCGTCTGGATTTTCTGTGCGCTGGCAGTAACCGTCATAACAACGGCCAAAACAATGATTCTTTGCATGCCCCAGTGTCCGCCGGATCGTGCATCCTGCCAAAAAGCACGCCTCCACCGAGGCTTACCACTACCGACGTCATCCGGAATCCTGGCTGGACACCGACAAAGCATGGTTCCACGAGACGGTGACAAACCGTCGATTTAGCTTCGTCAACAGTACGCCGTGATGATGAACTTATCCGCTGTCGCGGCAGATATCAGGAACGGGCGTTTTACAGCCATATGATTTTCAAGCCGTTAATAAACAGTTGCCGACTACAGGGGAGGAATCCGCTGAAGCTCTGTGATCAGAGGCCTTCAGGCGACGACACCACTTGGGCTTCAAACGTAAAATCCATCGCCCAAGAAAAGCAGTTTGTGTAGTATAGAGATGCGCGGTTCAGCTTGGATCCGCGTCAGATATGCATATGCCACGTATGCTTGCCGGTCTGAACCACGCGCTCCGAAGCCTCCGCAAATCACCGGCTCTTGCCGCCGTCGGTGTTCTTTCCTTGGCCCTGGGCATCGGCACCAATGTCACCATTTACAGCATCGTTCGCGAGATGATCCTGGACGACGTCAGCGCGCGGCAACCGGATCGACTGGCGCGGGTGGCCGCCGATGTTACATATGGCCAGTATCGTGAACTGCGCGACGCCGGCCTCTTTCAGGATCTGGCTTTCAACCTCGGGTTCAACGACATCAACTGGATTTCCGGTGAACACGAAATCGTCTGGCAAATGCCGACCAGCGCCAATTTCTTCGACGTTCTCGGTGTTGGTTCCTCCGTTGGACGGCTCTATTCAGAGAATGACGAAGGCCATCCGGTCGCTGTGCTTAGCTATGGTTTCTGGAGCAGGCGGCTGAAACGCGATGCGCATGTGGTCGGCCGCACGCTGAATCTGAACGGGCATCTGTACACGGTCACCGGCGTTCTGCCGCGCGATTATCGAAGCATCGTGGGCCACGGCGTCTCGCCGGAAGTTTACGTCATTGCTCCACCCACTTCCGCGCACTGTCGCCCGTTCGGCCGCCTGCGTGATGAATTGACGCGCAGCCAAACCCGCGAAGCCTTACTGACGACCGCCCGCAATATCGGGGGCCAGGATTTCGCACGTCGCGTTGCCGCACTCCGGCCCATGGCCGGCCTGGCCGCGAATGCTGCCGCCGAAGGCGAGGACCACCTCTTCTTTATTTTTTTCGTGATGTTGTTTGGTACTGCGGCGCTACTGGCGCTCATCGCCTGTCTGAATGTGGCAGGCTTGCTGCTGGCACGCGGTGTTGCCCGGCAGCGCGAGCTAGCGATTCGCAAAGCACTCGGCGCCAGCCGTGGCCATATCATTCGTCAACTGATAGCCGAAGGCGCCCTGCTCGTGGCATTGGGAGCGGCCACTGGTCTCGTTCTCGATGCTTTTTTGCGCCACGAACTCAGCTACATCCGATGGCCGTCGGCCTACAACCTGCCACTCGAATTCCACTTCCAAACCGACCGCGGTTTGTTACTTTACGCTCTGGCGGCGGCTCTGATTACGTTGCTCGTCTCTTCGTTGCTGCCCGCTCTCCGCTACTCAGGTGCCGACCTTAGCCTCGCGATGAAACAAGGCGAACCCGCGTTCTCCATTCGCCGGTGGAACCTACGCAGTGGCTTCGTCGCGCTGCAACTTGCGCTCTCGGTGGTCTTGTTGAGCCTTGGCCTGCTGTTCGCCCGCAGCTTCGTCCACCTCGCCAATTCCGATCCCGGGTTCAAAATCAGAGACACGGTGATTGTCCGTGTTCACCAACCACCTGGACACGCCCAAGGCGAAGCAGGCTGGTCCTGGCGCGATCGGATCGTCGACATTATCAAACAGGTGCCCGGTGTTACGGGCGTCACGTCGGTCGGAACCCTGCCCCTGATGGGCGAACTTCAATTTGCCGGTTTGGTACGAAGTAGTAGCGACCCGCTTTCCAGCGCACGCGAAGCCTACGAGTTAGGTGGGGGCGAGCAGTTCTGCCACGTTCTCGGCATCCCCATTTTGCGCGGCCGGGATTTCGAGCTCGCGGATCGCACCCGCCGCCCGGTACCGGTCATTCTGAACGAAACTTTGGCGCGTCGCCTCTTTG
>Ga0070741_10012831_pt1 | contig 15017 bp, 8 predicted proteins | sample Coa_R1_4_FD_66440 | JGI IMG/M metagenome (GOLD analysis project Ga0070741, IMG submission 66440) | Surface soil microbial communities from Centralia Pennsylvania, which are recovering from an underground coalmine fire - Coalmine... | ecosystem: Environmental > Terrestrial > Soil > Unclassified ... | reverse complement strand
AAGCCAGCAGTTGTCCGGCGATCACATCGAGTACCGTAACATTCTGATCGCCCGCCGCGGCCATGCCGGGGCACTCCAGCGCGACATCGGCGTCGGCGAGGAGGTCCGGCGGAATATTCTCGCCGAGTATGAGTTTGCGCCAGCCCAACTGTTTGGCTGTGAGCTCGCGGATCAGGTCGCACTCGTAAGCACGCGTGATCGGGTCGGAGGCCAGGAAACAAACCACCAGAGAATCTGGATGGATGGCGGACATCGGCCCGTGACGCAATCCGAGATAGGTCTCGGCCATGCTGAGGACACGGCCGGCGCTCATTTCCAGCATCTTGAGCGCGGCCTCACGCGCGGCGCCGTAGCGGCATCCGCTACCCAGAAACACAGCGCGGGTGAAGGGGCCGCGAGCGATCGTGGCCAGCGCATCCGAGTGCCGCGAAATCAGGCAGCGGGCGGTGTGGGCCAGCGTATCGATCAGACCGAGGTAGTCTCCGGCGCGGCCAAGCAGGCCGAGGAAGCGCCCGGCTACCAACATGTTGGTGTAGCTGCTGGTCATCGCCAGGCTGCGATCGTTCGTAGCGTCGTCGAGCGCGACGATAGTGACCGACGGATGCGCCGCGAACATCCGGGCGAGCCGTCCCTCGGTATTGCAGGTGAGCACAAGGTGGCGGGCATCGGGACGGCGTGCGAGCACGCGCTCGACGGCCCCGGCGCTTTCCGGGCTGTCGCCCGAGCGTGCGATGGAAATCATCAGGCAGGGAGACGCCGCGGCATCCAGGCTGTCGCCGATCAGCAGCGATCCGCTCGGCAGTGACTGGCACGGAATGCGCAGGTCGCGTTGTAAGGCCGGAGCCAGACAGTCGCCGCAGAATTGGGAACTGCCGGACCCGGAGAGAACCACCCAGCGGCACGGCGCGATCAATGCGGCCAACTCCGGCTGTCGCGCGGCGACGGCCGCTGCCGTGACGGTCCAGGTGTCAGGTTGCTGGCAGATCTCGCGCAGCGTATGAAAATAGCCGGTGGCCTGCTGCTCGGCGGCGGGTCGGCGAAGAAGATCGGCCAGTTCGGAACCGTGCCCGATCCACGAGCTAAAGACTTCAGAGGCTCCCGTGACGGTTCCCATGATTACTTTGCTTTATTTTCCATTTGCTTCTTTTTTTGGCGTACGATCTTATTCTAGCGTGAAAGCATCCGTTTCGAAAGAAGAAGTCAACCCAAGTCGATTAGCGCGAAAGCAACGATCGTTATGCCGCGAAGGCCTTGCGCGTCGAGCGCGTCGAGCAGTTCGGTCTCGAGACCCGCCGGGTCGATCTCAACCTCGCATTCGATCATCTGCTGTTCCGTCGCCCCTACATAACAGAGTTCGCAGGCGCCGAGAGTATCTTCGCCAGTGCGCGTGACAGGTCCGAAGGTACGGCACTTGATGGGACGTGCAGCGTACAGATCGCAACGGCCGGTCGCGGGGTCGAGCGCAGGGCAGGGGAGATCGTCGAGCGAAGAAGGAAGAGCATCCTCGTCCCACAACTCGCCGGACGCGGGATTGCCGGGGTACATTGGCGCGACGGTCGCGACATAAGCACTGGCGCGCGCACGGACCGCTGCCGCGCGAGCAGGATCGATGGCCGCGAGCGCCTCGAGGCCTTGGCGCAACCGGCGGGCATCGAGTCGGGTGATCGCGAAGGGGCCGATGCAGCACTGCGTGCATCCCGGCCGGCACACCACCCAGCCGCCGCTTCGCCGCACCACCTCGGCCAGGCTGGTCTCGATGGATGCGAGCAGGTTTTGGTCGGCTAGATCGATCTGTACGAGTGCCTCCATTTTCTGCGTCTCTGCGCCTCTTGGTTAAACACCCCGGTAGTGGGCTGGCGCTCAAGTCTTCGTTCAGTACGGCAAGGAACTTTCAGCGAGAATTGCGCCTGAAGGGCAGGATTCGCCGCGTCAATCAGACCTATTCATCGTCGTCGCCTTCGAGGTGTGTAAGGCGGCGCTCGTTATCGCGCTGCATAGCCCCGATCAACTCCACAGTTTGGGTGAGAGCCTCCAGGCGTTCGTCTATGGTCATTTTCTCCAGTGTCGCACGCGGTACTCGCCTTCAGCCGCGCCAGTTCGACCAGGCGAGAAACATCACCAGCGTGATCACCAGCGCGAGCAGGACTGCCAGCGCTGTTCGCCGGTACGGCTTCAGGTATCGGAGCCGCCCCGTCGCCGGCGCCTGACCGAATACCGCCTCCATCAGCCGCTGCTGCGAATTGCCCGGCAGACGTTTGATCGCCTTCGCCAGTTCTTCCTTGCCGCGGCGGTCGGCAATCAGGATGGTCGCTGCGTTCATGCCGCTGGTGTACTTGAGGAGGCGCTTGCGCAGATGATGCGGCACCTCGCCTACCGATCGGTAAACGGCGTCGTTGCGGCCTTCGGAGATCAGGATGGTGGAGCTCTTCATCACGCCCGAGGTCGTGGGCGGATTGGCTTCGCCGCAGAATGGGCAGAGCCCGTTTCCAGGATCTTCGAACTTGCGCCGGCAACGCTTGCAGACCATATTTAACTTGCCACCACTCGCGGTTTGTCGAGCGCCGGCTTGTGATCGCCCAACTGCTCCAATACCACTTGAATGAACCCCAGCGCGGCTTTCGACAAAGCCTTGTCCTTGCGATAAATCAACCCCAGGCGGCGGATCATCGGCTCGGGGCCCAGGGGCAGCGCGCGCAGCTTGCCCGACGCTACCTCTTCCCGGCAATTCGAAATCGCCAGGAACGAAACGCCCAACCCGGCCATCACAAAGCGCTTCATCATCTCGGTGGAATCCAGCTCCATGGAAACCCGGATCGAATCCTCTACCAGTTCGAACCACTCGTTCAGGCGTGCGCGGGTCATGCCGGACTTCGGCAGCAGCAGCGGATGATCCTGCAAATCCTGCGCGAATACCACTTTCCGGTCGGCCAGTGGATGCCGCGCCGGCACGATCAGCCGGATCTCGTCACGATGAATGTTCACCACCTGCAACCGCTTCTCCTGCACCGGAAGCTGCGTCATGCCGAAATCGGCGATGTTCTCCATCACCGCTTCCACCACGCGCGACCCGTACGATCGATCCACTTGCAATTGCACGGCCGGGAACAGGTTCTTGTATTCGGAGAATACCGTCGGCAGGACGTAGATACATGTGGCTTCGTTGGCCGCGATCACCAACTCACCGCGTGGATTGCTTTCCAGCTCCGCGATGGCATCCTGCGCGCGGCGACGGAGATCGAGCATCTGCTCGGCATAACCGGCGAAGATCTTGCCCGCTGTGGTGAGCGAGATGCGGCTACCGAAGCGTTCGAACAAGGCGCTTTGCAATTCCTGTTCGAGTTGCCTAACCTGGGCGCTGATCGCAGGCTGCGTGCGATAGCAGGTCTGCGCGGCCTTGGAGAAGCTCTTCAGCCTCACGATCTCCAGGAAAGTACGTAGCTGATCGAAATCCATTCTTGCCTTGCCGACTGCGGTATTTTCTCGCAACAACGGCACCAAACAAATCTTGAATCGGAGGGATAGAAATAATGTATTTCCCTCGCCGTGTTTGGGTTTGGTATGTATTGTAACAAAGGTCCCGGGTGGTGCGGTTGAGAAGCAGTGGGTTTGCCGTAGCCGCAGCGCCCCGATAAGGGGCGGACTTACCGCACCTCCAACCCGGACCGCCAAGCTCTCAAAGTATCCGGACCTCCGCCCGCATTATCATAATAGTAGATTGCCCCTCGTTCCGCCGTACATCGCGAAGTTGCGTCCTTACGAGCCTGGCCGCAATGCCGAGGATGTGGCGCGTGAACGCGGGCTTTCCGACGTCGTCAAACTCGCGTCGAACGAGAATCCCCTGGGGCCGTCGCCACGAGCGATCGAGGCCGTTTGTGGCTCGCTGGCGCGGTTGAATCTCTATCCCAACGGCGGGCTGAATCTGCGTCGCGTGCTGGCGCGCGAGTTCCAGGTGAAGGTCGAAAACGTAATCGCGGGCAGCGGATCGGAAGGCATCATTTCCAATATCATCCGGACCTTTCTTTGCGATGACGACGAGGTGCTCACCACCGAGGCGGCCTTCATCGGCTTCCAGGTGTTGGCCCGGTCGCGCGGCGTGAGCTATCGCACCGTGCCCTATCGCGACTGGCATTATGACCTGCCGGCGCTGGCCTCGGCTATCACCGCGCGCACCAAGATCATTTACCTGGCGAATCCGAATAATCCTACCGGCACGATCTTTACGAAAGAGGAATTCGGAGAGTTCTATCGCCACGTGCCCGAGCGCGTCCTGATCATCCTGGACGAGGCCTATTTCGAATACGCCAGGGACAACCCGCGGTATCCGGATTCCATGCAGTATCGCTATGACAACGTGATCACGTTGCGCACGTTTTCGAAGGCGTACGGGCTGGCCGGCATGCGCATCGGCTACGGCTTCGCGCACGAGGATCTGATCGCGAACCTGCTGAAAGTGAAGCTCCCGTTCGAGCCCAGCGGGCCGGCGCAAGCGGCGGGGATTGCTGCGCTGGAGGATCGGGAATTCCTGCGCCGTTCGGTCGACCTGAACGCCCGGGGAGTGCAATTTTTAATGTCCGCGCTGGCGGACATGGGGTTCGAGCCCGCTCCTTCGGATGCCAACTTCGTGATGCTGCCGCTTCCGAGCGCGGAATGCGCGTCGCGCATCTATGAGGGCCTGCTGGCGCGGGGCATTATCGTGCGGCCGCTCGCCGCGTTCGGACTGCCAAATTGCCTGCGCATTTCGACGGGTCTCGACCACCAGAACCGCCGCCTTGTGCAGGCGCTGTCCAGCCTGAAGCAGGAGGTGACCGCATGACCGAGGACTTTCTTCCGCTCCATGGCATTGATTACGTGGAGTTCTACGTCGGGAACGCACGACAGGCCGCCTATTACTATCGCGCCGCGTTCGGCATGGAACTGGCGGCGTACCGCGGACCGGAGACCGGCACGCGCGGTCGAGCCTCCTTTCTGGTCGTCCAGAACAAAATCCGATTCCTGTTGACGACCCCGCTCGATCCCGGCGATGCTATGGCCGAGCAGATCCGCGAGCACGGCGACGGCGTGCACGATATCGCGCTCGAGGTTCCCGACGCCGCTGCCGCGTTTCGCGAGACCACCAGTCGCGGCGCTCGTGCAGTGCGCGAACCCGAAACCCTCGCCGACGAGAATGGCGAAATCCGCATTGCCGCCATCGCCGCTTATGGCGACACCGTCCACTCGTTCATCGAGCGGAGAAACTACCGCGGAATGTTTCTCCCCGGCTTCCGCCCCGTGCCTCGGCCGGATTGCGTCGCGCGTCCTGTCGGCCTGAAGTACATCGATCACATGGTGGGGAACGTGGCCTTGGGCGACATGGATCGCTGGGTAAACTTCTACCGCGACGTGATGGGTTTCCGCCTGTACCAGCACTTTGACGACAAGGACATCAGCACGGAATATTCGGCCCTGATGTCGAAAGTGATGGCCAACGGCAACGATCGGGTGAAGTTCCCGATCAACGAGCCGGCGCCGGGCCGCCGCAAGTCGCAGATCGACGAGTACCTCGAATTCCATCACGGCCCCGGTGTGCAACACATCGCCATGGGCACCGGCAACATTGTCGAGACCGTCAGCAAGCTGCGCGCGCAGGGTGTGGAGTTTTTGCGTGTCCCGCACACTTACTATCAGGATCTGCAGGCCCGCGTCGGCCGCATTGACGAGCCGATCGACGAGCTGGAAGGGTTGGGTATCCTGGTCGACCGCGACGACGAAGGCTACATGCTGCAGATCTTCACCCGCCCGGTGGAAGATCGTCCGACGCTGTTTTTCGAAGTGATTCAGCGCAAGGGCAGCCGCAGTTTCGGAAAAGGGAATTTCAAGGCGCTGTTCGAGGCGATCGAACGCGAACAGGCGCTGCGCGGCAATCTGTAGGTGCCCAATCCCTCTCTTGAAGCTAACGCTCTACGGCTGTGGCGGAGCAGCATTCTCGGTCCAGCACACCATCGGCGCGCCGGCCCCCGACTTCTGCGGGCACAAGGCCCGGCCATGTGGGATGCCGGCGCCACCCAACCGTAATTACAGGCTCGCCCTGGCTTGCAATCCGTAGGTGAAGAATGGGGGAGGCCATCGCGACCTGCCCCACGCATTGCCGTCAGCTTAAAAAAGCAGCTTGGCGCCCAACTGGATGTTGCGGTTGCCGCTCGCGGCGGTGATGTTGCCGAAAGAGGACGTCCCGAACGTTGTAGCGGTATTCGCGCCCGGCCCGGGTAAACTGCCGCCCGGGTTGGCGAAATTGGTGTGATTGAAGAACCCGAACGTCTCGAAGCGGAATTGAAACTTCATCCGTTCGTGAATCGGGAAATTCTTGAACAGTGAGAAATTGACGACTTGAGCGCCCGGGCCGTAAAGGAGATTACGTCCGGCGTTGCCATACGCATAGCCGTTAGGCGCAATCGGATACAGGTTCTGCAGCGTGAATGCGGTGGCGTCGACGCAGCCGGTCAGGTGTCCGCGGCCGCAGTCGGCGCTGGGTGCGTGCACCAGGTTCGGCCGGTAAGTGCCGCTGGACGCGGTATTCGCGGTGTCGGTTCCGGTGACAACGTTAAACGGAGAACCCGACTGCACGCTGATATCGCCGTTGGCCTGCCATTTGGTGAACGCGGCCTTCAGGATGGGATTCGTGACCTTCACAAACGGAACATCGTAAACGAACGCGAGTTGGAGGCGATGGCGAATGTCCCAGTTCGCATTGCCGTAATCGGCCTTCCACAAGTAAGGATTCATGGCCGCCCCGCCGCCGTTGGAGTCGGTGGTGACGTCCAGCGTGTGGCTCCAGGTGTAATTGCCGAACATCTGCAGGCCGTGGGTCATGCGCTGGCGCACGATCACGCTCATGCTTTCGTAATTGCCGATCAGGTCGTTGGCGATGGTGCGGATGGGGCCAAACAAGGGGTTCGGCCGCCGGGAATTGACGGCGCCCGGTCCGGGGTTAAGCGGCGTGTTGTTGTAGAAGCTGCGGTCCAGGTGATAAGAATGGGAACCCAGGTACTGTACCTCCACACCGGTGGTATTGCCAAACTGCCGCTGCAAGCCCGCGCTCCACTGATTCATCCGCGGGGTGGGCTGGTCGTAGGGATCGGTGACGATCAACGCGCCACTGTTACTCCCCGGAAGCGGACAGGCGGCCGGCACCGCGAACGGGTTGGACAGACTGAGTGTGGGCAGTCCGCTCGACCAGTTGCATTGGAAGATCGGGCTCCACGGCGGATTGGTGTTGAGGAACGTGAAACTGTTGGTCTGGTTCGGATTGTAATAGATGCCGCCACCCGCGCGGAATACTGTTTTCTCGGTGATGCGGTAGGCGATGCCAAGGCGCGGCGCCCAGTCCTTGTGTTGCGGGCCGGTAAAGTGCATCCCGGGTGTGCCCACAATCAAGGCCGTCTGCTGCGGGTTCAGCAGGCTGGCGACGCCATTGATCGTGTAGGCCGCCGTCGGCAGTTCGTAGCGGATTCCGTAATTGAGCGTCAGCTTGCGCGACACCTGCCATTTGTCGAGAACGAAAAAGCCGTCGCGCCATTCGGCCACTCGTCCGCGGATTTCCGGGCCTGCCGTGGCAAAGCTCGCGGGATTGCCCAGAATGAAGTCCGCCGGCGCGTAACCGGTCTGCGTTCCATTGAAGGTGAACGTCCCGCGGGCGCTGTTGACGGCCGCGCGGCCGGTCGCCAGCCGGCGGAATTCCAACCCGGCCATGATATTGTGCGCTCCATGGCTCCAACTGATCTGGTCGGAGAGCTGCACGGTGCTGTCATTCTGGAACCAGTTGCTGGAGGCGTTGGCCAGGCCGTTGAACCCCGTGATGTTGAAATCCGGAATGCCGGGGTTGTTGTACTGGGAGTCGCCTTGGAATCCGGGAATGCCCAGGTTCGTGCCGGCGCTCGTCTGGTTACTGAGAGTGAACGGATTCAAGGTGGCGGTATTGAAAAAATTCCGGCCCACGCGGAGATCGTTCACCAGGTTCGGCGTCAGCGTGTGGGTATAACCGGCCGTATAGTTGGTAACGGTGGTGGGGGCGCTGGTGGCGTTGACGGGAATTGCGTTGCCGGTAAACCCAACCCACCTCTGCCAATGGGCGCGCACATAGATTCGGATTTTGTCGCCGATGTTCTGGTCGATGCGATCCAGGGTCTGGTTATAGGAGCCGGTGCTGGGTACGGGCACGGAAAAGTTGCTGGCCAGGCCGGGCAGATTGGATCCCGGGTAATACTGCTGCAGCTTCGCGGTCACCGGCGAGATGCGCGAGGCCGGGATAATGTTGCCGCCGAACGGAGTGTTATTGTTCAGGGGATCCGTGATCAAACCTTTGGTGGCGGTCGTTGCCCCTGGGATCTGCGAAGCCGGCACGGCCGAAAAATTTCCCGTGAAAAACTCCGCCGGCATCTCACTGGAAAGACTGGTCGACGACTGGGTATTGCGGAAGCCCTCGTACGAGGCCATGAAGAAGGTTCTGTTCTTCCCGTTATACACCTTCGGTATGTAGACCGGCCCATCGAACTCGACGCCGAATTGGTTCTGGCGCAGGGGCGGCTTGGCCGCGGTCGGATTGGCGGGCGAGGGCAGCGTAAAGTACGAGCGGGCGTCGAGTTTCTGGTTGCGCAGGAATTCCAACATCGCCCCATGAATCTGATTGGTGCCGTTCTTGGTGACCATGTTGAGGTGGACGCCAAGATAAGCGCCGTACTGCGCCGAGTAGGTGCCGGTCTGAACCTCCATCTCCTGAATCGTCTCCACCATCGGCCGCGTCGGGGTATTGGTGATGAGGTTGTTCATGATGCTGATGCCGTCGAGCGACATGCTGTTCTGGATTTCGCGCGTGCCGGCGCCCACGAAATCGTTGCCGGGGGGCGTGGCGTTGGGGACGACTTTGGGGCCCAGCAGCACGCCGGGCGTAAAGGTGGCGAGTTGCATCACGTCCCGGCCATTCATAGGCACTTCGGAAATGGTCCGCGCATCGATGACCTCCGAGACGGTAGCGTCGTCTGTCTTGATCGCGCTGGCGCTGGCCTGGACCGTAACTGACTCGATCACGTTACCCACCTTCAAGGTCACGTCGTTGCGGACCACCTGATTGATGTCCACCTGGATGCCGGTGATCCTGGAGACCTGAAATCCAGGCATCTCGACGCTGATCACGTAGTCGCCAATGGCGACAAACGGGACGTTATAGTATCCGATTTCATTGGTAGTGGCAGCGTAGGTGTCACGAGTTCCGGTGTTGACGGCGGTGACTTTGGCTCCCGCTACGGTTTTGCCGCTGGCGTCGGTGACGGTCCCGACGAGCGAAGTGGTGGTGGCAAGTTGCGCATAGGCAGATACAGCTACCAATGCGAGAATGGTTGAGAGTGTAAACCCACGCAGCATCGTATATAACCCCTCTAACATCTGAGCGACATACTGCCCATTGACAACGTCTGCTCAGAGATCGACCCGATTCCAGTTTCTGACTCCTGGATTTGACTTAGAATATCACAACCCCCAAGTCTTGACCCTCCGAAGTGCAGGCTTTTTTTGTCCGGGAACTTCTTTTGCCTTGGAAACGGGATAGGCTCTGGTAAAACTCTACAGTCAGGCTACTCATCGTCGCTAATCAACCCACTTCAGGAGGATTCTACTCCACGGAACGGTCAAACCTGTTCAAGTCTCACTGGTCGAACCAAGCTGCTTACCAGTTTCAGTCAGGCGCCAGGCTGCTGTTGTAACGGCAACTCCAGAGCGCAGGCCTTGACCAGCCACGCGTTCGGGCGTCCAATGGGGGAAAGGAGGCTTTATGCATCCCGTTATGCATCAACTTCCCACCCTGAACGAGGAAGAACTGCAAATCCTGACCGAACTGCTCGAATCCGAGCGTGTCAGGCTGCTTGTGGAGATTCGCCATACCGATCATCGGGCCTATCGCGACGGCCTGCGCCATCGCGAAGAGCTGGTGGAGCAACTGGAGGAACGTATTCGGCTCGTGTGAGCGCTAGCGGGCCACGGCCGCCGCAATGCCCGCCGACTTCGGCCGCCGCAGTCCGCGCAGGCGCTCCATGTAGATGTAGAAGACGGGTGTGATGTACAAAGTCAGCAGTTGCGACACGATCAGTCCGCCTTCCACGGCCAGGCCCAGCGGACGCCGGGCCTCGCCGCCGGCGCCAAAACCAAGGGCGATTGGCAGCGTGCCGATCAGCGCCGCCATCGTCGTCATCATGATGGGCCGGAAACGCACCAGGCACGCTTCGTAGATCGCATCGGCGGGCGCAAGGTTGTGCATGCGCTGGGCCTCCAGCGCGAAATCGATCATCATGATCGCATTCTTCTTCACGATCCCGATCAGCATAATGATGCCGACGAAGGAATAGATGTTCAACTCGTCGTGGAACAGCAGCAGAGTGCCGAGCGCGCCCAAGCCGGCGGACGGGAGCCCCGACAGAATCGTAATCGGATGGATGAAGCTCTCGTACAGAATCCCGAGCACCATGTAGATCACCAGGATTGCCATCACCAGCAGCAACCCCATGCCCTGCAACGAGGACTGAAACGCAGCGGCGACGCCCTGAAACGTGGTCGAGACACCATCCGGGAGCGTATCCCGCGCTAACTCGTTTACGCTGCCCAACGCCTGGCCGAGCGAGACGCCCGGCTGGAGGTTAAATGAGATCGTCACCGAGGGCAACTGGCCGAAGTGCGTCATCATCAGCGGCCCGACATCCGGCCGCAGGCTGGCGACGCTGCTGATCGGCACCAGCTTGCCGCGGTTGGAACCCGTCGAGGACGCGACATAGAGCAGCCCCAGCGCCCGCGGATCGAGCTGATAGTTCGGCAGCACCTCCATCATGACCCAGTAATCATCCGTGGGGGTGTAGATCGTCGATACCTGGCGCGAGCCGTACGCGTCGTAGAGCACATTTTCAATGTCGTCGGCCGTGACCCCGAGCCGCGATGCCCGGTCGCGGTCGATATCGACGAAGAGTTGCGGGCTTGAGTTCTGCAGATCGGAGTTAATATCCTGCAACCCGGCTATGGTTCGCATCCGCTGCTCCAGCGCCTTCGACGCGCGGTACAGCTCCGGAATGTCAGTCCCTTGCAGCGTGCACTGGTACACGCTTTTGCTCACCTGTCCACCCAGGCGGATGAGCGGCGGATTCTGCAGAAACGTGCGGATGCCGGGAATGCCGTTGAGTTTAGGGCGCAGGCGGTCGATGATCTGCTCGGGACTGGCGCGCCGCACCTGGCGGGGCTTCAGCCGGATCATGATCCGTCCCGTGTTGCCCGACGCACTGTATCCGCCCGCGCCAACGCTCGACGACAACGCGTCAATCGCAGGATCCGCGCCCAGAAGAGCGGCTACCTTCTGCTGCTGCGCCACCATGCCGTCAAACGAAATGTCCTGCGGACCCTCTGTATAGCCCGTGATCTGGCCCGTGTCCTGGTTGGGAATGAACCCCTTCGGCGCCAGCCGGAGCAGATACACGGTGCCGGCCAGCGTTCCGGCGGCTACGAGCATGGTCAGCAGCCGGTGGCGAATGACGTCACGGAGAGTCCACTCATAGGCGTCGCGCATGCCGTCGAAGACCTTCTCCGACGCGCGGTAAAGCGCGTTGTGCTTCTCGCCGGCCGGCCGGAGAAAGCGGCTGCACAGCATTGGCGTGAGGCTGAGCGAGACGAACCCCGAGATCAGGATCGCGGCCATGATGCAGATGGCGAATTCGTTGAACAGCCGTCCCATGATGCCGCCCATGAAGAGCACTGGAATAAACACCGCGGCCAGCGACAGCGTCATGGAGACGATCGTGAAGCCGATTTCACGCGCGCCTTCGAGCGCCGCCTGTAGCCGCGTCTTCCCCATCTCCATGTGGCGTACGATGTTCTCCAGGATCACGATCGCGTCGTCAACGACGAATCCTACCGAGAGCGTCAGCGCCATGAGCGACAGATTGTCCAGAGTGAAGTGCAGCAAGTACATGATCGCGAACGTGCCGATGATCGACATCGGCAGCGCCAGGCTCGGAATCACGGTGGCGGAAACGTTGCGCAGAAATAGAAAGATCACCAGGACGACCAGCCCCACGGTAAGCACAAGCGTAAACTTCACGTCGTTCACCGAATCGCGGATCGACTCGGAGCGGTCGTAGAGAATATCGAGATTCACGGCCGGCGGCATCTTGTCGCGGAATGCGGGGAGAAGTTGTTTAATGCGGTCCACCACCTGTACCGTATTCGTGCCGGGCTGGCGCTGCACCACCAGCAGGACCGATCGCGCGCCGTTGAACCAGCTTGCCACCTTATTGTTCTGCACGCTGTCGATCGCGCGCCCGACCTCGCGCAGGCGGACCGGCGAGCCGTTCCGGTAGGCCACGATCATCGGGTTGTACTGTTCGGCCTTCGTGAGTTGGCCGCTGGCCTGCACCATGTAAGCCTGGTTGGCGCCCCAGAGCGTGCCGGTCGGCAGGTTGACGTTGGCTTTCGCCAGCGCCGTCCGCACCTCCTCCAGGCAAATGCCGCGCGCGGCGAGCAGATTGGGATCCACCTGCGCACGTACCGCGTAGCGCTGGGAGCCGTACACGTTCACCTGCGCGACCCCCAGGATCATCGAGATGCGCTGTGCGATCATGATTTCGGCGTATTCGTCAACCACCGAAAGCGGCAGCGTAGGCGAGTTGAGCGAGAGGTACAGAATCGGCTGATCGGCCGGATTCACCTTGCGCAGCGTGGGCGGTGTCGGCATGCCGGGCGGCAATCGGCGCTGCGCGGTCGCGATGGCCGCCTGCGTGTCTTGCGCCGCCGCGTCGAGATCGCGGTCGAGGGTGAATTGCAGGGTTACCGTCGACATGCCGAGTGCGCTCGAGGACGTCATGGAATCAAGCCCGGCTATAGTCGAGAACTGGCGCTCCAGCGGCGTGGCCACCGAGGCAGCCATCACTTCCGGGCTCGCGCCGGGCAGTTGTGCGTCGACCTGAAGCGTGGGGAAGTCCACGTTGGGCAGATCGCTCACCGGCAACGCGGTATATCCGGCCACCCCGAACAGGACGAGTCCCGACATGACCAGCGTGGTCATCACCGGCCGGCGGATGAAAACCTCGGTAATGTTCATCGCACACCCGCTCGCACGCAGCCTTAATAACTAAATCATCAGATATTATTATATTAAATACGGATGCGCGGGTTGACCGCCGGAATATATAATATACAAAGATCCTATTTATGCTAATCAAAATGGCTCTTCCCGTCTGGCTGGCCCTCGCCGTGGCGACAGCCGAGCCGCCGAAGAGCACTGGCTTCGACCCGAACGCTATCGACCGTTCCGTGGATCCCTGCGTCAACTTCTACCAGTTCGCCTGCGGCGCCTGGATTTCCGCCAACCCGGTTCCGCCCGACCGCAGCCGCTGGGGCCGCTTCGATGAACTCGCAGACCGCAATCGGGAAGTCCTGCACGATATTCTCGAGCACGCGTCGTCCGCGAACACCTCGCGGCCGCCGCTGGAGCAGAAGATCGGCGATTACTACGCATCATGCATGGACGAGGCCGCCATCGGTCGCGCCGGCCGCGAGGCGCTACAGTCCGAACTGGAGCGGATCCAGGCGATCCGCAAGTTCGCCGATGTCGGCGCTCTCGTGGCCCGGTTGCACTCGCTCGGCGCGGACGTCCTGTTCCACTTCGGCAGCCGGCCTGACATGAAGGATTCCATGCGTATGATCGCGAACGTCGACCAGGGTGGCCTCGGGCTTCCCGACCGCGATTACTATGTCAGGACCGACCCCAAATCCGTCGAACTGCGCCGTCAGTACCAGGCGCACATCGCGGCCATATTCCGGCTGCTTGGCAACGGCGCGCCTCTATCCGCGGACAAGGCGCAGGCCGTGATGGATATCGAGACGGCACTGGCGAAGGCGTCGCTCGATCGTGTCGCGCGCCGCGATCCGCTGCGTCAGTATCACAAGATGACGAAGAAGGACCTGGAGGACCTGGCGCCCGAATTCCCGTGGACAAGTTTCTTTGCCGCCGCCGGCGCACCGAGCTTCGAAAACCTGAATGTCGGCTCGCCCGAGTTTGTCGCGGCCGTCGGCGCCATCATCCAATGCACGAAGATCGACGATCTGAAGGCCTACTTCACCTGGCACTTGGCGCACGCGGCGGCGCCTATGCTCGCATCCGAATTCGACGATGCCACCTTTGCCTTCTTCAGCAAGACGCTGAATGGGGTCAAGGAGAAGGAGGCGCGGTGGAAGCGCTGCGTGGAGTCGAGCGACGAATATCTCGGTGAGGCGCTGGGCAAAAAGTACGTCGATCGCGCGTTCGGCGCGGAAGGCAAGCAGCGCACGCTGGAAATGGTGCAGGCGTTGGAACGGGCGCTGGCGAAAGACATCGCGGGCCTGTCCTGGATGACACCGGAAACCCGGCAGGCAGCGCTGGCCAAGTTGCACGCCGTGACCAACAAGATCGGCTATCCCGACAAATGGCGTGACTACGCCGACGTCCAGATCGTTCGCGCCGATGCGCTGGGCAACATGTTCCGCGCGAGCGCGGCGGAGCACAGCCGACGCATGGCCAAAATCGGCACGGCGACCGACCGGCAGGAGTGGGGTATGACGCCGCCCACCGTGAACGCGTATTACTCGCCGGTGGCCAACAGCATCAATTTCCCGGCCGGAATCCTACAGCCGCCATTCTACGACAGCAAGGCTGACGACGCGCTGAACTTCGGCGGCATCGGCGCGGTGATCGGGCACGAGTTGACGCACGGCCTGGACGACCAAGGCCGCAAATACGATGGCGACGGCAATCTGCGCGATTGGTGGACTAAAGCCGACGGGGCGGAGTTCGAAAAGCGGGCGGGCTGTATCGCGAACGAGTACTCGGGCTTCGACGCCGCGCCCGGCACGAAGGTGAACGGCCGCCTCACGCTGGGCGAGAACACGGCGGACAACGGCGGCGTGCGTGTGGCATACATGGCGTTGCAGGAGCGCATGGCGGGCAAGCCCTCAGAGAAGATCGACGGCTTCACGCC
>Ga0070741_10012830_pt1 | contig 15019 bp, 12 predicted proteins | sample Coa_R1_4_FD_66440 | JGI IMG/M metagenome (GOLD analysis project Ga0070741, IMG submission 66440) | Surface soil microbial communities from Centralia Pennsylvania, which are recovering from an underground coalmine fire - Coalmine... | ecosystem: Environmental > Terrestrial > Soil > Unclassified ... | reverse complement strand
TATACGGAGCTGGGGCAACGAGTGGGACTCTCTCTTCCGTCTGTCGCAGAGCGGGTGCGCAAGCTGGAGGAAGCAGGCATTATTACCGGGTATCATGCCGAGGTTAATCTCACCAGGCTAGGATTACCGATCCTAGCTCTTATTCGCCTGGGGAGCTTTGTTGGGCAGGGCTGCAACCAGATTGCCGCCCAGGTCAGTGAGATTCCTGAGGTCCTGGAATGCTATAAGGTAACGGGGACCGATTGTGCCGTGGTCAAGGTGGTTGCTGCTTCCATGGACCATCTGGAACGCATCATTGAGGAGATCTCCCACACCGGTCCAGCCGCCACGTCGATCGTCTTCTCCAAACCCCTCAGACGACATGTCATCCCGCACGAACTGCTGATGCGTGCAGCAAGCGGCGAAGAACAAGGGAATGGGTAACAAGAGGGAAGCCCAGGAAAAGGGGAAACTTCGAGGAATCTGCTCCACTGCAGTATGAGCAGAGGAAAATGGGCAGGAGAGAAAAAGATCATCCAGGGAAACAGGAGGAAAAAGAGCGTGAAATACGCTGCACCTTTGCTAGCAGTGGATGGCAACTTTGTCATCTACTGCTAGCACCTAAAGCAGGCCATACTCCATATCTCTACCCATGACGCATATCTCCACTGTTTCGGCGAATTTATGAACCAAATGACATGATCTCCCGCTACAACCGTCCCGGCGTCGTGGCTATTGAAACGCCAAGCGAAGGAGGACGGCGAAGGCAGTATCTGACCCTGGAAGAAGAGCAGGAATGCCTCACTCCGTTTTTTACCCAAGCCGAGCGTAGGGAGGTCGCGACGGTGGAACACATTTGGCGCGCTTTTGAACAATGCGTCGGGCACACCGTCGAGTGAGTCGTACAATCTATCAGCTGCTTCATCGTCATGGATGGCGCAAACTGATGCCTCGCCCCAGGTATCCGAAAAGCGACCTGGAGATGCAAGAGCAGTTTAAAAAAACTTTCTCACAAAGGTGGAAGCAGCCGTTGCTACGCGAGAGGCAGGAGATGAGCGGAAAGTCGCTCATCATGGCGCAAGACGAAGGCTGTTTTGGCCGTATCAGTCACACCAAACGCGGTTGGGCGCCACCTGGGGTGCGTCCCCATGCCCTGACACAGGTGGTGCGAGAGTACCTTTATGCCTATGTCTGAAAACTCGACGACCATCTGCACCAATGAACTTGGGCCTGTAGTCCTGCGTAGCTTTCTCCCTGCTCCAGGCTGGCCTGTCGATGGTTACCGCGTTAAAGCTCTGCTGGACTACAGTCGCGGCCCGAGAAAACGTGGGTCTATGGAGCGCTGCGCGTGCGCGACGGCAGGGAACTCACTCGCTGCGCGGCCTCGCGTAACTCCACCAACACTATCGCTCTCCTGCAGGACATTGAAGTGGACAATCCAACGGCAACTTAATTAAAGAGATTGGCTAGCGAGATCACGTTTGCCAGCTTCTCACGCAGAAGACCTACATCTGGATGTTCCGGACCCAGCACTTCTTCCCGAATACGCAAGGCACGTAGATACAACTGTTCAGCCTCCTGATAGTTCCCCTGCTTACACATGAGATCCGCCAGTCGATGCAGAGACACAGCCGTATCCAGGTGCAAAGGTTCCAAACCCTGCTCACGGATCGCCAGCGTTTGCTGGTACAATGCTTTCGCCTGTTCAAAGTCGCCTTGTGCTTCGTAGATATCTGCCAGGGTGATCAAGGTTGTCGCTATTACAGGGTGTTCCTGGTCATGCGTGCGTTCATAGATTTGCAAGGCCCGCAACACCAGCGCTATCGCCTGTTCATCTCGCCCCTGAGCGTGATAGAGCGCGGCGAGGTTGTTTTGCACATACGCTACATAGGGATGATCCGATCCAAAGACTTCTTCGCGCAATTGCAGCGAACGAATATACAACGGTTCGGCTTCTTGATATCTGCCCATACGACGATAGAGACTTGCCAGGTTATTGAGAATGGCAGCCACATCGGGATGCTTCGCTCCTAAATGCTGTTCACTTATGCGCAGTGCTTCCAAGAGGAGCGGTTCGGCTTCTTGATACTTGCCTTGTTGTAGATAGAGGAGTGCTAGATCATTCAATGGAGTTGCTCTCTCGGGATGTGACTGTTCTAAAACCCGCTCTTGAATCTGCACCACGCGTTGATAGAGCGGTAGAGCTTCATGATAGCGTCCCAGACGGCTATAGAAGGACGCCAGGTTGTTGAGAGCTGTAGCGAGTAAAGCATGATCGGGTGGCAACGTTTGCTCACAAATGCACAAAGCCCTCTTATAGAGGATCTCAGCCTCTTGAGATCTGGACATCTCAAGATAGAAAAATGCTAGCCCTTGCAAAGGAAAGAACAACTCAAGCTCATTCGTCTCCCCGTACGGTTCTAAAAGAGCAAGTGCTTGCTGATAGGAGATCTCTGCCTCCTGATAGTGACCCTGCTGCATCTGTACCTCCCCTAGTCCGGTTAGAACGGCTGCCAGGCGAATCTGACCTGATGCAGGGATCTGTTTCACCATCAACTGCGCGCTCAGATAGAGGGTTTCTGCTTCAGCATAGCGCGCCCGCTGCATGCGATAGGCTGCAGCTTTTGTCAGCAAAGACCCTAGTTCAGAAGAGACCAGGTGGCAGTCCTCTGCATGTTTGATTGCCAGCAGCACATGAGGCAAGAGCTGTTCACACCAGGGCCACTGCTCTACATCGAGCCGATGCTGATCCAGCAGAAAATGCTGATCGAGCAAGCAGATGGCCCGTGCCAACCATGTTTGCTGCTCCGATGCCGAGATCCGTTCTTTGAGCACCATCTGCACAAGACGATGAATGGTAACGATTTTCTTATGGGCATTACGACGAACCAGTGCGTAGGCGAGCAGGTCCTTGAGCAAGGTGTTGAAATGCAAAGGACTGCTCAGTGCCTGCTGAAGTTCAGGGCTCATACAGCCAGGAGCAGTGCTCAAAAGTGCTTCTGGAATCTCGTCGGGTGCCAGAAAACAACACAGCATCAAGAATTGGGCTGCAGCAGGGTGTTTGCGTTGCAGGTCTTCAAAGGCCAGGGCAAAGGTGGCCTTCACCGAGAGGGGATGTTGCTGAGAGGTGGAACGCTCTTGCAACAGTTGAACCGGAGAGGTCTCAAAGAGGTGCAAGAAATCAGCGAAGCTACAGTGAGTCTCTTCAATATAAGCACCAGCCTGGTCCAGAGCAAGTGGTAGTCCTCCCATGACACTTGCGATCCTACGAGCATCCACTTCCAGATTGGTAGTCTGTCCTTGAGACGAATAAGGGGATGAGAACCCCGAACGCCGTAGCACGAGCAGAGCACCATCCTCTTGCGAGAGTGGTTCCACCTCAATACAAGGAGCAAGCAGAGCAAAGTCAGAGCGACGAGTCGTGAAGAGCAAAGCGCCGCTCCGGGCAGGAGGAAGAAAGCTCTGGAGGAGTTCCAGATCTTCTACGTTATCAAAGATGAGCAGCCAATCGCGGTACTTATTCAACCAGTCAAGAACGGAAGCAATAATCCGATCGTGCTCTCGTTCTCCTCGTGCGCTGAGGTGGAGTTGGTTGGCGACGCCAAGAAAACTGGCAATCAAGCGATCTCTGGTCTCAGCGGCAAACCAAAAGACTGCCGTATATTCTTGAAAGTAGCGATACGCATACTCGATGGCTATCTGGGTCTTGCCAACCCCACCGAGTCCGCTCAAAGCATAAGACTGGCTCAGAGCAGCAGCACGCTGCTGGGACAAGGTCTGATGCAGGTACTGGAGCAAGGTCTCCTGATCTGTAAAGAAGGGATTACGTTGATAGGGCATGAACCAATAGGGAGAGGAGATCATTAAGCTCGCCTCTAACAATTCACGGCTTTCGTGTTCATCCAAATCAAGCTGTCGCGCGATTTCGAGGACCATCCCACGCGTTGCAGGCAGAAAGTCGCCACGTTCCCAGATGCCAATCGTATTGTGGTGCACGTCTAACAAAGCGGCAAGTTGCCTTTGTGTCAGATACCGACGTTTGCGGTAAGATTTCAGAAGGCTACCAAAACTCCCAAAAGAAATTTCCCCCATATGTCGTATCTCCTTATCTTCTTTTGTTTTTACCACAATCTGCTCATCATGTTATATAAGTATACTACTACACTCTGAGGGTGCTTTGCCACGATAAAAATGAACACTTCATTAGAAGACACTCTGCTATCCGTGCAAATGTATTCTTACATAAGTACGTTCGTGTATCTATGAGATATTTCACAGCTTCAGTCTCTTCTGATGAAAGCAGAGGACCCTGAGGGTACTGAGAACAGGAGGCAAAGAGCGCTGCCTCACGCAGCCGCCAAACGGTTGGTATGACCCGCTTTTGTGGCTCTGCCACCCAGATCTGCCAGCCCTCCCGGGCAAGAGCTACGGTGATCGACTTGATGACCACGCTTTTGTCGGGTCGGCAAATGCAGGCCGCACAGGAATGGCATCCAAAAAACACAGGGGAATTGTGTCTCTCCCTCTCTATAATATGTGTGGAGATTTCTCAGTTTGATTCCAGAGAATATCGTCTGCCTCAACCTATTTATTGAGTAGAGAGAGGAGTTGAAGCCTCCCTCTGCCTGGAAAGGAATGCTTGATGAAATCGGATGAACTGGCGGCTTCCCCTCCCTCTCATCTGGGGAGTCTGGGTGGTCTCCTTCGCTGGTATCGCCTTCGCCTGGGTCTCTCGCAAGAATCCCTGGCCGAGGCTCTTGGCGTTTCCACCAGAAGCATCCGACGTTGGGAACAGGATCTGGCACTGCCCCAAGAACTCTCCCGCCAGCGCCTGGGCCACCTGTTGGGCATGGACCTTGAGCACATCCTGGCTCTCGGAGCTATCGGGCAGCACGAGCCTGCTGCCCGTTCCTTGCCTGCCTACAGCGTGGACCGCCTTGCAGCCACCTTCGAGCAAGGATTCCTCTTGCTGGAGTCCAAGCTGCGTCCCCCCCGACTGCCTTCTCCTCTGATCGAGCGTGAACGCTTACTCACCCGTCTGGAAGCTGCACGCGAGCACCAGTTGACCGTGCTGTGTGCCCCTGCCGGATGGGGGAAAACCACGCTGCTCTCGACCTGGGCGGCTCGCTGCCAGGAGCCCGTGGCCTGGGTCTCGCTTGAGGCACTCGACGCCGATCCCACCCGCTTCTGGGTTCTGGCGATGACCGCGCTCAGGCAATGCGGTTCCTACCCACCATCCCTGGGAGATGTGGCTCTAGCCATGCTCCACTCCTGTGAGCCTCCCGCTTTGACCACGGTGCTCACTGCCCTCATCCAGCAGATCGAGAGCACGGCTCCCGAGGCGCAGACCATGCTCATCCTGGATGATTACCAGATGATCGAAGACCCTACCACTCATGAGAGTGTGCTCTTCTTGCTGGAGCATCTGCCAGCCTCCCTGCATCTGGTGCTCTCCAGCCGCGTTGAACCTGCGCTCCCGCTCTCTCGTTTGCGGCTGCGCAGCCAGGTGCTAGAACTGCGCGACGCTCAACTGCGCTTGACAGAGGATGAAGCCAGATCCTTTCTCACAGCGGTCATGGGCTACCAGCTCACGCAAGAAGACGTGCATCTGCTACAAGAGCGCACCGAGGGCTGGATCGCGGGGCTGCAACTGGCGGCTCTGGCTCTGCGTGATCGGCTGGATCGCTCCTCCTTTATCAAGATGTTTGGTGGCCATCATCGCGTGCTGCTGGACTATGTACAGCAGGAGATCTTGGAGCGCCAGACGCAGCCCATCCAAAGCTTCCTGCTTCAAACGTCCGTGCTCACGCAGATGAACGCGGCTCTCTGTCAGGCGGTCACCGGGCAGCAGGCAAGCCAGCATCTGCTTGAGGAGTTGGAGCGGGCCCATCTCTTTGTGGTCGCCCTCGATGAGCAGCGGCACTGGTATCGTTTGCACGGCCTGTTTCGCGAGGCGCTGCTGGCGCGTTTGTCTGCCAGCCAGCCAGCACAGGTTCCCCTCTTGCATCAGCGAGCCGCGCATTGGTATGAGCAGCAAGGAGGCGTACATAAGGCGATGACACATGCCCTGGCAGCCGGTGACGTTCACTTCGCAGCCTGTTTACTTGAACGCTATGCTGAGCGGTTATGGCTGAACGCAGGTGCCATAACAGTGCATGACTGGATTCAGCAACTGCCCGATGAGGTCTTGCGTGCTCATGCCCCTCTGGCTTTGACCGCCGCCTTGCATCTGCTGCACCACACCCAATATACGCCACCAAGACAGCAAGCCCAGGCACTGACACACGTGGAGCAGACGATTGCGCGTGTGGAAGAACTCCTCAAGCGTCAGGGAGGGAATGCCGCTCTGCTTGGGACACAAGAGCAACTCCTGCATCAGCGCATCCGCTTGTTGCGAGGACTCATTGCGACGAGGGAGGCCTATCAGCAAGGCAACGGGGCACAGGTGCACTTGCTAGCCCAGTCCATGCAGCAGGAAGCGCTGCAAGACGAACTGAGCTGGATGATGATCCCCATCTTCACGCTCTATATCCGTTTTGTGTTCCAGGGGGATGTCAGGGCCGTGTTCCCTCCGTTGCTGGAGATGAAGCAGCGAGCATTACAGGCACATGATCGCCATGCGATCAGCAGGACGATGCAATGGGTAGCCGTCGCCTCTCTGCGGAGAGGACAACTGCGCCTGACCTACCAGCACTGTTTGCATGCTTTAGAGCTCCTCAAGCAGAGGGGAGAGCAGACCCCTACCGTTGGCTACCTGCACCTGGAGTTGGCAGCACTGCACTGGATGTGGAATCAGATGCAAGAGGCACAGAGCCGTCTCTCTACGGTGATGCACTACGCACGGACCTGGCAAAATATGGATTTGCTGCTCCTGGCTTCTTATTGGATCATGCAGGTCTTGCTAACAGAGGGCAAGCATGCAGAGGCTGCGCAGATGCAGGAGGAGGTCGAGCAGTTAGCTCAGCGCAATGGGTTTATGCTTCATCGTCCCAGAGTTCGGGCGGCTCGGGTGCAGCTCTGGCTGGCAGAGGGCAAGCTACAGGCGGCAGCCACCTGGGCGGACACGTATCACTTCACGCCGGATGCATTAGAATATATCTCCAAATATGAAGATGTGATGCTGGCTCGTGTGTATCTGGCACAAGAGCATTACAGGCAAGCCTACCAGGTGCTCCTCCCCTTGCTTGGCCGTGCACAAGAGGACCAGAGAAGCTGGGATGTGGCCTCTTTGCTGGCGCTAGAGGTGATGGCGCTACATGGCATGGGGCAGAGAGCCCGGGCCAAAGAGGAGGCGGCTCGTTTGCTCCAGCTGACCGCCCTGGAGGGATACGTGCGTATCTATCTGGACGCCGGTGAGCCTATGCGGCATGTGCTCCAGCGTTTGATCGAGGGTGTGCACGAGCAGGATCAAATGGCTCCCACAGTTTCTCCGATTGATGTGTCATATGTGGCTCAGCTTTTGACAGCCTTCGCCCAGGAAGCGAACAAGTCCCCCCAGGCACAACAGCCGCATCATTGCCCACAGAGAGAGGGAGATGTCGCAACCTGATCGGTTTCATTCATAAGAAAACTTTCCGTAACAGCAGGTGTATCGACATACAACCAACCTAAATTGTTCTTCATAACCATTTTGCCAGGCTCATTGCTCTGCTCCCGACCAGGCCATCTCCCAGAACTTGCGCTCAAGCTCTGCAACCTTCAGAAAGGCCTCTTCGGCTTCATTGTCTACACCGCCAACTTCTAATGCATATGCGCTGGCCTGCTCTAGCTCCTTGACAAAACTGGCGAAGCCGGGATTGGTCCAGCGCTCGATATATTCCCGATACATTGGCTGTCCCGGAAGAGCGCTCTGCCAGGCTTGCAGATAGGCGAGTTCAATGGCCCATGTTGCCGTCATGGCAGCAGCAAATGGGAGTTGCTCAAACGTTCTCATGAACGTACCATAGGCTGCGGTCACAGGGTGAGGCAATGTGCTCAATGAGAGGTTGAGCTCTTTGGCATGAGCCTCGAACCAGGTCAGCTCAGCCTCAAGAGCTGCTGCATTTCTGATCAAGAGGTTCTGGGCACAACGGGGGGTTGAGGGAAGAAGATGTGCTTGAACGGCGAATTCGTCTTTCACAAAGAGATAATCTTGGACCAGCCACGTCGCAAAGGACTGGGGAGCCAGAGTTCCATCACGTACGGCATCCAGAAATGGGTGCCGGGTCGCGGCCTGCCAGGTTGCCGCGTGTCGCTCCAGCAGATCTGTAGGTTTCATATGAGCCTCTTTCTTTCAAAGGATACTATTCGGGGCCTGCTGCCCCGAACGAGCTGTGTGGTGACGCAAGTGGGTACAGGCCACTTGCGTCACCACACAACAAACATTTCCTCCTCGCAGGGAATGCAAGATGGACAGCCTCTATCTCTGAAATGTTACCAGTTCCCAACGGCGCAATGGGTAGTAGATCAGCCCGGCCAGGATGATGGCGAGCGGAAAACCGATATCTGCATCGGCAAGTGCATGTGCAAGAGGTCCCTCAAAGTTCATGACCGAGGCCTGGTTCACCCCAAGTGCCGCCAGCGCTAGCCCGACAATGAGAGCACTCAAAGCTGCGATCCCTACCGGCAATCTACTAGCTGTCTCATAGTCTTCTACCGGGTAGTTTCCTTTGCGCATGAAGTGTTCAATGAGCACGATAGAGCACCACGCGCCTAACCAGTAGGCAATGAGTAACAGGAAGCCTTGCAAGTTCACGTTGAAATTGGCTGAGATGGCAAATGCGAGAGCCAGGTAGATAACAGCCCCCACAATGGTCAAGATCCAGCGCCTCACGACTTTGAGGCCCAGCGCTTGTGTGGAGAGGGCGAAACTGTAGTCACCAGGAACATTGTTGGCAATAGTGCTGAACGCCAGCAGCAGAATGATGATACGTGAGAGTGGACTCGTGCCAATGGAGTGTGCTATGAGGGTTCCAAGATCATTGCCTGTTGCTCCTGTTGTCAGCAGTACGCCCAGAATCTCGAAGAGCATACATGGCAGTCCCACACCGAGGAAGGCGTACAGAAAGACGCGCCGCGCGGATGTATTGGCAGGTTGATGGCGTGTGTAGTCGGCGGCATAGGGAGCCCAACCAACCGCAAAGCCGAAAACTGCACCACCAAAACTAGCAATGCTGACAAACAATGCCATCCCTTTTACCGTCGTCGGCAACGCCACATTGAAATGAGGAGAAGCGACAAAAAAGATGTAGCAGAAGAAGAGCAACATCGGGAGCCAGGCGATGCGCTCATATCTATGCACGACAAAATAGCCATAGACACTCACCAACGAGGTGGCAACGGTCAAGAAGATCAACGCCGCCCACTGAGGAATCCAGCCGCCACTCCATGTGACAAGCAAACTGGAGCCAATCACTGAGTTGACGGCATTCCAACCAAGGCAGGAAAAGGCATTCAAGAGCGCTGGCAGTTTGGCTCCCTGATAGCCAAATGCGAAACGTGAGAGTGGCATCTGAGCCAGTCCCGTTTTGGGTCCTAAAGTGCTTAAGATGGCTACTGGCAAGACACCAAGCACGTTAAAGACGATGATGACAAGGGTTGATCCCCAGAAGCCCAAACCGAAAAAGGTGTTGAGCGTCCCCAGTGCAACCGTTGCGATTACCGTATTGGCCGACCACCACAGCCACATGGTGTCCATCAGTTGCGTATGCAAACGCTCTTTCTCATCGACACGTTCAATCCCAGTCACCTCAAAAGATGTCGGGCTACTTTTCGTCGTAGGTTCAGGTAGAGTGCTCATCCATACTCACTTTCCAGAAAATCTCTGTGCCGGTTCCCCTTTCCCCCTTCGCAGTCCTGGGAGCAGTTCCTCCTTGTTGAGGCTTATAAAGCAAAACCGAAGCCCTCCTCTTAGCAATTGCTTCAGACTATGGGGAGAAAGCATCGCGACCTGCTCCCTTCCCGAGGCAGTCAACTTCGGGGCATGGCGCTAACCGGTCTACCAGACATGTGCCCACCTCGGGATCTCGCCTATCGAGCAGATCCCAAGATGAGCATGCAGGGCGTTTTGCAGTAGATGGCGCTTTCAAGCCAGCTAGCAGGGATAAGTCCAGAGATGCGACATCCGTTCTTCAGCCACTCTTATACCTTCCGGCACACTCACTTTCTCCTGCTTCTGCGGCGCACCATCTCGTTGCCCCATTGGTGAGCATTACCAGCTTGAGTCCCTTGACCCCCAGCTACTATCATTTGGCTGGGAGGCAGCTTCTCTATCGCCTGCCGGCACGGCCAGGGTAACGCGTGTCCCATCGGAGGAAGGGGCAGCTTCTCTATCGCCTGCCGGCAAGACATGGGTGACGCGCGTCCCATCGGAGGAAGGGCCGTTCTGAGACACGGAAGAGAGAGCTGCTCCTGCCAGCAGCAGAACAAGAAGGGCGCATAAAACAAGACCAGCAACGATGTGCTGTGGCTTTCCTTTGAGCAAAGTTTCTTTGTTGCTCATCAAACATGTCCTTTCACTTTCAAACATGACAAACGTCTCAATACGAACACGCGACGGCGGATCCTGTTGCCGTCTATGTCGCTGTTTCTAGTGTATACCCGCTGAGCCGGTCATACCAGGACAAGACCGGTCGGAAAGTGTCCTATGATAAGGATCTGACCCACGGCAGTATTTTCTTCGTTGGTGATCTCAGAGACATGCACCCGCCACGTTTCCTGCCCGGTTTGCAAGTCCAGACCAAAGACGAATGGCCCGGTGCTCACGAAGGCGGTTCTCTCGTTGAGAGCGATCGAGAGCACATCTTCCATTGATGAGGTGTCGCCAACAGAAACCTTCCAGCGGAGTGTTCCCGTCTGAGCATCGATGGCGTAGCAAACGCCATCACGATCTACTGTATAGAGAGCCCGATCCTGTAGAACTGGAAACTCGATCTCTCCTGAGAACGGAAAGGTCCAGTACACCTCGTGAAAGGTGGACACTCGGTGTGTATGATACTCCCCCGTTCGTTGGAGATTTCCGGCAGGGATACTTCCACTCATAGCTGTTCTTCTTCTTTTCGCTTTTACAACTCTTTCCGTAGAGCACATGCGTTCTGATCAATCAAGAGGATCAGGACCAGTAGGGAGAAAAAGGAGGCTCAAGCTTTGTGAAGACCGCTATAAGAAGGCTTGCTCTGGATCATGAGGCGTCCGATCTTGGGCTCTCCATACTCCGTGAACCACAGCGCTCCGTCCGGCCCAGCGGTAATCTGGTCAGGCGTCTCGCTGTACCCTGGGAGCGCAAACTCAGTGATCTTCCCTTCAACGGTGATACGTCCTATCTTGTTGGCAACAAACTCCGTGAACCACAGCGCTCCATCGGGTCCAGAGGTAATCCCATTGGTCCCGTGAGGGAGCCGGATGGCTGTTGGGATGGGGAATTCAGTGATCTTCCCTTCAACGGTGATGCGCCCGATCTTACTGCTTGCACGGGTAGCCCATGTGCCGGTATCCTCTATGAACCAGAGCGCCCTATCTGGTCCGGCGGTAATTCCCTGAGGAAAGCCTGGGATGGGAAACTCAGTGATCTTGCCCTGCACGGTGATACGCCCGATCTTACTGGTTGTACCGGTATCCTCTGTGAACCAGAGCGCCCCATCTGGCCCAGCGGTGATCCCTTCAATATGGCTGCGAGTTGGCACGGCAAACTCAGTGATTGTCCCTTGAACGGTGATGCGTCCGATTACGCCGCTATCATCTGTAAACCAGAGCGCCCCATCTGGCCCGGCAGTTATCTGGTAAGGACCACTATCCGGCACAGTGAACTCAGTGACTTTGCCCTGGACAGTGATACGCCCGATCCTGGCAGGTTTCGCGTTGATCGTAAACCAGAGCGCCCCATCCGGTCCGGCGGTGATCCCTTCAAAAAGGGGATTTCTGCTCTCTGTCGGGATGTGAAACCCGGTGATGGTGCCCTGAACAGTGATACGCTCTATATCGGCATGAGAGGAGTTGACTGTGAACCAGAGCGCTCCATCCGGCCCGGCGGTGATACCATTGAGTATATCGCCCTGTTGTAGAGGAAACTCGGTGATCCCACTGGCGCTGGGGGTGCTAATAGGACTGGGAACGTTGATAGGACTGGGAACGCTGATAGGACTGGGCATGTTGGGAATGTGTTTTGCAGGGGAGGCACTTTCGCACCCTGCTACGAAGAGAACACTCAGGAATGGGAGAACAAGGAATATCCTCCAGGTGAACCATTTATACTGATCAGAAGAAAAGAGAGACATAAGTTGACCTTTCTAATACGTACATGAAAGAAGGCGTTGATAGGAGAGTGGCTGTCTCTCTGCTGTTGCCGTATACCTTACTGCTGGCTATTCTATCCTCCTTTCCTCCGACCAGACCAGGCCAAGGCCGGACAGTTTCTGTCCAGATGGTAATCTTTGCTGGAGAGAAAGTATGTCTGCCCAGTCAGTTTCCTCCCAGTGCACCATGCATCCGGCTTGACGATCTGGCCTTCGACAAGAGAAGAGAGCACAGGGGAGCGCTATCGTCGGCTGAAAAAACGGCGAGGCAGTAAACGAGCCGCTTTGGCGATTGGACACGATATTCTGGTGATTTATTATCGGATGATGAAAACAGGGCAAGAGTATCAAGAAAAAGGAGAGGAGTGTTTCCTACGAGCTGATCGTGGCAAACTGGAACAGCAACTGGTCCGGCGTCTGGAGCACATGGGCTATCAGGTGCTCTCGCCGCCGCAACCTGTCGCATGAGAGCGCAGAGAGATCCAACCACATGTGAGTGATATCAAATCCTGATCATCACTCTCCATTGAGCCAGCTTGAGAAGCCAACTACCATGACACAAATGTGCACGGATTCATCGGATTTGAGATGAAAACCCGGTCAGAGGGTGGCTTCGGGAGGAGTTTTTTACTTTTCTTACCGCTATTTTCAGAAGATAGTGTTGGCGAATGGGCTGGAGGGAAAATGTGAGATACTGAAGAGAAATGAGCAGGTTTCCAGGGTAACGTCAGTATGCCATCGCCATATATTCGTGACACTTTTGACACATTCTAGCCACAATCAGAGGATATCCTTCCAAGGGAAACAAAAACAGATGTCGAAAACAACTTTTTGTACTTATTAGGAGCATGGCATGAACACAATACAAATCAATATGGAAAAGCAATCTATGAAAGAACGTGTTTCAGATCGACAGACCTGGCCTGCTGATCGTCTCGGGTACCTCTGGCTGGCACTTGGTCTGCTCTGCTGGCTCTTCGCGGCCAATGGAGCCAGGGATGTTCCTATGGCTGCCTGGCTCGCCCCCCTCTTTTTGCTGCGCTTTACGCGCACGAGAGCTGCGCTGCGCGGCTGCGTTGGGATTGGACTGGTAGCGCTGATCGTGACCATCTTCTGGCAAGTTGAGTCCAATTTCTATGATTTCCAACATCCCCTGTCTGTGGTGAACTTGCTTGTGCTTGCGATCCTGCTGAGTTCTCACCTGCTTCTGGCGGTCCCCTACCTGCTTGACAGGCTGCTTGCGCCTAGCCTGGGGAGGGGTGTGCTGGCATCCTTGATCTTTCCTCTGGGACTGGTTGGCAGTGAATACCTCTCGACACACGTTATCCCGTATGGCTTCTTCTTTTCGCCTGCCTACACCCAGTATGGCAACCTGCCGCTCATCCAGCTCGTTTCGGTGACCGGGACCTACGGCGTCACCTTCCTGATCGCCTGGTTCGCTTCTAGTGTTAACGGGACGTGGGAGCAGCGTTTTACCTGGTCCAGGATTCGCGGCTCTGCCCTGTTCTACAGCGGAGCGTTGGCGCTGGTTCTGCTCTATGGGGGTATCCGGCTCGCCTACTCTGCTCCTTCCGCCCAGACTGTCCGGGCTGCTGGCGTCAGTGCGACCCGCGCCAGCTATGAGCGCGCGAAGGCGCTGGTGGATGATGGCGATCTTGACCAGGCGAAGATACGTACAGCCCTGAGCGCCGTCACCAACGAATTGTTGGACGCTTCCAGGCGCGAGGCCCGGGCTGGAGCGAAGATCATCGTCTGGCCTGAAATGGGAACGTACACGATCTCTGAAGATGAAGCAACGCTGATCGGAAGTGGAGAGTCTCTGGCTCGCACGGAGCACGTCTACCTGGAGATGGCTTATGGCGTGTATGAGCAAGGGGAAACTACCGGTAATAGGGCCGTCCTCATCGATCCAGAGGGTGGTGTGGTCTGGAAGTATGACAAGGCGCATCCTGGGATGAGTTTAGCAACTGTCAAAGATGGACCTGGTATCGTGCCAACCGCAGAGACTCCCTATGGGCACCTCGCCACCGTGATTTGTATCGATGCCTGGTATCCTGATCTGATGCAGCAAGTTGGAAACCGTGACGTTGATCTGATGCTTGTGCCTGGCCAGGAGTGGCCTGGAGTCTATCGCTGGGCCCCCCAAGATAGCAGCTTCCGCGCCATTGAGTACGGCTACTCGCTCGTGCGGCCAGCAGGCTGGGATCTGGGGATGATCTTCGATGCTCAGGGACGTGTGCTGGCGACAAGCGATTACTATACAACGAATCAGCAGATCGTTGTCGCCTTCGTTCCGATGAAGGGGACCTGGACGGTCTATGGACTGGTTGGCGACCTGTTCGTTTGGCTCTGCATGGCAAGCCTGTTCGTGCTCACCGCGTTGGTCGTGATACGCTCTTTGGTTTTCGCAAAGAGCGCCACGCCATCTGTACAGCCTCCTCGCACGGCGTCAGAACGGTAGAGGATCGATCAAGGAATGCCTCTCCTGCGGGGGTAAGCACGATCTGCTGTCTCCTGCGCTCGAAGAGAGCGATGCCTAACTCGGCCTCCAGTGCGTGAATAAGACGCGTTAAGGGAGACCGAGTCATGTGCAGACATTCAGCGGCTCGCGAAAAGCTCAGCTCTTCGGCCACCACGACAAAGTAGCGCAGGTGTCGTAGTTCCATGTCGCGTCCACTACCTTTTTGGTATAAAGCCAAAGAAAAGAAGGAGTAGACATCACCCTTCTCAGGCTGTATTGTACCAGCACATATTCATGAGAGCATGCTGGG
>Ga0070741_10012829_pt1 | contig 15020 bp, 12 predicted proteins | sample Coa_R1_4_FD_66440 | JGI IMG/M metagenome (GOLD analysis project Ga0070741, IMG submission 66440) | Surface soil microbial communities from Centralia Pennsylvania, which are recovering from an underground coalmine fire - Coalmine... | ecosystem: Environmental > Terrestrial > Soil > Unclassified ... | reverse complement strand
CCACCCCCGTCGTTCTCGCCTTCCCCGATGAAACCACTAGCCTGGACTGGCTCGACGCGCAGCGGCCGAACCTGATGGCGGTCCTGCGGTACGGCGCCGTCAACCACCGCTACGGCCACACCTGGCGACTCGCGTACGCCATGTGGCCGCTCTTCCTGCGCCGCCGCTACCCCGACGAGCGGCTCGAAGCCCAAACCCTCGCCCTGCAAGCCGCCCGCGCCGAAGGACACCGCATCGCCGAAGGCAACCTGCTGACATCCCTCGCCGGCACCTTGGCCACGGCCGGTCGGCTACGCGAAGCCGCCGAGTACCACCGCCAGGCGCTCACCGTGTACGAGCAACTCGGCGACCAGCGCGGGCTTGCGCAAGCCTGCAACGGCCTCGCGAAGATCCACCTCGAGCTCGGCGAGCTACCGGAAGCCCGGCACCTGTTCGAGCGCGCCCGCCAGCTGCGCGCCGCCATCGGCTACGAGCGCGGCGTCTACCTCTCCCACCAAGGCCTCGGCCGCGTCGCCAGTGCCAGCGGCGACACCCGCAGCGCGGCCTGGCACCTGCGCCACGCCTACCGAGGCCTCACCCGCCTCAGCGACCGCTACGACGCCGCCTGGTCGCTTGCCCTGTGGGCCCACACCATCGCGCAACGCGGACAAGCCCGCCGCGCGCTGCGCCTGCTCGATCGCGCGCAAACGATGATGCACAACGCCGGCTCCCCCTACGGGCAAGCTGGCATCCACGAGATCATCGGACAGATCCACCAGCAAACCGGCGACCTCGTCACCGCACGCGAGCACTACACGACGGCAGCGCGCCTTTTCGCCGGAATCAATCCTCACGCTGAGACACGCCTACACGCCCGCCTCACCGACCTCGGCGGCCCGCACCCAGAATCCGTATGAATCGATCTGCCGTCCGCTTGACGGCGGCGGCCCGATTCTGGTCGACACGCAGCGGAATCAGACCAGCGCAACTGGCCATAACACGCGGAATCAACACTCGATCAGTGCCCACCACCGGGCGCTCGAACGTGCAACCCGGGCCGTCGTGCAACACACTGACAAAGCGTCGCCGTGTACCTGGTCGCCACGAACACCGACGGCAGCGAGCAGGAATTCACCGGAACCTTCACCGTCACCGGACAACAGATCACCGCCGCATCGATCAGCCAGGTCGACGCCGGGCCCACCACGGCGTCCCTCTGCGGCGCACCCGAGAATCCGTATGGCTACAACCTTTGCGGTCGTGGCAGCCGCGTCACCAATCCGCCGAGTGACATCTGCACCTACTTCGACTGCATCGACAACTTCTGGAACGGCCGCGGTGGCGAAATTCAGCCAGCGGGCTTCCTCGGCGCCGCGCGCAATCGTGAGGTCAGGAAATGAGGGCGAGCCGAACCGTTCGCACCTGAAGCCGGGCCATCGGTCCGTCTCCCAACGCCAGCCCGGTCAGCGCACGCGGAGAATATCCGGCGGCTAACCACGTGTGCACCGCCGAGCCGAATACCGCAAGCGCATGAACACCGGGCACGGCGTTCGCACCGCTGCGCAACACGTGGATGTGCTTGTGCCTGCGCACTGCCACCACCAGCCGGTCCTGCTCGGCCATCGCGGCGCACGCCGCAGCCCCCGGATACGCACGCAGCACGTTGGCGATGTCCGCAAAGTCCACGATGGGACGAACACGGTAGAGCACATCGCTGCAGCTCCGCCATGTGTCGTGCGCGGCGCAATCCACACAGGAGCAGACATGCGCGACCGGCGGCATGAATGTCCCCGCCGCGGATTCCGCCGACACCACACGGGCTTCGAGTGGGACCGTAAGCAGGTCGAACGTCGCCGGGCCGAACACGGAGTCGACACTCACTCGGCGCGCTCCGGCTTGGGCGGACAGCCCTACGAGGCAAGGTCCAGCGCACGCCGAGCACTCGGCGGAAGCGATCGCGCTCACAACGCCACTCTCACTTGGGGCGCGCCCATGAATTCGTCCAAACTCGGGGGAAGGGGCGCAGCGGGAAGGCAGGCAGGCGTGGCGGGCTGTCCCGTTTCGAGCAGACCGTAGAGCAGCCGCCGGGCATGCCGCGCGAAGCCTCCCGGCTCGGAGCTGATGAGAGCGGCGACCTGCGCCATCGCATCTGCGTCGAATACGTCGGCCGCATGCTTGAGCTGCGCCGGAATCGAGACGCCGTCGCTCAATCGAGGAGCTAGCGCGCCGAGCGCTGCGGCTCCACTGTGCGGATGCACGTCTTGCTCCGGGAATGCACCGAGTAATACCGGTACACCGGTTGCTGCTCCGTACAACGTGACAGAGCCGTGGTCACCGACGATCCAATCGGCTGCAAGCAGCAACGGCTGCCAATCTGCGTCCGGACCCGCGACAACTAGACCGCGGGCCGCATACGGCGCGAGCCACGCACGCAGCTGATATTCGCCGTGCACAGCCCAGATATTCGGGTGAGTCAGCAGCACGATTCGGTAGTCGGGCGCGGGCAATTCGCGCACTAGTCGCTCAAGCAGCGGCGTAGCGCTTCCGAGCAGCGAGTTCTGACGCCATGTGGAGGCGGCCACCACCAGCTGCTGCTCCGGCTCGAGCCCGAGCGCCCTGCGGTAGCTCTCCCGCATACCGCCGCCAGCGATCAGCCGGTCGTAGCAGGGATCGCCGACCACCCGCGCGGCTGGTAGCGCCTGCGGGCAGCCTTCCTCCAGCAATCGTAGTTCCCTGTCATGCCCGAGTGCCAGCGCACTGGGCACGAGCATTCCGCCGCGAATCAGCTCACTCGGCGAGAAGCCGAGCACCGGGCCCAAGACCGGCAGCGCGCCACGGCGACGCGGGCGCGCCAGCGAATTACGGCTCGCCCCGTGGGAGAACACTACGACGGGAGCATCGACATTCTCGATGTGCCCGAAATTCGCAGTCACCGCCAAGTCGAAGGATTCCCTGACCACCTGTTCCCACGGCACCAGCGGCGCACCCAGCGCGGCCAGCATCCGCGCGGCGCCCCGGTTGAACACGTTGGGCGGCACGGTGAACACCAGTTGCACCCGCACATCGCCCTGCAACAGCGCGGCGATGTCCATCAGCCGTTTGATGCTCGTCATCGTCGGGGCCATCACTAACACCCGCCGCGTCGCGCGCACAGTCGCCCACCAGGGGCTTCGATCCTGAGGGCTGAAACGCGCGGGGCTGATCGGCGGCGAATCCGCAGCCATCATCGTCTCCTCATCCGACCCGTGGAACCGGTTCGCATCGCGGGCGCTGCCGCACCTGCTCGCGGTCCCCATTCCTGTCGTAATGAAGATTCCGCGCGTTCCTGCACGTCGCTTGCACGGGCTTGACGTCACGCTTGCACGGTCGCAGAAAGTCGGCGCCTGTCAGCCAGAGATGAGGTCCGCATCTGGATGATCGAGCTGCCGGTAAAGTTCCGCCGCACGGCGCCAGTGTTCCCGCGCCGCGGTTCGGTCGTCGCCGGCAGCGCAAATGTCGCCAAGGGCGTGCAACGCCCGTGCCTGCTCGAGCAGCGCCGCCGCGCGCTGCGCGTATGTGAGCGCGGTGTGCAGAGAGGCGACTGCCTCGGAGTGGTTTTTGCGAGCGCGCTGTAGCTGTCCGGCGACGAGGTGCAGACGCGCTTGGCGCAGGGGGTCATTGAGTTGCGCGGCGAGCGCGAAGCCGCGGCTGATGTGTGCCGCCGCTTCGTCGAGCTGCTTTGCACGCAATCTGGCGCCTGCCAGGTGCACAAGGGTGTCCACCAGATTGCGTCCGTCACCCAGCGCTTGGAAGAGACGTAATGCGTCGTTGAAGGACTCAAGCGCTTCGTCGAGATTGCCGAGCTGATCGTGCACGGCACCGATGTTGTTGGCCAGGACCGCGAGGTTGTGCGGATCGGCGAGCCGCTGCGCGAGCAGGTGAGCCGACCGGAAGCAGTCGAGCGCCTGCTCGAAGCGCCCGCTCAGCCGGTGCATCTCGCCGAGGTTGGTCAGCACGTCGCATTCGAGCGCTTGGTCGCCGTGCGCTCGCGCGGACTGCACCAGGCGCTCGGCCGTTTGCAGTGCCTCCTCGGCGTTGCCGAGTTCGAACTTGATGATGCTCAGGTGGTAGTCGGCAACGACTCGGCCACGTCGATCACTGATTTGTTCGCGCAGCTGCGCGCAGCGGCAATAGGCGTCGTGGGCAGCAGCCAGCCGTCTGGCATACCAGTGGATGCGGCCGATTTCGAGCAGAGCGTCTGCTTGCCCCCGCTTGTCGTCGTGTGCGATCCAGGCGTCAAGCGCGGTACTGGCCCAAGACAGCGCGGTGTCGAGCTGCCCTGTCCGTACGAGAGCCGCCGCCAAGTCGGTGGTGATCTGCGCGGCCATCGCATCGTCGAGATCCGCCGTCGCGGTGGTGGCGGCGGTATCCCGCGCTTGTCGGAGCATTTCAGCCGCAGTGCCCCAGTTGCCTCTGCGGTCCAGATGCTGGGCCAGGACCAATGCCAGAAGGGCGGCGTGCCGACGGTATCGGTGCTGGTACGCGTAGTCAGCCATCGCGATGATGTTGTCGCATTCGCGGTCAAACCATTGTTGAGCGTCCTCGGCGTTCTCGATGGACGGTGCGGGCGTCGAGGCGGAATTCCCTATCTGAAGAACGCGCCGGTAGGGGCGAAGCGTGCGTTCTGCGCGTGCGGATGCAGCGAGATAGAAGTCGAGCGCCCTGGCACACGCCTGCTGAGTGGCGAGCTCATCGCGTTCCAGAGCGATGCGAGCAAGAGCGAATTCTCGCGTCAGATCGTGCAATCGGTAGCGGTGACGCGCGGCCTCTTCCAAGAGGTGCTGCTCGACCAGTTCGTCCGCCGTGAGGCTGGTCGTGGTCAGATCGGCGCCGAGCATCACGGCCGCGGCGTGCACCCCGATCTCTTGGCCCGGATGGGCTGCGAGCCGGCGCAGCAGGGTGCGGCCGATTTCAGGAAGCGCTTGGTAGGACGCGGTGAATGCTGCGTGTATCGGCCCCGTCAATGTATCGGTTGCGGCAGGAGCGTTGACATCGAGCCGGTCGGCGAGGTCTGCAAGCGTCCATTGTGGGCGGCCGCGCAGGAAGGCGGCACTCACGCTGATCGCCAGCGGAACTCCTGCGCAGCGGCGAACGTAGCGTGCCAGGTCTTCGGCTTGCCCGGCGAACGCCCGGCCCGTGATGCGTTCGAGCAGCGTCTGAGTTGCTTCGTGAGAAAGCAGCCGGACGGTGTGATGGCGAGCGTCGGTCACACCGGCGAGCCGATGGCGGGAGGTGAGCAGCACGATGCTGCCGGATGTGGCCGGCAGAAGGGGAGCGATCTGCTCGGCGTCGGCGACGTCGTCGAGCAACAGCAGCAGGCGTCGGCCGCTCGTGCGGCGACGCCACAATGCGGCGAGCGCGTCGAGGCAGTCCGCGCGGCCGAGTTCGGCGCGGGGAGCGGCGATGTCTTCGAGGAGTCGGGTCAATGCCTCGCGCGGATTGAGCGGGGGCAGATGCAGGTGGTGGGCACGCAGGTTGAGCTGCAGTGCGCCGTCCGAGCAGTGCGCACGCAACCGGCGCGCGGCGCGCACCGCCAACGCGGTCTTGCCTATGCCGGGCATGCCGTCGAGGGCATATATCGCGACGCTTGGCACGGTGCGCAAATCGCGTTCGATCGCGGCGATGAGGTCAGACAGTTCTTCGTCGCGGCCGACGAGGTGCGGCGGATCTCGGTCGATCGTGTCGGGCGCGGGAACGGGGGGTGTCGGCTGTAGCGTGGCGCTGGCGGCCAATCCGGTCTCACCGCGCAGGATGCGCTGGTGGAGAGTCTGAAGTTCGACACGCGGATCCACGCCCAATTCGTCGCGTAGCCGCTCGCGGGCGCTGCGGTAGGTGGCCAGCGCCTCATCTTGCCGGCCGATGTCGCTGAGGGCGCGCATCAGCAGTCCGACGGCGGTTTGGTCGATCCGATGCTGCGCCGACAAGGCGATCAGTTCGCTGATCAGGTCGTCGCCGTGACCGCCGAGGCGGAGGTCGAGTTCGATCCGCGTGAGTGTGGCGCTGCGTCGGCGCTCGGCGAGTGCTTGGCGGGTGGCCTCAACCCACGCACCGCTCAATCCACCCAGCGCGTCGCCTCGCCAGAGTTCTTCCGCCTGGCGTAAAAGCGTGCGCGCAGACTCGGGGTCGGGCTTGCTCGCTGCGGCTCTGGCACGCGCGATCAGCTGCTCGAAGTGACGAAAGTCGACTTGTTCGACCGACGCGTCGAGCCGGTATCCGCCCGGGCCGTTGCTCCCGATGAGCCCGACGCGGTCGCCCGCGGCCTTGAGCCGGCCGCGCAGTCGCGACACGTAAGCCTGCAGGGTTTCGCGAGCCTTCTCCGGCGGCTGTTCGTCCCAGACGCGATCGGCGAGCGTCTGAATTGACACCGCACGCCCGGCTTCGAGCAGCAGGATGGCCAGGACCTGCTGCTCCTTGAGCGTTCCAACAGGGAACCGCTGCTCTTCGTGCCACAGTTCGATCGGTCCGAGCACGCGGAAATACACTCAAGCCCCCTCGGTGCGTGCACGACATTCCCCCATACTCATGCTCGCACCCGATGCGAATCAGGGTCCATAGGCCACGGGAGCCCGAAATATATTCGAGCCCCTGCCACGCGCCCACTACGCCGCTATTGCCGCAGAATCCGCATCGGCAACTTCAGATGCATTTGCTACTCGCGGGCCGCGGGGCGCAGTATTACCGCGCACCGCAACGCGTTCGCCCAGGCCACCAGGCCAATGGGACGGGGATGCCCTTGGCCCGATTCCCACTGAGAGATCGACCAGCGATTGAGGCCCAGCTCGGAAGCCACGTCCACTTGCGAGCGTCCTTCAGCTAGTCGCGCCGCATGCAACGCGAGTGCCAGTTCTCTCATTTCGCGCACGTCCCATGAGTCCTGCATTTCAGAGTCAAGCAGCTGGTACCGCAGCGGTGCCCCTTCTCGCTCGGCAATGCGCAGCACGAGGCTGAGGGCGTGTGCCCATCGGATCAGGTGGAACATCGTGGGACTGTCGCGCCTGACCTCCCAGTCGACAATCGACCCCGGCGTAACACCCAGACGCTCAGCCAGCAGACGCTGCGATAAGCCGCTGTGATTCGAACGCGCGATCTTGAGTTCGTGTACGAGTGCATCCAATTGCGCACGAGTGCGCGCATCGACTCGAAGAGCCATTGCCACACCTCGTCAAGTCTGGACTACCGTGTCGCGCCCACCCACCGCACTTAATCCCACCTGGTGGGAGGCACGTGCTGCACAGACGATGACGCATGGAAGAGACGCATTTCCGCGCCCAGTGTTTGCACGCGAGGTCATGCCCGTTGTCAGAGCGCTCAACCCTCAGACACCGCCGTGCCGGGGCGCCATTGCGCCGTTCGCCGAGTTCCGTCAGTTCCGTGGCAAGGTCGCGCGATGGCGACAGCACCCCGCAGATAATCAGAGCGTGGGAATTCGCTGACGCCCCGGGTCACTGCGCGTCCAACCTCTCGATGACGCGGCGTGCCGCTACCGAGGCCCGGTACGGTGCGAGCAGCGGGATCAGCCTGCGCAGCTTGCGCCGGGCGAGCGTCACCTCCAGCGCGTCGGCCAGCTCCGCGGCCTCGAAGGCGGTTTGCGCCACCAGGTCGACCTGGCCGACCCGCGCCGCCGCGCAGGCCACCTCGGCCAGCACGATCGCCCGGGTCTTGACCTGCTCGTGGCCAAGGCTGCGCATGGCCCACTCGGCGGCCTCCATGGCGGCTCGCGCGTCGCCGAGCCTGCCGTGCACGTTCGCCGTCATCGCGGCCAGCAGCTTGGTGTCGAAGCAGCGGGTCCACGGCAGCGTGTCGTCCTCCGGGGTCGGTTGCGGCAGATCAGAACCCAGCTTCAGTGCGTTTTCGAGCTCTGACAGGGCGGCGGCGCGCTCGCCGAGCTGCGCGGCCTCCTCCGCCGCGCGCGCCGACATCCAGGAGCGGGCCCGGCGGTCCGGGCCGGCGTGCGCGATCGCGGTGTGCGCCAATTGCCAGGCGGTCGCCGGGTCGCCGCGTTCCGCCGAGGAGTAGGACAGGTAAGTCAGAACACAGGCAAGCAGCGGGCCGTCCGCTGCGTAACGCGATGCCGCGAGCGCGCTGTCCCAGTAGCGCAGCGCTCCGGTGGCGTCGCCGCGGTCGAAGGCAAGCCAGCCGGCCAGGGCCGCGGATCGGCCGCCCGCAGCGGCGAGCCGCTTGCGCAGCGGCTCGCGCCGGGTGCCGGCCAGCAGCGCGGAGATGTCGTCGAGATGCCGGTTGACCGCCCCGGTGAGGGTCCGCGCGCAGCGGTGGTGTTCGAGGGCGAACAGGCGCGACGTGTTCGTCTCGACGATGGCTATCGCCTCCTGGTCGGCCTGCCCCGGGCGTTCCAGCGCGAAGCGCAACCGATCCCCGGGCTCACCGGCCGCGGGAGCCGGCGGCGGTTCCTCGGCCGAGCGCCGCAACGGTCCGCCCGCGAAGGTGCCGGCCAGCCGTCCGGTCAGCAGCGGGGCGTCGGGAGGCGGCGGCGGGGAGCCGGAGAAGCCGAGTTGTTCGTAGGGCGTGCGGGTCACCGCTTGCAGGGCCCGCTTGTAGTTCGGGCGGCACTCCGTGTGTTCGCCCGACTCCCACTTCTGCACCAATCGTTTGTTGCAAGTATTCGGCTCGCCGAGCACTCCGCCGGCGTGGCGGACGGCGGAGGCGAACTCGCTCTGGCTCATCCGCATTGCGAGGCGGATGGCCCTGAGCGTGTGGTTGGGCACGCGCTGTGCGGCTGGTACGGTCACGAGGGTGACAGTAGAGCCCTGAGTGACTCGCTGTGGTGCGTGAGTCACTCTTTGGTGTTGAAGCGACGCCCCTCCGGGCCCTTTGATACGCCGTAACTACCCTGGGGACAGGGTTATCTCAACCTGCTGTCGAGTCGCTCGGCACCGCACCGGCTGTGCGTCGCGCCAGGGAGCTCCGGGGCGGATGGGCGCGCTGTCCCGAACCGGCATCGCGTTGACATCGACGCGAGATGATGGGATTTGACGTATCACCACGGACGTTGCTTTCCTCGCCCTCATCTGTAGCGTCCACTGCTTCGGAAAGCAGCGTCGGCTCATGCCAGCCTACGTCCGCTTGGAGGCTGGAGAGGGCACGCGCCGCTGAACTGCAGTTCACGCCGCTTCGATCGGTGCCATCTTTCGCAGGGGTCGAACAAGGCGGCCCGACGGCACGGCGCCGCGGGGGGTCGGCCATGGCGCCGTCGGGCGGTGTTGTCGGCATGGGGCTAACCGCACGAGGCTGGCCCCACCGGGTCAGCCGCGCAGGGAGCGCATCCACGCCTCGATCTCGTCGGCCTGACGAGGCAGCCCGGCGGAGAGGTTCTCGTTGCCGTGGGCGGTCACCAGGATGTCGTCCTCGATCCGGACGCCGATGCCGCGGTACTCCGCGGGTACCGTCTCGTCGTCCGGCTGGAAGTAGAGCCCTGGTTCGACGGTCTGCACCATGCCGGGGCGCAGCGTGCCGTCGACGTACTCCTCGCAGCGGGCGTCGGCGCAGTCGTGCACGTCGAGGCCGAGCATGTGACCGGTGCCGTGCAGCGTGTAGCGGCGCTGGAGGCCGAGTTCGAGCACCCGCTCCAGCGGTCCCTCCAGCAGGCCCCACTCGATGAGCCGCTCGGCCAGGACCCGCTGCGCCGCCTCGTGGAAGTCGCGGAAGTTCGCGCCCGGCTTGACCGCCGCGATGCCGGCCTCCTGCGCGTCGTAGACCGCGTCGTAGATCCGCCGCTGGATCTCGTTGAACTCGCCGGAGATCGGCAGGGTGCGCGTGACGTCCGCGCTGTAGAGGGCTTCGGTCTCGGCGCCCGCGTCGAGCAGGAGCAGCTCGCCGGGACGTACCGCGCCGTTGTTGCGGGTCCAGTGCAGGACGGTGGCGTTCGGGCCGGACGCGCAGATCGAGTTGTAGCCGACGTCGTTGCCCTCGACCCGGGCGCGCCGCCAGAAGGTGCCCTCGATCCAGCGCTCCGAGGTCGCGACCGCCTGCGCGAGTTCGCGGACCACGTCGGTGAAGCCGCGCGTGGTGATCTCGCAGGCGCGGCGCAGCTGCTCGATCTCCCAGTCGTCCTTGACCAGCCGCAGGCCGTGCATGAAGACCTTGAGCTCTTCGTCGAGCCGTTCCGCCGCGTCCGCGTCCTGGCGGGACGTGGCGCCGGCTTCGGCGAGCGCGGCGTCGAGCAGCGCGTCGTGGCCGCGCAGGATCCGGGTGATCACGTGCGGCGCGGCGGCGACGGCCTCGGCGATGCGCTGCGCGGCCTCGCGGCTGTCCAGGGTCTCCAGGCCCAGTTCGGCGGCGGCCTCGGCCAGCGAGCGGCGGCGGCCGACCCACAGCTCGCCCTGGCCGTCCAGCCAGAACTCGCCGTTCTCGCGGTTGGAGCGCGGCAGCAGGTAGAGGGTGGCCGCGTGGCCGCCGTCCGGCTGCGGTTCGAGGACCAGGACGCTGTTCTCGGTCTGGTCGGCCGTCAGGTACGCGTAGTCGCTGGCGGCGCGGAAGTTGTAGTCGAGGTCGTTGGAGCGGGTCTTGAGCCGCCCGGCCGGGATGATGATCCGCTCGCCGGGGAAGGCCGCGGACACGGCCTTGCGCCGCTTGGCCGCGTAGCCGGACTGCTCCGACGGCTCGAGGTCGTGGCGCTCGGTATCGCTCCAGCCGCGGCGCATCCCGTCCTCAAGCTCCTCGGAGATGCCCCGGTAGAGGCCGTTCTTGCGGCCCTTGACCGGCTTGTCGGGCTTGCGTTCCTCGCTCACTGCCGAGCTCCTCCTTGACCGAGGACGGGATACGTGGACGGTACGGACCGACAGCGTCGTGCGGTCCTTATCGCAGCCTATCGGCAAGCGCAGCGCCGTCCATACCCCTGGCCTACCGGTCAGGAGCAGCAGCCTCCGCCGCAGCACCCGGCACCCGACGCCGCTCCGCCGGCGGCAGCAGCGGCACCCGATGGCTTGGCGATGCCGCCGACCGCGATCATGGAGAACAGCTTCACCGTGTCGGGGTGGCCCTCCGGGCAGTCGATCGGCGCGGAGGCCTCGCTCATCGGACGGGTCTTCTCGAAGGTGGCGCCGCAGGCGCGGCACCGGTACTCATAGCGCGGCATACGCTCAGGTTAGCGCCTCACGACGCCGTGGCAGCCAGCTGTTGCTGCACGGTCTGGAACGGCACCCGGGAGACCGCGAACGCCCCGTCGAACTCGCTCTGCAGGTCGATCACCAGCGCGAGCGCCGCGCCCACCACCACGATCGTGACCACGATACCGAGGACGCTCAGCGGCTCGGCGCGCGGGCCGAGCAGGAACGGAGTCAGCACGGTGGCGGCGCTGAGCAGCACGAGCGCGACGGTCAGGATGCCGGGATAGCTGCCGGCCAGCGACTTGCCGACCCGGTCGGCGCGGGCGGCGGAGAGGTCGTCGAGCACGGACAGCTCCTGATCCCGCAGCGTGGTCTGCTCGTCGAGCGAGAAGGCGGTGGCCAGGTAACCGCGCAGCCCGGTGATCGCGAACTCCGAGCCGCCGGTCGCGGCGAGGTCGGCGGGCGGCCATTCGCGGTCAAGCACGGCGGTGGTGTAGTCGGTGACCGCGCTGCGCAGCGCGTCCCGATCGGCCGCGGGGAGCCGCTGTCCGGCCCAGACCAGCTGGGTGAGGTCCTGGGCCTCGGTGCGCACGTCGGCGTTGATGTCGCCGAGGCGTTGCCAGAGCACGACGACGATGAAGGCGAGCAGCACCGTGTACATGGTGACCATGAACATCGCGACGTAGTCCGCGGCGGCCTCGGCCCGGCCGTGTTCGCCGCCGCGCGCGCGGATCCGCCGGCGCATCAGCACCGCCGCGGCGACCAGGACCGCGACGGCGCAGGCGGTGAGCAGGATGGTGATCATCCGAGCCGCCGCCGCACCGCGACCCGGTCCACCGGCCGCCCGGCTCGCGGGAGCCGCGCGCTCGGCCGCCGGAGCCTGAGGTGCTGAAGATCAGTCAGCATGAGTCCATCGAACGACGCCGCTGGCCTGACCGCACGTCAGAGCGGGCGAGCGGGCGATCCCCCGGCGGCTTGGCAACGCGTTTCGGTAACGGACTTTCCGGCCTCCGTCACGGACCGCGCGTCACGGTTCCGCGCGCATCGCATTGCCGCTAGCCTGACTCGACTTTTCCGCCCGGAGCGAGCAGCCGCTCGGGCGGCGGCTAGTGAGGGGAAGCTGAAGCGATGAGCACTCTGCATGTCCACGTGGTCCACCCGCACATCGAGCACCGCAACGCGCACGGCCCGATCAAGGTCGCCGACCAGCACCCGACCGGCAACGCGATCGCCCGGTTCAACACCCGGCTGGCGCTCTTCATCACGAAGGTCGTCGGCAGCATGTGGTGCGCTTACGCCTTCGCGCTGTTCGACCTGATCAGCCTGCCCGCGGCGATCAACGCCGGCACCGCGGCGATCATCTCCTGGATCGCGCAGACCTTCCTGCAGCTGGTGCTGCTGTCGGTCATCATGGTCGGCCAGAACGTCCAGGCGGACGCCGCGGACAAGCGCTCGGAGGCGACGTTCAAGGACGCCGAGGCGCTGCTGCACGGCCAGGAGCAGATCGCCGCGCACCTGGCGGCCCAGGACAGCGTGCTGCGGCAGGTGGCGGCCAAGTTCGACATCCAGATCGAGTGCTGAACGAGTGCTGATCCGGCCCCCGCGCCGGGTCAGCAAGGAGGAGAACGCAATCGGGATCGGATCGGAGCGGAGCGGACTAGCCGATGCCGGAGCAGGTCTGGGGCGTTGGCGCGGCGGATACGAGTGTCGGTGCGGGTGCGAGCGTTGGCGCCGACGGCGATGTGAGAACCAGGACTGGCGTAGGCGTACGTGCCGGTGCCGGCCTCGCCGATCCGCGGGCGAACCACGGGATCGTCACGTGCACCAGCGGACCGATGCCGAGGGCGTAGATCAGCGTGCCGGCGCCGACGTTGCCGCCGAGCAGCCAGCCCACCGCCAACACGGACAGCTCGATGCCGGTACGCACGACGCGGATCGAACGGCCGCGCGCGGCCAGGCCGGTGGTCAGGCCGTCGCGTGGTCCCGCGCCGAGCCCGGCGCCGATGTAGAGCCCGGTGGCGACCCCGTTGAGCAGGACGCCCGCGACGAACACGGCCCAGCGCAGCCAGAGGGCGTGCGGAGCGGGCATCGTCGCGAGCAGCAGGTCGACGACTGCGCCGATCACGACGATGTTGGCGACGGTGCCGAGGCCGGGCCGCTGGCGTAGCGGGATCCACAGCATCAGCACCACGCCGCCGACGATGATCAGCACCGTGCCGACCTGGATGCCGGTGATGCGGGCCAACCCGGTGTGGAAGACGTCCCAGGGGTCGACGCCGACCGCCGGGGCCAGCATCAGCGCCTCGCTGACGCCGTAGAGGAACAGGCCGGCGGCCAGTTGGAGCAGTCGCGCGGTGCGTTCGCGGCTCTTCGCATGCAAAGAAGGATGTTCGCGCGGAATCACGCGCGCGCACCCCGGCTGGACCGGCGCCACAGACGGGTGATCCGGCTCAGGTCGAACGGGTCGCTGATCCGCTCGGACCGCCCGGCGGCGAACTGGCGCTCCAGCTGGTCGGTGATCGCGGTGGACGCACTGGGCTGCTCGGTGCGGAACGACATGGCTGCTCTCCTGTCCCTCGTGAAAGCTGTGGCCAATCTTGAATCTGTGGCCTTCTGCTGCCATTCTGGTCGAAGATTGGACCGTTCCCCGATAGCCAATTTGAAGAAGGTGGCCTGATTGGCAGCGCCGACCACCACGATCGGAGCGCACCAGCTCGCGCAGCGGCTCGGGCCCTGGCGCAGCGCGGACGGCGCGGAGCAGGGCCGCGCCGCGGGCCGGGCCAGGCCGCTTCAGGCGGCGCTCGCGGAACGGATCACCGGGCTGGTATTGGACGGTCGGCTGGCCCTGGGCACCCGCCTTCCGGCCGAGCGTTCGCTGAGCGAGGCCCTCGGAGTCAGCAGGACCACGGTCACGGCCGCGTACTCGCTGCTGCGCGAGAGCGGTTTCGCGATCAGCCGGCAGGGCTCTGGCAGCTACGTCTCGCTGCCGGACGGCGCGGCGGCGCGCACCAGCGGCGGCTGGCTGGCCGCCGGCCAGGACGGTGACGTGATCGACCTGATGTGCGCGGCGCCGCTCGCCCCGCTGCCCGTACTCCAGTCCGCGCTGCGGACCGCGGCCGAGCAGATGCCGGCGTACTCCGGCGCCGGTGGGTACGTCCCCTATGGACTGGACATCCTGCGCGAGGCCATCGCCGACCACTACACCGCCCGCGGACTGCCCACCTCGCGGGACCAGATCCTGGTGACCAACGGAGCCCAGGGCGCGATCACGCTGGTCGCGCGGCTGCTGTGCCGGGCCGGCGACCGGGTGCTGGTGGAGAGCCCGACCTATCCGAACGCGCTGGACACCTTCCGCAACGCGCAGGCCCGGCCGATGCCGGTCCCCCTGGAGGACGGCGGCTGGGTGCCCGGCAGCTACGAGAACGCGCTGGCCCAGCTGCGGCCCCGCCTCGCGTATCTGGTCCCGCACTTCCAGAACCCGACCGGGCACCTGATGGACCCGGACGCCCAGGCCTCGATCGCGCGCTCGGCCAGGCTGGCCGGATCCTGGCTGCTGGCCGACGAGACGATTACCGAGGCGGCGCTGGACGTGCCGGTCCCGCCGCCGTACGCGGCCACGATCCGGCCCGTCGACGCCGAGGCGGTGCTGGTCTGCGGCTCGATGGCCAAGTCCTTCTGGGGCGGGCTGCGGATCGGCTGGCTGCGCGGCCCGGTGCGGATCGTGCACGAGCTGGCGGCGGCGCGCGCCGCGATGGACCTGGCCTCCCCGATCCTGGACCAGGTGGCCGCGGCCGCGGTGCTGCGCGGGGACCAGGGCTACCTGGACGAACACCGGCGCGCCTGGCGCGAGCAACGCGCGGTGCTGATGCAGGCCGTCACGGAGACCTTCCCGACCTGGACCTTCCGGGAGCCGGAGGGCGGACTGTGCCTGTGGTTGCG
>Ga0070741_10012828_pt1 | contig 15022 bp, 10 predicted proteins | sample Coa_R1_4_FD_66440 | JGI IMG/M metagenome (GOLD analysis project Ga0070741, IMG submission 66440) | Surface soil microbial communities from Centralia Pennsylvania, which are recovering from an underground coalmine fire - Coalmine... | ecosystem: Environmental > Terrestrial > Soil > Unclassified ... | reverse complement strand
CGCCGGTGCGCGTCGGCGACGTCGCCCACGTGCAGCTGGGGCCTGACCTCCGTCGCGGTGTTGCCGAACTGGACGGCCAGGGTGAAGTGGTCGGCGGCATCGTGGTCATGCGGTTCGGCGAAAACGCCCTACGCGTCATCGATCGCGTCAAGACCAAGCTGCGAGAGATCGAGAGCGCCCTGCCGGCCGGCGTCCGCATCATTCCGACCTACGACCGCTCGGGTCTGATCAACGAGTCGATCGCGACCCTTCGGCGCACTCTGATCGAAGAAGCCTTTGTCGTCTCGCTCGTCATTCTCGTCTTCCTGTTCCACGTCCGATCGGCACTCGTCCCGATCCTGGCCCTACCGATCGCGGTGGTGGCGTCGTTCATTCCGATGTACTACCTCGACGTCACCTCGAACATCATGTCACTCGGCGGGCTTGCGCTGGCCATCGGTGTGCTGGTCGATGCGTCGATCGTCATGGTGGAGAACGCGTACCGGCACGTCTCGGAGCCAGACTCTCCAGTGGCCTACGAGGACCAGCCGAGAGTCATCATCGGCGCTGCAAAGCAGGTCGGACGGGCGATCTTCTTCTCGCTCGCGATCATCATCGTCTCGTTCGTGCCGGTCTTCCTGCTCGAGGCGCAGGAAGGTCGCATGTTCCGTCCATTGGCCTTCACGAAGACGTCCGCAATGGTCTGGGCATCGCTGCTCTCCATCACGCTGGTGCCGGTGCTGATGACGATCTTCATCCGAGGCCGGCGGCTCAGGCCCGAGTCGGTCAACCCGGTCTCGCGCTTCTTCACCTGGTTGTACGAGCCGATCCTCCGCGGCGCCCTTCGCTTCAAGTGGACGGCGCTGCTCGTGAACTTTGCCGTGGTGCCTTTGACTGTGCCGCTCCTGTTCTTCATCGGCAGCGAGTTCATGCCGCCGCTCTACGAAGGCTCGCTGCTCTATATGCCGACGTCCCCGCCAGGCTTGTCCATCACCGAGTCGACCCGCCTGCTGCAGGTCCAGGACAAGCTGCTGAAGCAGGTGCCGGAGGTCGCCCGCGTGTTCGGCACTGTCGGTCGAGGCACGACACCCACCGACAACTCGCCGATGGGTATGGTGAATACGACCGTCACGTTGAAGCCGCGCGACCAGTGGCGGCCAGGGATGACATTCGAGCAGCTGCAGGCCGAGATGGACGCGTCACTGCAGTTTCCCGGGTTCCCGAACGTCTGGACGCAGCCGATTCGAAATCGTTTGGACATGCTGCTGACGGGCATCAAAACGCCGGTCGGCATCAAGATTTTCGGTGCAGACCTGGATGTCATTCAGGGGCTCGGACAGGAGATCGAGCGCATCATCCAGCAGGTGCCCGGCACCCGCAGTGTCTACGCCGAGCGCGTCGCGCAGGGGTACTTTACCGACATTCGCATCGACCGCCATGCCATCGCGCGCCACGGACTCACGATCGAGGACGTCCAGGATGTCATTCAGTCGGCGCTCGGCGGCGAGAACATCACGCAGACTGTCGAAGGACGCGAGCGGTATCCAGTGAACGTCCGCTACGCGCGCGAGTTTCGCGAGAGTCTGCCCGCGCTCGAGCGAGTGCTCATCAAGACTCCCATGGGTGCCTACGTACCGCTGGGCCAACTGGCAGAGATCACGCTCACCACCGGACCGGCGATGGTCCGGGATGAGGACGGGCAGCTCGCAGGCTATGTGTACGTCGACACCGCCACGACGGACATCGGCGGCTACGTCGATACTGCGAAAGCGGCGATCGCCCAGCAGCTCAGGATGCCGCCGGGATACACCCTGCAATGGACCGGGCAGTACGAGTTCCAGGTCCGTGCCCGAGAGCGGCTGAAGATCCTCATCCCACTGGTGTTCTTCATCATCTTCATGCTGCTCTACATGACGTTTCACTCCGCCTCGGAGGCCACGATTGTGATGTTGTCGGTCGTCTACGCGATGACCGGAGGTGTCATTCTGCAGTGGCTGCTTGGCTACAACTTCTCGGTGGCGGTGTGGGTCGGCTACATCGCGCTGTATGGCGTCGCCGTGCAAACTGGCGTGGTGATGGTCGTGTATCTGCACGAAGCGCTCGACAAACGGCTGGCGCGGGGTGGCGAGATGACCGAACGCGATGTGTGGCAAGCGACGGTCGACGGATCGGTGCTCCGACTCAGACCGAAGCTCATGACGGTTACGGTCGTGATGGCGAGCCTCATCCCGATCATGTGGAGCACGGGCGTCGGGTCGGATGTCATGAAGCCGATTGCGGTGCCCATCATCGGCGGCATGGTGACGTCGACCATTCACGTGCTCATCATCACGCCCGTCATTTTCTACATCATGAAACGACGTGCATTGCGCCGTGGCGCGCTGAAGAAGTCCGGGATGACGATCTGAAGCGATCAACACCGCAGTTCTTGATGGCGGCGATGCCCTCCACGAACATGCCCGAGATGCGCACGAAGACGACCTCACGCACGCGGCAATGGAACGTACCCAGGCAAGGGCCAGGTCACGAACGCTGGCAACTGGGACGTCACCGTCACAGTGATGCGCGGCGGACAAGAGATCGATAGCAAGAGGATGACGCTGACGGCGAAGTAGCGGTCACGTGTCGTCGGGGAGAGTGACGAAATGAGCAAGAGCACACCGCGGAAACTGAGCGTCGCGCCGTCGCGGCGCTTTGGAAGAGCGGCATGGATCGCCGGCGGAATCGGGGTCGCTGTTGCGGTCACCATTGGCGTCGTCGTGTTTGCGGGACGTTCCCTAGAGGAAGGTCAGGCCTCGGCGACGAGTGCCACCACGCTCGCCTCTGCCCCCAGGGGATCGGCCTTTCCGGTCGTTGACGTGTACAAGACGCCCACCTGCGGGTGCTGCTCGAAATGGGTGGACCACCTGCGTGAGGAGGGGTTCGAGGTGCGCACTACGGACATGGCAGACCTCACGGACTTCAAGGCGAGCCACGGCGTTCCAGCGCAGCTGGGGTCATGCCATACGGCACTCGTGTCTGGCTATGTGCTGGAGGGCCACGTCCCTGGCGAAGACGTACAGCGCCTGTTGGAGGAGCGTCCACCGACCGCCGGCTTGGCAGTACCAGGCATGCCGATCGGATCACCCGGCATGGAGATCCCGGGTTCGAATGTGCAGCCGTACGACGTCGTCGCGTACAGCAACGATGGGACCACGCGAGTGTTCGCGAGTCACGGCCGCTAACGGTCGGCTAACGACAAGGGGATTGCGGATGCCCGTCGGCGACGACGGTGGAGTGGCTGTCGCAGCATCGCCAGTCTTAGTGAGTCGGCCGCGGCTTCGCCATCGCCCAGCAGATCGCACAACCCTTTCGAAGTGAACCCGCACTTATCGCTGCGCCACTTGTCGAGTGCAGCAGCCAATTGCTGCCGGAACGCGTGGAGCCGTTGGATTCGCTCGTCGAGCAGCGCCAAGTGGGTTGTCGCGAGAGAGATGACGCGAGAGCATGGCGCCACGCCGCCTCGACTGAGCTGGAGCAGTCCGCGGATTTCGTCCAGAGAGAAGCCGAGCGCCTGAGCCCTCCGAATGAACCTCAACTCCTCCACGGCCCGGTCGGAGTACAGACGATATCCTCCCGTGGAGCGCGGCGGTCTCGGCATCAGGCCAGCGCGCTCGTAGTAACGAATCGTCGCGGTGCTTGTACCTGCGCGGGTTGCCGCCTCGCCGATTCGCAGTCCGGCCATGAGATCAGTATGGCACCTTGAACTCGACTTTAGGGTCAAGGCTCTTGACCTTGAACCCGGGTGCAACGTGTACAAGGGGTCCGTGCCGGTCAACGAGCCGGTGTCTCTCGGAAGGGGGTCTAAAGATGAAAGCGAAGCTTACCGCGTTCGCCACCGCGGTCTTGGCACTCGTGACGACCGGGGCCTTTGCCGCGTCCCGTGTGGCCGGCAATGGCGGCTGCTGTCCGCCGTGCCCGTTCTGCCAGTGAACTCCGATCGACGGCGGCGGCCGGCCAGGGTCACCGCCCGTGTCCTGCTGGGCGTGCCCACGATGGCAAGCGCCGGCGGCACTCGTGCTAGAGTAGCGCGCATGCGGCGGGTCGTTGGGATCCTGCTCCTCGTGGTCGTCGGTTTCGGCGCCGTCTGGTGTGTGGATGGCTGCGTCGACCCGACGCGAGATGCTGGTCCGCTTCGCTCGTCGGGTGGTGGAGCTACCTGCGTCGTGTGTGTCGTGCCGTTCACAACGACCGCGCATTTCTCGCTGCCAGTTCAGTACGCCGTGCTGCAACCGGTCGACCATGGCCCGGTCGTGCACCTCTGGACGCCTCCCGTTTTCTCCATCGATCACCCTCCTCGCACGCTGTAGCGACTTCTCGGCGCACCGGGCCAATTGACGACATCGGTGACTCGGCTTCGCCACGCGTGTCTCCGCACGTGCCGTGGCCCCGCCACCAGTGTGAACGCCAGACACGACCCGACGCCGCGGACCCGCGGAGAAGTGTCGACTGCTAACTGAGCTACGCGCACGTGCATGCAAACACGCGTGAATTGATCCATTCCGCGCTGACGTTGCGCGATTAAGGACGAAAACGACATTTTCAAGGAGGCCTTATGAAGATCCGACTCGTGGTTGTTTGGGCGTTGGTCGTCTGCTTTGCCACGACGGCATTCGGACAGCAGCCAGCAAAGACGATGCGGGCAACGGGACGCGTAGTTGAAGTCTCCCAGAACTCGATCACGATTCAACCCGGCCAGACGAAGCTGACCGTTGCGGTCGATCAGTCGACGAAGGTGATCGGCAAGGGAGTCGGGACGAAGACCCGAACGATCAAGGCGGAGGGACGGTCGCCTGTACTCACGGATCTGGTCGAACCAGCGGACAGCGTGACGGTGAAGTACGTCGATGACGGAGGCGGCAAGCTTCGATCCACCGAAATCGACATCAGGGTCAAGCGGTTCAAGAAGGAGTAACCGCTGAGCGACATCGCTGGAGACCGAAACGGAGGATGCGATGGTTCCCGAGAGCATCCGAAACGTGCGACGTGTGGCGATTGCGGCGATGTTTGCACTAATACCGGGAGCGGGATATGCGCAGCAAGGCGAACGCATCACGGCGGTTCGTCCCATGGGTACCTCGCTCGGGATTCTCGTCAGCGAGGGACGCGCACGCTCGCCAACCTTTGCTTCGTTGATCCAGAAGATCGAGCGTTCCGGCTGGGTCGTTTTCCTTCAGCCCGGTTCATGCCGGGTACCCAATGTTCTCGCGTGTCTGCTACATCGCGTTGGCAGGTTCGAAGGTCAACCGTACCTGCGTGTGGTCCTCAGGGATGCGAGTACTCGGAACGATGAGGCGATCGCGAGAATCGGCCATGAACTCCAGCACGCGGTGGAGGTGATCAGCGATCGACATGCGAGCGAGACAGGAGACATTGGCGAGCTGTATCACCGCATTGGGTACGTGTCGTTGAGGACCGCACTATGGAAGCTCTACGACACGCGACTGGCAATACGCACCGGGACCGAGATTGCAAGAGAGCTTCGCACAAGCCTTTCGCACACACGGCGAAGCTTACGGTACGTCACCATGAGATCGAGAGAATGAGTCGTCCACACCAGCTAGACTTCCGGGTCGCCAATCTGGATTGCGAGCATGATGCGTCCACGATTCAGCGCGGTTTACGAGGCGCGCCAGGTCTGATTGACCTGCACGTCTGGCCGCGCGCGGCGAGGGTGCGGATCACGTTCGACCCGACCGCTGGCTCGGCGGATGCGTATCGATCATTGCTGCGTACGCTGGGGTTCCCGGCGCAGGAGGGTCGTGCAGCTCCCCAACGTCCGCGCGTGTGGCGTGATCCGAAGGTACTGACGTCAGCGGCATCAGGCGTTCTGCTGTTTCTGACGTGGGCCGCGGATCGCGCGGGTGCAGCAGAGGCGATCACCCTCGGCCCCTACCTCGCCTCTGCGATCCTCGGGGGGTGGTTCTTCGGGCGCGAGGCCATCGAAGAGCTCGTCTACGAGCGTCGAGTCGGCATCGAGCTGCTCATGACGGTCGCGGCCGTTGTCGCCATCGCGATGGGCGAGCTTGCCGAGGGCGCGATGCTCGCGTTCCTGTACTCGATTTCGGAGGCTGCTGAAGGGTACACCGAGGCTAAGACGCGTTCCGCCATCCGTGCACTCATGGACCTGACGCCGAAGCGGGCTCTCGTGCGCCGGGACGGTCGCGAGCTGGACATCCCGGTCGAAGAGCTTGCCGTTGACGACGTGTTCATCGTCAAGCCTGGCCAAGCGATGGCGACCGATGGCACCGTCATACGCGGCGCCTCCAGTGTCAATCAGGCGCCTGTCACCGGCGAAAGTGTTCCAGTTGACAAAGCGGAAGGCGACATCGTGTTCGCCGGCACGATCAATGGCGAGGGTTCGCTGGAGGTACGTGCAACGCGCACGGTCGCCGACAACACGATCGCGCGCATCATCGAGCTCGTCGAAGAAGCGCAAGAGAAGAAGGGCGTCAGCCAGCGGTGGATCGAGCGCTTCGGCAATCGGTATAGCCCGCTCGTGCTGCTGTCAGGATTGGTGGTTGCCATCCTGCCTCCGCTCGTCGTCGGAGCGTCTTGGTCCGACTGGATCACGCGGGCGACGGTCTTCGTGGTGGCTGCTGCCCCGTGCGCACTGGTGATCTCGATTCCGATTACGCTCGTCGCAGCGCTCGGAACGGCCGCCCGCAAAGGCGTCCTCATCAAGGGCGGGCTGTTCGTCGAGGAGTTGGCACGCGTTCAGGTCGTCGCACTCGATAAGACGGGCACGTTGACCCGCGGCGAGCCTGAAGTCACCGACGTCCTGGCGGTACCGCAATCACCTCTTGAGGTACCGACGATGCTGCGACTTGCCGCGAGCGTCGAGCGACGCAGTCAACATCCGCTCGCGGCGGCGATTGTCGGGCACGCGGACGCCCAAGGCATCAAGCTGGCCGAACCCTCCGATTTCCGCAGCCTGACCGCCGCCGGTGCGGTCGCGCGCGTGGAAGGACGGATGGTGTACGTCGCAAAACCGGACTTCTTTCGCGACGAGCTCCGCGTGCACGTGCCTCTTCAGGACGAGATCGCGCGGCTTCAGGCGGAAGGCAAAACCACGGTACTTGTCGGTGATCAGGAACTCGTGTGGGGCCTCCTCGCGATCCGAGACAGCCTCCGGTCCGGCGTGCGCGACACGATTCGTGCACTCCATCAAGAGGGCATCCGACGGATCGTCATGCTGACTGGGGACAATCCACGGACCGCACAGTCGATCGCACGCGAGGCCGGTATCGACGACGTCTTTTCGGAGCTCACGCCGGAAGACAAGGCCCTGAAGGTTCGCGAGCTCACGGCGTCCACGGGGCACGTCGCGATGGTCGGCGACGGGGTCAACGATGCGCCGGCGTTGGCGGAAGCGACGGTCGGTGTGGCGATGGGAGCTGCGGGCACGGACGTGGCGCTCGAGACCGCAGACGTCGCGCTCATGGCAGATGACCTGTCGAAGCTGGTAGAGGCGCTCCGCCTCGCACGACGGAACCAACGGATCGTTCAACAGAACCTGGCGCTGTCCGCCGTTGTCATTGGCGCGTTAGTCGTTGCCGCCATCGCAGGTGCGCTGTCACTGCCCATTGCCGTGCTCGCGCACGAGATCAGCGAGTTCGTGGTGATTGGCAGCGGCTTGCGGATGCTCCGCGCATAGGCGTACGAGGCAATCACCCACTCATTCGGAACAAACACGTGACTGAAGGTCTTCTGGAGTTGGTGCGCGATACGCGTCAGGCACTCAAGCAGGGTGCAGCGGGGATCAACGAACGCCAGCGCACCCGATTCGCCGGCATGGTTGCCTATGCCAGGGCCCACTCGCCGTATTACCGCGAGCTGTACAAAGACATCCCTGAGCGGGTCGACGATGCGCGTGTACTCCCGATCACGAGCAAGAGCGCGCTGATGGCGCGCTTCGACGAGTGGGCCACTGACCGGGAGGTGACGCTCGAGAAGGCCCGGACCTTCGCGGCAAACCCGGAGCTGATCGGCGAGCGGTTCCTCGGCAGGCACATCTTGGCGACTACCTCCGGCACGACGGGTATACCCGGAATCTTCGTCATCGACGATCGGACGTTGCGTGTCGTGAATGCGCTGATGCTGCGCTGGCTGCAGTCGTTGATCGGGGTGGCCGATGTGCTCAGAATTGTGGCTGAAGGCCGGCGTCTGGCAATGGTGGCGGACCTTGGCCACCACTCCGCGACGTCCGTCGCCGCGGCGCGCCTGATGAAATCGCCGGCACGCCGCAAGCGGATTCAGCTGCTCTCTGTTCGCACGCCGTTGCCAGACCTGGTTGCTCAGCTCAATGCGTTCCGCCCGGCGTTGCTCGCGCCGTACGCCAGCATGGGCAAAGCTCCTCGCGTCCGAACAGGGGGCCGGGCGACTGCAGATCCACCCGGTGCTCATCGTGCAGCGACCCGATCCGTGCCCGTGCGGGAACCCGCTTCCTGCGATCAGGGTCCAGGGGCGGTCGGCCGACGTCCTGTCCTTTCGCAAATCGGATGGGGCCCAGGTCTCGATTGCACCGCTCGCATTCGAGGTCGATCACATCCCCGGAGTCGAGCAGTTTCAGGTCGTTCAGACCACGCCGACGAACGTGCGCGTGCGCTTGCGCCTCGCGGGTGCCGCCGACTCGAATCAGGTGTGGCAGGCGGTGCACGCGGACATCGCTCGTGTGCTGGCGCAGCACGGGCTCGAGAGCGTAACCGTCGAGCGCACCGACGAACTGCCACAGCAGTCTGCGGGCGGGAAGTACCGCACGGTCATCCCTCTCAAGGACTGAAGGTCGCGGCGAATGCGGACCCACCGGCAACAGGAGTCGTCGTGACGTCGAGGGACAGCGATGTGAGCCAGGACGCGTCGGGCGAGCGTCACGCCTTGGGTATTGCGCTGTGGCTGAATATCGTGCTGGCCGCGAGCCTCATGACAACCGGTGTGATCGCGGATTCGAGCGGACTGATTGCCAACGCGCTGGACAACACATCGGACGCCGCCGTGTACGCCATCAGCTATTACGCGACGACGCGTGGTGCTCTGTGGAAGATCCGGGCCGCCCGGGTGTCTGGCATCATGCTGGTGGCGCTGTCCGTCGCCGTCCTCGCAGACGTAGGGCGTCGTGCCCTGGTCGGTTCAGAGCCGGCCAGCACGCTGATGGTGGTGATGACAGTCCTTGCGGCGACCGTCAACGTCGTCTCGCTGAAGGTGTTACGCAACCGGCGGCGCCAGGGCGTCCACCTTCGAGCCGCGTGGACGTTCAGCATCAACGACTTCATGTCGAATGTCGGCGTGCTGACCGCTGCGATCATGATTGCCTGGTTGGAACGTCCGTGGCCCGACCTGGTGATCGGCCTGGCCATCGCGGCGGTCGTGGGCCGCGGAGGCATCCGCATCCTCGCCGACGTGCGCCGAACCGAGAGGTTGGCGTCGTCGTCGTGAACATCCCCGCATTGCTGGAGCTGCATCGCCGGTGGTACAGTCCTTACGAATGCGCGTGACTCGCCATCGCCGCGCCGGCGTGCTTGTGTTGGTCCTGTGGCTGACGGCAGATCTTGCCGCGTTCGGTTTCTGCAGCGGCGATCCCCTCACAGCGGCGTCGAATCCGGCGGTGGTGGCAGCCGCGGACCAGCAGGACACAGAAGCGCCATGCTGCGCAGGGCATCAGTGTTTCTGTTGTTCGACCAGCGTCGAAGTGGCGATATTCGAACTCCCCGCCAGCAGCGAGGCCGCGCTGATGGCCCCGGCACCTGAGCCCCGAACACCCGACACGTCTCCGCGCAACGGTTCTCCACCGCCCAGGTCGTAATCCCGCCCGCACTGGCTGGCCGGCGTTCGTCGGCCGGCCCGGAACACCACAGGTTTCTTCCAGGAAAGGTCCGTATGCGTCGTGAATCGCGGGCGCTGTCGTGCGCGCTTCTTTCGGTTGTTGCGATTGGTTTCGGCGAACACCTGCTGGCGCAGGTGCCTATTCGGGCGGGAATCGCCAGCAACGGTGATCCTCCTGGCGTGAGCCAGTTCGTCGATCCGACCAGCGGCACAGATCTCGTGCAACTGGTCCAGATGGCGCTGACGCGGAATGCCGATCTCCTGGCGACGCGGCAGCGCACGATCGAAGCGCAGGGACTGCTGCGGCAAGCGGGATTTCGTCCGAACCCCGTCCTGGAAACCGAATACGCGACGGGTTCCGCAACAGGAAGTTCAGGTGAACGGGACTTCAGCATCGGGTACGCGCATACGTTCGAGCTTGGTGGCAAGCGCGCGCGTCGAGTGGAAGTTAGCCAGAGCGGACTCGGTCTCGCCCGCCTCGAAGTGGCCGACCGGGAGCGCACGCTGCGCGCCGAAGTCCAGGAACGATACATCGCAGCCATGGCGGCGATTCGTAACCTGGACGCGGTCGCCCAGCAGCTGGAGGTCACGCAACAGAGCTTCACGGTGACACAACGACGAGTATCAGAGGGGGAGTCGCCCCGAGTGGAACAGATGGTCCTGCAGGCGGAGGTCGGCCGGCTCACGGCAGAGCGGCTGCTTCTGGCGAGCGAGGCACAGGCGGCGATGCTGGACTTGCGGGTAGTCGCGGGCCTGGATCTGTCCGAACCACTCAAGCTGCGGCCGGACGGGGATCGGCCGCCACTCAGCATGACCCTTGACGCGGCGATCGAACGCGGTCTCTCCTCGCGGCCAGACCTGGCCGCTGCACGTGAAGAGGAAGCGCGGAGCGCCGGTGAAGTGCGGCTCGCGCGCGCGGAACGGGTACCCGACGTCGCCGCACTGATCCGGTTCACCGACTCGCAGTCCCGGTTCGACCTCTTCGGGCTGACGGCGACTGGTGCCCTCGCGCCGGTACAAGACCGCGATCGGATCCTCACAGGGGGCCTCTCCATCACGCTCCCGATCCTCTCGCGTAATCAGGGCAACATCGAGGCGGCCCGAGCGCGGCAATCCGCGGCGACCCTCCGCCGCGAGTACCTGGAACGGACGATCCGAGCCGAGATCACGGGCGCGTATGGGCGATACGCTGCTGCGCGCCAGGCCGTGGAGGCCTTTGAAAGTTCCGTCATTCAGCCTGCGGAAGAGAGCGTCCGCGTGCTGCGAGCCAGCTACACGGCCGGTGAGGTCCAGCTCTTCGACGTCCTCACCGAGCAGCGGCGCTTGATCGATACGCAGAAGGCCTACACCGACGCCATTCGACAGGAGGCGTTGGCTCGTGTGGCGCTCGAACGCGCGATCGGCGCGCCCCTCCAGTAAAGGATTTGCGATGGAACGCGAACTGTTGACGGAACACACATCACACTCGCAGACGCGCCGGCGCTGGTGGATGGCCGGTGCGGTTGTCATCCTGCTGGCGGTGATCGCCGCCGTCTGGTGGCGCGCGGGGTCTTCTGCCGAGCCGGCGGCTGGCGAGACCGAGGCCACGGAGACGTCCACCGAAGCTGCCGCGACCCTCGAGATCGAGCCCGACATTCAGCGCGCGGCCGGTCTTGCGGATCAGGCAGCCGAGGAGCGCCAGGTAGCGGAAACGATCCAAACCACCGGCGTCGTCGGTCCTGACGAGACACGCGTGGCCCGTCTTCGGCCGCTTGCCGAGGGCCGGGTGACCCGGGTGGCGGTGCGCGTCGGCGATCGCGTCGCCGCGCGGCAGACGCTGTTGGTTTACGACAGCATCACCGGCGGGGACCTCCTCTCGGAGTACCGGGCGGCAGTTGCGGCGCTCGAACGTGCCACGGCGGAGGCCGACGTCGCGCGAGGCGCGCTCGAGCGAGCCGACAACCTGGTCGAGATTGGCGCAGTCGCCAAGGGTGAGCGCGACCGGCGCGCCGCCGAGCACCAGCGCGCGATCGCCGAGGTGAACAGTGCGCGCGCGGGCGTGCACAATCTCGAACAGAAGCTTCGCCGACTCGGTGTGTCAGCGGACGATCTCGCGCGCGCTCGCAAAGGCGAGGAGGTGACGGCCGCATCCACGAGCACCATCTCCGCGCCATTCGGCGGCGTCGTCACGGAGGTGCATGCCGCGCCCGGTGAAGTGATTACGCCGGAGCGGGAGCTGTTCGTCCTCGCCGACCTCTCGCGGGTTTGGGTGCAGGGCGACGTCTACCAAAAGGACATCGCGAAGATCCGCATCGGCCAGCAGGCCCTCGTTACGGTGGACGCCTATCCGGGGGAGACGTTCACGGGGGAGGTCACGTACGTGAGCAACGTCCTCGATGCCGATACGCGCACCGCAAAGGTTCGCTGCGAAGTGCCCAATCGCGATGGACGGCTCAAAGTCCAGATGTTCGCCACGCTCGCGCTGCCGGTGTCCATGGCGCGCGCGTCGCTGGTCATTCCGGCCCGCGCGGTCCAGGACATCGACGGTGTCACGACCGTGTTCGTACGCGTGGACGAGGAACACTTCCAGACACGAGCGGTGCGCGTCGGTGCAGGGTTCGGCGACTCCGTGGAGATTCTGGAAGGCCTTCAGCCTGGCGAGCGCGTGGTGACGGATGGCGCGTTGATGCTCAAATCGCGGCTCAAGCTCCGCGTCGAAGCCGAGGAGGACGAGCGATGATCGCACGCCTGCTCGAGTCCAGCATCCGCTGGCGCCTGCTTGTGATCGTCGGCGGCCTGGCACTCGCGATCGCCGGCATGTACTCGGCGACGCAACTACCGATCGACGCGGTCCCCGACATCACAAGCAATCAGGTGCAGATCAACACGGTGGCGCCGGCCTTCGCGCCCGAAGAGATGGAGAAATACGTCACGTTCCCCATCGAAGTGGCGATGAGCAGCCTTCCTCGGAAGGAAGAGATCCGCTCGATCTCGCAGTTCGGCCTCTCGCAGGTGACCGTGACCTTTGCCGATGACGTCGATCTCTATTGGGCGCGACAGCTCGTGCTCGAACGCCTGGCCGAGGCCGAGCGCGAATTGCCGCCGGGCGTCGCCCCCGAGCTCGCCCCCATCAGCACCGGGCTCGGCGAGATCTACCAGTTCACGGTCGAACGCCGGCCCGGCAGCACGACGCCCGACCTGCTGCCAGCTGCCTCGCGACTGCCGGGCAGCCCCAAGGCCGACGACCTGATGGACCTGAGGACGATTCTGGACTGGGTCATCAAACCGCAGCTTCGCACCGTGCCCGGCGTGATCGAAGTCAACAGCTTCGGCGGCCGGGAGCGGCAGTACGAGGTGCTCGTCGACCCGCGGCGGCTGGTCGCGTACGGCCTCACGCTGCGCCAGGTCATCGAGGCGCTCGAGCGGAACAACGTCAACGCCGGCGGTGCGTACATCGAGCGCGGCGGCGAGCAGCAGCTCCTCCGCGGCATCGGCCTGATTGGCTCCATCCCGGACATCGAGAGCATCGTCATCGCGACGGACAACGGGACCCCGATCCGGGTGCGGGACGTGGCCACAGTGGGCGTGGGATCGCAGGTGCGGCAGGGCGCCGCGACGCGGGACGGCCGCGGCGAGACCGTCATGGGGATGGCCATGCTGCTGAAGGGCGAGAACAGCGGCGCGGTGGCGGCCCGCGTCCGGGAGCGTCTCGCCGAGGTGCAGAAGGCCCTGCCGCCCGACGTGGTGATTCAGCCCTTCTATGACCGCACGTCACTCGTGAACCAGACGGTGCGGACGGCCACCACGAACCTCGTGGAAGGTGGCCTGCTCGTGATCGGCATTCTGTTTCTGTTCCTCCTGCAGCTTCGTGCCGGTCTCATCGTCTCGTCTGCCATTCCGCTGTCGATGCTCTTTGCGATCATCGGGATGCGCTATTTCAACGTCTCCGCAAACCTGATGAGTCTTGGTGCAATCGACTTCGGGCTGATCGTCGACGGCGCCGTGATCATCGTGGAGAACACAGTCCGTCGCCTCGCTGCGCAGCGTCAGCATCTGGGACGCGCGCTGTCGAAAGACGAACGCCTCCGCCTCACTCGTGATGCGGCGACCGAGGTGCTGAAGCCCGCTCTGTTCGGGATGCTCATCATCATCGCCGCGTACATCCCCATCCTGACGCTGTCCGGCATCGAGGGGAAGATGTTCCGGCCGATGGCGTTCACGGTGATCCTTGCGCTGCTCGGCGCGCTGGTCCTGAGCCTTACCTTGATCCCCGCTCTGTCGGCTACGTTCCTGCGCGACCACCCGCACGAGCGCGAGAACCGCGTGCTGGAGGCGGTGCGCCGCCGATATGCCCGCGCGTTAGACCTGGTGATGCAGCGGCGCAGAGCCGTGAGTGGCGCCGCGCTCGCCTTTCTCGTGGTCTGCGGCTTGCTGTTCATGACGCGTGGCGCGGAGTTTCTCCCTGAACTGGACGAAGGTGCGCTCGCGATCAATCACGTGAGGTTGAAGAGCGTCTCGCTGACCGAGGCGGTTCGCCAGGCGCAGCTCGTCGAAGCGATCGTGCGCGAATTCCCCGAGGTGGAGACGACCGTCAGCCGCGTGGGCCGCCCTGAAATCGCCACCGACCCGATGGGGCCGGATATGGCGGATACCTACGCGATCCTGAAACCGAGGTCGGAGTGGCGATCGGGGGTCACGCGAGAGACCCTGGCGTCGGAGATGGCCGAGCGTCTCGAACAGCTGCCGGGCATCGCCATCTCCATGTCACAGCCGATCAAGTTCCGCCAGATGGAACTGATCGAAGGAGTCGGCGTGCGCTCCGACGTCGCCGTGAAGATCTTCGGCGACGACCTGAACGTGCTGCTGCGCAAGGCTCATGAAGTCGCCGCCGTCGTTGGCAAGGTGCCAGGGGCCGCGGACGTCAAGGTGCAGCAGATCGCGGGCCTGCCCGTATTGCAGGTGCGGATCGACCGGGCGGCCATCGCTCGATACGCCATCAACGTGGCGGATGTCCAAGAGGTAATTCAGTCGGCGATCGCAGGCACAGAGGCGACAACCGTGCTCGAGGGCTTCATGCGGTTCGCGCTGGTCGTGCGGTTTCCGGCTGACGTGCGTTCCGATCCGGCAGCGATTGGCAACCTGCTGGTCGCCGCACCGTCCGGACAGCGGGTTCCACTCTCCCAGATTGCCCGGATCACGAGCG
>Ga0070741_10012827_pt1 | contig 15022 bp, 12 predicted proteins | sample Coa_R1_4_FD_66440 | JGI IMG/M metagenome (GOLD analysis project Ga0070741, IMG submission 66440) | Surface soil microbial communities from Centralia Pennsylvania, which are recovering from an underground coalmine fire - Coalmine... | ecosystem: Environmental > Terrestrial > Soil > Unclassified ... | reverse complement strand
GCGAAATCATTATCTCAATAACGGGAGTGATGCTGACGGCGATAGTGATGGTGGTGGGTCCGATGTCCGCTGTACCTGTGGCTTGGGGAAGCGGAATAATATGCATATGGATTCCCGGCATATGGATAGTAGTGAACGTACGGGTGCCGATAGTATCCATAGGGATAATAATTCAGGTAGGTTGGAGAACCGTAGTAGCCGCTCGGAAATCCAAAACTGATCCCCTCGGTTCTGGGAACCAGAACGGTGGGCTGAGCCTGAGAATGCTGCGCCGCAAGAATCGCCAACCCGCTTACCGCCGCTGTAATTAAGAGAAGCCTTTTCATAAGATTTTTCCTTCCTATTTTGCGTTTTGCGAGGGCCAGGACCTCCAGCCAGGGATTTCCTCAGGCTTGAGGCCTTCCCTCAATCAAAGATCGGATACGGACGGGCGCGTGGTCGCGCATGCCCGACTATTATTACCCCGCAGCAACGGTTAACGTTTGGCGATCGCGGGAGCGGCCCAAAGGCGCCGAAGGCAGCGCCCACAAAAGCAGCACACTTGAGTGGAAAAAATACGGTCTAACGAGTGTTCTACCGGATCATTCGAAATTGGGAAGCTGAATCGCAAAGAACGTCTTGATGCTCCGAGCTGATGAAAAAAGAGCTGGCTCGAAATCGTTTCGAGCCAGCTCAGCTAATTCAGCGCTCGTTCACCTTAGTAGCGATAATAGTGATGGTGCCGATGGTGGCGGTAATAGCGATGTCCATAGTAGTACCTGGGGCCATTATAGTAGCCGTAGTACCGGTAGGGTCGGTAGTAACCATAGGGGTAATAGCCGTATCCGTAGCTGTACGGATAATAGCGATAACCGTAGCTCGGATAGCCGAACCCGATTCCAACTGACACCTGAGCGTTAGAACGCTGCACGGGGACAAAAGCCAATCCGCACGCCGTCAATGCAATTAACAGAAACTTTTTCATCGTAGTAATTCCCTTTCTTGTTTGTTGTTTTGGGAAGGCGAATGTCCTTTCAACGATTCCCTGGACGCTTAATAAGATATGCGTCGCTCCTTTCTAGTACAATCGGATACGGAGGCAATCGCGGCTCCCTAAAAGAATCAAAAACAGGGCCCGTCCTTGAGTGAGAGTCTGCCGTTCGAGAACCGATTTTAGAAGACTGTTGAATTACCGGAGTGGATCGCGTTGCTGTCGATTTCGGCGCTGGCCAAGGCGCGAGCGCGGTGTCGATATCCGCCATGATCGCGGCCAACTGAGTAACGCCGGTCAGCGCCAAAAGTGACGCGACCCTAAAGGCCGCGAGGGGAAAGGATCATCTTGCCGCATCGCTTGCTCGTGACAGCCCGCTGAGTGGGGACGCGCCTCACTCGCTCTTTGCCGTCCGCTCCTGCTTTCTACGCGCGACCCGCTCCAGTATTTCAACAGTTTCCTAGCGGAAGGTCCGGATCAAGATGATTGGAAGCGAGCCAGTCGCGGTTAAAAAGCGTTGATTGATATTTGTGGCCGGAGTCGCACAGAACGGTGACGATGGTTTGGCCCGGACCAGATTCTTTGGCGAAGCGCACCGCGCCAGCAACGTTGATGCCGCTTGATAAACCGAGGAACAAACCTTCTTCACGTAGTAGCTGGTAAACAATCGTTAGGCTAGTCTGATCTGGAATCCGATAGGCGCGATCGACCCTGATGCCTTCAATGTTCTTTGTGACGCGGCCCTGACCAATCCCTTCCGCAATGGAATCACCGTCGTTCGTTTCCAGGTTACCGTTTGTAAACCATGACCACATTGCCGCGCCGTACGGATCTGCACAGACGACCGCAATCGTCGGATTTTGTTCCTTCAGGTAGCGGCTGACACCGGCGAGCGTGCCGCCGGTGCCGACGGCTGCAACAAACGCCTTCACACTGCCTTCGGTTTGTTTCCAGATTTCAGGGCCGGTGCTGCGATAATGCGCGTCCCGATTCGCCGTGTTATCGAACTGGTTCGCCCAGAACCAGCCGCGCTCCTCCGCGAGGCGACGCGCGATGTGATTGTAATTTTCCGGATCCTTGTATGGCTTTTCCGGCACCGCCTTTACCTCTGCGCCGAGCGTACGGAGCAAATGCATTTTCTCCGGTGACTGATTATTCGGAATCACAATAACTGTACGATACCCTCTGGCGCGGCCGATCACGGCGAGACCAATGCCGGTGTTACCGGCGGTGCCCTCAACGATCGTCGCGCCTGGCTTGAGCCGACCCGCTCGTTCCGCGTCAGTGATGATTCCGTACGCGGCGCGATCTTTCACCGATCCGGCCGGATTCAAGAATTCCGCCTTTCCGAGAATCTCACAACCAGTCAGTTCGGACAGACGCCGTAGCCGAATCAACGGCGTGTTCCCAACGTATCCATCGATCCCCGAGTATTTCGCAATCATGTGATCTCACTCCTTCTCGAAATTGTTAAGCCATTTCTCCCTTTTTGATAGACACTTTTTTTCCTGTCCGTCTCTCGACTCTTGACCATCAATTATCAGCCAATTTTGAATGGGACTTGCCTGGAAACGATCTACGTTTCAAAAATTCTGAGTGTTTTATATCGCCTCGGGTTCGTTCATTGAAGGGAGCCACGGTTCGCCCTATCATGAGCACGTGGTTTTGAACAGCGCGCGCCAGATGGCGTGGAAGAAAAATCTCTTTGGTGGCTGAACAACGCATGGAAACTCTGGTGCCGTTGTCTCGCTCAAAGGAAGGTAAGCCTCCGAAGAAGGCCGCACTTTCCCCCCTTCGTTTCTGGTTGCTCGCCATGCTGATCGGATTGGTGGGCGGATGTGGCGCGTGGGTTTTTCGCGGGATGATCGCATTTTTGCACAACGTGTTTTTTCTCGGAAAAATCTCTTTTTTTTACGAAGCCAACGTCCACACTCCGCCCGGTCCGTGGGGACCTTTCATTATTTTCGCGCCGGTCGTCGGCGCCATTGGTGTGACCTGGCTGGTACAAACTTTCGCGCCGGAAGCGCGGGGCCACGGCGTGCCGGAGGTGATGGACGCAATCTATTACAACAAAAGCATCATTCGACCCGTCGTCGCCGTGATCAAATCGCTCGCCTCTGCGCTCTCGATTGGCAGCGGCGGATCGGTCGGCCGCGAAGGTCCGATCATCCAGATCGGTTCGGCTTTTGGTTCGACCGTCGGCCAATGGCTGCGTATTCCAGCGTGGCAACGGACAACGTTGATCGCCGCCGGCGCCGGCGCAGGCATCGCCGCGACCTTCAACACGCCGATTGGCGGCATACTTTTCGCAGCGGAACTTTTGCTTCACGAGGTCAGCGTCTGGACTCTCGTGCCGGTGGCGATCGCGACCGCCAGCGCCAGCTACGTGGGCCGCTTCTTCTTTGGGCCGAACCCGGCCTTTGCCATTCCAGAATTACGGATCAGCTACTTCCATCTCACTCATCCGCTTGTCCTCATCGCCTACGTAGGGCTGGGTCTGATGATCGGTCTGGTCTCAGTCGTTTACATCCGGTCTATCTACGCCTTCGAGGATTTTTTCGACGAGAAAATTCGCAATCCCTACCTGCGCCATACGAGCGGGATGCTTCTGCTTGGGATCATGATGTATGTGCTCCTCCGGCAGACCGGAGCCTACCAGATTGAAGGTGTGGGCTACGCCACGATCCAGGACGTCCTTTCCGGCACGCTTAAGTCTTTCTGGCTGCTTCTGCTCCTTTTTGCGCTCAAACTTTTCGCCACCTCGCTCACCCTGGGCTCCGGCGCATCGGGCGGCGTTTTTTCTCCCGCACTTTTCCTCGGCGCGACGTTGGGCGGCGCCTATGGCATTTTCCTCCAGCATATTTTCCCCGGCATCTCGATTAGCCCGGCTGCCTTCGCCGTAGTCGGAATGGCGGGCATCGTCGGCGGAACCACTGGTGCGGCCATCACCGCAATCGTGATGATTTTTGAAATGACGCTCGACTACGGGGTCATCGTGCCCATGACGACCACGGTCGCAATCGCCTACGGCGTGCGGAAAATGATTTCCAACGAAAGCATCTACACGCTGAAGCTGACGCGTCGCGGTCACCGCATGCCGAGCGCGATGCAGGCAAATATCCAGTACATGAAGCCGGCCCGCGAGTTGAACCATGCCGGCATCGTCAGGCTGCCGGCCGACATGACCCTGCCGGAGCTGGCGATTACCCTGCCTTCTTATCCAGCGGACGCCTGTTTTGTGGCGATGGATGGAAAAAAAATCGCGGGGGTCATCAGCATCGCCGCGGCCGTGGAAGCCGTCCGTCGCCCGCGGCCACAGACCAGCATCGCGGAGATCGCATCCCGGAATTACGCCATCATCAGCGCGGACACATCCGTCTTCGAGATTCTGACCAAGATACGGCTTGACGGCACGGAAGCCTTCCTGATGGCGCCCGGTCAGCATGAGAATGCGGCGGACGGTTTGCAACGTTGGATTTCCAAAGAGTCGATCGCGGAATCCTTGATCGACGCGATCGAACTCTTTTCCGAATAGATTCCGCAGGCGGTTCGATCTTTCACCGATTCGGCCGGATTCATGAATTTCGCCTTTCCCAGAATCTCACAAGCGCTGGTGAGATCCTTTGTCCCGCTGAAGGCCCGCTCGGCTCGTGTCTTAATTGAATGTTGGGCGTTGGACTGCCTGCTCGCGAAGGCTTTCAGAGTTGAGCGTTCGGCGTTTGCTTCTCTTTCGTGGCTTTCGAACTCTCACCCGCCAACTATCAACGGGCTTCTGTTCCACCTTCCGCGAGCGATCAAATGCCTAACGCGGACAACACTGTGCTGTATTGAGTCACAAAAGCGGCCAAGTGCGGATGGGTCGCCTCAAAGTTTTGCGCGGATTGTTTCAGTTCGTGCAGGAGTTTGTTGTGCTGTTCGGGTTTTTTTTCGGCGCGAATCGTTTCCTTGGCCGAAGCCTCCACCAGACGAGCGATGCTCTGAGCATGTTCGTGATGCGTCTCCGAAACCTTGGCGATGGCTGGCTTGAGCTTCGACAGCAGATCCAGTAACTCGGCTTTCCTGTCAGCCGGGATATTTTCAGCAGACTCAATTGCTGCTCTGGTTTTCTCGATGTGCTCGTCAGTCATCCATGCCCTCCTTCTTACCCTTTATGATCTCTCTCACGTTGGAATGGGACGCGCTTGGAAACAACCTGCAATTTCAGAAATCCTCGCCGCTTTCCTAACCGTTGGAGACGGTTACCCTCACGCCGTTGAATTCACAAATGAAACGAAAAACGGCCTGAGGGCAGGCCGGCTCCAGAATTCCCCTTCAACGCCTTCTACCCGGTCTTTTTCGATTTTGTTCTCAGCACGAGCCGGCTTGCCAGGGCATTGAGGATTTCCGGGTTCCCAAGCGCCCAGGCATTATCAATCGTCATTCTCTTGAAGCGCCACTTGTCGCGATCGCGCACCAGGTTGCAATCGTAGCGATTCATCAATAACGCGTATTCCGATCCACGGTGCGAACCCTCGCGCGGCATGAAATGCTGCGACAAAACGTAGGCATACAACGTAGCTGTGTCACCGACAATCTCGATTTGGAGATTGCTCGCACTGTGACTGGTATCGAGCGGACCGATCAATGGAAGAACCGCGTTCACAATGGCGTCGCGGCCACTCAGTAGTGGAAAATCGATCTCGAGTTTTCTTCCAGCCGGCCTGAAATCGAAACGGCAATCCTCCGTCAATGCCGACGTCAGCGAATCGGCATCGCCGTGGTCGAGACCAAAAGCGTAACGGTGCAGGGCATCGGCAATTTCAAATCGATCGTTAGCCAATTGGGCGAGGTCCGTTTCCATTACCAGGACGCTCGCTAATCCATTCCGAGAGGTGTTGTCAAGATCGACGACAACCGCGCCCATCTGCCGGCTACAATTTGAATCCGATCCACCCCGTGATTGCTGTGAAATTGAAGACGGCGTGCCCTCACGCCGTTGAACCGACAAATCACGAACGGCTTGGGGACAGGCCGTTCTCCAGAATTCGGCTGCGTAACAACTTAACTTCCCATTTCTCTCCCGCCATTCGACGTTGGGCGTTGGGCGTTGGACGTTTGCTTCTCTTAAGTTCCCCGCGCCAGCGCTTCAATCTTCTTCCACTCGGCTGAACCGAGCGGGGTTTCGCCGCAGCCATGTTGCTCCGATCGACGCCGCCGTGCATACTGGGTCGTCGCCGGATCTCGAATGCCAAAGGCACCGCTCACCCATCATCTTGTCGCCCTATGGTTTGCCGACATCGCAGGATACAGTGAGCGGGCCGCGGAGGATGAACCCGGCGCGCTGCAGTTGATCGAAATCCTTCAAGCCCTGTCTCGCGACGCCGTCCTGCGCTACAAAGGTCGCATCGTAAAATTCATGGGCGATGCGGTCCTCGCGGAATTCCCAAGCACCAAACTGGCGGTGTGCGCGGCGGCCGAATTGAGCGAACAATATCCCGAGCAATCAGTCGGCACCGGACATGCGCACAATCTTAGAATCGGCGTTCACATCGCCGATGTGGCGGTGGGCGCCGACGGCGATCTCTATGGCGACGGGGTCAATGCGACGGCGCGCGTCCAGCAAGCGGCCGAACCAGGGCAAGTGGTCGTCACTCAGGACGTCTGGCGACAACTGCGCGGGCGTGCGGAATTTCAGTTCCAATCGTTAGGCGATCGTTCGTTGAAAGGAGTGGGTTCCATCGGCTTGTACGGTGTGACTCTAAAGGAACCACCGATGAGACTTCCGTCAGCAAGCGCGGGATCAGAGATCGCTGAACCGGCAGAAGAGAAAAAAGCGGGAATTCGTTCGATCGCCGTTTTGCCGTTCGCTGATCTCAGCCCGGAACGCGATCAAGAATATTTCAGCGACGGAATAGCCGAGGAAATCCTCAACGCGCTGACCAAGGTCGGCGATCTCCATGTCCCGGCTCGGACATCCTGCTTTGCGTTTCGCGGAGCGAGCATGGATGCGCGCCAGATCGGAAAGCGCCTTGGCGTCGACACACTTCTCGATGGAAGCATTCGCAAGGCCGGGAAACAGCTGCGCATCAGTGTCCAACTCATCGACGCACGAAACGGCTATCAGTTATGGTCGGAGCGGTTCGATCGCGAGCTCGAAGACATCTTCGCGATCCAGGACGAGATTGCCCATAATGTCCTAAGCGCTCTTGGTCTCTCGCTCACACAGCGCGAGCAGCGCCGTTTGCTTAAACCGTCCACGACCAACGTCAGGGCCTACGAGTTTTATCTTCGCGGACGAAAGTTCTTCCAAAAATGGACGCGCCAGAGCATCGAGTTCGCTCGACAAATGTTTGAGCAAGCGATTGAGCTGGATCAGAATTTCGCCGCCGCATGGGCAGGCCTTGCAACGGCTCACCTTCACCTCGTCGGTTGGCGAAGAGGCGAGTCCGATTTCGAGGGTGCGCGGAAGGCGAGCGCCCGCGCATTGGAACTGGATCCTGAGCTGGCAGAGGCGCACGTCGCCGCGGCCCAGGGCTTCTCAATGGAGCAGCGATATGCCGATGCAACGGCGGCCTTTGAGCGAGCCATCGAGCTCGATCCAACTCTTTTCGACGCCTACTATTACTATGCCCGGTCATGCTTTAAAGCCGGCGACCTTGAGAAGTCGCTTCGACTTTTCCGGCAGGCGCGCTGCGTGCGGCCGGAGGACTATCAACCATCTGCGTTGATTGCCTTGGTTTTGACGCAACTGGGCCGCCATGATGAGGCTCGCCGGACCGATGAGCTTGCACTCGATGCCATCAATAAGTCTCTTGAACTGAACCCCGATGACGCGCGTGCCTACAGCCTTGGTGCGGGAATCCTGGCGAGACTGGGAGAAATTGAGCGTACCAAGCGGTGGGACGAGCGAGCGATGTCGTTAGCGCCCGACGACGATGCGATTTTGTACAACGTCGCCTCTCATCTTGCGCACTTCGGCGAGAAAGAAAAGGCGCTCGATGCACTTGAACGGGCCATCGAAGCCGGTCTCGCAGGCGGAGACTGGGTCAGGCACGATCCCGATTGGCAGCGACTCCGCGGTCACCCGCGATTTGAAGCAATCCTGAATCGAATTGCGCCATCGTGATGAAAAAACGGCCTGACGGCAGGCCGCCTCCAGAATCAGCTCGTCCGCGCTAGCTCTTCAATCTTCTTCCACTCATCCGCGCTGAGCTGAAGTTTCTCGGCAGCCATATTCTCCTCGAGATGCGCAAGCGACGATGTGCCCGGGATGGGCAGCATGACCGGCGATTTTTGCAGCAACCAGGCCAGCGCGAGTTGCACCACGCTGACGTTGTGACGTTTCGCTTCGGCTTCCAAAGGATTACCGGCCTTGCGCAACGAAGGGTTCCTACCGCCGCCGATCGGCGCCCACGGAATGAATCCCATCTTTTCTTTCTCGCAGTAGTCGAGGGCGGCTTCCGACTTGCGGTCGGTAATGTTGTATTGGTTCTGGATGCTGATAATCGGCATGACCTTTTTCGCTTGTTCGATTTGCGCCACCGTCACCTCCGATAATCCAACGTGCCGGATTTTTCCGGCATCCTGCGCCGCTTTCAGCGCGCCTAACGATTCTTCGACCGGCACCTTGGGATCGATTCGATGCAACTGATAAAGATCGATCCGATCGAGTTTCAATCGCTTGAGACTTTTATCCACACATTGCGCCAGATATTCCGGCCGTCCGTCCGGCTCCCATTTTCCCGGCCCGGGCCGGGTGTTACCGCCTTTGGTCGCGATGACCAATCCTTTCGGATACGGATAGAGAGCTTCGGCAATGAGCAGCTCGTTCGTCTCCGGACCGTAGGCATCGGCGGTGTCGATGAAATTGACACCCAGCTCGACCGCGCGCTGCAAAACTCTCTTCGCGTTCTCGCGATCAGGCGGCCAACCCCAGATCCCCTCGCCCGTCAGCCGCATCGCCCCAAACCCGAGCCGATTGACCAAAAGATCTCCACCCAGCTCGAACGTGGAATTCCGCGCCCCCGGAACCGCCGCGAGAATTCCGTGTAACCCGCCTGTTAAAACGCCAGCTGCACTTGCGGAAAGTGCCGTCAAAAATGTTCGCCGTGTTACATCGTTATGCATTGATTTCCCTTTCTACTTCATAACTGAAACTCACTCGTTGCCCGCACTCGCTCGCCGCTGACCCTTGCGGCTTTACCTTCTATGTCGTTCATCCCAGTCACTTCATTCATCATTCTTCCTTCGGGGATTCCTCCGGTCAGAACACCATCTGCACCCGCGAGACTCACTTCCAAAAACGTTCTTCGTTTCATCGCACGTAAAATATGTTGCCGCTATCGACTCTCAACTCCGTAAGGTCTGACCCCTTGTCGCGGCGTTGAGATCTGACCCCGCTCCTTCTCTTCTACTGGTTAAACACGTGCTCGCGGACAACAAACGGTCAATCTTTTGCAAAATACGCCCCGCAGCGCATTCACTGATAACGTAAATTGTAAAATTACGTCATGAGAAACATTCCCTTCGACAAAATTATTAATTCAATTGCAGGACTCGGCGTTCCTGGGCTGGTGCTCTTGATCGCCATGGCCGTATCTGGATGGGCCGGAGCGGCGGCGCTCACCACCGCGCTGGCTGCACTTGGGGGACCGCTAGGCATGCTGGGTGGCGTCGGTTTGCTCGCTATTCTGGCGTTGATATCCTGGGCCATTGCAGAATATGGCTTCGAGAAGATTGTTGTCGCTGTTATCAAGGAACTAAAACGAAAAGGCCGAAAGCGCCAAGGCGTGCTGACTGAAATTAACGGTTATCCGATTTCGCATGGAATGAAGCTGAAGATTCTCGATGCCGTGAACAAGGCTTGGCTGCCTGAATGAGTGTCCTGATCGTGGCCAGAAGCGTTTTGACCAAGCTCTATCGGCGTACTCAATTAGCAGGGCAGTGAGGAGAGAGTCTTCCTGAACATCCATTCTTGGGATGCCTCGAAACTCCAGCCGAAAACAGCCGCCGGCAAAGTCCAGAAGTATCTCCCTCGCGGCAAGCCTGCGATTTCGAACCAGTGACACCTGAATCCACGAGTGAGAGAACGCCTCCTTGTGGTCGAGGCTGCGTGTTATCAGTCAAGTCAGCCACACAATTTGTTCATTGTTACCACCGCACGGCTCAGAAGGTAATTCATTCGCGTCTGCCCGACAGTGTGCGAACCTCGAAGATATGCAGTCGGCCTGTGCTGCGCGGGGGGGATCAACTTCTGCTCTATGAATTTCTTCTCAAACTTACGAAGCGCCGGCGCACTCTGATGTGCTAGCGCGTTCCTCACTGTGGAAAGCTCATCGAAAGAAGCCTGATCAGCCGTATCGAGATTACAAAATGGAAGCCCCGAGGCAAAAAATGCGCGGGCCCGTTTTATGGTCCGCCCCTCGAATGGTAACCAATCAACGTAACGGCGCTCGCCAATGATAATCTTGTGAGCCACCGCGTCGGACTCCACACCAATTAGCGATCTAACCCTCGCGGATGAGTGAACCAGTCGCCTTCGCATAAGGCCAACAAACAGCCTTTCAATCGACCGTTCTAGAAATGCATGGAACTCGAGCAGGCCACCGCTATAGGCCCTTTCCACATCTTGTCTTGTCACACTACCCTCTACGAATAACCCCTCCATTCTTTGCAAATACCGGTCCAACGCACGTGCCCGGATACTGACTTCATTAGCGATTCGTTGAGCATTAGGCATGACACTGCTGCTTCATAAAGTTCAGTCTTGTCTGGCGGCGTCCGAAATCGGATGAAGCTCGTTGTACTGCATCGAGAACATCTCGAGGGACCTCCTCGTTACTGAATCTTTCCCCGACCCTCAACAGCTGCGATGCCAATCCTCTTTTAAGCTTTTTCGGCGTGGTTTTCTTTAGAGCTGAGCCCAACCGCCACTGTGCGTCGTATAGAAAGACGAACAGTGAAAAGAAAAACACCTCGCTTGCGTAGACCGTCTGGGGCAGCTGATTACCCAAAAGGGAGTCAATTTCATCCATTGTTGCTCGAAATCTGGATTCCAGCTCCTTCCGCTCGGGAAAGCTGTCGTCGTACTCTTCGTAGATCTCGTCGAGCCTTTTCTGAGTTTTTCCTGAAAGGCCTTTGACCATATTCATTGCAAGATCGCTGGTCACCTCTACTTCTCTCATGCGCGAAATTTGGTCATCGCTCAAAATACCCCACGACCTCCACCGATTAAATTGTTCGAATCCGAGTTGATACATTGAGGTTTTAAACTCGCCGAAGTACTTCGCATTCCGTAACTCTTGGTGATTAAGTTTGGTTCCGGTTGCGTTTAGGCGCGCGAACATTTCCAACACTTCTTGATCTTCAACATCCGCAGGTAAGATGTGAGTGCTGAATTCATACGACAAAATCCGATTACGCAACCTTTCCGACAGCTTCTTAAAAGTAGTTCCAGCAAGGTCCGGATTGTGGATTTCTCGCACAATAAAACCATCGCGAGCCGGATCGTAGTCCGGTAACAGCCCAGGATCGATATAAGCAAAAATCGTCCTCAGTCTTTGTTGACCGTCCACAACCTCTCGCTGGCTTTTTTGCGTCGTGAGATCAACTCGTTGCCGCAAATAAATGATTGGAGCGGGTAGTCCCTTCGCTACCGTGTCCATGAAATAAGATTTGGCATCGGGCTTCCAAACGGAACGACGTTGAAACTTCGGATTCAGGTCGATACTTTTGTCCCTTTGCCAACTAAGGAAGTCAGCAACGGCGAATTGGGTTTTGCGTAACGTTGTACTCTTGCATCAACGCGGACCGGCAAACATATCCGCCTAATTCAATCTGCCGTCGCTCTTCACCGCAACACCTTTTTTCTCCTACACAGAAGCCGCTCCATTGAAAACTACGAGCGAGGGACACTGCCCGCTTCCCGCAAAGCTGATCGTTTCAGAGTTCTCAAAATCTTTCGCGCCTTTTAGAAGTTTGGCGAGAGTGGAATTAGGCGCCTACTTGTTTCTCGGCATCTCCCGCTGCGCTCGGCGGCTACCTCGCGGCTTTACCGGCCATGTCGCTCAGCCCGTTCGCTCCATTCGCAGTAGGATGCTTGCGAACGAGGCGCCGGGATCGGTTCTCCCGCGCGGCGCAAGCCGTCGAGGTGGAAATCAATGGCGTCGTGCATTTCGCGTTCGACGCTGTCTCGCGCCTTGCTCGCGGCGACGCAGCCGGGGAGATCGGGCGAATAGGCGGAATAGCCGGTCGCAGTTTCTTCAATGATGATCAAGTACCGGCCCATTTTAATCCTGCTTGTTTAAGGATACTATTTTGCGTGCCGGCGCAAGATCGTCGCTGGGCTTTCCCGCAATGGTGACCACACCTTTTTCTGGTCATGCCTATACTGCCGGTGGCTACCGCGCGTTCGATCCGCCAAGAAAACTTGTGATCCGTGGACCGTATCGTTTCGTGCGTAATCCGATGTATATCGGCGCCGGAATGACCCTGGCCGGCGCGGCGCTCTATTACGAGTCGCTAGCGATCTTTATCTGTACCTGCTTTTTCTTTCTCATAACTCACCTGTTCGTTGAGTTGTACGAAGAGCCGACTTTGCGACGAACTTTCGGTGGTGAATGGAGCGACTGGGATGAGCGACATAGAAGGCAAAGCTGCGAGGGGTAGCGGCGAGCAAGTGTGGGCAACGAGTGAGTTTCAATACGAAGCGTACTTCGGCCGCGTCAGCCGCTGGCGGCCGAAGCCAAGTAAGAAGTAAAAATTAAGAAGGAAGAAGGGATCAGGCAGCAACGGCGAGGCTTTCAAACCAGAAAGTCACGAAAATTTTTGAGAAAAACGCCAAAAACTAGAATTACTGATTCCCTTGATCGTGATGGGACGCGTCCTGTCGTCCACGGCTGCTTCCCTGGCAGAGTTTTTGGAAAGCGGGATCGGCGCGCAACGGGTCCCAGATTGGATCGAGCCTAAGAAGGGTCGGCGTGATAGGCGTTGGGCTGTAAAGCCAGCCACCATACGGCGTTTGTAACAATCGCGTCAGAATTGCGATCGCAGGGCTATTCTCGCCAATTATCATCTCAACGAGCGCCAGGTTCTCTTCGAAGCCGGGTCCAGACAGCCGATCTTTGCTACTCGGCACAAGCGTGATTGCACGCTGCGCTTCGTTGAGGGCTGGGCCCTTCTCGTCAAGCGTGGCATAGGCCACGGCCAGCGCTGCTGCAACGAACGCGTTGTCTGGCTGATCCTTTCTGATTGGTTCAAGCGTGTTGCGCGCCTGTTCAGCGGCAGCTTTTGCCGACGCAATGTCGCCAGCTACGCGTTGGGCCAATGCCAGGCCCATCTGCTTGACGCCCTTGTCGATGCCAAAAGTAAACTGCAGTCGAGCTTGTCGGGCTTGCACGAACTGTGTGGCCTCAGTGGGATTTTGTTCAAGTCTCAATTGGGTCAGTTTAACTCGAACGGCCACGTCCGAAACCGTTTGTGCGTTTACCTGAACAAGAGACTTAGCGGCTTCTTGCAGGTTACCTTCGGCCTGGTAGATGCTGGCTTTTAACGCCATTAGGCTTAACTCATTAGGAAGAATATTCAGTGCCCGGTCGTAGAGCTTTAGCGCTGTCGAAAATTGTCGAAGCGCGGCGTAAGTGTATGCCACTTCAGTGAGTAACGCCGTGTTCCGCGGATCGAGGGCGAGGCCCCGCTCCCAGTAGGCAACACTTTCATCCCAGTGTCCCTCGCGTCGCGCGATTGCCCCAAGGGCGTATGAGACCTCGCTGTTTCCTGGCAACATTTTGCTCACGCGCCCGAAGGTGGCTTTGGCCATACCGTAATCGCGCAGCACCCAGTATTGATAATAACCCAAGAATAGCAGGGTTTCGGGCGAGTCCGGCTGCAGTCTCTGCGCGTTTTCTAAAGCTTCCATTGCCGCATTGCGGCGAGCGACGGTTGTGTCGCCGCGATTAAAGTAAAGAAGCGCGTGCGCACCAGAAAGTCGCGCCCAGGCGAGCGCAAAATTCGGGTCAAGCCGCACCGCCAGGTCATAAAAATCGATGGCTTTGAATAGCGCATCGCTCGAGTAGTTGCCACGTGCTTCGAAAGCCAATCCGCGTAAATAGGCATCGTAAGCTTGCGGATTGTTTGTGGGCCTGGCAGCCAACGCTTGCTCTTCACGACCGGTCAGCTTTGCTTGCAACGATTCCGCTATTCCTTTAGCGATCTCGCTCTCGACGACAAAGATATCACTCAACTTTCGATCATACGTCTCGGCCCAGAGCTGCGAACCGGTTTGCACGTTAACCAAGCGAACGTTGACCCGCACCTGATCGGCCGCTCTCTGCACGCTACCCTCAAGAATGTTTGTTACGCCAAGCTGCTTCGCGATCTCAGCCAGATTACCAGGCTCGCTTCGATACGGCTGCGTGGAAGTGCGCGAAATCACTTTCAAATCCGCGATCTTAGCCAGACGGGTGAGGACTTCTTCTTGGATGCCATCGGCGAAATAAGCGTTTTCTGGATCGCTGCTCAAATTTTGAAAAGGCAGGACCGCGACTGACTTGTCGATCTTATGCGAGACCGCCCGTGGCAAAAGAAAAAATCCAGCGGAAGCGGAGACGATGACAGCGGTGACGATCAGCAAAATGAGATTGCGACGCCGATGAGCTCCTGGCGTTTTTGGCGTGCTCTGAATCCCTTGCGGCGTGATGTCGTATGCCCAGGCGAGTATAAGCGCGATCGGAAACCCAATTAACAAAAACGCGATCACGAGCCGCAAACTCCAATTCGGCAATTCCCATGCTGGAAACGCTGCGGAGGCGATTTGAATCAAGAATCCCGCGGCGACGATGTAAGCGGCAGCAACGCGATAAACCTTTCGTCGCTGCAACTCCTCAAAGAAGCCGCTCATAATATCATATGGGCCATCATGACCATACCGTGATGCTGCGGGTTCGCAGGCAAATATGTGTCCGGAACCAATGTGCTCCTTCGTCTTTCTATTGAAGGACAAAAGGCAAAAATGAGCATACAACCAATTCACACCGTTCGCCCGTTCGCGTGCGGCACTGAAACGTAGCTCAAACT
>Ga0070741_10012826_pt1 | contig 15022 bp, 10 predicted proteins | sample Coa_R1_4_FD_66440 | JGI IMG/M metagenome (GOLD analysis project Ga0070741, IMG submission 66440) | Surface soil microbial communities from Centralia Pennsylvania, which are recovering from an underground coalmine fire - Coalmine... | ecosystem: Environmental > Terrestrial > Soil > Unclassified ... | reverse complement strand
GCCTCCTCCCAGAGGTGGAAGGTCTTCTCATAGTGGCCGTACAGCGCCTGGAGCGCCGTCTGTAGGCGGGTCGGTAGCGCGAGCGGGTCGAGCGCCCCGGCCTTGCCGCGCCCCTTCTTCGGCATGTCCCGGCGGATGTTCTCCCACAGGTTGCGGTACATCGGCATCTCGCGGCCGGGGATGTTCTCGGCCACGGGCACCCGCGGCAGCTTCACCACGCCCGACTCGATGGCGTCCATCAGCGAGAAGTCGCTCATCGTCCACGGGAACAGCGTCCCCTCAGCGTAGCCCGAGCCGCGCAGGAAGAACGGCGTGGCCGACAGGTCGATCACGCGGCTGATCCCCAGCTTACGGTTCACCGCCTCCAGCCCCGAGATCCAGAGCCGGGCGGCCTCGTTGTTGCTCTCGGCCTCCTTCTTCTCGTCGCCGCTCAGGTCCTCTTCTTCGGCGGCCCCGGGCTTCTCGCGGTAGCAGTGGTGCCCCTCGTCGTTCATCACCAGGATGCTCTTCATGCCCATCAGGTCGGGCATGACCCGCTGGATCATCTGCCCTTCGGTCTCCAGCGTGTTCAGCTCCTCCCCGAGCCGGCCCTGGAGCAGCAAGCGCCCTCCCCGCGAGATCTCCACCTTCTCGCGCAGCTTGAAGGCGTGGTAGTTGGTGATGACGATCTTCGCGCGGCTCAGGTCTTCCAGCAGGTCGCTCGGCACCAGCTCGCGGCTCGCGTAGTAGCTGTCCGGGTCGTTGGGCTGCAGCACCCGCAGGCGGTCCTTGATCGTGATCCCCGGGGTGACCACCAGGAAGCCGCGGGTGAAGCGGCTGCTACCATGGGCAGCGTCTGCGCTGGGGTTGCCTTGCGCTTCTTCGGCTTGGGGATCGGCGTGATGTACGCGGCAGGGCGACGCCGCCCGATGATCTGCTGCGTCGGCTGCCCCTGCTCGTCCAGCTCCCAGTGCAGTCCGGGATACTCGTACGGGGAGTTCAGGATCGGCCGCTCGAAGAATCGGTCAGGCGTATCCAGTGTCGAGCTCCATTCGAGGCGCAGGCTCGGTCACAGTGGTCTGCACCTGCCGACGACGCCCGGCTAGCTGGTCGCAGCGTGCCCTGGCGGTCGATGCCACGTGCCAGGCCCTAACTGGTAGCGCCGCGTTCCAATGGTTCACCCATCGAACAGGAGTATATGATAGAGCACACAATTCCTGGAAGTACCTATGGCACGCAGACGGTAGAAGTCGGGTGAACGGACACCGCACGGGGTAGCCGAGGAAGGCACAACCCCACACCATCCACCAGGCCAAGCTGCTCTGCGAGGCATGGGCTCCGTGGACCTCGTCCCGTGCCGTCCCAGCCGTCCCAACCGCCCGACCGTGAATCCGGCTGCTATACGCGGTCAGGAAAGCAGGACGGTGAGGACTCCAGGCTGCTGCTCGAACAGGGCGAATCGCTTAAGATGGAGGCCGAGCTACGGCGGAGCCGCCAACGCCCTGGCGGGTCTCCGCTAGATGAAGGCGTAGGCTATGTCTATCTACGAGATCGACAAGATCTGCTACCGCGTGCAGCACGATCCACCGTTTCGCGAGCGGATGCGCGCCGATCCGGCGGCCGCTGTCGCCGACGCCGAGCTGACCGACGAGGAGCGCACGGCGCTGCTCAGCGGGGACGTCGCCCGCCTCCACCAGCTCGGCGCCCACGACTACCTGCTCGGCCACCTCCAGCGCTACCAGCTCCTCGGCCTCGACCGCGAGACCTACCAGCAGCGGATGAAAACCCTGCTTACGAAGTGATGAGTGATGAGTCATGAGTGATGAGTCGGGGTCCCCACTCATGACTCATCACTCATCACTCATCACTGGAGGCTATATGAGCGATACGCCCACCGGCGGCGACGCGATCGTTCGCGTCCTCAAGCAGGCCGGCGTCGATACGGTATTCGGCGTCATCAGCGTCGCCAACTTCGCCATCTACGACGCGCTCTCTCGGCAGGGCGGCTTCCACGTCGTCGCCAGCCGCGGCGAGGCCGGCGCCGTGAACGCCGCCGACGCTTACGCCCGGGCCAGCGGCCGGCTGGGCGTCGCCATCACCAGCACCGGCCCCGGCGTGGGCAACGCCGGCGGGGCGCTGATGGAGGCCCAGACCGCCGGCACGCCGCTGCTCCACCTCACCGGCCAGGTCGAGTCGGAGGCGCTGGACCTGGGCCGCGGCGCCGGCCACGAGATGAAGGGCCAGTTCGAGATGCTGCGCGCCCTCTCCAAGGCCGCCTTCCGGCCGATCAGCCCGGCCGCCGTGCCCTGGAGCGTCCACGCCGCCATGCAGCAGGCGCTGACGGCGCCGCGCGGCGTCGCCAGCGTCGAGGTGCCGGTCGACTACCAGCGCGGCCCCGTCACCCCCGTGGAGCTGCCACCCATCGCGCTCACCAGCCGCGCGCCCGCGCCGGACGACGTGCGCCGCGCCGCCGAGATCCTGGCCAACGCCCGGCGCCCGGTGCTCTGGTACGGGTCGGGCGTCATCGCCGCCGACGCCGCCCCCGAGGCCCGCGCGCTAGCCGAAGCGCTGGGCGCGCCGGTGCTCACCAGCCAGGCCGGGCGCGGGGCGCTGCCCGAAGACCACCCGCTCTGCCTCGGCAACTTCTTCACCAGCGCACCGGTACAGGAGCTGCTCCAGACCGCCGACGTGCTGCTCGCCGTCGGCACCCGCCTGCGCGGCATCGAGACGAACAACTGGCGCATCACCCTGCCGCCGACGATCGTCCAGGTCGACGCCGATCCGCTCGGCATCGGCCGCGGCTACCCGGTGGCCGCGGCGGTGGTCGGCGATGCGAAGCTCACCCTCGCCGCACTGCGGGCCGCGCTGCCGCCGGACGCCCGCCCCGATCCGGAGTACGACGAGGCCGTAGGAGCTACCCGCGCCGCCACCCGCGCCGCCACCCGCGCGATGCTCGGCCCTTACGAGCGGATCCTCGATGACCTGCTGGCCGTGCTGCCGCGCGACGCCATCCGCGTCCGCGACGTGACGGTCCACGCCGGCACCTGGGGCAACCGCATCTGGGAGGTCTACGAGCCGCGCACGTCGCTGCACGCGGTAGGTGCCGGGATCGGTCAGGGGCTGGCGATGGCCATCGGCGCCAAGGTCGCTCGCCCGGACCGCGCCGTGGTCGCTCTGATCGGCGACGGGGGGTTCATGGTCAACCTCGGCGAGCTGGCCACGGCCGTGCAGGAGCGGCTCGGCATCGTCCTCATCCTGTTCAACGACCGCGGCTACGGCATCCTGCGCAACGTGCAGGAGCGCGCGTGGGGCGAGCGGCGCCTGGCCGTCGACCTGCACACGCCGGACTTCACGCGCCTGGCCGCCGACTGCGGCGCCTGGAGCCGGCGGGTGAGCGACGCAGCGGACTTCCGCGGCGCACTCGAGGCCGCCCTCGACGCGGGCGGCCCGGCCCTCCTCGAGCTGGACACCGTCGCCATCGGCCCGCTCGCCACGCCCTACACCGGTCCCGCCGCCGCTTCCGCCGCCCTCCTCGCCGGCCGCCGCTGACGACGCAGGCACTCGCCCTCCCGGCGAGGCAGGGCCGCCGGCCAGCGGCCCTGCCTCGCCCCTACTGAGCGCTCCTCGAGCCACGCACGCCTGGCCGTTGGCCTCCCCCGCTAAGACTCCCTGCACCGCTTCACCCTGAAAGCCAGGCGCCGGCGCTACCGCGTGCTGTGCATATTGCACTTCACACCCTGAATAGGCACATTGCACTAGCGCTCGTTCTGTGACGGGTTCGACCAACCCACGCCGCTCTGCCACACCGGGTGGCCCGGTTCCGCCTCAGCCGGCCTCTGGGGGCCGGTCGTGATAGCTATGTCCGCCAGGTTGGAGAGCAACCAGGCTCCCGTGTGGCTCTGCCATGGAGCGTGAGCCTGTCTCGACAACATCTGGAGCGCCGCAGATTCAGGTCTTCATCATCGGACGTCGGTACCCGCTCGGGTAGTGGCGGTCTGTGAACCGCCCAGCAGCCAGCCACGTAGTCGAGCCGCTTGCCGATCTCCGCGAGGCCAACCACGACTGCGACGGGACGCTGAGCAGGCCACGGCCCGTTCCAGCGCCTCACTCCGTACCGTCTAGCTTTAGAGCCCCGAGCGCTATTACATATCTGCAACGCTAGCAACGTGTTTGCATTGTATGCGTGTAATACGAGTCGCGCTGCCACACGGTGGCATTGTTGTATTGTAATGACCAACGCGCTCTTGGCGGCCGCCCTATTGACTGGTCCGTAATGGCGGCTTAGAATGACGTGGGGGTAAGCATGGAGGAGTTTGGTGGGCTGCTGCGCCGCTGGCGAGAACGGGCGGGGCTTTCGCAGAACGCGCTGGCCCGGCGGATGGGTGTCAACCCGGCCTATGTGAACCGCCTGGAGCACGGCGGCCGCGGCGCTCACAATCGCGAGCTGGTCGACGGCGTGGCGACTGCGCTGGGGCTCAGTGCCGACGAGCGCGATCAACTGCTGGCCCTCGCCGGACACTGGCCTTCTGCCGTCGACCAGCTCGGGCCGAACGACCCGACGCTCCGCCTCGTCGCCGAGATCCTCACCGATCCGGCGCTCGATGAGCGCGCAAAGCGTCTGTTTCGCCTGCACGTCCGACTGGCGGCACTACCGTGGCGACCGGCAGCGGAAGCAGACCTGCTCGCTGCGATCGATTTGGTTAATCTGCCCTAAGAGCAGCTATTTGGCAGTATTGCACTAAGCACGTACAGGGAGGGCGCGATGCCAGCCGGCGCCGGCCGGGCTCGCGGAGGAGGCCGCGACGCAAGTGACCCGCCCTTCTTCTTCGAGGGCATCGAGAGCCCCAACGGCACGATCTTCCCCGACGCCCTGCTCGACGTCGTCATGCCCTTCCTCACGCCGACCGAGTGGAAGGTGTGCAGCTACGTCGTCCGCCGCACCTTCGGCTGGAAGAAGGCCAGCGACCGCATCTCCCTCGAGCAGATCTGCCACGGGATCGCCCGCCGTGACGGCACCCGCCTCGACTACGGCACCCAGCTCGACCGCAAGACGGCGATCAAGGCGCTGCGCGGGCTGGAGGCCAAAGGGGTCATCGTCGCCCGGCGCAACTACTCCGATGCGCGGGGCTTCGAGCCCACTACCTACGGCCTGCGCTTCCGCGGCCAGCAGCCGACGCGAACCCTGGTGGAAAAGCTCCCCCAGGGGGAGGCAGACCAGGTGGAGAATTTCCCCCTGGGGGAGGGGGACGATTTCCCCGAGGGGCCGGGGGGGCAAATCCACCAGGCTAGTGTGGCACCTCCCCCGGCCCTGGTGGATGACGGCCCCCTACAACCAACACCTCGTCCAACTAACAGATCGACAAGTGAGAAGGCCAGGAAGCGAACAACAAAGGGTGCGCCAGACGAGGGCCCGGCTGGTGAGACGCGCGAGGTTGCCGATGTGGTGGACATCGGGCAACAAGCAGGAGAGCAGACCAGGGTCGATGCCCCGAGCTCCAGAGCGAGAGCTACGCCGCGCGGGCCGGCGAGGCAGCGATCAGGTGAGCAGCCCGGGATCGGTGTCCCGGTGGAGTCAGTTGAGACGGAGCTGCGCCCGGCCGAGGAGGTCGCTCCGGACGCCGCCGTCTGGACCACGGTGCTCGCCCGCCTGCAGCAGCAGATGACGGCCGCTAACTACCAGACCTGGCTCGCCGAGACGCGCCCACTCGGTCGCCGCGGCTCCACGCTCGTGGTCGGGGCTCCCAGCGGTTTCGTCCGCGAGTGGCTGCAGACCCGCTTCCGCCTCCTCGTGCGCCGCGTGCTCCAGGATGCCGCTCCCCACCTCGACGACGTGACCTTCGAAGTGGCCGGCGCGCCCCGCCCGGCCGACCGCGCCTGAGCACCGGGCCCCGGTGCTCTTAGGGGCGTGGATTCTCGCGCTGGTTGTCCAACGCTCGCCGGTCAGTGATTGGAGCAGCTCCGGGCTCGATCGACGAAACCTGCTATCCTTGGGCCTTGCCAACCTCGCGGTTGGTCCTCCACAGTAGTTCCACTGGGGACTGACTGCACACCGATCACCGGGAGAGCGCGGGAGGAAGCGATGGCCAGAGTTGATACCGTCGTCAAGAACGGGAAGATCGTCACCCCCACTGCCACCTACGAAGGGATGGGGATCGCCATCCAGGACGGCAAGATCGCCGCCATCCTGGACGACGACCTCCTGCCCGACGCCAAGGAGACGATCGACGCCCAGGGGCTCCACATCTTGCCCGGGATCATGGACTGCCACGTCCACTTCCGCCAGCCGGGGCTGGAGTACAAGGCCGAGTGGGCCACCGACTCCGTGGCGGCGATCTACGGCGGGGTGACCTTCGTCTGCGACATGCCCAACGTCCGCCCGCCAACCGAGAACGCCGAGCAGGTGCGGGTCAAGCAGGAGATCGCCGAGGCCAACTCGTTCGTCGACTTCGGCATCATCGGCCTGTTCACCCAGGACAACTACGACGACATCGTTCCGATGGCTGAGGCCGGAGTGGTCGGCTACAAGGTCTTCATGGGCGAGACGATCGGCAACCTGCCGGCCCCAGACGACGGCCAGCTCTTCGAGTCGCTGGCGCTGATGGCCGAGCGGACCGGGCTGCGCTGCGGCTTCCACGCCGAGAACGACCAGATCATGCAGCACATGATCCGCAAGCTGAAGGCCGAGGGGCGGGTCGACCCGCGTGCCCACCGCGACTCGCGGCCGGTCGTCTCCGAGGTGGAGTCGATCTCCCGCCTGATCACGATGGCGCGCTACAACGGAGCGAAGATCCACATCTTCCACCTCAGCTCCGGCGATGGCGCCGACACCATCGCCTGGGGCCGCAGCATGGGTGTCGACGTCACCGCCGAGACCGGCCCGCACTACCTGCTGATGGATGACTCGCAGTACGACCGCGTCTACAACCACCTGCGGATGAACCCGCCCGTGCGCGGCGGCGACAACGGCGAGCGGCTCTACCAGGCGCTGATGAAGGGCACGGTCCAGATGATCGCCACCGACCACTCTCCGCACACCGAGGAGGAGAAGGCGCCGCGCAACGTCTGGGAGGCGATCTCGGGCTTCGTGGGGGTCGAGATCGCGCCGCGGATCATCATCAGCGAGTACGTCAACAAGGGCCGCATGAGCCTCAACAAGTACGTCGAGCTGACCTCCTGGAACCCGGCCCACGTCTGGCAGGTCTACCCGCAGAAGGGCGCGATCCAGGTGGGCAGCGACGCCGACCTGACCTTCGTCGACCTGGAGAAGCCCTGGAAGATCGACCGCTTCCAGCTCCACAGCAAGAACAAGGTCACGCCTTTCCACGAGTGGGAAGGGAAGGGCATGCCGGTCTGGACGATGGTTCGCGGCCAGATGGTGCTGAAGGACGACCAGGTCGTCGGCGAGCGCCGCGGCCGCCTGACCCGCCCCGTCGTCGCCAGGGAGGCGCTGGTCACGGTCTGAGGGCGAGCAATCAGCCTCCAGCGCAGAAGCGAGGAGCACTCGGGGGTAACCTCGAGTGCTCCTCGCTGTCCCGCGGTCGCTGCCCTCGGCGCCCAGCCTTCGCTGCGCGCGGTGCATCAGCGCGCTGCGAGCTCTCGTAGGCACTCGGGTGGAGGGACGAGCAACGCCTCCATCTCCCGCGGCTCGAACTTCTCGAGTCCCCCCTGGTAGGTGCGTCCCGCGCCGCGTAGCTGGGTCCGATGAGTATTGAGATAGCCCACGAGCCCGCGAAGCTGTTCGTCGTCGAGCGCGACCCGCGGAAACAGCCCGTGCAGGACGTTCAGGATCGCCAGCCGGTCCGGGTTCAAGGCGAAGGCCGGCGGCTGGCGCGCCATGTAGGTGGCGACGATCGGGGGCGCCTTCGCCCTGACGTGCCACCAGGGGCTCCGGTGCTGGCAGATATAGGTGTCGGCGACGCCGGTAGCTTCACCGCGCGCCAGGTACTCGCGCAGGTGGCGGTGGTCTGGGGCCCGGAGATCGATGTCCTGTGGCGGATCGAGCAGCAAGCGACGCGTCGGGCTCGCGCGAACAACACCATCGGCCGTCAGCACCTCTCGCGCCCTGGCCAGGGTCGGGGTCGTGTACCGGGCGAGCCCAGTGCGATCGGCCGCTTCGGGATCCAGGACGAAGAAGCTGTTAGCTCCGGTGACTGCCCCTCGGCTGACCCGGACGAGCTGCCCGAGCGGTACGAGGCCGTCGTCTCGAACCGGGCGGCGCGGCCGGAACAGGGGCGTCCAGCGCGTCGCTTGCCGGAGCTGGGAGCGCGCCACGACAAACTGGGCGCCCGAGCGTAGGTCGCCCAGCTCGGCCGCCGACTCCACTGTTCGCAGGCGCACCAGCGACGACCGCTTGCCAGGCGCGAAACAGGTTATTACCGCCGTGGCCATCGCATCGTCGAACGTCGCCGACGTTGGATCGAGCCGGTGCAGTGAGACCCCGCCGAGCCCATCGACCAGAGCCGACCGGACGGCGCGGCCGTAGCCGACGTCCAGCCACTCCGCGCTGGTGATGAAGCAGCCCACGTCTCCCTCGCGCGCGTGCCGTAGGGTCGCCAGGAAGAAGTAGGCGTGAAGGCCCGCCAGGCCCGACATCGTGAGCCCGAGCGCTCGGGCCGCGCTCTTCGCCCAGGCTTTCTGCTCCGCCGTCAGATCATGGTGGCGAACGTACGGGGGGTTGCCGACAAACGCGGTGCGGTCCCGGATCGGCGGGAGGTCGAGCGTCGTATAGTCCGCGTTGAGGACACGAACGTTCTCAGCGCCGAGCGCTGCCAGGCTCGCTCGACAGATGAGAGTGGCCAGAGGATCGATATCTACCGCCACTACCGACAGGCCCGGCTGCCGGCGGATGATCTCAGCCGAGAACCGACCGCTGCCGCACCCCGCATCGATCACGCGAGACGGGTTCTGCGCTAGAGCCCAATCGACCATGGACCGGACGATGGGGCGCGGGGTGTAGTAGGCGCCGAGCTGGCGCCGGCGAGCTGGTGAGCATAGCTGGCTGAGAGCCTCGCCAAGCGGGTCGCCGCCAGCGCGGATCGCCTGCCGCACGGCCTCGACGGTGGGGAGAGGCTCCGAGACGGCTTCGACCAGCCTCTGTTCTCCCGCCGAGAGCGGGCCGCCACAGGCTGCCGCTCCGAGGGCTACGCAGGTGGCGACGAGCCTCTCGGTCGCTCGAGCCTCGCGGTTCGGCGCCTCATCCCCGGGATAACCAGGCTTTCCAAGCGGACCGTATGCCCGGTGCGGGACCGCAGCGATGGTAGCCTCCTCATCCAGAGCGGCGCCGAGCGACCGGCCCGATTCTACCCGTAGGTTGTGGTGCTCGGTCGGCTGCCTGGCGAGCCAGCCGACGCTGCGGCTGCTATTGGGTCATGCTCGGCCGGCGCTTGATGAGGAAGCTCTGGTCGGCTTCGAGGACGACCTCGTCGTGCTGGTTGAGGACGAGCAGCTCGCGGCGGACGATGCCGCGGTCCGGCCGCGAGGTCTCGCGCTTCTCCGTCACGCGGATCTTCGCCCGCACGGTGTCGCCGATCTTGACCGGCTTCGTGAAGCGCAGCTTGTCGAAGCCGAGGAAGGCGATCAGCGTGTCGTCGTAGAGGTGGAGCTGGAACAGCAGGCCGGCGGCGAACAGGTAGGTCAGCGGGCCGTGGGCGATGCGCGTGCCGAACTGCGTCGTCTTCGCGTACTCCTCGTCGGTGTGCAGCGGGTTGTAGTCGCCCGACAGGCCGGCGCAGGTCTCGATAGCCGCCTCGGTCATCGTGCGGCCGCGCGTCGTCCACTCCCGGCCGACCTCCCACTCCTCCCAATACAGCCCAACGACCATCGTTCCCCCAGTGATCAGTGATGAGTCAGCAGTGGCCCGGCCAGCGCTTATGGTAGACTCTGCGTACGATCGCCAGACGCTAGTGAGCCGGAGCCTCCTGCCCGGGCATGGTATCGAGGTCCGTCGGGCGATGCGCTGTCCTCTCGTCGTTCTGCCCGCGCGTCGTTAGGTGGGGAATGACAATGTCTGGTATCCGGCTCCTGTGCGCTCTGGCTCTCTTCGCCCTGCTCAGCACCAGTATCGCACCCGCAGCCCTCGCTCAGCCGGTCGAGCAATGGGGTAACTGCTCCCGCGGCGCCCGACACTGCGGACCGGCGACCGGGCCGGCCGGCGGCGGGCACGGGACTGCCTCGGGAGGCGCAGCCGCGGCGCCAGCCGGCCGCCGCTGGGATGCCGACACGGGGGCAGCGACGCCCACGCAGGCCGGCGGCGCGATAACCGCCCAGGGCGCTGGCCCGGCCGCCGGCGCGCAAGCTGCGGGTGCGGTAACTGGACCGCTAGTGATGCAGGGCGGTGGCGCCGGGGCGGGCCAGGCCGGCTGGCAGGCCGGCGGGGCGGGGGGCCTGGCCGGCAACGGTCCAAGGTCGTCCGAGTCGCAGAACTGGTCGCCTGGCCGGTGGCCCGACCTGGCCGGCGCGCAGCCCGGGCCGGCCGCGGCGGCCGTGGGTAATGCGCTGCCGGCGAGCGGCGGCGATGCGCCGAGCCCACCGCCCCGGCGGCGGCCTGACTGGACCCCGCCGCAGCCGGATGGCTCCGCGGCGAGCACCGCAGTGACGGCGAATCCGTCGAGTCCGTCGGATGCCTCCGGTGATCCTCCGCGGCGACGACGCTTCGAGCCGGGCGCGACCGCGGCGCAGGGGATCGCAGCGGGAGCGGCGCAGAGTCCCGCCGGGGCGCCGAATACTACGCTCCCCACGCCGCCGCGCCCGGCGGCCGTGCGTGACCTCGCACCGGGTGCCGCGGCGACCATGGGGTCGGGCGCTTCGACGGTGACGACGAACAACCCCGGCGCGGTTAGCTCCGCCGACCAGCAGAGCTCGCCTCCCCGGCGCCGGCCCGACGCGACGCCGGCACAGCCGGATGGCTCCGCGGCGAGCACCGCGGTGACGGCGAACCCGTCGACTCCTTTGGATGCCTCCGGCGATCCCCCGCGGCGGCGGCGCTTCGAGCCGGGCACGGCCGCGGCGCAGGGGGTCACCGCGGCAGCGGCACCAGCCGCACCCGCACCGCCGAACAGCACGACCGCCACGACCGCGCCGCTGAGCCCGGCCGCCGTGCGTGACCCCGCACCGGCCGCCGCGGCGACCACAGGGTCGGGCGCCTCGACCGGGACGACGAACACCCCGGGCGTCGCGGGCTCGGCCGACCCGCAGAGCCCGCGGCCCCGGCGGCTGCGCGATCTGGCGAGCGTATCGGCAGCCGGGCCCACGGCGCCGGCCAGCGCCCCCGCCGCCGTGGCGTCGGGCGCGGCTGCGGTGACGGCTGCTGCGGACCCCCCGGGCGACCCGCCGCGGCGGCGCCGCTTCGAGGTCGGCGGGTCCAACCCCGCGGCTGTCGGCGCGGCCGGGAGCGCGGTGGTCCCGGGCGCGGCGCCCCTCCCGTCGGTCGCGGCCCAGTCGCCCGTCGCGCCCGTCCGCGGCGTCGTCGCCCCGGCCGCCGATCCGCCGATCGTGCCCGCCCGGGTGCGCCCGTTCGTACCCGGGCCGGGTCCCGGGCCGGGCCGGGTAGTAGTCGTGCGCCGTCCGGTGCCGGTGCCCGTGCCGGTGATCGTCCCCGCGCCGGTGCCGGCACCGGTGCCCGTCTTCGTGCCCGTGCCAGTAACCGTATTCGTGCCGGTGCCGGTGCCGCAGCCGGTGCCGGTGCCGGTGCCCGTCCCGCAGCCGGTGCCGGTGTTCATCCCCGTGGTCGTGCCGCAACGGATCGCGCTCTACGCCCCCACGGTCTTCCAGAACGAGGTGGTGCCGGCCATCAGCCAGGTCCTGCCGCCCGAGCAGTTCCAGGACGTGCCACTGCAGATCGTGCCGCTGACGCCGGACGCTTCTGCCCCCGCCGCGATCGCGCCGCCGGAAGCGCCCCAGCTCACGGCGCCCGCGCCCGAGGTGTACGCGCTGGCGCATCCGCTGCTGTTCTGCCAGGTCGAGGCGTCCGACACCTGCCAGGATCTCGCCGCGCAGTTGTCGGGGATCAGGCCGGGCTTCGGGACGACGACGATGGATGGCCCGAACGGGTACGGGGTCTACCTCACCTACCAGGCCAACCTGCCGGCGCTCGACCAGCTCCTGGCGGCCGCGCCGACGCAGGAGGTGATACTCGACGGCGACACCCCGGTGACCGTCCAGGTACTCCTCTACTGCGGCCTGGACGCGGGAGACACCTGCGACTCGCTGGCTGAGGGGCTCGCCGACATCGACCCCGGTTTCGGGTCGATCGAGATGGACGGCCCGCAGGGCTACGGCGTCTACCTGATCTACCAGCGCGACAGCTAAGAGTGTATTTCCATCCCGAGTGTGGGTAGCAGACCCACACTCGGGATCTTGCGTTCTGCAAGGAGTTCTAAGCTCCGCTCCCGCGCGTCCCAGCCAGGAGCGGCGGGCCGTTGCGCCCGCCGCTCCTGCTTTGTATACCCATCGCAGCCTGGCGGGCCGGGCGCGGCTCGCGGCCGAGGCGGAGCGGGAGGCGGGATGGGCGCCTTGGACGGGGTGCGCGTGATCGAGCTGGGCCAGGTGATCGCCGGCACCTACGGCACGCAGTATCTGGCCGACTACGGCGCCGAGGTCATCAAGGTCGAGCCGCCGGGCGGCGATCTCGGGCGGAACCCGGTCGTCGGCAACCTGCACGGCGAGAGCAGCCTGTTCATCGCCATGAACCACAGCAAGCAGAGCATCGTCCTCGACCTGAAGCACCCCGACGGCCGTGCCGTCCTCTACGATCTGGTGCGGGTCTCCGACGTCCTGCTGGAGAACTTCCGCCCGGGCACCGTGGAGCGACTCGGCGTCGACGAGGCCGCGCTGCGCGCGATCAACCCCCGCCTGATCTACGCGTCGGTGTCGGGCTTCGGGCCGGACAGCCCGCACCGCGACGCGCCGTCGTTCGACCTGGTCCACCAGGCGATGAGCGGCCTGATGAGCATCGTCGGCGAGCCGGGCCGCACCCCCTGCGCCGTCGGCGTGCCGGTGGCGGACTTGCTCTCCGGCTTCTTCCTCACCCACGGCGTGCTGGCGGCGCTGTACGCTCGCGAGCGGACGGGCCAGGGGCAGCGCGTCGAGACGGCGATGCTCGACGTGATGCTCGCGCTGCTGACCTTCCACGCCACGATGTACTTGAACCTGGGCGTCGTGCCGGGGCGCCACGGCTCGGCGCACGAGTACCACGTCCCCTGGCAGGCGTTCCAGACGCGCGACGACTGGATCATCGTGGCGCCGCGCGAGGAGTGGTTCTGGCGCCGCCTGTGCGCGGCGATCGAGCGGCCGGAGCTGGCCGACGACCCGCGCTTCGCCACGGCCCAGGCCCGCCGCGACCACCGCGCCGAGCTGATCCCGATCCTGGAGGAGGTCCTGCGCACGCGGACCGCGGCGGAGTGGCTGGCGATCTTCCGCCGCGAGGGCGTGCCCGCCGCGCCGGTGAACGACGTGGGGCAAGCGCTGAGCGACCCGACGGTGGCGGCGCGCGGCATGGTCGCGGAGATCGACTACCCGCCGACCGGCCCGATCAAGGTGCTGGCCAACCCGATCAAGTTCAGCGCCACGCCGGTCGAGCGCTACGCGCCGCCCCCGCTGCTGGGCCAGCACACCGAGCGCGTGCTCCGCGACCTGCTCGGCTACCCGCCGGAGCGCATCGCGCAGCTCGCGCAGAGCGGCGCCCTCGGCCCGTCCGGGGCGCCCTGATCGGGGGAGAGACGACTATGCGACCAGCGCGCAGCCTGCTGTTCGTGCCGGCCAACCGCCAGCGCTTGCTCGACAAGGCGCCCACGCTGCCCGCCGACGCGCTGCTCCTCGACCTGGAGGACGCGGTCCCGCTGGCGGAGAAGGAGACGGCGCGGGCCATGGCCCGCGCCTACGTCCCGACGGTCGCCGGCAAGAGCGTCTGGGTGCGGGTGAACGCGCTGGCGAGCGGCCTGCTGCCGGCCGACCTGGAGGCGGTCGTCGGCTTGCCAGGACTGGAGGGCATCGTCCTGCCCAAGCCCGAGGACCCTGCCGACGTGCTGGAGGTGGACCGCCTGCTGGCGGCGCAGGAGGAGGCGCGGGGGGTGGTGCGGGGCGCGACGGCCCTGATTCCGATGATCGAGAGCGCCCGAGGCGTGCTGTTCGCCTACCAGATGGCTACGGCGGCCGAGCGCGTGGCCTCGCTCTGCCTGGGCGGCGCCGAGGACGGCGACCTGCAGACCGACCTGGGCTGCGCCTGGTCGATCGACGGTCCAGAGCTGCTGTACGCGCGTCAGCACACGCTGCTGGCGGCGCGGGCGGCCCGCATCGAGTTCCCGCTCGACGGCGTGTACGCGAACGTGCGCGACGCGGAAGGATTCGAGCGCGACACGACGCTCTCCCGCCGCCTCGGCTACCGCGGCCGAACCGTGATCCATCCCGCCCAGATCGAGCCGGCCAACCGGCTGTACAGCCCGAGTGCGCAAGAGGTGGAGTACTACCGGCGCGTGCTCGAGGCGTTCGACGCGGCGGTGGCCCAGGGCGCGGCGAGCACGACGGTCGACGGCAAGATGATCGACTACGCCATGGCGGCGAACGCGCGGCGGGTCATCGCCCTGGCCGAGACGACGGAGGCGCTGGAGCGCGGTGACCGCTAGGAGGCGATGCTGGCCTGCACCGCCACGCTTCTCCAGCGGTCAGTCCAGTCGCGGCACGACCCGCGCGCCCCAGCGAAACCAGCGGACCCGGCCGCTGCTGTCGCGGACGAAGTCGGCGCCGAGCGACGTGTGGCCATCGGTCGTCACCAGCACCGCGTCGTCGCGGAAGAACGCCAGCCGCGCGACCGGCCCGCTCTCCTTCAGCTCGTCGGTAGGCGCTGCCCCGGTGTCCGCTTCGAACACGGTCACGCGGAGCCCACCGCCATCCGCCGCGACCTCCACAACCTGCGTCTCGCCGCCTCCCCCCGGCACCTCGACGTCCACGCCGTAGCGGCCGACGTACTCCGCTAGCCGCGCGGCCGGCAGGTCATAGGTCCGCGGCAGCGGCTCGCTCAAGCCCGCCAGCTCGGCCAGCGCCCAGGTCG
>Ga0070741_10012825_pt1 | contig 15023 bp, 10 predicted proteins | sample Coa_R1_4_FD_66440 | JGI IMG/M metagenome (GOLD analysis project Ga0070741, IMG submission 66440) | Surface soil microbial communities from Centralia Pennsylvania, which are recovering from an underground coalmine fire - Coalmine... | ecosystem: Environmental > Terrestrial > Soil > Unclassified ... | reverse complement strand
ATAGGTAGCGGAAATATGAGGATTGAGTTTGCCTTCGGCGTGCAGGTTGAGCAAATCCTGGAGGTATTGCTGGTTGCGTGCGGGTTCGTGCATAGCGAATGAGCCCCAGAATACTCCGACGATGCTGCAAGATTTGAGCAATGGCAAGTTAAGCGGAATGCGCGGGATGTCGCCTGCCGCGAAACCGACGACCAGGAAACGACCATCCCTGGCTATGCCCCGTAGCGCCGGTTCTGAGTAGTTGCTGCCAATGGGATCGAAAATGACATCGATGCCGTTGCCAGAACCGAGCGCCTTGACGCGCTCTTTGAGATCCTCGGTTGAGTAGTTGATGGTTTGCTCAGCGCCATACTGCCTGCATATCTCAAGTTTCTCGTCGCTTGAAGCTGCGGCAATGACGTGGGCACCCATGAGTTTGCCAAGTTCGACGGCAGCGAGGCCAACGCCGCCAGCTGCCCCGAGTACAAGCAGCGTCTCGCCAGGCTTGAGCTGTGCACGATCTTTCAGGGCATAGTAGGAAGTGCCGTAGGTCATGGCGAAGGCGGGAGCGACGGTGAAATCCAGTTCGGCGGGGATAGGAATAAGGCGGCTGATCTCGACAACAACTTCTTCGGCGAAACCTCCCCAGGTGCTAAAGGCGATCACGTGATCGCCAATGCGAACGGTGTCTACTCCTGGTCCAGCCTCTTTGACGATGCCAGCGACCTCGCCGCCGGGTGAGAAGGGTAAGGGTGGCTTGAACTGGTACTTGCCCTGGATCAGTAGTGTGTCTGGGAAGCTTACTGCGCAGGCTTTGACGCTGATGAGTACCTGTCCTGGACCGGGCGTGGGAGAGTCAGTGTCGGTGAGTACCAGACTTTCGGGTGGTCCATACGTTGTACACAACACAGCTTTCATGATGAAACCTCCTGAGAGATAAGTGGATATAGTGCGTCCAAGCAATCATTCATCTGTACCTGCATTATAACAAATGGGAGAGGGAAGCGTTTTGAGAACCCTTTTTCCTATCTTGAGGTTCAATCATCCTTTGTGGATGATTGAACCTCAAGCTTTGCCTAAGAGCGCAGCCAGCGATCGTACCAGGAGCGAACGCGGTTGAGCAGGTCGATCTGGTGGGCACGTTCGCCGATGCCGTGTGGTTCGCGTGGGTAGACAACGAACTCGGTGGGCACGTGGTGTTTGCGCAGGGCACGGTGAAAGCCGGTAGCCTGACTGAGCGGGACACGAGCGTCGTTCTCACCGTGCAGGATCAGGACCGGCGTTTTGGCGTGGGAGGCAAAGGTGATGGGGCTGGATTTGAGATGTTGATTGTTGCCAAGTCCGTCCCAGGGGGCGGTACCGCCTAGCTCTAGCTCGAAGTCTGGGAGGTCGCTGGTCAGGGTCATCATGCCCCAATCGCTTACGCCAGCACCCATGACAGCCGCTTTGAAACGATCCGTTTGCGTCACCGCCCAGGCGGTCATATAGCCTCCCTGGCTCCAACCACCGATGCCCAGATGATCCGGGTCGGAGATACCTCGCTCGATGGCAGCATCTACAGCAGCCATCACATCGGCATAGTCGGCTCCGCCTACATCGCCTCGCGCGGCGGCTGCGAATTGCTCGCCGTGTCCCAGACCACCACGGGGATTTGGCATGAGTATGGCATAGCCTGCGAGGGCGAGCCATTGCGCCCAATTGCCCCAGCTCAGATGGAAACCTTGACCCCAGCGCCAGTATGGTCCCCCGTGAACAAGCACGATAGTCGGCAGCGGCTGATCAGTTGGAGCATCGGGAGGGCGAACCAGGATACCATCCAGGGCCAGGCCATCGGGGGCGGTCCAATAGAACGGTTCTTGCGGACCAAAGGTAAGTCCGGCAAACGCTTCCTGATGCGACGAAACCTGCTGGAGGGTTGAAACCTGCTGGGGACCATCGGCAAAGCCAGCCCAGACCTCCCAGGGTTCGTGAGCAGCGCCACGCACAACGGCGAGGACGGTTCTGCCTTCCTCGACGACACGCACAGACCAGTCAGCAATGTCTTTTGTCAGATCCTCCTGCGAAGTGGGAGAGAGTGGCGAGAGGGAACCGGTAATTGGATCAAGCCAACATACGCGCGACTCTAACCCCTCCCCTAAAAGCATGGCAACCTGCCGGGCCTGTGTCGTCACCTGAGATTGATAGGGCTGATAGAGTTTTCCTGCGCAGTTCGTTTCTCCACAGGCGATGCGATGTGGTTCGCCACCCTGTGCCGAGACGGCGTAGATAGCCCGCGAGGATTGGGCCTTGCCTGTGACTGAGGCACCGAAGAGCAGCGTTTCGCCGTCAGGAGACCATGTAAGGGAGCTAACGGCACTGGGGAAACGACAGATAATCTGTGGCTCTCCACCAGCGAGAGAAATGCGCTCAACAAAGGTCTCGTAAGCAAGGGATTCCAACTCGGGCGTCTGCCACACAACATAGGCGAGTTCTGTGCCCTGAGGATGCCAGGCAAATTCGGCAATATGGCGGTCGCCGCTTACCAGGGTCGTGACTTCGCGGGTAGCGAGGGAGAGCAGACGCAAACGAGCGTGGGGCAAACGCTCACCGTAGACACGTGCATCATCGCGCTCTTTCTCGCGTCGTTCGTCCTCCTCGGTTGGTTCGTCAGCGCTCGTAAAGGCAATTTGTCCACCACCAGGCGACCAGGCGAAGTTCTGGACTGCTTTTTTGTGCTCTTTAGACATAAGTGGGCGAGCTTCACCACCATCAATGGCAATGAGATAGAGTTGGGCCGTTCCACGTTTGGCGCGGTCGGAGAGAAAGGCAAGTTGGGTGCCATCGGGTGACCACTGTGGGTTACGATCAGCAAATTCGCCGCTAGTGAACTGCCGAGTTGGTCGCAAGCCATCGGTGGAAGCAATCCATATCGTGCTGATCGGATGTTCCTCTTTCTTGCCAGAAGGTGAGAGCGTATAGGCCACATACCTGCCATCGGGCGAAATGCACAAACCATTGGGGTTGGAAATATCGGCAATAAGGTCAGCCGTAAGTTCGGGCATAACAACTCCTCTCAAGGACCAATAGTTCTGATCAGTCGAAAAAGGGTAGCTGAGAAGGCGAGCCGGTCAGACATTCGATAGACAAATGCTGGAATATCCGTTATTATCTTAACACTAATATGCAAGGAAATATTATCCTCTTTGAAAGATTAGTGCAAGCGTTTCGTGGCAATGAGAATTGATTGTGGTGGTGAGGAAATATGAAGGGGCTAGCTGCGTTAAGGGCTTCCCCTCACCCTTAACGTGCTAGCAAACTTCCTAGAATTATTTACGTCAGCAGGTTACATATTTGGAGGACAAAGTGAAAAAAGAGAGAATTATTGATGTAACCCAACAAAGGAACATGGCTCTTTTTGAGATAGCTGTCAATGCAACGTCATGAGAACAAATGCATCTGTACTGTTGGTCGATGGCCGTCTAACAAGATATAAGGTGCGGCTTGCTCTGGCGTGTGAATGTTTAGTTTTCGCAGATGCGTGAGTTCGGTGATACGTCCGCGTCGGCGTGCCTGTATAATTGCGTTGGCTCCTCCTGGTCCAATTCCCGGTACGCGCAATAGTTGTTCGCGGCTCGCGGTCATGATCTCGACGGGGGTGGTACGCAGATGCTTTTCGGCCCAGGCGCGTTTGGGGTCCATGTCCAGCGGCATATTACCATCGCCCATAAAGGGCAGGTCTTTTACGTTCCAGCCGTAGTCGCGCAGCAGGAAACTGGCCTGGTAGAGACGGTGCTCGCGCAGCGAGTTTGTTGGGGACTGGTTCTCGAAGGGGGTTTGCACGATGGGGCTGAAGGCGGAATAGTAGGCACGCGTCAGGCCCATTTCGCGGTAGAGACGGCTGCTGATGGATAATAGTTCGAGATCGGTATCGTTGACGGCCCCGACGACGAATTGCGTCACTGTGTTGGCGAGCTTCTCGTAAGGATGTGCGTGCCGTAACTGCTCGGCCCATTGCAGCATGGTTAGCAACTCGCGCAAAAAGTCTTTCTTGGGCGCGAGCGCGTTCAGGCGTTCCTGCGTTGGCCCTTCCAGGTTGACTGAGACACGGTCGGCCAATTGCATCGCACGATATAATTGGTCATACTCGATGCCGGGCATTATTTTAAGATGAATGTAACCATCATATTTGTAACGGTGGCGAATGATATCGACGGTATCGATAATGCGATCCTGGGTTGTCACGCTACCTTTGATAATGCCCGACGAGAGAAATAAGCCCTGCACCTGTCCCGCACCCTGAAGTGTATCGAAGCCCTTTGCCAGTTCGTCTGGGCTAAAGGTCAGGCGTTTCGTCTTGCTACGTCCTGCACGGAAGGGACAATAGTTGCAGTTACGCTCGCAAGCAGTGGTCAACATCGTCTTCAAAATAGGACGCTTGCCTTGAGACGTGGCAACGTTGGTGATGCATTCGGCGAGGCTATGAGATTGATAGGGCGCGCGACGACGCTCCGCCTGGGGCTGGTCGCCTGCCGGCTCGTAGTGCGTCATGTCGCTCATCTGGACGATTTTTGTGATAGTATCGGGTTGCATTTGTACGTGCATGCTGCTATTATACTGAACAAGCGTTCTATTGTCAAGAAACGATTAAAAATAGGAGATCGTGATGAAGGATAAAGACAATCTACCAATCGTATCATTTGAAACACAACAAGATTTGGAAGCATGGCTCAACGAGCACCATGCTGATATGCAAGGGATGTGGCTCAAGTTAGCCAAAAAGGGAACAGGCATAACTTCTGTCTCTTATGCAGAAGCCGTGGAGAGCGCGCTCTGTTATGGCTGGATCGATGGTCAAAGTGCCTCTTTTGATGCACAGTACTGGTTACAGAAATTTACGCCACGCCGTCCAAAGAGTATCTGGTCGAAAGTGAATCGTGACAAAGCGACGGCGCTGCTTGCTGAAGGCAGGATGCAGCCAGCGGGGATACGGCAAATGGAACTTGCGAAGGCTGATGGGCGTTGGGATGCGGCCTACGATGGGCAAAGCACAATGACAGTACCCGATGATTTGCAGAGTGAACTGGACAAAAATCAGCAGGCGCAGGATTTCTTCAACACGTTGGATAGTAGGAACCGCTATGCCATTTTATTTAGAATACAGACGGCTAAAAAGCCTGAAACTCGCTCTGCTCGCATACAGAAGTTTATTGAAATGTTATCCAAAAACGAGAAAATCTATCCTTGACCAGCAGCCGACTCTCTGACCAGTGCAGAGGTATCCAGCTCTTTGAACGAAGCGTAACCGCTCAAGGCCAACGTCAGATCGAGATCGGCCAGAAAATTGAGCAATACCTCGCGCACACCCTCTTCGCCGTTGAGCGCCAGCCCCCAGAGATAAGGGCGTCCCAACAGAACCGCTTTCGCCCCCAGAGCGATGGCTTTGATGGCATCTGATCCACGACGAACGCCACTATCGAACAGTACCGGAATTCGTCCGTTAACGGCAGCGACGACAGCAGGAAGCGCGTTCAGGGCAGCTATCGCGCCGTCAACCTGGCGTCCACCATGATTGGAAACAATAATGCCATCGATGCCGTACTCGATAGCCTTGAGCGCGTCATCGGGATGCAAAATGCCCTTGAGAAAAATAGGGAGCTTCGTATGCTGGCGCAAGAAATTGAGATCAGGCCATGTCAGCGCGGGATTGCCAAAAATCTCGATAAAGCGACGAATGGCCGCAAAAGCATTCTCTTCAGGCGGTTGGGCAAGCGAACTGCGGAAAACGGGATCACTGAAATAATTTGCCAGCCCCTCACCTTGCAAGAACGGCAGATAAGCGTTCTGTATATCCTGATCGCGCCAACTGAGCAGATTGGTATCAAGCGTCACCACAATAGCAGAGTAGCCAGCACGCTCAGCCCGTGCAACAAAGCTCGCATTTAACTCAGGATCCTTGTTCCAATAAAGCTGGAACCAACGAATAGAATTTCCTATAGCCGTAGAAACTTCCTCGATGCTTTTGGACGAAGCGGTACTGAGGATGAGCGGCATCTCAAAGGAGGCGGCAGCGCGAGCAACTGCCACCTCGGCGTCGGGATGTAGGATGGATTGTACACCGATAGGAGCGAGCAGAACAGGGAAGAGAAGTTGTTGTCCCAGCAATTGGATGCTCAAGTCGCGTTGAGAGATATCGCGCAGCATGCGAGGCACGATGCGCCAGCGCTCAAAGGCGGCGCGATTGGCGCGCATTGTATCGTCCATGCCGGAGAGATAGCCACGAGCCTGTGGCGTCATCTGCTCGTTAGCGCGTTGCTCCAGAGCTTGAGGCGAGATAGGCACGGCTGGTTGCTGCCCCTGGAGACCAGCCAGATAAACCTGCAGTTGTCGTTCCAGACCGTATTGCCGAGATATGTTGGGAGTATCACTCATCATATAAATCCTCTTTCTAGTTCTGTTACCCTTTGATCATACCACAATGTAACGTCATGCCTGACATCACTATCATCTATTCACACTGTATCCGTAAATGGGATACTGTCGAAGTCGATGTTTGCTTGCTGTAATACTTGATTTTTAGCACAACATTGGTTACGCTTTGCTACATGCAAGGATATTGAGGATCGTGAATTGAGAAGGGAGTGGGTAGCTATGACATTGTGGTCGTTGTGTGTGCATGTCTGTTACACACCGTCAAAGGAGAGAAGGCAATGAAGGTTCTGGAAGAAGGCACGGCTGGCGCACCTACTGTTCAGATTGAGAGACGATGGAGCTATACGAGTGGTACCAGCGATACCGCGCTACTGGGGCTAACGATTGGCGATATGTTTGATCAGACGGTTGAGAAATATCCCGATGCGCCAGCGTTGATTGCACGACAGCAGAATATTCGTTGGACGTACCGCGAGTTACAAGAGCAGGTGAACCGGTGCGCCAAGGGATTGATGCACCTGGGGGTACAGAAAGGGGAACGCATCGGAATCTGGTCGCCAAATCGGGCCGAGTGGTGCATTACGCAGTTCGCAACGAGTAAAATTGGAGCCATCCTGGTTAATATTAATCCAGCATATCGTCTGCACGAGTTAGAGTATGCGTTGAAGCAGTCAGGGTGCAGCGCTATTGTCATCGCGGCACAGTTTAAGTCCTCGAATTATACAGAGATGATAAATACGCTGGCTCCCGAACTGAAAAATTGTGAGCCGGGCAAACTGAAGGCGGAGAAATTGTCTGAACTACGCGCGGTAATTCGCATGGGCGAGGATAAGGTGTCGGGTATGTTCACCTGGGACGAACTGATGGCAATGGGCGATCCCATCAGCGATGAGCAACTCAACGAGCGGCAGCGCGAACAAGAATTTGATGATCCAATAAATATTCAATATACGTCTGGGACTACTGGATTCCCCAAAGGCGCAACGCTGAGCCATCACAATATCTTGAACAACGGGTATTTTGTGGCACGCTTGCAGAACTTTACCCATGAGGATAAGCTGTGTATTCCAGTGCCGCTCTATCACTGCTTTGGCATGGTGATGGGTAATCTAGGCTGCATCACACATGGTGCAGCAATGGTCTATCCCTCCGAGGGATTTGAGCCACTGGCTGTTTTACAGGCCGTCCAGGAGGAGAAGTGTACCGCGCTTTATGGCGTGCCAACAATGTTTATTGCCGAACTGGAACATCCTGAGTTTAGCAAATTTGATTTGACCAGCCTGCGTACTGGCGTCATGGCCGGGTCGCCCTGTCCGATTGAGGTGATGAAACGCGTGATCAGCCAGATGCATATGTCCGAAGTCGAGATATGTTATGGCATGACCGAGACCAGCCCCGTCTCGACACAGACACGTATCGACGCGCCGCTGGACAAGCGCGTTGGTACTGTTGGCGTCATTCATCCCCATCTTGAGATCAAGATTGTAGATCCGACGACCGGAAAAGTGGTGCCGATTGGCTCTCCTGGCGAACTATGCACGCGTGGCTATAGCGTAATGCTGGGATATTGGAATAATGCCGAGGCAACGGCCCAGGCCATTGATAGAGCACACTGGATGCATACCGGCGACCTGGCAACAATGGATGCGGAAGGGTATATCAATATCGTCGGGCGCATCAAAGATATGATCATTCGCGGCGGCGAGAACATCTATCCACGCGAGATCGAAGAATTCCTATACACGCACCCCAAAGTTAGCGATGTCCAGGTCATCGGTGTGCCTGATCCCAAGTACGGCGAAGAAATCGTGGCATGGATCAAGGTCAAGCCAGGGGAGCAGGTGACCGAGGAGGAGTTGCGCGAGTTTTGCAAGGGACAGATCGCACATTTCAAGATTCCGCGCTACTTCCAGTTTGTGGATGCCTTCCCGATGACAGTAACCGGCAAGATCCAGAAATTTATCATGCGTCAGCAATCTATTGAGAGCCTGGGTCTACAGGACGCAGCCTCAATAAAGACGGCGTAATGTGCCTTCGGGGTCTCAAGTTTGTGCAAGACAAGCGCGAGCAGCATCAGTGATCTGCTCGCGCTTGATTGAGATCAGTATCTCTTAGTGGGCAGTTGGTGTCCCGCTTCCAGGGCCGGGGAGAAGGAGTTTGCGTCCGGGATGAGTGCCGGTAGTCAATACTCCTTGCGAGCCATCAGGTTGAGTGACCAGCGCATCAGGCAGAAGAGGCCAGACGATAATCATGTAGTTGACATTGTTTTGTTGAACCGATGCACGGCCTGTGGACCAGCGCTTCAAGATATCGAGGCCGCGCGTACCATATACCGGAAAAATGCCGGAGGTTTGTTGTGTGCAAGGGTCTTGCTGGGGGACATAGCCACATTCTTGCGCAGCAACCTTCGCTAACGAGATATCGTTGTAAGGCCACTGAAGAGGCAGATTTTGCAATTTGGAGGGTAGTACTATCAGAGCAATGCCTGCTGGTACGTATGGCTGGACCTGTTGCGGCTGATATCGGAGCAGATAGTTTTTAATGGCAAAGACGTGCTGTGTTTCACTATCAACCGGCTTTCCAGCAGATGGTTCACGTAGAAGCCTCACTGTTTTCTGCTGATTCTGCGCGTTTATGGTCAACTCAGTTGCACCGACATCGGGTGCCACTTCTCCATAGGAGGAACGTGTGCTGGAGAAGAAGGCTTGCTGCCTGACAACCATATCTAGAATTTGTTGGACCTCGCCAGATGAAAGTCGCGCTTGTTGGAGCTGATTACCTGGTGATGAGCGCATGACGAGTGTTCCGTCGCCATAAAGGGTCCACGTGGGTATGGCATTTATTTGCGGGTAGACAAAACCTGGCTCAGGAAAAAGTTGGATGAGAACAGATCCTGCCTTACTCTCATAGGGGATGGAGGAATTACTGCCTGTTGGATTATTGCTCGTTCCCCCTGCTCCTCCCGAATCACAGGCACTCAAAGTCAGAAGCAGGAGTGCCAGAAGCGATAACAGCGCGTGTGCAGTGTGTTTCATAGAATGATGTCCTCCGATGTTTGATCCTGGTTAATATGGTCACCAATTAAAATTTCTATCAGAAAGAACGTCGTCAGGGGGAAAAAGGTTCCCGTGGGCGTAGTTCGTATACGTAATTCTATATAGAGAAACGCAAGTGCAGGAGAAATTGTTTCTCCTGCACTTGCTGTATGAGAGGCTGAGTCTGGCAAACTCAGCCCCTCATTCCCCATGTATGTGAGAACCAGGAAGGTTATGGCCCGCTGAGAACGCAGCCGCTTACATGGTTGTCCCACTCTTGTTGGACGAGGTAACCATGACTATTCCAGGTCACGTCGGCACCTGTGCTGTTGCGGGGGCCAAATGTCCAGGCGCATTTATCGCCTACTTCCTGGTTGCTGCTGTCAACCCAGGCGTTGAGCAAGGGATCGGTCGCAGCCTCCATTTGTTCGTGCGAGGTGACATTGATCGTCAAATCTGCATCGCTATTGTTGGGGTAGGGACCGCCGGGATCGCAGCTAAAGCTGGCCGCGTAGGGCATGGCCGCGTAGATGGTATTCGTGCCAAAGAAGCTGTGATAGGCGCAGAAAGCGTTGGATGCACACTCGGATTGCGTGCTATCGAAGCAAAGATCCTGCCCAGCCTCCGTGAACACAAAGAAGATATTATCGATGCTTGGGCTCCAGCCATTAGCGTTTAACGCGTTGGTGACCTCATTCTGAATGTCGCTATCCAACAGAGGGCTTTCAGGATAGGCGCTGTTGTCCACCCACGAACCAGTGAATACCGCATTGGAGGGAAAGCCGCCGCTAGAATCGGTGTACTGCGTGTTATTACGATACAGTGGGGTACCACCAACATCTTGAAAATAGCGCTCCATCAAGCTATTGTAAGGTGCAGAAACATTGCCAGTTGGCTCCCAGAAGATCGCATACACGTTGGTAGTACCACTCATGACCGGACCACCCCCGTAGGGCAGGTTGTTGCCAGCTGCAGCAACTATCGGATGCCGACGATGTGAACCCGGCTTCCAGAAGAAATGCGGACGATGTAGAGCGACAGAATTGCTGGTACTGGGGGTTGTTGCCGCAAATGCACTCAAGGGGACCATACTCAGAACCATGAGCGACAGGATCAGAGTAAGACGTGCGAGAAGCCAGAGCAATCGTTGTTTCATTCACACACTCCTTATTGTGAAGAATACATAGAGCCCTTTGTTCTTTGAACAGAGGAAAAGCACGTGTCACAGGCATTTGACGGTCAAGCTTATCCCGTTCGTGGCACCTTATCGAGCGGAATGAAGCCATCCGGTGAGGAATAGAGGTGAAAAAGATTTTCACCTTGCTTCATAAGAAATAAGCTGAACATCAAACAGTTTTCACTTCTGAAACCTTTTACCCTGCTCGGATGCTAATAATTATATATGGGCATACTTGTTTTTTGCTTCTCTCATAATTTCGATGGATTTTTATCTGATACTAGTAGCAACAACAGGTAGAAGAAGACACAGCAGAGAATGCCATTTGTCGCGATTCTTAACTTAAATTGCCTAAATTTGTGCTTACTGATGACAGATATACAAGCAGCCAGTGAGCGCAAATTTAGACAAAGAGATAATTTATGACAGATGACATACAGACGGTCCTATGTAGAAGGAATCATAGAGACAGCCTCTCTGAAGCCGTTGGACAGAGAAAGATAAGCAAGGTTCTTGTGTAATAATTTTTGGTAAATATTACAGAAGATCTTTAGAGAAGAATTCTCCGACGTATTAGTGCGTTCTGTGGCTTTTTCTGAGGGCTATTCGTATAAAAATAAGGTCGAACTCAGAGTCACGTAGTGAGGATGGGCTATAAGGAGTGAAATCGTAAACGAGTAAGTGAATAAATATTTCCGGTTTAAACGGATAGATAAGTGGAGCATTGTTTTCTGTTTTTAATATTGTCTCATCACAAAAAAATACGATAGCGGTACTGGATGGAGTACGGGCCTGGGCCTGTCTGACCGTAATTGCATATCATCTCAATCGCAATGCGATGTTGTCCCATATCTGGAGTCCAGCAGTAGGGTCTTTTGCTACGGGAATAATGCTGACGGGCTGGTCGGGCGTGACGCTCTTCTTTGTATTGTCGGGCTTTTTGCTCTTTATGCCCTATGTAAAGGCGTTATTATTTGATCGTGAATGGCCTTCGGCACGCACGTTCTACCTGCGCCGGGCCTTCCGTATTCTACCAGGCTACTATGTTTCCCTGGCCTTGTTAATCTTGCTAGAGCACCGCGAGTACTTGCAGCCGGATCATCTGAAAGATCTAGCGCTCTTTTTGACCTTTTTTATGGATACCACTCCAACCACGTTCCAGAAGATTAATGGACCGTTCTGGACACTGGCGATTGAAGCGCAATTCTATATGCTCTTGCCCCTGCTGGCCCTGGGTTTTAGTTGGATTGTGCGGCGGGGGACGGTGCGCAGGCGTCTCGTGACGTTGGGACTATGCCTTATGGGCATGATCATCTGGGGAGTTTCCTCGCGCTACTGGGGACCATACCTGACGGCGCACCCGGAGGCAGTTCCCGTGCCCCGTCCGATACTCAATGTCGCCTTGTTCTTCCTGTACGGCTTCGCCGGGAAATATCTGGAAGATTTTGCAATAGGTATGCTGGTAAGTACGTGCTATGTTCTCTTACAAAAGCCCGATGTGATACCCGGATTTGTTGCGTTCCTACGGAGACACAATCAGTGGCTATGGGGCCTGGGCATATTCTGCCTGTTCTTTATGGCAGTAGAGGGAGCATTCCCTATGCTCGCGTTTTTGAGGCCGTTTCTTGACGCACAACGTCCGTTTTGCGAACTAGGTTTTGCCATTGGCTACGGCCTATGTGTAGCTGGACTGCTCTTCGGACCTATTGACTTCAAGCCTCTCCTCGAATCGATAGCATTGCGCTGGATCGGCTTGATTTCTTATAGCCTTTACATCTGGCACCTGCCGATACTGCTCTGGTTTTTGCAATATGTCTTGCCAGCCGTGCAGAAATGGAACGATGTAATCGCGTACGTGGTCTTCTGGCTGTGCGTGGTGTTGCTGATTGTACCGTTCTGCTACCTGTTCTATCGCTGTATTGAGCAACCGTGGATAAATATAGGGAGCAAGGTTACCAGAAAAGCGGCATGACTGTGACAATTGAGGTCAGATCGCCCACAAGAGGCGGCGCTACAGACCGCGTAGCGCCGCCTCTTGTGGGCGATCTGACCTCAATTGTTATGGCATGACTTATGTTTCTTGCACATTTCTTTACGCAGGGACAGGTGCTGAGCTCTTTTTCTTGCCACGTTGTGCGAGCAGGAGGGCAAGCAAGCCGTACAAAGGAATACAGCCAATCAGCCAACCGGTCCATTGTGGAATGGCGGGCGGGGCAACAGCTGTTATTGGCACGTCAACTGCTCCCTGACCAGCCGGTCCTGTGACCGTGATATGCAGAAACCAGGGTCCTTGAACTGTAATCTCGGCTGCTCCCTGCACGCTATTTGAAGCGTTAGCACCAGGAACGATGCTGCTATGTATAGTAGTAGCGTCAACGCCTGGGCCAGGAATGGATGAGGCATCGAAGTGCAGCGGGCCGCGCGTTCCCGCTTGCGCTACAATGGAAAAGGATAAGGCGAAACCTGCATTGGCAGGGTCTTTATAGAGATTCACTGTTAGTGGGTAGGGACCAGCATGCACATGCACAACCTTTGCAGGCGTGCTAGAGGGTATCGTTGCTGCCACTGACAGAGCAATCTCTGCAACCAGGAAGAGCAGCGCCACTACTCCCACACCCAGCAGAACTTTTTGTAGTGTTACAGACATTATGCGGCTCCTTCTATCCGCTGCATTGACTCACCCTGCTGCATAGATTCACCTAAGTGCCGACCGAACCATGTGCCTGCCAATGTACCAACCAATCCCAGCAGTAGCGAGAGGACCCCCCCGATCACACCGACATTGACTGCCAGCCCTAGAAAAACGATCGGGTCAAGCGGAGCCGCAGGCAAACAGGCGATCAGTGATATAAGTGCAAAAATTGTGGTTAATTTGGTGATCGGCCAGGCTTTGTGCTGCGCTCTCCTGAAGAAGAGATCGATCAGCGGAGCCACGATGATAGGCGTCAACCACCATGCCTGCAACGTAACGATAGAAAGGTATGCAAAAACCCCTATATGGCGCCGATAGCTGAGATGTTCGAGCACTAACAGGTAGTTTGTTGCGGGTGGTACGAATATCATGAAAAGCACGCCAAAGGCCAGATAGACCAGGAGTACGGAGGTTGCGGCCCAGCGCCAGGGAATAGCATACTTTGCGGCAACGAACAGTCCCGCAACGAGCAGTCCCGCAAGAAATGGAAACACATTCACAAACGTGCCTCCACCTAGTCCGATCGTTCCCTGACGATCGACAGAGTCCGCTAGAAGGTACGTAAACACTGCCATCGTCGTTCCGAGAGCTATAATCGCACTAAGGTAGCCCAGATGTGCAGTCTTATGATCGCCAGAGCGTGTTGCTAAGCGGGCAGCTGATACCAGCATATAGGTGGCACCCAGGGGAACGAGCGCTGCTCCTCCAAGAATCATCACATGGAAAGGAGCCCAGATGGACACATCTATTCCGTAAAGGGCGTGCCAGTAGGCGTCCAGTGGGAAGGCGATAGCGGCATCCAGAGCCGCAAAGCCTGCGATATATGCCCCTAGTCCACTATGGAAAAAGTTAGCAAAGCTCGTGCTATCGTTTGCCAGCAGCGGATTGCGGCGCGTCCAGGCTGTCTCAAGACAGACGACAACCAGCGCAACGCACCCGCTTAGCAGGATACCTCCTAACATCATCTCATGTGGAGGAATAAGCGTACGATCACGTCCTACGAAGGAATGCCATTGAATATCCCAGCTCACGCCAAGCGTTGTGATTATGGAGCCAAGCAGAATAAGATTGCCTAACACCAGGCGTAATATCCACAACGCTCGTAGTGAATAGGCAGGTGACAACGTGCTGCCGATGGTTTCGATTCTACCAAGCGCTTTTGCCATATTGTTACTTCTTTCTCCTTGCATATGGGGTTAAGACCCGAAGGATGTTGTATTATTCGGAACGAAAAAGGTCAGTAACTCTTCAAGTGTAAAGATAAGATGAAAACGTGAAGAATGTATGAAAGAGTTGTTGCAATTTTGTTGCAATTTTGTCGCAAAAGCAGTCTGTTCTCAAAACAGGCTTTTTACTGGCCCTTTTACCTCGCTAGCCAGAGATGGATGGTCTTGCCTGCGCTGGCGGAGACGATGCGTTGACCGTTGGGAGACCAAGCCAGAGCCGTAATACGCTCGGTATGTTCGCGGTAGGTGAAGACGTGAGTACCATCAATGGGATCCCAGAGCTGCACTGTTGCATCAGCTCCGCCAGAGGCAATGCGCTGGCTATCAGGTGACCACGCAATGGCAACAACTTCTCCAAAGTGGCCCCGGTAGATGTAAGAAAAGCCCTGCTCGGAAGGCTCCCAGACATGAACGCGGCCATCGTTGTCTGCCGAGGCGATGCGTTTGTTGTCAGGGGAGTATGCAAGTGCGTTCACCTTAGCGGCATGTCTGGTGTAAGTGAAGAT
>Ga0070741_10012824_pt1 | contig 15023 bp, 14 predicted proteins | sample Coa_R1_4_FD_66440 | JGI IMG/M metagenome (GOLD analysis project Ga0070741, IMG submission 66440) | Surface soil microbial communities from Centralia Pennsylvania, which are recovering from an underground coalmine fire - Coalmine... | ecosystem: Environmental > Terrestrial > Soil > Unclassified ... | reverse complement strand
ATGTACGGATAACTCTTGTCGTCGCGCAACATGATGTTGTAGCGCGGCTTCAATGACTTGATCAGTTGCGATTCCAGCAGCAACGCCTCGCCTTCCGTGCGCGTCAATGTCACCTCGACTCGCGCGATCTGGGAGATCATCGCCGCGATGCGCGGATCCATCTTGGGCTTCAGGAAATAACTGCCGACGCGCTTTTTCAGATTGCCGGCCTTGCCGACGTACAGCAGCCCGCCACCGGCGTCGAACATGCGATAGACGCCGGGCGAGGAAGTGAGCGTACGGACGAAGGCCTTGCCGTCGAAGGCCGGGTGCGAGGTCATTCCGAGATTTTACGCGACGCGGCTCGGAACCTCAGAATGATGCTGAGGTTGCGCAGGCCACGGCCTGCATGCAGGCAGGCACGCTTCTGATATTTGTCCTGATTTGCGACTACTCTGCGACCGGAATCCGCTCGACTTCCCCGCGTGCCAGGCGCACGCGCAGGATCTCGTGCGCGTTGCGGTCTGCGATCCACAGCGAATCCGCGGCGAAGGAAAGCCCCTGCGGTTCGTGCAATCGCCACTGCAGCGGCAATGTCGCGGTCTCGCCGGTATGCACGTTGACCGTGCAGATGCGGTTGTTGAAGGTGTCTGCGACATACACCGTCATGCCATCGGTGGCGAGTCCGGTCGGATGCGCGAAGCGCGCATGCGCGCCTGGTCCATCGCTGTTGCCGAAATCGTACGGCGCGCCGCCGGCGAGTTTGGTCAGTGCGAAATCGGACAGCCGCAATTGCCGGATCGCATTGCCCGCGGCGTCGGCGATCAAAAGCACGCCGGGCAAGGTCGCGAGCGCGGAAGGTTGCGCCAACCGCGCTTTCAGGGCGGTGCCGTCGCGCACGCCGCAGCGCCCGTTGCCGGCCAGGCGATCCAGCTTGCGCGTGTGCAGATCCACGCGCCAGATCTGGTGCTGTCCCGCCAGCGCGGCGTAGACACGGTCGCCCGCCACCGCGACAGCGGTCGGTGCGCTCACCGAAACCGGTTTGTCGTCGAGGTGCGCGGGCGTTTCATAGCCGCACGCCCCGCTGCCGAGCAGCGTGTCCACTTCGCCGGCGAGCAGGCGGATGCGCCGCACGCAATGATTGCCGGTGTCCGCGACGTACAGCGAATCGCCCGCGATCGCCAGGCCTTGCGGTGCATTGAAGCCGGCATCCGCGACGCGCCCATCCCAGTAGCCTGGATTGCCGGAGCCGAACTGACGCAATACGCGTCCACCGTGAGTGCACTCCAGAATCCGGTTGTGGCCGGTGTCGCTGACGTACAACTTGTCCTCGGTGGCGAGCGCGTGCGCGGGAAAACGCAGCGCCATGCGTGGTTCCGTGCGGAATGAAGACGGCGGTCCGGAAAAAACGCGCAGGTCCCGCCCGGCGGCGTCCTCCAGCAGCGCGGCGATGGTATCGTCGATGCGCCGCAGCGCACCCTCGCCCACGAAGCGGCCGACCGCGCGGCCTTCGCAATCGATCAGCAGCGCGGTGGGCCACGCATCCACGCCGTACTGCTGCCAGGCGCGCCATTGCGCGTCATTGGCGACCGGATGCCGCACATAATTGCGGTTGGCCGCCTTCAAGACGATTTCGCTGGGCTGCTGCATCGGATATTTCGGCGTGTGCACGCCGAGCACCGCCAGGCCATCGTGGTATTTGTTCTCCAGTTGCCGCAAGCCGGCGAGCATGTTGAGGCAGTTGACGCAGTCGTAGCTCCAGAACCACACCAGCACCACGCGCCCGCGCAATGCAGCGAGGCTGCACGGCTGGCGCGCGTTGACCCATTCCAGATCGTCGGGAAAATCCAGCACGTCCGGTGCGGGCATGCTGCGAACGGCTTGAATATTCATCCACTGCTCCGCGCCGCCGCGCCTTGCGCAGCCGCGAGGTCCGTCTCGGTGTCTATCCCTGCGGGAAAAGGCTCCGGTGCCAGCCGCACGGCGATGGAGAACCCATGCTCCAGCGCGCGCAACTGCTCCAGCGACTCGGCGCGCTCCAGCGGAGTCGGTTCCAGCGCCGCGAATCGTTTCAGGAATCCGGCACGATAGGCATAGATGCCGATATGGCGCAGGAACTTCGTTTCCCGCGGCAAGACATCGCGATTCTGAGCGAACGCATCGCGCGCCCAGGGAATCGGCGCGCGAGAGAAATACAGCGCGTGTCCGTGTGCATCGCGCACCACTTTCACGATATTGGGATCGAACAACTGTGCAGCTTGATCGATGGGCGTCGCCAGTGTGGCCATCGGCGCATCGCCTTCGGCCAGCGCGCGTGCCACTTCGCGGATACCGGAAGCAGGTGCGAAGGGCTCATCACCTTGCAGGTTCACCACGATCGCGTCGTCGCTCCAGCCGAGTCGCTGCGCGCATTCGGCCAGCCGGTCGCTGCCCGAGGCGTGATCCGTCCGGGTCATGCAGATCGTGACATCGTTGTCATGCAGGGCATCGGCGACGCGCCTATCGTCGGTCGCCACTACCACCTGTGCCGCGCCGGAGGCCTTCGCACGCCGCGCCACCTGCACGATCAGCGGTTCTCCATCCAGCAGGCGCACCGGTTTGCCCGGCAGCCGGGTGGAAGCGTAGCGCGCGGGGATGGCGATCAAGAATGTAGTAGATGAAGATTCCGTGAGCGGCATGGCCGCGCAGATTAGCGGAGCTGCGCCTCCCGATGCGTTAGTTAACGGCTAACATTTGTGTATCGCGCGAACAAACCCTCGTGACCGAATCCGACTCCGCCGCCCTCACCGCTACCGCGGTGCCGCACTCCGACGTGGCGCGCGCGGCGCTGCTGATGGTCGGCAGCGCGTTCTGTTTCGGCAGCATGGCGATCGCGATCCGGCTGGCCTCGAATCCGTTGCATCCGTTCGAGATCGCGTTCTTCCGCAACGTGTTCGGGCTGGTGTTCACGCTGCCGCTGGTCGCGCGCGCCGGCCCGCAACTGTTGCGCACGCAGCGCCTGCCGATGTATTTCTTCCGCTGCGTGCTCGGCATGATCTCGATGCTCGCCGCGTTCTGGGCCATCGTGCACCTGCCGCTGGCCAAAGCGATCGCGCTGTCGTACTCGACGCCGCTGTTCGTCACCATCGGCGCGATCTTCGTGCTGGGCGAGGTGGTGCGCGCAAGACGCTGGAGCGCGGTGATCGCGGGATTCATCGGCGTGCTGCTGATCGTGCGCCCCGGCCTGCACGGCTACTCGCCCGCGGCGCTGGTCGCGCTGCTGGCGGCACTGATGAGCGCCTGCGTGTCGATCAGCCTGAAGTTCCTGAGCCGCACCGAGACACCCGACACGATCGTGATCTGGACCACGCTGCTGTGGGTGCCGTTGTCGCTGCCGGCCGCGTTACTGTTCTGGCAGTGGCCGCACGGAGAGACGTGGCTGTTCCTGGTCGCCGCCGGCCTGTTCGGCACCAGCGGCCACATGTGCTGGATGCGCGCGTTGAAGATCGGCGACGTCTCACTGTTGGCGCCGATCAGCTTCGTGCAGATGCCGATCGTGGCGGTGCTGGCGTATTTCCTGTTCGGCGAGAAGCTCGACCGCTGGACCGCGCTCGGCGCGGTGGTGATTTTCGCCGCCAATGTCTACATCACCCACCGCGAGGCGCGGCTCTCGCGTACGCACATGCGCGAGGCTCGAGCGGTGGCGGGTGGCGCGGAGAACTGAGCGTCAGTCCTCTTCGATTGCCCGCGGTAGGCGCGGGCGGCGCACCAGTTCACCGCCGCAGTTGGGGCAGACGTATTGCATCTCGTCGCTGCAATCGGCGCAGAAGGTGCACTCGTAGGTGCAGATGTACGCTTCGCCCTCTTTCGCCGTCGGCGCGTGGCAGCGTTCGCAGTTTTCTCGCATTTCAAGAGCCATGTATCTGTCCGGATCTGCGCAAACTCTTTAGACAACTAATACCAAGTTTTAAGGCTGCGCCCAAAATGCAACCTCCAGATATCCCATAGATGCAAATGATGTCCAAATTGCTTGGGATCAACGTAGTCTTGATGGGAAGCAGCAAAACAAGGTGTTCGATCCCCACTCTCAAAATGAACGCCAGTACTGCCGCGCCAATTACCATCGCAGTCCGTAGCCAGTTCAAATCAAAAGCCACGCAATAAAAAAGAACGCGCCCGCAAGCAGACCCAAAGGTATTTCTGCGTAATCGATAGTGAAAGGAGACATGAAAATCCTTCAGTCACCTCTAACGTGATACCTCTTCATCACGTACTCTTCCACGATCCCCACGAACTCCTGCGCGATGTTCTCGCCGCGCAGGGTGATGGCTTTTTTGCCGTCGATGAACACGGGCGCGGCGGGCGCTTCGCCGCTGCCGGGCAGCGAGATGCCGATGTCGGCATGGCGCGATTCGCCCGGGCCGTTGACCACGCAGCCCATCACCGCCAGCGTGAGATTTTCCACACCGTCGTATTTCACGCGCCACTCCGGCATTTTCGCGCGCACGTGCTCCTGCACCACCTTGGCCAGTTCCTGGAAAAATTCCGAAGTGGTGCGGCCGCAACCGGGGCACGCGGTCACCAGCGGCGTGAACGCGCGCAGACCCATCGTCTGCAAAAGCTCCTGCGCCACGATCACTTCCTGCGTGCGCGACTGGCCCGGCTCGGGTGTCAGCGAAATGCGGATGGTGTCGCCGATGCCTTCCTGCAACAGCACGGCCAGCGCGGCGCTGGACGCGACAATGCCTTTCGAGCCCATGCCCGCTTCGGTCAACCCCAGGTGCAATGCGTAGTCGCAGCGGGCGGCCAGATCGCGATACACCGCGATCAGTTCCTGCACGCCCGAAACCTTGCAGGAAAGAATGATGCGATCGCGTGGCAAACCCAGTTCTTCCGCGCGCGCAGCCGAGTCCAGTGCCGAGCGGATCAGCGCTTCGCGCGCGACGTGCGCGGCGTCCCACGGATCGCTGCGAGCGTGGTTCTCGTCCATCAGCGCCGCGAGCAACGCCTGATCCAGCGAACCCCAGTTGGCGCCGATGCGCACGGGTTTGCCGTACTTCAGCGCCAACTCGATGATGGCTGCGAATTGCGTGTCGCGCTTCTTGCCGAAGCCGACATTGCCGGGATTGATGCGGTACTTCGCCAGCGCCTGCGCGGCGGCCGGTTCATCATTCAACAATTGATGACCGTTGTAGTGGAAGTCGCCGATCAGCGGTACCTCCGCGCCCATCATGTCCAGCCGCTCGCGGATGCGCGGCACCGCGCGAGCGGCTTCGGGCGTGTTGACGGTGATGCGCACCAGTTCGGAACCCGCGCGCGCCAGTTCCGCCACCTGTTTTGCCGTGGCGGCTACATTGGCGGTGTCGGTGTTGGTCATCGACTGCACTACGACGGGCACGCCGCCGCCGACCAGGACATTTCCGATGCGCACGCCGATGCTGTGGCGCCGGGACCGCAAAGAGGGAAACTCACTCATGCTGCGGCGTCAATCGGCGGACTCCGGCGCCGTCTCCGGTTGCTCGGTCTGTTCGCTGTCCGCTGTCAGCGAAACGCGGTAGTACACCGAACTGAGTTCTTCGACACCCGCGACTGCGTAGGTGCGCACCCCGGCGCTGGAGGTCCAATCGGAAGGATCGGGTGACGTGGTCAGCTCCACGTTGTAGGCGAGCAGATCGAACAGGTGCGAGACCAGCAGCGAAGGCGCATTCGCATCGGCGCGATCCGGCATCAGCACCGCGCGTTGCGGGGCGTGCAACTCGTCGTCGCCGCCGGTGGAAAGCCGCACGCCCGCGGCGCGCGCGCGGCGCGCCAGCAATTCGACGCCGGCATAGATGCCGTCGTCGCTGGTGCGCAGCCAGCGGATCAACCCGGCCATCCATTCCTGCGGCTCGTTGTCTTCCGCCACCGGCGCCAGTCCGATCACCTCGCCGACGCGGATGCGCAGCGCGCCTTCCGCGCGCAGGTGCAGGCGATAACCGCCGAGACTCTGATCGAGCACGTGTCCGCTGAGTATCTGCGGACGCGTGCTGTCCGCGCTGGTCCACGACGCCGCGTGATCGCGCGAGCTGAGCGTGATGGCGCTGCCACGGATGCGTTGCATGAACAGGCTGAAATCGGTGTTGCCCGCCAGCACGTAGTGGAGGGCGTGCAGGCCGATCACCGCATCGAGCGCGTGACCCGCGTCGAGCCGCACGAAGCCGCGCTCGGCCGCGCCGCCCCAGCTCGAACGCAGCCGGTGCAGGAACGCGATCGAGGCGTCCACGCTGGCGCCGCCGCGCTGGCGGAAACTGAGGTGTTCGGCGCCCGGCGGCTGCAAGGCCGCGTGTTCCTCCAGGAACTTTTTCAGCGTCGCCAGATCCAGCGAAAGAATGCCTTCCTGCGCGGCCGCGCGTTCTTCGGGAACGTAACCGGGACCTTCGTCGCTGTTCTCGTCCACAGCGATGCCCGCCCCACCCTGCTGCACCGGCGCACAATGCGCCGCGAAGGCACGTGTCAGCAGCCAGGCTTCGCGCAACTCCTTCGACGAGAATCGATAAGGATTGGACAGCGCCAGTAGCAACGCATGCGTGTATGCCTGGCGTGCATCAAGTTCCGCGCCGTCGGGCAATGGATCGGGAACCGGCTTGTCGGCCACGCCGATTTCCTCGGCGAACGCACGTACCGCGTGCGCCCGTCGCCACACGCCCTGCGGCGGCGTGCGGTACTGGCGATAGCACCATTGCAGCACGAGCCCCAGGTGATGCAGCGCGCGCACCGCCGCGACCGCCGCGGCCTTGCCCTTGAACATCGGCAGCTTGCCGTCCGGCGCGCAGAGTTCATGCAGCGCCAAGGCATAGTTCTTTGCCAGTCCGCGATGGAAGCCGCTGGCGGTTTCCACCAGCCGCTCCTTGGCCGGCGGCAGCGGATGCGATTCCACGCCCAGTTGCTGTTCGATGCCTTCGCACAAACCCGCGACCGGCGCGCGGATGGATTCCAGCGCGTCCACGCGCTCGGCGCCGGACCAGCGCGTCGCCAACATCTGTTCGAGCAGTTCGGCGATGTCGCGCGCGGCCTGCGCCGGGTTGGCCAGCGGCAGGTGAGCCACGGCTTCGCGCACTGCGCGCGCGCTGGCCGGCTTGCCGCGATCCGCTTCGGAACGCTCGGGCAGGCCTTCGATCAGGCGCGCATGGCTGTCTTGCATTCGGGTTCTTTTCCCCTGACACACACGGCGAGGCCATTCTAGCCCGTTACGCCGCGTTGGCGCTTTGGGGTGGTGCTGCCTAGACTGCACGGATGCCTGCCACCACTCGCACGCCCGATTTCCGCCCCCTGGCAGAGCAGGCCCTCTCGCGTGCGGCCGGTGCACCGCTGTCCTGCGACAACTCGGTCGAACTGCTGATCGATGCGCAGGCGCACTTCGATGCGTGGCTGGCGGCGATCCGCGGTGCGCAAGATTACGTGCTGCTGGCCAATTACATCATCCGTGCCGACGAAGTCGGCCATGCATTTCTGGATGCGCTCATCGAGCGAGCGAACGCCGGTGTGCGCGTCTGCGTCACTCGCGACTGGCTCGGTTGTCTCGGCCAATCCGGTACGCGTTTCTGGAAACCGCTGCTGGAAGCTGGTGGCGAAGTGCGGGTGTGGAACCCGTTCGATCCCCTCAGCCCGTTCGGCTGGGTCAACCGCGATCACCGCAAATTGCTGTCGGTGGACGGGCGAATCGCGTTCGTCTCGGGTGTCTGCATCAGCGGCAAGTGGCTGGGCGATCCGAAGCGCCGCATTCCGCCGTGGCGAGATACCGGCGTGGCACTGCACGGTCCGGCGGTGGCGGACGTGGAAGCGGCTTTCGCCAAGACCTGGTCGATTATGGGCGAGCAGTTGCCGGACGATGCGCTCGTGGATTCGACATCGATCAAACCGGCCGGAGAAGTCGCGCTGCGCGTGATCGCGAGCCATCCGAGCACGGCCGGCATGTATCGCCTCGACCAACTGGTCGCGGCGCTGGCGCGTGAACGCCTGTGGCTGACCGATGCCTACTTCGTCGGCCTTCCGCCTTACGTGCGCGCGCTGATCAATGCGGCGGCCGACGACGTGGACGTGCGCCTGCTGGTGCCGGGATCTTCGGACTTGCCACCGGTCGCGGCGATGTCGCGCAGCGGCTATCGCCCGCTGTTGGCGGCGGGCGTGCGCGTATTCGAGTGGAACGGTTCGATGCTGCACGCCAAGACCGCGGTGGCGGATGCACGCTGGGCGCGCGTAGGTTCGACCAATCTCAACCTCGTCAGTTGGCTGAGCAATTGCGAAATTGACGTGGCGGTGGAGGACGAGGGCTTCGCGCGCGCACTCGCCGCGCAATACGAACAGGATCTGCAGAACGCCACCGAGATCGTGCTGTCGCATTCGCGCGTGCGGCGTGCTCCGGGCGAGCCGCCACGCGTGAAATCGCCGCGGGGCAGACCCGGCGCTCGTGGCAGCGCAGGACGCGGCGCTGCGGGCGCGTTACGCATGGCGCACACGGTGGGCGCAGTATTGAACAACCGCGTGCTGGGCGGGGACGGCGCAGGGGCCCTGATCGGCGGCGCGATATTGCTGTTGGCGTTCACCGCCATCGCGACACTATGGCCGCGCGCGATCGCGTGGCCGCTGGCGGCGTTGTCATTGTGGATCGCGGTGGGATTGTTCGTGCGGTTCGCGCGCATGCGGTGGCGGCGCCGACACGCATCCGGCGGTGCAGCCGACGGGACCACGTCATGAGCGAAGATGCGGCCGAATACGGCGCGCGGCGTCGGGTACTCACGCCCTCCACGCTCAACCGTCTAGCGCGCGACCTGATCGAAGGCGCGCTGCCGCTGATCTGGATCGAAGGCGAATTGTCGAACGTGTCGCGCCCGGCCTCGGGACATCTGTATTTCACGTTGAAGGACTCGCAAGCGCAGGTGCGCTGCGCGATGTTCAAACCGCGCAGCACCTGGTTGCGTTTCCGTCCTGTCGACGGGACGCACGTGCTGGCGCGCGCGCGCGTCAGCCTCTACGAAGCGCGCGGCGAATTCCAGTTGCTCGTCGAACACATGGAGGAAGCCGGCGAAGGCGCGCTGCGGCGGGAGTTCGAGCTGCTGAAAGCGAAGTTGCAGGCGGAAGGTTTGTTCGACCAACAACGCAAGCGCGCGCTGCCGCGCTATCCGCGACGTATCGGCGTGATCACCTCGGCCACGGGTGCCGCGATCCGCGACGTGCTGAGCGTGGCGCGCAGACGTTGCCCCTTGAGCGAAATAGAAATCCTGCCCGTACCGGTGCAGGGCCGCGAAGCGCCGCCCGCGATCGTGGCGATGTTGAACACCGCATCGAAAAGCGCGCGCTACAACGTGCTGCTGCTGACTCGCGGCGGCGGCTCGCTCGAAGATCTGATCGCTTTCAACGACGAAGCCGTGGCGCGCACGATTGCCGCGGCCGCGGTGCCGGTGGTGAGCGCGGTCGGGCACGAAATCGACTTCTCGATTTCCGATTTCGTCGCCGATCTGCGCGCGCCGACCCCTTCTGCCGCGGCGGAATTGCTGTTGCCCGATTCCGATGCCTTGCGCGCAACCTTGGCTCAAAACCGCGGGCGCATCGCGCAGGCGTGGAATCGCCGTGCGCGGGGAGCATCGCAAGCTCTCGACCACTTGTACGCGCGGCTGTCGTCGCGGCATCCGCGACAGAGGTTGATCCATGGCCGAGAACGGCTGCTGGCATTGCGTGCGCGCATGCAGCGCTGCGCGCTGGCGCAAACACAATCCATGCGCACCCGCTTGTCGCATGCCGAAGCATGCCTGCGCCTGACCCATCCCGCGCGGCAGTTGCCGTTGTTGTCGCGCGAAGCACGGCGCCTCCACGGGCGCCTGCTTGGCGCGTGGGCGCGGGCCGCACAGCGCGATGCGCGCAGATTGTCGGCGCTGGCGCGCGCATTGAATTCGGTCAGTCCTCTGGAGGTGCTGCAACGCGGTTATGCGATCCTGTTCGATGAGAACGGCGCGGTGCTGCGCTCCGCACGCGGCGTTCCGGCGGGCACGCCGGTGACCGCACGGCTGCGCGATGGCACGCTGCCGCTGATCGTGAGCGAACACGAGGAGCCGAAATGAAACTCAAGGATCGATATTCGTACTATCTCGCGAACAAGCCGCAGCAGCCGAACACCGATCTGCCGGTGCTGGACAAATATTCCGGCGAGGTCGCCGCTCGCGTGGCACTGGCTGACAAATCCGCGATCGAAGAGGGCATTGCGGCGGCGGCGCGAGCGGCCTCGCCGATGGCAGCGACGAAACCCTATGAGCGCCGCGCGGTGCTGCAGCATTGCATCGCGCGACTGTCCGAACGCAAGGAGGAGTTGGCCTTCGCGTTGTGCGTGGAAGCCGGCAAGCCGATCAAGGATTCGCAAGGCGAGGTGACGCGCCTCATCGACACCTTCCGCATCGCCGCCGACGAATCGGTGCGCATCGACGGCGAAATCATCAATCTGGAAATCTCGCCGCGCACGCAGGGCTACCGCGGCTTCGTCAAGCGCGTGCCGATCGGCCCGTGCTCGTTCATCACACCGTTCAATTTCCCTTTGAACCTGGTCGCGCACAAGGTTGCGCCGGCGATCGCGGCCGGTTGTCCGTTCGTGCTGAAACCTTCTGAGAAAACACCGATCGGCGCGTTGATCATCGGTGAAGTGCTGGCGGAAACCGATCTTCCCGCAGGTGCATTTTCGATCCTGCCCTGCAAGATCGAAGACGCCGATCCGTTCGTGGAAGACGAACGGCTGAAACTGCTCTCTTTCACTGGCGGCCAGATCGGCTGGCAATTGAAGCAGCGTGCGGGTCGCAAGAAAGTGGTGCTGGAACTGGGCGGCAACGCGGCCTGCATCGTCGATGCGGACCAGCGCGGGCGGCTGGATTTCGTGATCGAACGGCTGATCTCAGGCAGCTTCTATCAATCCGGTCAGAGCTGCATCAAGGTACAGCGCGTGCTGATTCACGCCTCGCTGTACGACGAAGTGAAGCAGCGATTCGTGGATGCAACGAAGGAACTGAAAGCTGGCGATCCGAAGGATCCTGAAACCTTCCTCGGGCCCATGATCGACGAAGCCGCGGCGAAGCGCCTGGAAAGCTGGATCCACGAAGCGAAGCACGCCGGCGCGAAAGTACTTTGCGGCGGCGAACGCCATGGCAATATGCTGCAGGCCACGGTAATGGAAGACGTGCCGAATGACGCGAAGCTGTCGTGCATGGAGGCCTTCGGTCCGGTCACGGTGCTGTCGTTATTCGACGAATTCGATGAGGCGCTCGCGGCAGTCAACGCATCCGACTACGGTCTGCAGGCCGGCGTGTTCACCGGCAATTTGAGTCATGCGCTGCGCGCGTGGGACGTGCTGATCGAAGGCGGCGTGATCGTCGGCGACATTCCCAGCTTCCGCGTGGACAACATGCCCTACGGCGGCGTGAAGCTCTCCGGTTTCGGCCGCGAAGGCGTGCGCTATGCGATGGAGGACATGAGCGAGAGGCGCCTGCTCGTGATCCGCGACGCCGGGGTCTAACGTTCGCGCCGCTTCAACATCGGCGCGGCGAACCGCCACGGCTCCGACGAGCGCCGCGCGACGTGCAGCGCGTGGCTGGCGGCCAGCAGCAGGCCTTCGGCATTCACCGCGTCGTCGGGAAAACTGGCGATGCCGATGCGCACATCCAGTTCCACACGCCGGCCTTCGATGCCGTAGGGGCTGGTGAGGTTGCGGGTCAGGCGCGAGGCGATCGCGGTCGCGGCGGTGCGAGGAAACACGTCGATGCCCTGCGCCAGCACGGTGAATTCATGCTCGGCGCTGCGCGCCAGCAGATCGTCTTCGCGCACTTCGCGCCGCAGGCGTTCGACGACCACGCGCCAAATGCTGTGGACGAATAGTTCGTCGTCCATCTCTTCCAGCCCGGTGATCTGCAATCGCAGCAGCAAGCAACGCTCGTCGCGCCGGCGGGCCGATTCCAGCGCGCGCGCCACTTGCCGGCGCAGCACCGGACGTTCGGTTTCGGTCACCCGTTGCGCGTCCGCGCCGCGCAATCGATCCAGCCAGCGCCAAGCCACCATCCGTCTCCGCCCACGAAAACTCGCGGGCGAACTATGCCCGGCGGAGCGCGCCTATGGAAGCGTCACGCGTGACGCGCTTGCGATCAGGCGAGCGGCGTCACTGCGGACGCCTGCGCGCCCTTCGGCCCCTGCACGATCTCGAAGCTGACCCGCTGCCCCTGCTGGAGGCTGCGAAAGCCCTGCGCGTTGATCGCCGAATAGTGCACGAACACGTCTTCTCCGCCATCTTCGGGCGCGATGAAGCCGAACCCCTTGGCGTCGTTGAACCACTTGACCGTACCGGTGGACATTTGCGAAACCTCTGCGATGAGTCGGGCGCTCGAACGCATCGCGGATGTTTCCGGAACGGCGTGGCGCAATCCGCAACGACCGCGCTGCCCTTGTATCCCCGGCCCCACTCCCCGTGCGCCAAAGCGCGGCCCGAGTATCGCCAACGGGATGGATTCAATCAAGCCTTCCCTTGGCCGGCTGTGCGACGGCGCACGCGAAATCAGGTTGACAGCATCGCCGCGACGATCTCCGGCACCTTCGCAGTGGCGGCTGCGAGGTGCGCGTGGATTTCCTCGAGGCTGATCTGCGAAGCCTGCGGATCGCAGCCGGCCGCCCAGTTGGCGACCAGCGCGAGGCAGGCGTATTCGATGCCGAGTTCGCGCGCCAGCGCGGCTTCCGGCATGCCGGTCATGCCGACCAGATCGCAACCGTCGCGGCACAGGCGTTCGATTTCCGCGTTGGTTTCCAGACGAGGACCTTGCGTGGCGCCGTAGCAACCGCCGGCGATCACCGCTACGCCGGCGCGCTGTGAGGCGGCGAACAATTCGGCGCGCAGGCCCGCGCTGTACGGCTCGCTGAAATCGACGTGCAGCACCGCCTCGCCTTCGGCGTCGCAGAAACTGGAGGCGCGGCCGCACGTGTAATCGATCAATTGGTCCGGCACCACGATGGCGCGCGGCGCCATGTCTGCGCGGATGCCGCCGACCGCGTTGACGCCGATGATCCGCTTCGCACCCAATTCATGTAGCGCGGCGATGTTGGCGCGGTAGTTGATCCGATGCGGCGCGATCGTGTGGCCTTCGCCGTGCCGTGCCAGGAACGCGATGCGTTTATCCGCGAGCATGCCGGTGACGATCGGCGCGGACGGCGCACCCCAGCGCGTCGCCATCTCGTGGCGCTCGACATGTTGCAGTCCCGCGAGCGCGTACAAGCCGGTGCCGCCGATCAGCGCGAGATCGATTTTCATGTTTCCACGATGGCGTAGATGCCGGGCAAGTTGCGCCCCTGCTCGTGCCAGTCCATGCCGTAACCGAAGACGTAGCGATCCGGCACCTGCACGCCGACGAAATCCGCCTTCATCCCGGGCACGCAGCGGCCATGGCGCTTTTCGCACAGCACCGCGATCAGCACTCGCCGCGCGCCTTCGGAGACACAGGCATCGCGCAAGGCCGAGAGCGTGTGGCCTTCATCAAGGATGTCGTCGACCAGGATCACGCTGCGATCGCGCATCGCCGCGTCGGGCCGGCGCAGCCATTGCAGTTGCGCGCCCTGCGTTGCGCCGCGATAGCGCGTGGCGTGCACGTAATCGAATTGCAGGTCGCAGCCGATTGACAGCGCCAGCGATCCTGCGAAGATCAATCCGCCGTGCAGCACGGTCAGGAAAAGCGCACGTTCTCCGTCCAGCGTCTGCGTGACCTGCGTCCCCATGCGCGCGATCGCCGCCTCGATCACGGTCCGGTCATGGATCAGTTCGGCCGATTCCAGAGCCTGCACCAGGCTCGGCGAATTCATGCCACGCGCTCCGCGCGCGTGGATTCGTCGAATTTGTTTGTGGCCGCAATCGCCGACTTGCGCTGCGGATTTTCGACCAGCGACCGCCAATCTCCGGACACCGCGCCGCACAGCGCCGACACCCGCGCCGTGTCGCAGGGCTCGCGGCCACGCACCGATCGAATCGTCTCGTCCACCAGTTTCGGCGCGCAGACCAGCACCAGATCGCAGCCGGCATCCAGATGCGCGATCGCGCGCGCGCCCACGCCGCCGGCCGATTCGGCCGCGGCCATGCCGATATCGTCGCTGACGATCAAGCCCTGGAAACCGTATTCACCGCGCAGAATGTCGTGGATCCAGACCTTCGAATAGCCGGCGGGTGCCGCATCGATCTTCGGATACGCGACGTGCGCCAGCATCACCGCTTCCGCGCCGGCCCGGAAACCTTCCGCGAACGGGACCAGGTCGCTTTCGCGCAAGCTTTGCAGATCGCGCGGATCGGTCGCGGGTTCCACGTGGGTGTCTTCCAGCACCGTGCCGTGACCGGGAAAGTGTTTGACGGTTCCGGCCATTCCGGCCGAACGCATGCCGCGCAGATACGCCGCACCCAATTCGGCGACGACCTGCGGATCGGCGTGGAATGCGCGCTCGCCGATGATGCGGTTGCCGCGTTGCAGATCCACCACCGGCGCGAACGACAGATCCACGTCGCAGGCGCGCAGTTCGCTCGCCATCAGCCAGGCATGCGTTTCCGCGGCGAGCACCGCGGCGGCCGGATCGCGATCATGCAGCGCGCCGATGCGCGCCAGCGGCGGCAGCCGCGTGAAGCCGTCGCTCTTGAAACGCTGCACCGGTCCGCCTTCCTGATCGACGCAGATCGGAAACGGATCGTCGCGCAGCGCGCGGATCTCCGCGATCAATTCGTCCAATTGCGCACGCGAGGAAAAATTGCGCGAGAACAGGATTGCTCCGCTGACTTCCGGCGCGCCCAGGCGCTCCACGTCGCGTTCGGTGAGTTCGTGTCCTTCGAGTCCGATGATCAGCATGCAGATCCCTTTTCTGGAAACATGCGTAAAGTCCAACCATTGTGAAGGATGTGCGGAATCTTCGCTAAGCGTCGCGAGCGAAGGCAGATTGGCCGACGCCGGAGCGCAGGAACCGGAGTGTACACGTCAGTACATGAGGATTCCGAGCACCGCCGGCGGCCGAGCTGCCGAGCGCAGTAGCTTCGCGAA
>Ga0070741_10012823_pt1 | contig 15024 bp, 15 predicted proteins | sample Coa_R1_4_FD_66440 | JGI IMG/M metagenome (GOLD analysis project Ga0070741, IMG submission 66440) | Surface soil microbial communities from Centralia Pennsylvania, which are recovering from an underground coalmine fire - Coalmine... | ecosystem: Environmental > Terrestrial > Soil > Unclassified ... | reverse complement strand
CACCAGCAGCTGCTGGCGATGTTCGTCCGCGCCCGTCAGCCAGGAGACAGCAGCCTCGGCGGCATCTCGACCCGCCGACTCGTCTCAGCGCCCGTCCGCGGGTAAGCGGCACGCCCGCCAGCCGCAGTTCGCCGCGGGCCGTCAACCCCCCGACCCGCGGCGGGGGCCCCCAAGAGACCAGCGCAGCACGCACGCTCGACACTACGAGAGGACAGATGAGATGAAGACACAGACCATGAACAGAGCCGTTCGCATGAGCGTGCTCGCCGCGATTGCCGGTGCGCTCGCGTTCGCCGCAGCGGGCCTCGCAGTCGCGGCGCCGATCTCGCCGCAGACACCCGCGGTCGGCTACCGCCTGACAGCCCAGCTGACCGCCGCTCAGGAAGTTCCAGCCGGCACCGGACCAACAAGCGCGAGGGGTCGCTTCGACGGGCTTCTGGTCAGGATCGGCCCCGGTCAGGCGGCCAAGGTCGGGCCGCTGCCGGCCGGCTGCAAGGTCGTCAACCCGCCCCCCAGAAGCGGCATGCCGACAAGGATCGTGTGCGACAACGGCCGCCTGACGCTGCCGCTGCCCAGGGTCACCGGCATCCGCTGGACACTCGTCTGGAGGCTGACCTTCTCCGGGCTCACTGGACAGGCAACGGCTGCCCACATCCATCTCGGCGCCAAGGGGCTCGCAGGTCCGGTCGCGATCCCTCTCTGCGGGCCCTGCACCACTACGGTCAGAGGCACGATGTCCGTCTCCGCGGCCCAGGCAACAACGCTCTTGCACGGCGGCGCCTACGTCAACGTTCACACGACCGAGAACCCGAACGGCGAGATCCGCGGCCAGATCAGTAGGACCGCGCACTAGGTCGCTGACGAAAGGTTCCATGGCGAGGCAGGGGAGCAAGCCTGTCTCTCCGGCACCTCGTCTTTGGCTTCGGACGAGGAAACAGAAGCGTCCCACACTCACAGAGAAGGGAATCGAAATGATCATGCATCGCAACATCGCCGAATGGCACGGCAAGCGCCTGGTCGATTACGCCGGCGACACGATCGGCAAGCTGGAAGACGTCTACGTCGACGTCGAGACGGACGAGCCGATGTTCGGAACCGTCAAGGAGGGCAGGATCGGCCGTCATCTCACCTTCGTGCCCCTGGGCGGAGCCACGATCGGCCCCGACAACCTGCAGGTGACCGCGACCAAGGATCAGATCAAAGACGCCCCCGATATCGAGACCGAGGGCGACGAGCTCTCACAAACAGACGAGTCAACCCTGTACCACCATTACGGGCTCAATTACGTCCCACCCGAGACGGAGAGCGGCCGTCGGCTCGCCCGCCGCTGAACGATCTCACCGCGGCCCATGGGCTCCGGTGGCTGCCACGTTCGAGAGAGAGGCTTTCGATGACCAGGACAGCCGAAGAACGGTTCGATGCGATTCAGCAACGCGCCTACGAAATCTCACAACAACCAGACAGGGGCTGCGACAGCGAGAACTGGGCGCGCGCCGAGCGCGAGCTCACGCGAGGTAGCTCGACCCAAACGGCAGGCGAACGGGCGCTCGGCACCCACGAAGCGAGCAGTTGAGACCCGACCTCGCGGTGGTCGGGAGCCTTTCAACCTCGATGAGCTGAGGTGCTCGCGCACCCAGGACGTCTTCGTACCCCGATGCGAAAGGAGATCATGATGAGCTTGCCGACCAGGATGAGGAAGGGCCTCGAGGAGGCCAAGGAGCGAGCCGGAGACGTGACCGGCAGGGTGGCCGACGTCGCTGGGGCGGCCGTCTCCGAGGCCAAAGAACTGGCCGCCGAGGTTACCGACAGGCTGCACGCGCACACAGATGAGGCGGGCACACCGGCTACCCCCGCCCATCTAGACAACCTCACCCAGCAGGCGCAAGACAACACCTACTTCCGCCGGGTCCTGGCGACCGGTAGGCACACTCAGGTCGTTGTCATGAGCATCCCGCCTGGCGGCGATATTGGCGAAGAAGTGCACTCAGACAACGACCAGGTCATTTATCTCGTCCAGGGATCCGGCCAGGTGATCCTCGCGGGTGAAACCGCCGACTTCGCTGTCGGAGATCTCGTGCTCGTCACTGCCGGCACGCGACACAACTTCAAGACAGTCGGCGAAACGGCAATGAAGATCGTCACCACCTATGCCCCGCCCCACCACGCTGACGGAACCATCCACAAGACGAAAGCCGACGCGGCAGACTGACACAAGCGAAAAGCTGAGTACGTGCGAGCGACACCCGCTACTCGAACCGCGCGACGGGACAGCTTGACACCGTGCGAGGGCGGCTGTCCTGGTCAGACGGAAGCGCATCGAGGCATCCTGTGCGCAGGAACCTAGGTAGCCCTCTCGTACAGTCGGCCCGCGCGTCACGCCCGGGCAACACGACCCCACCACGATCGACGGTTGATTCGGAGGTTGCCTACATGCGAGGCCTGGGGTGGCACGGGGGTGCGGGGGTGGTCGCAGATGAAGGCTTCGATCAGCCGGCGTGTGATGGTTGGTGAGCGGTACGGGCGGGCGCCCGCGCTCAGCGCTGTCGGCTTAGCCTTTCTTTGTCTGCCGGTCTCGTTCCTGCGCCGCGAGAGCAGCAATCAGTTCCCGGTACCGTTGCGCCTTCTGCTTGCGCTCGCGGGCATCCTGGCGAAGGAATCGGTAGGGATGGATGATGATCCCGAACACCCCTTCGGATTTCTGCTGGACGGTCTCGCCCATCTCAGAATCCCTTCCGGTCTTGACGATTCGGATTCTGTGGCGGCGCCGCGTCAATTGCAACGCTCCATCGGGCTTGGGCCCTGGCCGGCCGTCCCCATCCGGTCACGACATCGTGACCGCGAGTTGCCCATCAACACCGGCGGCGACCAGGCGCCAGTTGGCGCTGACGAGTCGCGTGGTTCCGTCGTGTACGTGGCAGTGGGCGGTGAAGCCGAAGGCGCGGGCTTTGGTGACCGTGCCGGTGCAGAGTTGTCCGCTGGGCAGGTACTCCATCTGGAAGGAGGTCGACAGCAACTGATGAGTTCCGATCAGCAGGTCGGCGCGGATCAGGACCCGCTGATCGCCTTTGCCCTGCCCGGCGAAGGAGACGATCCCCTTGGTCACGCCGAGTTGCTGCTGAACCTGACCGGTGAGAGCATCGTTGAAGCTTCGGGCGTTCCACGGCTTCGGGTGGAAACGGACTGGGCCCGTGACGAGAACGAGGGCGATTGCGGCTGTGCCTACCGCTGTAGCGAGTGACGCGCCGCGTAAACGCCATTTGCCGAGATGGCGAGCGAGTATTCGCCATGTGATCGCGCCGGTGACAAGCGCGATTGCCGCTGACTCGAGTGTGATCAGCCAGGGCGTGCTGCGGTCGGTGCCGCTGCCGAGGCTGTGAAGTGTTGCTCCTGTCCAGACTGCGAAATTGAGGTAGTGAGCGCGTCGCCAGAAGCGGTAGGAGATGTGCAGGTCCCGTAGCCGGTTCGTGATCGCGAGAGCGAGTAACAGCTCGGCCGAGACGATGCCGAGTCCGACCCAGAGCGGCTTGTAGGCCGAGGTGAAGGGGACGATGATCGAGGCGATCGAGAACGGCAGCCAGGCATCGATAGCGATCGTGACGACGTGGATGATCAGGAAGGTGCCGACGAGGATGCCACCGAAGCGGTGGACGTCCTCGACCGCAAAGCGCGGCCAGCGGTGGAGCTTCTTCTTCCCGGCCATGCTGATGCCGAGCACGACGATGGCGCTCAGCAGCAGGTAGGCGACGACACCCGCCGCGCGGGCCGCGTACCAGTCGACCGGGCTCGAGGTCAGGTGCACACGACCGCCTCCTCGACGCTTCGCCGCCAGGCGTCGTTGCGGACGATTCGCTCCTCGTGGTCGACGAAGCGCCCGGGCAGATGGCGGGCATCGAGCCACTCCGGGCCTGTGTCGCCGGCGAGGAACGCCGCTTTGGCGGCAACGTCGGCTGCAAGGCAGGTCGCGCCGCAGACTGTTACCTGCTGCCACGGCGACTCGGATGGCCGACCCGTCTGCGGATCGATCAGATGGTGCTGAAGTTGGCCGCCGCGCAGCCAGCGGCGCTTGACGCTGCCGCTCGTCGCCAGCGCTCCGCGTCTGAGCTCGACGCTTCCACCGCCGGGCAGTTCAACCACGAGCGGCGAGCGCACGGCGAGGTCTCCTCCGGCGGAGACGAACCACCCATGCCGCAGAGATGCCAGCGCTGTGTCGACCGCCAATGCCTTCACAACACCGTTCAGATCGAGGCTGACATGCGCGGGAACACTCAGCAGACGACCGTGTCGGCAGACCGAACGCCAAACACCGCGTGGCCCGGCCTCAGCCGGGGCGACGTCCGCTTCAAGCTGGTCGAAGTCAGCCGCGTAGCCCGCATCTTCGAGCGCGCGTCCTAGCGTCGGATCGACAAGCCCTCCGGTCTCCTCGGCCATCTCCAGCGCTAAGTGGACTGCGTGCGCGAACAAGTCGGACACCAACACGGGCGAGCCCGCGCGGGCGTTGACGCGGGTGAGTTCGCTGTCGGCGCGAAAACGGCTGAATGTCCGCTCCCACTCCGAGAACAACCTCTCGGCCGCCAGCGCCTCGTCGGCGTGTCGAGTTGCCACCACGACCTCGCAGCCCATCGCCTTGAATCGATGCGAGATCACGACACCGACGTCGAGGCGCCCGGCGGTGCCTGGGCCGGCGCGACGATCCCTGCCTGCAACAGATTCTTGCGCACGATCTGCACGAACGCCGGCGGTGCCGCCAATGCATGCAGCGGACGCTTCGAATGCCCCGCATACGACGCCCGCGTCACCGCCAATCCAGCCACGAACGCGACTGCAGCGGCAACAGCCAGCGTCACCTTGGCCTGTGCCGCACGCCTCCGAACCGGCGCGAACCGCGAACCACTTTCACCCGGTCCCGCATCCTCCGTTGTAGGTGAGGTCTGCTTCGGCGGACGCTTCGGGCCCGGCTGCTTCAGCCGAGGAGGCGCCGGCGCCCTGCCGGACCGCACACCGGGAACTCGGGCCGGACGCTTTCTCTTCCTCCCCATCTACCCGTCCCGCACGACCCGCTGCGACCAAACGGAAGCACGCACGCGACACATAACACCAACTCTCCCTGAGAATTCCCTGGGAAGGCGGAAGACAAGAAGGGGTGACTGCGACGCTCGAGGGCTTCGGTCCCGCTCTCTTCAGCCCGGACGGCCGCATCCTCGCTTACGACACTAGTCCCGGGCAATGGCCGCAATCGCGGCAAGGGCGGGGAGGAGGCTGACGCATCGGGTCTAGTCGTAGACTCGCCTGGTGGCGGCTTGTCCTGCATGTGGCAAGGAGCTTCCGGCTGGCGAGTTTCCGTTCTGTCCGTTCTGTACTGCGCCGTTATCCGGTGGGGGGCGTGAGCAGCGGAAGACGGTGACGTTGCTGTTCTGCGACGTGACCGGGTCGACGGCGCTCGGGGAGTCGACCGATCCTGAGGCGCTGCGGGCGCTGCTTGCGCGGTACTTCGAGCGGATGAAGCGGATTGTCGAGTCGCACGGCGGCACGGTGGAGAAGTTCATCGGTGACGCGGTGATGGCTGTGTTCGGCGTGCCGCAGGCACACGAGGACGATGCGCTACGCGCCTGCCGGGCGGCGGTGGAGATGCGGGACGCGCTGCCGGAGCTGGGTATCCGCGGCCGGATCGGCGTGAACACTGGCGAGGTGGTGACCGGCACAACGGAGCGACTCGCGACGGGTGACGCGGTGAACGTTGCGGCGCGGTTGGAGCAGGCGGCGGCGGAGGGTGAGGTGTTGATCGGCGAGTCGACGCACGCGCTCGTGCCGGGGGCGGTGGTGGCTGAGCCGGTCGAGCCGTTGGTGCTGAAAGGGAAGGCGGAACTGGTACCGGCGTACCGGCTTCTTTCGGTGCTGGACGTGCCGGAACGAAGTCACGCGTTGCGGTTCGTCGGCCGTGAGTCGGAGCTGACGCAGATCGTCGCCGCCTGGGATCGTGCCGAGGCGCAGGCGAGTTGCGAGTTGGTGACGGTCGTCGGTGATGCCGGCGTCGGCAAGTCGCGTCTCGTGGCGGAGGCGCTGGCGGCGGTCGAGCCGCGCGTCGTCCGCGGCCGCTGCCTTCCCTACGGCGAGGGCATCACCTACTGGCCGGTGGTCGAAGTGGTGAAGCAGCTCGCTGATTTGCCCTCGGATCGGGTCGCGGCGACGGCGATCCGCTCGCTCCTCGGCGAGTCCGATGTCGGCACGAGCGGCGACGAAATCGCCTGGGCGTTCCGGAAGCTGCTCGAGGAGCAGGCCCCGCTCGTCGTGGTGTTCGACGACATCCAGTGGGGAGACGACACGTTCCTCGACATGGTCGAATCGATGGCGCTGCTTTCGTCAGGTGCGTCTCTACTGCTCTTGTGCATGGCCAGGCCGGACCTGGTGGAGCGACGTCCCGGCTGGCCCGGAACGCTGCGGCTGGAACCACTCGCACCCCAGGATGCTGAAGCGCTCATCGGCGACGGTGTCTCCGACGACCTGCGGGAGCGCATCGCGCATGCCGCCGGCGGCAATCCGCTCTTCATCTCGGAGATGCTCGCAATAGCCGCCGGAAACGCCGAGGTCGAGGTGCCGCCGACGCTGAAGGCGCTGTTGGTCGCGCGGCTCGATCAGCTCGACGAGCCCGAGCGCCGTGTGCTCGAGCGCGGCTCGGTCGAGGGCGAGGTCTTTCATCGGGGCGCTGTGCAGGCGCTCGCTCCGGAGGAGACGCAGGTGACGACTCGGCTGGCCGCGCTCGTGCGGCATCAGCTCGTCCGCCCGGATCGGGCTGTGCTTGCAGGCGACGACGGCTATCGCTTTCGACATCTACTGATCCGTGACGCCGCCTATGACGCGCTCCCCAAGGCGGTCCGCGCCGACCTGCACGCGCGCTTCGCTGAGTGGCTCGACGCGCACGGCCAGACTCTCGTCGAACGCGACGAGATCGTCGGTTACCACCTCGAGCAAGCCGTCCGCTACCGGGCCGACGTTGGTCAGCCCGATCCGGCGCTGACCCTCGAAGCCGGGGACCGCCTCGTAGCGGCCGGTCGGCTCGCTCTTGACAGAAGCGACGAGCGAGCCGCTGCCGGACTGCTCGCGCGCGCGCTCACGCTGACTCGGCCGCTCCGATCCGACGTCAACACAGAGATCGACCTCGCCCAAGCGCACTGGCACGAACCGGAGCAAGCAGCCCGGATCGCGGAGCAGGCGGCGCTCCGGGCAGGCGAGGCAGGCGACGCCACCGGTGAGGCGCTTGGCCGTGCAATGGCGGCTTTCTATCGAGGGATGCTCCGTCCGGCCTCGATGGAGGAGCTTGAGGCGCTCCTGGTGGATGCGCGACGGCGACTCGAGGAAGTGGACGATCACGCAGGGCTTGCCCACGTCTGGTCAGCACTGGGCTATGGCGTCGCAAACCCGTGCGGCCGCTATGACGAGTGGGCGGCAGCAGGGGAAAGTGCACGCCATCACAGCCGGCTCGCCGGTCGCTCGAGTCCGCATGCCAGCGACCTCGGGGTCGCCCTGGTCGTTGGCCCACGACCTGCCGACGAGGCGCTCGAGATCATCGACAGCATGCTCGAAGAGACGCGAGCGTCAGGCCTCCTTCTCAGCCGCGCCTGGCTCCTCGCCATGCTCGACCGCGGCACCGAAGCATGGCAAGACGCCCGGGAAGCAGATGCGAGGTCCCGCGAGCAGAGCGGGCACCGCTGGTCGGATTGGTGGCTCGCCGAGCTCTCGAGCCTGGACGGCGACCACGAAGACGCAGCCCGGCGCCTACGCGTCGTCTGCGACTGGCTCGAGGACACCGAGCAACTTCCGTTCCTCCAGTCCTACCTCTCCCGCCTCGGCCATTCGCTCTGCATGCTCGGCCGCTTCGACGAAGCAGGACAGGCCGCAGAGCGAGCCCGATCGCTCGACGAGGTGCTCGGCAATCCGGTACCGGACTATGGCTGGCGCCAGGTGCTCGCCCGCGTCCACGCGCACCGCGGCGAACTGACCGAGGCCGAGCGGCTGGCGCGAGAAGCAGCCACCATGATCGAGCAAAACGACGCGCTCAACGACCAGTCCCTTGCTCTGTGGGACCTCGCCGAGGTGCTCGCCACCGCCGGCCACACCGACGAGGCAGAGTCAATGCTCGAGCAGGCACTGGAACGATGCCGAAGAAAGAAGAACCTCGCCCTCGCAGCCCAGATACGTCGTAGGCGCGAGAAGCTCCAAGCGGAGCCTTCTCCACACGGACATGCGCTCGGGGAGTAGGTCCCGGCTTGGCGCAGTCCAAATGGCGAGTTTTGGTGAGTACGCCAGGCGACAGGAGGCGAAACCGAGGAGCTGAGCGCAGCCCCCATGTCCCGCCGAGATCGGCTACCAAACCCAACTTGCCAACGAACCTGCCACCCGCGCTCGCGAGCCTAGGTGCGGGGGTTTCGCGTCGACACCAAGCTCAAGCTGCGGGCCATCGTGCCATCGCCAGGGAACGGACGAGTAGGTGCGGGATGTGATGCAGTCGGCGAGGACGCTTTAGCTTCGCGGACAGAAATGCCCGACTCTGACGGCGGCACGCTGGGTCTTGCGGCCCTGCGAACCACTGTCTCGTCGGGCTCAGCCACTGTGTCAATTCGGCCTGACGAAGTCAAGCGTCTACTGCCTGATCCTCGGCAATGCCTCCTGCGGGAGGCCTGTCCTTCTGGGCCTCCCGCAGATGCGTGTTCTTAGTCCGTGGAATCGGCTAAGAGTTGAAGTAGTCGCAGACGGCGGTGTTTCCGTCGGCAAATGGGTGTGGGCCGTTCTCGGACAGGATGTTGCCGGTGTTGAGATCGAAGACGATCTTGCCGGTGTCTTGGATCAGCATCTTGCCGCTGGGTGTCGTGTATCGGATCGCGACGCCGTCCCAGGTCTCGGTGTTGATGACGTAGTTGTCGGTGATGGTGGCGTCTTCGGACTGGTTCAGGGTCTTTCCGTTCGCGGTCGCGGTGGCGACTTGCTTGTCGTGGAACGTCTCCATGAGGAGGTTGCCCTGCTTGTCGTAGGTGTCCTTGATCGTGACGTTGTCGTAGCCCGTCACCTGGATGTCGAAGTTGTAGGGGGCGTAGTTGCATTGGGAATCGGTGTAGTTCCCTGGCAGATAGTGGTAGTGGGTGACCGCATGTGTGTTCGCGCCGGCCGTGGCGGCTCCGACGAGCGCTGCTGCGAATATGGCGCCGAGCGTTGCCAGTCTGCGTCCAGTCATCTGCATCCTCCTCTTGTCGGCTGCTCGGCCGCTCCAGCGGACGGCAGCTCGCGTGTGACATTCGCGGCAGATGCCGCGGATCAGACTCGAGGTTGTCAGTCGGCGCTGGCATACGGCATCAGGGAAAACGCGTAGGCGCCCATGGAAGAGAGTTTCCCGCTGAGCACCGCCGCGTTAGGCCTTGAGCGAATGCTGGTGCGAGTGAAGGGGTAGGCGTGTGGGCGATGCGGCGTCGGCCAGGATGGCTTCGTTCGGGCTTGTGGGCGTTGGCGTTTGGAGTCGCGGTGGGGTACGTCGCGATTCTGGTGGCGGGGCGCTAGTGGCTGTCCCTGAGGGAAGTTGCGCCGGTACGGGCGGCCACCGGTTCCCGGGAGCATCAGTCAAGACAGCGCGACGAGAAAGACGGGTGTCTGTCCTGTCTGTTCTGGACGCTTCCGGCTCGGCTCCGACTCACGTCTCCCCAACCATCAGCCCGCCAACGGCAGGAGAGAGTTGCTCTAGACGCCGATCTGCGCGGCAAACCGCGTTAGAAACTGCGCTGAGCCCGCGACCAAGGGGCGGAGCCCACGATGCGGAACGTCGCGCGCCAGCCACCTGCGACCGTTCCGGTCGTCAAAGACCCTGCCAATTGCTAGCCAAACTCGCCCCCGCCTGCCAGTTTGCAGCGTTTCCGCATCGACGTTCGACTCGAGCAGCGGGCCACTATCGCTGGCAGGTCTTGGCGCGAATGGTTTTGCGGAGGTATTGCCTGTTTCTCAGGTTGTCCTTAGCGGCGTGGGCTTGAGTGGTGTGAGGGACCGTTGGTAGGTCTTAGCTCTCCAGTGAAAGGAAGTCGAAGATGATCGGTAGGACACGGCGGTTGCTCGCTGCGGTGGCGGTGTTGGCTCTTGTTGGCGGTGGTGGGGCGGCGTTGGCAGCGGCGGGCTCGCATTCGGGCCGAGGCGCTGGCCGAGGCGCGATCTTGAGTGCCGTCACGCGCTACCTGGGGTTGTCGCGTCAGCAGCTCCGCGCCGACCTTGCCGGCGGTCAGACATTGGCCGAGATCACGACCGCGCAAGGCAAGTCTGTAAGCGGTCTGGAACAGGCGGTTGAGGCGGCGGTGAAGGCGCGGCTCGACCAGGCAGTCGCAGCCGGGAAGATCACGAGTCAGCGCGAGCAGCAGATCCTCGGCAAGCTGCCGGGACGGCTGGACAGGCTGGTGAGCGTGTCGCATCCGGGCGCGTTGATCCAGCGTGGCCTGTTGCGTCGAGGCTTGATCCGCGTCTCGGCCGCCTATCTGGGGCTCACGCCCGCACAGGTGCGTGCGGATCTCCGGAACGGCCAAACCCTTGCCCAGATCGCAACCGCGCAAGGCAAGACAACCGCTGGGCTCGAGCAAGCAATCACGGACGCGGTCAAGACCCGACTCGACAACGCGGTCGCCGCCGGAAGGATCACCGCCCAACGCGAGCAGCAGATCCTCACTCGGCTTGGCAATCGACTCGACACCCTCGTCACCCGAACCTTCGCGCACGCGTAAAGGGCAGCTGGCCGCGCCGCATCAGCGCGCAGGGAGGCCCGACGAAGAGCTATTCCTGGGGAGGCCCGTTCTTGTGTGGCCCTCCCCAGGAGCGCGTGTGAGGCCGAGGGTTGGCTATGAGTTGGGTAGTCGCAGGCGCGTTGTCGCAAACGACTCAAGTAGCGATGCGTCTGAGTGTTTGTGGGGGCGCGGTGGCGCCTCGGATGACCTCGACGAGTGCGATCAGCCCTGCGATTGCAACCACGGCGCTGAGTCCGATGCCGACGTAGCTCGGCCACAGCTTCGATCCCACCTGGATTGCCGTCTCGGGCACCGTGACTGAGGCCGACCCTGTCAGCGCAGCCGCGATTGTCAACCCGAGCACGACGAAGCCGAGTACCGAGGTGACCGAGGCCTGCGCGTAGTCGATGACTCCTGAATGACGCACTGGCCGCATCATGTAGATCAGCATCGCGATCGCTGCGAGACCGGCTACGAGCCCGACGTTCGTCCATCCGCTCGAGGTCGCCTTGACCCCGACCACACCGGCTGAGCTCACGTCGACCGAGTACCAGCCGAGGCTGAGATCGGCGAGAAGCAAGACAGCAGCGCCGGCTGAAACCGTGGCGGCCGCGTCACGAATCGTTCGTCTGTCCATCGCTCCTCCTTTCGGTGGTAGAGACCGCTGACAAGGGTGGCTCCACGGGTCAGGAGTAGTGTCTGGAATCGTGGAGCGGACGGGTGCAGCCGACTAGATCGACTTCGACGAAGCGCTTCGCAATGTTCTGGGCTTGAGCACCCTTTGCGGCGTCGTTGGCCCGAGGAAGCCGAGTATCCCGGCCGGGGGCGACCGACACTGAGCAGTCATCGAGCGCCGGAACCCGGCCGAACCGTTTCGTTCGGTGATCGAGGGTCAGCATTGTTCGTTATCGGATCTCTTCCTCGTCGCTTGTGGCTCGGGCTTTCGGTACGGCGGCGAAGACGACTCCGCCGCTGATCAGCAGAAGCACGAACGCGACGCCGAGAACGCCGGCTCCGTACCAGAGCAGGTTGGGGAACTTGCCGCCGACGTCGATGGTGCTGCTGACGCCGGCGCTGCCGTCGGCGTTCATCAACACGACCTTCCAGTCACCGCTCTTCGGCTTCCAGGTCAGCGCTTGTGAGCCGGAGCCGCTGGCGGACGCCACCCACATGTGCTGCGCGGCCGGTGCCGTCGACGGGGCTCCGCCTTCGTGCAGCGTGTAGTCGGAGGCAGGGGTTGTGAAGCTGTTTCCCTGTTCGCGCGACACCGCGCCGAGGTAGCGATCGACTGCCGCGGGGGCGGCGATGCCGACGAAGACGGGCTTGGCGCTGTCGCTGGTGATTCGCGCCGTACCGACGACGTCGCTCAGTGTCACGAGATCACCGGGCGCTCCGCCTTTGTAGGTGCCCGAGACGAAGGCGTAGGCGTTCGTCGTGTAGTCCTCGGCGCCGCTCATCAGATAGCCGGCCGAGTTGCGTTGCGTCTGGTCGATGACGACACCCGCCCCACCTGCGGCCAACCCCGCGAGAGACACGAGCCCGATCAGCCCGCCGACGATCAACACCGTGATCCGTCCGGCTCCCCAGCGCCGGCTCGACACCGCGGCCGGACGCCGGGCTGCCGGCGCTCCGACGACGAATGTCGCGGCTGCGGGTTCGGACTCGCCCATGTCGAGGCGGAAAGGCGGATACTCGTCGGTCATCAGGCCGGCGTAGGCGACGACGCGCAACACCCAGCGATTCATCCCGAGGACGAACTCGAAGATCGACTTCGGGTAACGCCCGGTGAACAGCAGCGCGACGACGGCGATCAACACCAGGAGGGCGACGAGGCCGCCGTGCCAACCGGCATAGCCCATTCCGCCGGCGAACACCGCCACCACCAGGTAGTGCGGGAGTGCAAGGAGCCACCACTTGATCAGAACGAGGCCGCGTGAGAGCCGCTCGGGATAGGCGACCTCGAGCGTCGCCGGGTAGTCGACCGCAGCGAGAGTGAAGGGCGGGTAGCGGTCGGTGCCGTTGGCGCTGAAGGCGTAGAAGCCGACTCTCCAGCTCCAGCGCATGACGCCGACGTTGAACTCGAACAAGCTACGTGGGTAGCGCCCCGTGAACAGGATCGAGAAGAACGCCACGACGCTGACGATCGCGAAGGTGATCCACAGGAAGGCGAGCACGATCACGTGCGGAATGATCAGCAGCCACTTGACCAGCCACAGCCAACGCGAGAGCTGCGGGTCGAGGTGGCCTTCGACCCGTACCGGGTAGGTCGGGGTCGAGACAGACATGGTTCATTCCTCCTCTCAGGCCGCCCGCGACACGAAAGGAACGCCTGTCCACGGTGCGGCTTCAGGTTTCGGCGGAAACGCCCCTGAGCGGCTGCGACCAAAGCCCCCTTCGCACAGGGCACGGCCACCTATGTCATCAACGGCCTTCTAGGCGAGGTTGACGCGTGGCGCAGGGTGGCGACCAGCCACAGAAGCACGATGTCTGCGACCAACAGCGAAAGCGGCGTCAGCGATCCGGTGGCGATGGCGACGATCGCCAGGACGAAGGCGATGACGCCGAGCACCGCCAGCATCCGTGTCGCCGCTCCTTCGCCCGGCCGGCCGCAACCGCAGGTGGCCATCCCGAGCAACGCGATCGCCCCGGCGGCCCAGCGGTGGCTGTCGCCGACCAGCGGCACATCCCACCCCTCGTGCGTGGCAATGAAGACCAAGACAGCGAGCACAGTCAAGAGGGTTGCCGCGGCGTCTCTGCGCGTGAGTGTCATTGCGATCTCCTTTCGGTCGCTCACATCCGTCATCCCCGCTCCGGTAGGTGCGATCGTCCGGGCAGTCACGCAGCCGTTCTTCGGGTTTCCCGCGGTGTCTCGATGCGGGCGGCATCGCGGGTCTCCCGAGGCGACGGATGGCGTTCGCGGGCTCGCGACCCTTTGCCCGCCGGGCTGGTCGAACCTTGGCCATGCTTCCGCTCGCCGAGAAAGAACCCGCCGGCGACGACCGCGCAAAGGGCGGCGATGCGTACACCCCCGATCAAGCCGCTCGGCAGCGGCTCCGAGAAGATCGTCATCCCGGCGACAATCGGCAGCGCATTGGTGAGCAGGGTTGCGATGCCCGCGGTAGCGAGCGGGCTGCCGTGCTGGAAGCCGGCTTGCAGGACGAGCGTCCCCGCGGCGTAGCAGACCACCAGAGCAGCGACGAAGGCCAGTTCGCCGCCCGCCTCCACGGCACCCTTGGTGGCGACGTCACCGGCGGAAAACAGCAGCCCAGTGGCGAGTCCGTAAGCTGCCCCGCCGCCGAGCCGGGGCGCTACCGCGACCGTCAAAACAAGAGCGACGGCAATCGAGGCGCCGACCCAGGCACCGACGGTCGGGGCCGCGGCTCCGCTCCCCTCACTGTGTCCGCCAGTCAATGAAATGCCCAGCAGGGCCAGTCCGCTGACGGCGACCACAACGCCAAGCCTTTCCTTGCTCGACAGCGGCTTGCCGGTGAAGCGAACACTGAGAACGGCGAGGATGCCCACACCGCCGGCGGCTGTTGCTTGCACGAGCGACAGCGGGGCAAGAGCGAGGGCGACGACGAACAGCGTCCATCCGCAGGCCTCGGCAGCGAAACCACCGAGCCAACCAGGCGCGGTCAGCAAGAGCTCGAGCGAGCGCAGCGGGTGGTGAATCGAGAGTGAGGGCATCCGCCCGACTGCGCGATGCTCGAGGAGATAGCCGAGATTGAGGGCGCAGGCTGAAGCCAATGTCGCGGCGAGCGCCAGAACGATTTGGGTCACTTCGGCACCTCGTCCGCGGGACTCCTTGACAATGCCCTTGGCCGGCTCATCTCGTTCTTCCTTCTCCGTCGCTCGTCGCTGACTGGCGTCGGTGGTATCCCGTAGATCGTCGACGGCAGAGCTGCAAACGCGCAGCGAGGTCATGCCGCCGGCAGTCGTCTCCGCTAGACGCGTGGCGAGCGTCCATCGACGCTGCAAGAAGCCGAGAGGGAGCCGAAGCTCCCTCTCGATCTCGGCAAGAGCCGCTGTCTACGCGTAGGGCACGTAGAGGGTGAAGTAGTGAGCGGCGGTGTCGCTGTTCACGCCGACGGCCACGTATCCGTTCACATGGCCTGCGGGTGTGATCAACGGCCTGACCGAGATGTAGCCGAGCTTGTCGTTGGCCGGATAGGACCAGCTCGCCGTTGCCCCGGTCGCCTGCTTGCCGTCCGGCACGTAGACGGTCACCGATCCCGAGTGTCCATAGGCGGCGACCCAGACGCCGGCCTGGGCGACGTGCATC
>Ga0070741_10012822_pt1 | contig 15024 bp, 7 predicted proteins | sample Coa_R1_4_FD_66440 | JGI IMG/M metagenome (GOLD analysis project Ga0070741, IMG submission 66440) | Surface soil microbial communities from Centralia Pennsylvania, which are recovering from an underground coalmine fire - Coalmine... | ecosystem: Environmental > Terrestrial > Soil > Unclassified ... | reverse complement strand
TCGGATCAAGCCGCGCGGGCGGCCCAATTTGGTCATCACCTCGTCACAGGCATCGATGCAGGCCGTGCAGTTCACGCATTCCATTTGCGTCCCGTTGCGAATATCGATGCCCGTGGGACATACCCGAACGCAATTGAAACAATCGACGCAATCACCCGCGCCGCGCGCCGTGCGCTGGTCGAGGGATTCTCTTCGGCTGAAGCGCCCCCGCTGTTCGCCGCGTTTGTAATCGTAGGCGACGACAATCGTGTTTTCATCCAGCAACGTCGATTGGAAGCGTCCGTATGGGCAAATAAAGGTGCAAGCCTGTTCGCGAAACCGGGCAAAGAGTCCGTAGAAGATCAAACTGAAGATCCCCATAAAAATCAGCCCCGTCAAATGCCGGCTCGGCGAGTCGGTTACGATGAGCTTCAGCGCGTCAATGCCGATGATGTAGGCCAACAGGGTGTTGCCGATCACAAACGAAAGCGCCAGAAAAATGAAGTGTTTCCCAACTTTCCTGGTGATCTTATCGGCCGTCCACGGAGCCCGGGCCAGGGCTTTCTGCGCGGAAGAGTCGCCCTCGATGAAGTATTCGATTTTGCGGAATACCATCTCCATCATGACCGTCTGCGGGCAGGTCCAACCACACCACAAGCGCCCAAAGGCGGCGGTAAATACCGCAATCCCCATCAGGAACAAAAGGAAGCCCAGCGCGAAGATCAAATTGTCCTGGGGCCAGAAAATCACGCCGAGCACGGAAAACTTGCGCTCCACTACATTAATCATGAGCAGCGGGTTGCCATTAATCTTAACGAAAGGACCGCCAAACATGATTCCCACCAGGACGGCCGCTACCCACGCCCGGGCCCGATGGAACCGCCCCTTCGGCCGTTTTGGATACAGCCATTTGCGCCGGCCGTCCCGCTCCGCCGTGGCAATCCGGTTGCGAAAATCGACCGCCGCCGCCGGGGGATGTTGCGTTGGTTTTCTTTCCGTCGAGACCATGAATTATGCGGGTGAGGCCTTTTGGTTGCCGCGGCGGAAATCCGAAGGCCGAAAACCGAAGGCCGAAGTCCGAAGGGCTCTGAAAAAGCGTCTTGGTGTCCGACTCGCCTGATGAGTTGAAATCACACGATTACTATGCCGATTCACGTTCTGCATCTTATTCGGATTTCGGATTTCGGGTTTCTTTCGGCCTTCGGCCTTCGGGTTTCGGGCTTTGAGCCTTGGCCACCGCCCTCCCTACTCAAACTCGCTCGGTCCCGTCTTAACCGGTGTTTGGTTTTCGGGTGGCTTCGGATTTTTCGGGTTCGAGCCTCGTAACGTATAGATGTAGCTCCCGACGGCGTAAATGGTGTTGGGGTTCAAGGTATCTTTCCAGGTCACCATTCCTTTGGCGGGCACTCCATTCCAAATGGTTTGCAGGTTATCCACGAAGTTGGAGCCGTGAATCCAGTAGTCATCGCACAGGTTGGGTCCAACCAGCCCGCCGGCATCGGCGCGATGGCACGGCGCGCAGAGTTTGGAGAACGTCTCCCGCCCCTGGGCCAGCACGACCGGATCTTTCGAGGGCTCCAGCGACCCGATTCGCTTTTCGAAGGACGACATCGCCTGGGCCTTCACCTGGGCGCCGACCTGCATTTCCTGCTGGTACTGGGCCGCCATGAGCTTGCCTTTGCCAAGCACATGGAAATAGACCATATAGATCACCGCGAAAACGATGGTCAGGTTGAATAACCAGACCCACCAGCGTGGCAATTTATTATCGAGTTCCTGAATTCCGTCGTATTCGTGGTCCAGCAATAAGGGGTCTTTAGCTTGATTCGGATTATTCATGGGAAACCTTTCGGGCTAGGTCTGTTTCTGTCTCCACGTCCAAGGCTACACGCGCCATGTACTCGAGATGAGTCTTCTTTTGTGCGAAAGCCCAGATCAGCACCCCAACGAACACCGCGCAGAACAGGCACAACGACACGATGCCGAAGTGCTGAATGCCGCCCAAATGTCTGAGAATATTTTGGATCATAAAATCAACGGATTAGTTGTGCGGAGGCGACGACGTTGGTCGGGACACTCGGCATGGCTTTGATATCCGTGCCGAGCCGTTGCAGATAAGCAATGACCGCCACAATCTCCCGATCCGCCGGAGCATTCGTGATCGAGCCCACGGCCAGATTGGCGACCACCTTTTGCGACTGCGCCGCAATGCTCTTGGCGGCGTTCTGGATCTCCTGATCGGTATAGGGCACGCCGACCTTGCGCAACGCCCGCAGTCGATCCACCGCCACGCCGGTGTCGAGCTTTTGGCTCAGTAGCCAGGGGTAATTGGGCATAATCGAGCCAGGCGAAGTCGAACGCGGATTCTCCAGGTGATTATAATGCCAGGCATCGGGATACTTGCCCCCAATCCGGTGAAGATCCGGTCCAGTGCGCTTCGAGCCCCACAGGAAAGGATGGTCATAGACGAACTCGCCCGCCTTCGAGTATTCGCCATAACGTTCCGTTTCCGAACGAAACGGCCGGATCATTTGTGAATGACAGCCGACGCAACCTTCGCGGATATAGATATCCCGGCCCAGGACCTCCAGCGGGGTATAAGGTTTCACGCTGGCGATTGTCGGGACGTTCTCCTGGATCAGGAACATGGGGATGATTTCAATGAGACCGCCAACCAGCACCGCCAAGGCCGCAAGGACTGTGAAGGTTACCGGCACACCTTCCAGCCAACGATGGCCCAGCCTTGGCGATTCGTGCTCCAGGCTGCGGTTAAGGGCGGGTGCTTGGGCTTCTTGGTCGCCGATGAATTGCCCCGCTTTGGCCGTGCGATAGAGGTTCACCAGCATGAGAATGATGCCGGTGATGTAGAGCGTGCCGCCGATCGCGCGCAATTCGTACATCGGGATCAGTCGAATCGTAGTTTCCAGAAAGTTCGGATATTGCAGGAAGCCGTCTTTATTGAATTGTTTCCACATCAACCCCTGAGTGATGCCGCTGGTGTACATTGGAATGACGTAAAACATCATGCCCAGCAGCCCGATCCAGAAATGATAGTTCGCAAGCTTGGTGGACCACAGCTTGGTGTTGTACAAACGCGGGAACAGCCAATAGAGCATCGAGAACGTAAGGAACCCATTCCATCCAAGCGCGCCGGTATGGACATGGGCGATGGTCCAGTCGGTGTAGTGCGACAGTGCGTTGACGCTTTTGATGGCCAGCGTCGGTCCTTCCAGCGTCGCCATGCCGTACGCGGTGATGGCCACCACCATGAACTTGAGCATCGGGTCCTCCCGCACTTTGTCCCACGCGCCGCGCAACGTGAGCAACCCATTCAGCATCCCACCCCAGGACGGTGCCACCAACATCACGGAAAAGACCATTCCTAGCGATTGCGCCCAGTCCGGCAACGCGGTGTAGAGCAGATGGTGCGGTCCCGCCCAGATGTAAATGAAAATCAGCCCCCAGAAATGTATGATCGAGAGCCGATAGGAAAATACCGGCCGGTTGGCGGCTTTGGGCAGGAAATAATACATCAAGCCCAGGTACGGCGTGGTCAGGAAGAACGCGACCGCGTTATGTCCGTACCACCATTGGACCAAGGCGTCCTGCACGCCGGCGTACACGGAATAACTCTTGAAAGCGCTGGCCGGCATTTCCAGCGAATTGACGATATGCAGCAAGGCCACCGTGATTGCAGTGGCGATATAGAACCAAATCGCCACATACATATGCTTCTCGCGGCGCTTGACGATTGTGCCCAGCAGGTTAATCGTGAAGGCCACCCAAATGACCGCTATGGCGATGTCGATCGGCCATTCCAACTCGGCGTATTCTTTGCTGGTCGTCAGGCCGAGCGGCAGGGTGATGGCGGCGCTGACGATAATCGCCTGCCACCCCCAGAAGTTGATCCAGCTCAACGCGTCACTGAACATCCGCGCCTTGCACAATCGCTGCAGCGAATAGTAGATGCCGCAGAACATGCCGTTGCCCACAAACGCAAAGATGACGGCGTTGGTGTGCAGTGGCCGAATTCTGCCAAAGGTGGTGAACGGCGTATCCAGGTTCAGTTGCGGCCAGAACAATTGGCAGGCAATCAACAGACCCGCCGCCGTGCCGACCAGGCCCCAAATGGCCGTCGCAATTGCAAACGCGCGCACGATGTGGTTGTCGTACTTGAATGTTTCAATCGTGTCCGGCGGACGCCGGCGACCGGTGGGTTTAGCGCTTTCCAGCGGCGGGGAATCTAAGCTCATGTTGGTTCAGTTGTTTGGTGTGTTTAAAATTCGTTTGGGTTTGCTTGATTCTTCGTCAGTCAGCATCCGCATCGACGGCGTGCAGGTGTCTTCGAACTGGCCGGATTTGACGGCCCAGACGAACGCCGCCAGGAAACCGATGGCCAGCGTCAGGCTGATGAAGATGAGTAAAAAAATGACGAGCATGGTTATGAAGCGCGGAGTGCGGAATGCGGAGTGCGGAGTGGAGAGTGCGGCATGGGGAATGGGGCGGGAGTGCGTAATCCAGAGGGCGCGCGGAAATCAGAATTTCCATTCCGCACTCCGCACTCCGCACTCCGCACTCCGAGGATGCCAGACCGTTTGGCCGCCCAGCTGGTCAGGCCGCAGGCAAATAGAACCACGGTGATCGAGCTCAGGGGCATCAGCACCGCACAGATTAAAGGCGAGAGAACTCCGCCGGCGGCTATGCCAATTCCCACCAGGTTGTACGCCGCCGAGACGGCAAAGCTGGCCCGCACCACTCGCGTGCTCCGCCGCGCAAAATTCAAAATGCGCGACAGTTCCTGGACCCGGCTTGCCGCGAGGATCATGTCGCTGGCCGGAGAAAAAATCCCAATCTTCTCAACAACTGCCACCCCAACGTCGCTGCGTTTCAAAGCGCCCGCGTCATTCAGACCGTCCCCAACCATCATCACCGTTTTGCCCGACGCCTTAAGCATTTCGATGAAGTTCAACTTTGCCAAAGGACTTTGGTTGAAGCGCAAACGAGCCGTCGGCCCGAACAACCGAGTGAAGCGCGCGCGTTCCTTCTCATTATCTCCCGTAAGTAAGGCGAGCTCGTACTGCCGCCCAAGCTCGGCAAACAAACGCTCACTTTGTGGTCTCAAAGCGTTGGCCATCATAAAGGTGCCCCGGTACTGGCCATCGATGCATAAGTGAGAACTACTGCCGGCTGCACAACTCACCCCTTCCAACTCGATCCGGCAACTTTCCAGCCAGGCCCGTGAACCGAGACGGATCTCATGGCCGGCGACCACTCCCGAGATACCGCCACCGGGGACTTCAACAAAATTGCCCACAGCATGGCACATCTCCACATCTGCCAATGCTTCGGCGATTCCACGCGCGTGCGGATGTGTGGAATGACTCGTGACCGACCGAATCCAACTTCGTTCGGCATCCGTGAGTTTTGCCTCTTCACGTGCTTCGTGGCGCCGCTGTGCGGCACTTGGCGGCGCTTCCAGGACGCCTAGGAAGCTTACTTTGCTGGAATGCGGGGTCGTGAGAGTGCCCGTCTTATCAAAAACAATTGTGTCAACTTCCGCCAACCGCTCCAGCACCAGGACGTTCTTGAGAAAAACCTGCGTTTTGCCCAATAAACGCTGGGCTGTCCCAAGCGCGAATGGCGCAGCCAGTGCCAGCGCGCACGGGCAGGCCACAATAAGAACCGAAGCAAATGCCTTCAGTCCGCGCGCGGGACTTCCGGAAACAGCCCAGAACAATGCCGCGCCGCAGGCCACCCCAATCACAATCCGGGTAAAGCGGCGGCTATACCGATTGGTCAGCGTGTTTAGATTATCCCCCCGCTCTTTGCGGAAGGCTTCATCATTCCACAACGAAGTGAGGTAGCTTTGGGACACAGGTTTAATCGTTTCGATTTCGATTCGGCCCCCAACCTGTTGGCCCCCGGCATAAAGGTAATCTCCCGGCGCTCGGGCAAGTGGCTCCGATTCTCCGGTGACGAAGCTGTAATCGATTAAGGCCGATCCGCTTAGCAGTTTCGCGTCGGCCGGGATTAACTCGCCGTTTCTGAGGAACAAGCGATCCCCAACCCTGAGGTTGTTCAGCCCAATGTTCTCCTCGCCATCAGCGCTCTTACGCGTGACCGAGAGTGGAAAGAAGGACTTGAAATCACGATCGAAAGCGATCCGCTCGTGTGACTTCTGCTGAAACGCGCGGCCGCACAAAAGAAGGAAAACCAGCCCCGCCAGAGAATCGGCATAACCTTCCCCGTGACCGGATATGACCTCAACCAGGCTCTGCGCGTAAAGCGCCGCCAAACCCAACGCGATGGGCACCTCCAGGGTCAGCCTCCGTTGCCGAACGGCCAAATACGCCGATCGCCAATAATCCGAAGCGCTGTACACCAGAACGGGTATTGCCAGCGCCAGGCTTAGCCAGCCAAATAGCGCCTTAAAAGCCGGCCCGCTCAAGCTGTCCAGGCCAAAGTACGTCGGCAGGCTAAACAACATGATGTTGCCAAAGGCGAAACCCGCTAATCCGATTTGAAGCCAGAGCCGCTTATTGAGCGACCCGCGCCTCGGCTTGTCCAGTTGTCCAAAATTGAGCTCGGGTTCATACCCAATCGAGACCAGGAAACTAACCAACCGGCTGAGTGGAACCTGGCTCGACGAAAAATTGATCGCTACCTCACGTCTAGGGAAATTCACCTGGGCAGTCCCCACACCGGGCAGCAAACGGAAAAGATTTTCCAGCAGCCAAACACACGCCACGCAGTGTATTGCAGGTATATGGAACGTTACCCGGCTGGTCTTGCCATCTGTGAAATCCAACAACTTCAATCGCACCGATGGCTCATCCAAAAAGCTCCACTGTGCGCTCGAAGTGGTCTTCTTCACCCGCACTCCCGGATGAATGTCCAGGTCATAGAACCGTTCCATCCCGCTTTCGCTCAACAATTCGTGCACGAACAGGCAGCCCTGGCAGCAAAACACCTTCTCCGATTTCGTAAACGGCTCTCCTCGGCAAGGCTCGCCGCAATGAAAGCACGCGACCCATTTCTGGCTCTGTGCCCTTCCTGCCGGGGACTTGCCCGCGCCGAATGCCAACGTGTCAAGCGCCCCTTGCGACGGCGTGAGCAGGCTCATTTGGTTACCGGTAGCCACTTGCGTGATTCATCTTTCAGCCTTCAAACCCCAGTGAACGCGCCTCGCCCTTCCGGACAAAACGCGGCATGGAGCAGCTCAGACAGCGCTGCAAGATTTTGTTATAATCCATTTATCGATTGCCTAACAAATAAGCAATACTATGCAAAAGAAGTAATCAGAAGTGACGCTTCTTTTCTCAACATTTTTTGTCATTCATTTGGCAAAATTTGTTGTACCGAGACATCCCTCCACTACGGATGGACAGGGATGAACACTGATAAAGAGGGAAGAAGAGCTCTTTTCTGCTTGGTTGGAGGTCACTGAATTGTGAGCCGTTCTGGAAATCCAATTCGGAGATCTTTTTGCCTTTCCGTGTTTATCCGTGTTCATCGGTGGTATTCCTCTGAATCGGTGGTCAAAAACCCTTGAGCGCGGCCCTGCGGACGTGCTAAATACAAAGCGAATCACGAGCAAAATCTTTACACCGCCATGCCTATCTTTAATTCGCCGGACGATTTCAAAGACCATAAACAGTACGTGGCGCTGCTGAAGCGCGCGCTGCTGGGCGTGAAACCCGACGCCCGTAAGAATTTTCTCTATTTCAAACAGTACCAGTTTGGTCCGAAAAAACTCCAACTGGTGCTCGTGGATGCGGCGCCCTCCCTCAGGTCGACTCTGCTTAAGGCAGGGCCGAAGCCGACCGCCGAAGGTTTCGTTTCGCTCACGCCCGAGGACGAACTGAATTTCGAGTCCGAGAAAAGTGACTTCAAGCGAGTTAGGATTAGGCGCTACTTTTCGACTTTGGGCGGGGGCATTAAACCGGTCTACGTGCCTGCGGGCGAAGTCGATGACGAAGCATTGCCGGAGGCCAATCTTGCCGCGGAATCATCGGCAATCCTCCCCGCGACCGAACCGCCTCCCGTGCCGCTTCCGCAAGCCCCGCAGCCGGCGCCAAACCGTCCGGCGCAACCGGCGCCAGGCCCGCAGGTGAGCCGGCAAATGGACCAGAAGATTGCCTTCGAGGAGGCCAGGTTCAAACTGAATCAACGAATTCAGGCGTTGCGCACCAAACCGGCTCCGCCCGAACTGGCGGCCAAAAAGGAGGAGACGCTGACGACGGCCAATGTCCTGCTGAGCAAGGGGGATTTTGATAACGCCAATAAGCTGCTGGATCAACTATCGGCTCGCCTCGCCTCGCCAATCTCGCCGTCCTCCCCCAGGCCAGTACCACAGCAACCCCCTCCCGTGGCGCCCCCCACACCGGCCCCCTCTCCGAAGCTCTCCGCCTACATGAATACAACCCGGGACTGGCGGACCGCCAAGAAAACCGCTGCCGACGGAGTGTTTGCCCTCAAAAATGCAATCTTTGCGGCTTGCGATCCCGAACTGAAAAAGGAGGTGCAAGCCATAGTCGATCGATTGAACTCGATTCTGAGCGTCATGGACGATGCCATTATCGTGAAAATTCAGGAAGCGGGCAGCGAAACTGACGAGGAACGCCAGGCCGAGAAGAACAGGGCCCTGGCGCAGTTTGCTGGCAAGCAGCTCTCCGCGTTGCGAAGTCATCCCCTGGCCCAAGTAGCGGATTCGAATCCTTTCGGGAATTTCACCATTTGCAGACCCGTTGAAGATGTCCTAAACAAGATCTCCACTACGTTCGGAATTTAAACTCCCTCTCTACCACCCACAGGATCTGCCATGCCTTTTACTGTTCAACAGTTGAATTTTCTCGGAGTCCATCTCGGCCTGGCCGTCGCGCCGGAGTTCATAGAAAATAGACGTTGCGCCGAGCAATTTAAGGAGCTGCGCGCCAAATTTGACCAGGATTATCCCGACTTGGCCAGCCATCATCAGGGTCGAGCCATCGCCACCGCCCTGCTCGAATGCGATGAGCTGGCCAAAACCGGTACCCGCTTCGCCCAGGCTTTGAAGCTGCTGGAACAGGCTCAAGCCTTGGCCCAGATGCCGCCGCCGCCGGTCGAACCGCCACCAGTTCAGCCTCAGCCCGCCGTTGCGCCGTCTCCCGAACTTGTTGCCGAACAACCTCCAAAGCAGGAGGCCCCGGTCGCGCAACATGCCCAACCAGCCCAGGCCGACCAACCCGATCAACCCGTGCCGCCGGCCCCGCCTGTCCAACCCGACCCGCCAGCCCAGCCTATCCCGGCCGACCAGCCGCCGCCGCCTCCAATCGATCAACCCGCCCAGCCCGCTCCAGTCGACCAGGTTCCCCCGGCCCCGGCCGACCAGGCTCCGCCTGCTCAAGCGGCTCCGGCTCCGGCCCTACCCACCAACCTCGTCGACGCCGTAAAAGTCATCAGCCAGACGGCTGCCGCCGCTCAGGAAACCATTCGCGCCGGCAACGGCGAGCTTATGGCGCTGCAAAATCGCTTCATCGATCTTCAAACGTCGCGCCAGGAAAAGCCGCCCGGGATTGAATTCGATGCCCTCACAGCCCAGATGACACAGCTGGTGGAAGACATTAAAAAGGTCATTGCCTCGCAGGATCAGGCCCTGGCGCAGATCACCGCTGAGCAGCAACAGTTGGCCGGCCTGGCCGTCAATGCGCCCGACGTGCCGCCCACGGCTGCCGCGCTGCATCAAAAAGCGACTGCCGAGCTGGCCGATCGGCAGCGGAAAGCCCAGACGATTTGCGCCGAATCAGCCAAGATGCGCGACTACGCGATCCAGGCTTTGGCCGATGGCTCCTTTACCGCCAAAGCCGGTGTCAAAGTGTATGAACCCGGTCTTTTCGAGCTGCCTTCCATCATACGCGATCTCATTGCCAAACTGCAAGCCACCACTCGCCAATTCCAGGATGCTAAACAGCAGTTAGATCCTTTATTGATCCAGGCAAACGGCCTATTGAACACAGCCAGCTCGGGTAAAGCCTTGCCAGCTCCGGCTGGCAATGACATCGATCAGATGGAGGCTACGGCAACCCGCCTTTCCAAGAGCTTCGGCTCGTGGAACGCCGCTATTAACAACCCTTGGAAGAGCGTCCGGTCCCAGCTCAACGGGGTTAAAAAAGAAGAGAACCTCGAAGCCACCGACCTGTTCTGGCGCGGCGAGAAACTCTACGACGGCTTCTCCCAGGCCTACGGCGAAGCTGACGAGGCGGCGAAAAACGTGACCCACATCGTCAACAAGCTTCGCCTTTATACCAAGGCCGCCCCGGCTTCGCCCGACGCCGCTAACGCCGAAGTCCGCTCGTTCTGCGAGGCGATGGACAAATTGCGTACGGTCATTAACGACCCGGTCACGAGGTTGAATGACGCCAAACGCGAACTGCCGGCCAAAAAGAAGGCCGCCGCCGCCGTGGACACCACGGGCATTGCCTCAATGGAAAAAGCTCTCACCGATCTCAACCAGGACATAGAAAAAATCCGCGCCAATTCAAGCGCCTTGGAACGCGCCTTGCAAGAGGCGGGGCTCATGTCCGGCCTGATCAAGAGCCGTTTCTCCGCCAAAGGGGTCGACAAAAAACTCGTTGCCAACCTGAAGAAGGCGGCCGAAGCCGTCGAGAAAGCCGCCTCGGCTGCTCTGGCCGAAGGCAAGAAGACCGAATCAGCGATGGCCGCCATTCGCGACGGCCTGGCCGCCAAGCGCGGCGCCCTCGGCGCTCCCGCTTCCGTCGAGGACACCGTGCGTTTGCAAGGGGCCCTCAAGACTCTGCCGGCGCTGCCCGGCAAGGACGTCTTGCTGCCCGCCAATGGCGTTAAACAATGGAAAGCCCAAACCGAAAAAGGCGGCGATAAAAAAACCGCCAAGCTGTTCGCTGACGTGGTCAAAGCCTGGGAAGCCGCGGAGAAGAAAGCCGATGCCGCCGCCCTGGATGAATTGGCCAGTCGCGCCGCTCTCTTCCTCGATGCCTTCAACGCTCTGGATTCACAGGCTCAGGCCGATCCGACCGAAACCAAGCGCGCCGACAAATGCCGCGAGGCGCAAAGTGTGGTTCGCAAGCTGCGACTGAAACTCGACCGCGATTCCTTGCCCGAACCGCCGTGGACCGATGCCCAGGCCACCAAGGCCAAACAAATTGAGGCTTGCACGCTCCTGGAAACTGGCACCCCGGCCAAACCGCCCAGCGCCAAAGGCGAGTCCGACTCCTTCTTCATCAAAAACGGCGACGCCAAACCTGCTTTCATCTTCAAACCCAAGCAGGGTGAAAATGTCAAAGACGGCGGAAAAGAAGGCGAAGGTGTTGTCCGCGAGGTTCTCTCCAGCAAATTCAACAATCAGCTCAAAGAAATGACCGGTATTGATGTCGGGGTCTGCCCCACCAACCTGGCACGCCTCGAGAGCGACAGTTTTGCCCAGGGCGAAAAATCCAAAGCCAAATCCCGCGTCGGCGCCCTCCAGCAGGTCTCGGACAATGAAGGCAATCTCATCCAACAGGCGGCCAAAGATCCTACCCTGGTTTCCAAGATCAAAACCGAGGACGTCCAAAAGATTGCGATGCTCGATTTCCTGACGCTCCAGGGCGACCGCAACCCGGACAACATTTTGATCAAAGACGTCGGCGGGGAAAAACGGCTGGTGCCCATCGACGGCGGATTCGCCTTTCCGTCAACGGAACTATTCAACACTTACTCCTCAGGCATGGCCGCCGATCCCAAAGGCGGAAAAACCGGCCAAGTCCAGTCCGGCCAGAACGGCCTGATGCAGCTGCCGCAGTCTGACCAGAAATTCACGCCGGAAATGCTCAAGGCCATCGATGCGGTCGATCCCGCCGCCCTGGTCAAAGGCATGAAGCAGGCCAACGCCGAAGTCGCCAAGTCCGCACCCGAACTCAAGGGAATGGTGGCGGATGAGAATATCGAAAATGTCCGCCGCTCCGCGTTGTTCCTTAAGCAAGCCGCGCGCGAGTTTACCGTGGCCGAGCTCGCCCAGGTTTACGCGCTCGATTTCAAACGCGTTCTGGCCGCCCCCCCAAAGCAGCTCGACAAGGAAATCGCGGCAGTGATCAAACAGGGCAAAGCCCGCGTCGCATTGGAAAAAGCCGTGAAAGAGGATAGAGCTGAGTACGATAAGTTGGGCGGTGATGCCGAAATCGCCAAACTTGGGTGGGATTTGCAGGCCGACCGCCTGCTGCGCCTCAATTGGAAGCGCAAAATCGAGATCCTCAAGAAAAAGGAAAAAGCCCCGCCAGCGCCCAAAGCGGCCGATGCCCCGGCCAAGCCCCCTGCGGACGAAGCCGCACTGGAGCGAGAGTTTAAGACCCTCGGCGGCGACAAAGAATTCCAAAAAGTCATCCAGCGCCCGGACAACTCGCCCAAGCTCCCTGCTGACCCGAAGTTAATCGCCAAAGTGGGGCGCCTGCGTTCATGGAAGCTTTACAACGACCTCGGCGGCGACAAAGGCTTCGACCGAGTTGTAAAGCTGTACCAGGACAACCAATACACGCCGTTTGATCGCTTGCCAAAAACGGCCCAGGCCGCCGTTGCCACTTTTTCCACCTGGAGCGGCGACCCCTACGCATTGGGCCTGGGCGGCAAAGCCGACGCGATGAAGGAGTTCAAAAAATTCAGCCAGTGATCTGGCCTGCGCGAACTCAAACAACCAACCTCAAAGAGGTTGCGCCTCAAGCATTATAGCTCTCACTTGGGGGCAGCAAAGAAGGGGCGGGGACGTCTCGTCCACGCATCCTGCCAACTGAGTTCAAAGCCTGTAGGGACGAGGACGTCCCCACCCCGGTTCACACTTCTCCACTTGGCCACAGCCTCTCCAACCCATTCCATTCCGCCTTTCCCATCTGCGGTCGCCCCGAATCTGCGGGGAAATCCATCCGTATTCGCGTCCAGCCTCTTCGCCCCCAAACCGGCGGTCCACTTTCGGACATCTTTATTGGGCACAGACTGGAGAACATTACGGCTGCTCTTTTCGCCGAAATTTCGCCGCGGGACCGGCTACAGGGGATACGCGAGCGTTTACTCAGACGAGCATGACTACCTCCGGTGTCGCCAGCGGAAGAAGGGGCGGGGACGTCTCGTCCCCGCATCCTGCCGCGCTGAGCTCAAAGCTATGGGGACGAGGACGTCCCCACCCCGGTTCACGCTTCTCTACTTGGCCACCGCCTCTCCAACCCATTCCATTCCGCATTTCCCATCTGCGGTCGCCCCGAATCTGCGGGGAAATTAGATCCGTATCCGCGTACGGGCAGCCCAGTAGCGGCTTGATGGGTGATTCTCACATTGAGCTCATTATGGCGCGAGCGATCCGAAAACGAGTGGGCTGATGGCCGCTGTCACGCAGTTCACAACCTGCCTCCAAAGCGCGCCGAAGGCTCCAAACCCCGGAATTTATAGCTTGACAATCCCATGAGCCATCATTAACTATGCTATCCGGTGGGTTAATAAGGCAACCGTGGTTGGAATCTGGCGCGCCCGAAGTGCGCGTGAACGACTGGCACACCGCGTTTAGACGCATCCTTTCAAATATGAAGAAGCACCCGAAAGCTCTCCCGACTGGCCCTTTCACAAAATTAATGCCAAGGCCATCCTGGATCCTGGCAGCATTCGTTGCGGCAGCAGGTTCGGACGCCCTGGCCCAATCCACCGCCACCAATCTGGTTATGGGCGCGATCTCGTTTCCCGGTCAACGAGACAACTATGCATTTAATCTCGCGACCAGTTCGCGCTTTTATTTTGACTCGTTGACCAATTCCTCGACCCTGACCTGGTCTCTCACCGGGCCGGAAGGCGCTGTGGTGACCGACCAGGCATTTTCCGGTTCGGACGCGCAGTCGGTTAATAATCCCACCGTCACGCTGCCAGCCGGAGCTTACACCCTCACGGTCAGGAGCGGCGGCGGCACGACCGGCGGCTATGGCTTTCGTTTGGTGAATTTGGCGGATGCAACCTTACTGTCCCCGGGAACGGTGGTTACCAATCCGAGCACGCCCGCCAACCAAACTGTGTTGTATCAGTTTCCGGTCACCGCGGGCGACCGGTATTATTTTCATCAAATTTCACGGACCGGCTTGCCGAACGCCTGGTGGCGGCTGATGGATCCTTACGGCAACCAGATTTTTAGCCAGGGATTCAGCGACGTTGGCACGGCTGCGAATCCCATTTCACTTACAGCGGCGGGCACCTATACCTTGATGATCGAAGGCTACATTGGCGATACCGGCGTCGGCTCTTATTCCTTCAGCGTCGTCCCGGAGGGCAATGTTCCGCCAGCCTCGTTCACCGGAACGCCGATCAACCCGGGCGACCTGGTTGCCGGCATTCTGCCCGCTAACACGACCAATTCGTATATTTTCACCCTGGCCAATGCGATTCGTGTCGTTTTCGATCCGTTGACCAATAGCCCTAATCTGACGCTGACCTTGAGTGGGCCGTCTGGAATTATCGTAAATCAACGCGGCCTCAACAGCGTCGGAGGCATTTACAACTTCGGTCCGCTTAATTTGCCCGCTGGAGCGTACCAATTGAACGTGCAAGGCAATGCGACCAATTCGTATCAATTCCGGATGTTGGACCTGGCCTCGGCAACCCCCATCACTGCCGGCACTACGGTCACCAACGCTCTGAATCCGGCCAGCGCGGCCGCTCTGTATCGTTTTAACGTTGCTACCGGCGTCAGGTTTTTCTTTGACAGCCTTGGCGTCAATAACCTGCCCGATGCCTATTGGCGATTGGTGGACCCCAACAATACCGTGATTTTTATGACCGGCGCGGGCAATAGCCAGGGCCCCCTCACTTTGTCCAACGCGGGGACCTATACACTCGTGGTTGATGGTTACTTCGGCGATCCCGGCAACGGCACCAATATTTTTAGGGTGGTTCCCATCACGGACGGTCTACAAGCTTTGACTCTGGGCAACGTCACGGGGGGAGCCATCAACTCGCCCGGTCAACGCCAACAATACACCTTCACACTCGGCTCCGCCGCCCAGCTTTATTTCGACTCGCTGACCA
>Ga0070741_10012821_pt1 | contig 15025 bp, 22 predicted proteins | sample Coa_R1_4_FD_66440 | JGI IMG/M metagenome (GOLD analysis project Ga0070741, IMG submission 66440) | Surface soil microbial communities from Centralia Pennsylvania, which are recovering from an underground coalmine fire - Coalmine... | ecosystem: Environmental > Terrestrial > Soil > Unclassified ... | reverse complement strand
TTCAGGTAGTAGCCGGAATTGTTGTTCTGCGAGGCGAAGGTGCCATTAAACCAGCAGTCAGCAATGCCCGAAGATGCGGCGTTGTTGTAATCAATGTTGTAGCCGTAGCCGTTGTTGCCGAATGACTGGGTGTGATTGGAGAAGTGCGGACAAGTACCCTGCCAGCTCGACCAACCAGAGTTAAGCGTCAGATCAAAGCCGTTTCCGCCGTTCTGCTCTGATAGAAAGCCTCTAACTTCCCACTGGTTAGTCTTATTGGTTTGGTCAGGAGTGAACTGGACGCCGTTGGAGACGTTGTATTCGGCTATTCCGTCGAAGAGTTCTGAGTAAGTGACCCAACCAAGGTTAAAGCCGATGTAGTTGTTGGCGGAACGGACATCGTAAATCTTCAGTCGGTCGCATCCGCCGCAGGTGACAATTCCATCTCCCCCGGCAATCGGTGTTACCGTGTGTTCAACGTCGAAGTCATACAGTTCGACATTGTTTCCCGTGATTGACAGTATCGGTTGGTTGTTGGTACCGCACTTGAGCAGCGTGCCGTTAACTCCGTGGCCGACCAGCTTCACCTTGGCAGGGACAGAAATATTGCAGGCCGTGGTTGTGCCCGGTGGCAGGATGACAGTGCAGCCAGAGCCGGGATTGTTGGCGCAGTCGTTGATGGCCGCCTGTATGCCCAAGGCTGCTGCCGACTTGAAGTAGTTGATCCGATTAACCAGAAGGTTGGAGGTAGAAGTCTGGTTGATGGTCTGATCTACTCCGGCTCCCGGCGAAAGCAGGACCGCTCCACCGCCCGAAGTCGAGCAGCCAGAGTCTTTCAGGTTGCCGCTCGCGTCCTCGCAGACAATCGTTCCGTTACCGCCTGAGAGTCCGCTGGAGCTGACAAACTTGGTCGCGTTCCCGGTCGCGGGAATCTGCGAAGTCGAAATCGTCCCTGAAATCTGCGAGAACGAGTAATCCCCTGTCGCCGGAACTACAGCGCCGATCCGCCCATTGAAGGAATTGACCAATCCAGACGGCAGGCAACCCGTTCCCCCACCGGCGCATTGCAGTGACGAGGTGACGGTTGCCGGAGTAGAGCAGAGCCCGGCCAGAAAAGAGCTGAGAATTGAGAAGTCATTATCCGCGATGGTGAAGCCGTTGGCTGAGTTATCAGGAGGAATCGTGATTGAGCCGCAGGCCGGCACCGATTGCCCGAAAGCCAGCGACACCGGCAGAAAAATCAGCAGGAAAAGAAAGCCAAGTTTTCGCATGGGTAGATTTTGGAGTTAGTAAGTTACTTGCGTGGTAGCCAGCACCGGCTCACCCGCCTGGTCGAAGGCTATGATCACTTGCCAGAGCGTATTAGCCTGCTGATAGTCGTTCAGAATCAGCGGGGTTTGCGGCGAACCGTGCCACGCGGCATAGTTCAGCGTGCCATTGTCGTTGGCGGTGACTGCCCAGAGATTCCCGCTCGGATCGGGCAACACAATCTGCGCCTGAGCTTCCGACAGACCGGTGAGCAAGCCCAATCCCGGGGCCGGATCGCCTGAAACCCGTAATTCGTCGTGGAAAATCCAGTCATCCTCCCGTGAAACGGGAGGCCCGATGCGGTCTTTGATTACCGGGGCTCCGTCGTCATCCAGAAATGCCGATGACATCTCATAAATTGCGCCTGAGCGCCAGTCCTGTACCAAGTGTTTGCGGAAGGCGAAGGCGTGATTCCGCGCCAAATGGGCATATTTCAGGCCGGTTTTCGGATCGGTCCAGTCCCATTCATGCCAGAGTCCGGTAGAGACATCGAGTACATGGGTTGCGCCTCGCCCATTGTTGGCCGAAGGAAAGCGCGACACCCATAATGTGTGGCCGAACTCCTGAAAAGCGAAACATTCAACGTCTCTCCAGTCTGAATAGCCTTGCACCATGTATTCCACGGAGTGATTCGAAACTCTGGCAGGCTGATAGCCTTCTGCCCGAAACGCCATCATGGCGCCGTGCTCGTTCTGGCCCCACCAGAACACTGTGTTATCGAGTTTCGTCCGGCCCCACGTCGCCGCGGCGCCAATTTCCATGTACGCGCCGGGCAGAACGTCATAGATATTCAGCGAGCCTGAATCGTAATGCCCGATGCTGGCCTTCGGTCCTCCAACAATCAGTTCCCGGTGGTCGATGATCATGGTGGTGATATTGTCGGGGAATACTGAAGTTTGGTTGACCTGCAGTCCGGGCCAGGTATTGCCGTCGAGCAGTGCGGAAATCTGGAATTTGCCTGAATCTGCCAGCAGGGCCACAAAATAGCCGTCTGCGTAACCAACCATGCCGACCTTGCCTAACAGGCCTGACGGCTGGGTAACTTGATTCGCTACCATGTCCAGCAGGTAGACCGTTCCACCGGATGAGAGCACTATCTGATTTGCCTGATTCCCCGCGAATGAGGCGGGCAAGCCGTCATTGGCTAGCAACTGATATAGCTGGTTGGTTGTTCCGTCCGCATAGACTTCGTAGAGGCTACCGCCGCCAACTGAAAAGAATCGGCCTTTGTACTCACACGAGCCTCGCCCCGGTCCTTCGCCCAGCGTTGCAAACTTCTTGAGTCCTGGACGGATATTGAGCTGGAATCCGCTCTTGGCCTGCCCACCCTCATCCCGCTCCGGGATGTAATTGATGCACCTCTCCGAATCCGCTACCGGAGAGCGAGAAGCGTAAGTTGGTCCGACTAAGCCGAAGCGTCCCATTTAGTAGAGTGCGCAATAACTTCCGCGCTTTATCGTCACAGCATCGCCCGATGTAGCAGTTGAAACCATGACGTTGAAAACGGTCGGTGAGGCATTCGACGGTGCTTCAACCGTTCCGTCTAGGTACGCATTCCAGATGGTAGTGATTGCACTGGGCGTGGCCGAGACTACGTTGGTTGCAGTAGTAGTCGCCAAGCCTTGCAAGTTTCCGTAAGTCTGCGCAGTGGTGTTGGTAGAGATGATTCCCGAGGCGTTGATTTGTGTTGGAGCTGTGGTAGCGCCTTGCACTCCAAACGCTACTGCTGCCGTAGCCGTGCCCTGCGAATACTGCAATGCGCAGTGGAAAGAGAAATTGACCGCCGTAGATACCGGAAGAGTCCAACTCAAGCCTGTGATGGTTTGCAGGCTGGTATTGGCGGCCGTGGTGAAGTCGGCAGTTACAAAGGTTTTCATACCGGAAGCTATCAACCCGGTAGTTTGCGTTGCTCCGGTACCAATTCCTACCAATCCAGGACCGGCGCTATTAACGGAAGTGTTTGCCGTTGTGGTGGCGTCACTAGAGCTGTTGCTGAATGCCAGCAACCCATTCGACGGCATCTGGATTTTGGGCGTGCCTGCCACTAAGTTTATGATGCACTTAGTGCCATTGGTCACACAGGGAGAGTTGGCGGCTTGCCGCATAAAGCCGCCCGTGGTGTCGCCCGCGAACACGATGCTAGCTGCAGTTACCGAACCTGCCGGAACCGTGACCTTAGTGGTGAATGCTGGACTGTCGGTGTAAACCACATTCCCGGTTCCGCTTTCGTCGCTCAGCACGGCTGCTAGCTGCGCCGAAGTCATCGCGGCCAGCTTCGTACCGTCAATGGTCGCAGTGCCGATGGTGGTGAATGAACCACCACTGGTAAACTTGACACAGTTGGACGTTCCTAAAGCGCAGAACTGAACTACGTCATGGGTGGTAGATGCACCGGATGAAACCTGGAACAGCGGCCCGGTTGCGGCGTTCGAGCCAGACGAAGAGATACTTACTCCGAATCCCGCGCCCCAGTTGCCCGACATATTGAAGTTGAGCGTGTTCGCGCCCATGGTGAAGGCTTTTACTGCTGCCGGATCCAGCACCGCATCGAGGGACGGCGCTGAACCAGAACCGCCGCCCGGGTTGACGATCTGCCCCCAAGCTGCCGCCGAGAGCAGAAGCCAGAAGAATAAGGTTTTCATGGAAGTTGTGTTCTCAGTATTCGAGTGTGTAGTAAACCGTGCCCTGGATTGACCCTGCTGCCGATTCGTTCAAGACAAATGCCGAGCCTTTGGGAACAATCGCCCACGGAGTGCCAGTACAAGACGCGGTATGTGATCCGCCCGCCGCTTTGAGCAGATAGGCACCGGAGATTGCCGTCGAGCCTTCTTTAAGCGTGACGTTTTCATCCTGCGTGGCATGGCTGTTGACCAGAAACCACTGCCAGACAAAGATGCGTTTGTTGGGATCCGACGCAATTACCGTATTGTCGCCGTTAGATGTGGCATTGACTGCCCCGCGAATTGCGACTGCCGGGCAGGAGCTGGATCTCGAAGCCTGACCGAAAGCAGCCAGCGACAGTAACGCAATGACGATTAGTTGTTTCATGGAGTTATTTCCTTGGTTTCTTGGGTTCAGGCTTAGGCCGCAACTCGAAAACTGGGGCGACAAACTCTTTTCCGAAATAAGCGCACTTAACATTGGCGCAAGCGACTACGCCATCGGGCAAATTGGCGAGCTTTTGGCCGCATTCGCATCCCAGCTCAACCGTGGCTTTCATGGGCGTGTGCCAGTTCCCCAATCGGTCGTTCCGCCGTACTCAATCTCTCCCTGGCGAACCTTGATGTATTGGGTTTGGCTGGCAGTCGTAACTTCAATGACCGTCACAATTCCATGCATCCACACATCAAGCCCGGTTATGGCTTGTCCGCTTAATCCCGTTCCGACCAACAGATTCTTTCTCGTGTTTATTGCCGACTTACTGGGTGCCATTTATGCCGCCTTTGATCCGCCTGGTTGACGGAGTAGAAATTCGTGAAAGTTCCCCGGATATGGCTTGTCCCCATCCCAGTGGGTTATCGTGATGTCCGGTACGCACCACACTTTTCCGCCTATATCGTTCCAGTTGCGACAAAATGCCGCGTCTTGACCCCACCATGCGCCCTTGTAAGCGCCGTGGTTGAACAGGTCTATGTGGGTAGGACCGAATTTCAGGTTGGGGTAAGCCTTGGTAAATTTCTCGACAGCTTTTCGTGTCACCTTCATGAAGCCGGTGGGCAGCCAAACCGCATGTAAGCAGCCGTCTTGGCGAACAATGGGCCGATTATTCTGGTCCGTATGAATTACGCCCATGTATTCTTCGCGCTCTTCCTTGAAGCGATAGGTGGCTCCTACGACATTGCCCGGAGTCTCGATTAACTTCAGCAGGTCATTTGGTTCCCATGACATGTCGTAGTCGATGTAAACCAGTATTTCTGCGCCCGACTCGATTGCGCTGGCGGTAAGATTCGCCATTGCGTTGGAGATGTATGAATTCTTGAACTGAAGGGCCAGGCCATCCTCGATTCCGGCGGCATGAAGTGCCGGAACCGAGGCGGCGAGACTTTGCTTGTAGTGTTCGGTTAAACCTACAAGCGATGGCGTGCAGACAACTACTTTCACTAGCTGCCCTTGGACAGTCCTAGGCCGTTCAGGATGTTCAGGATTTCCTGAATCTGCGCGACCTGGAGTGAGCCGAACGAGGCAGAAGTTACAACGTTCGAGCTGGTTTGAAGTGAAGAGCTACGCTGACTTACCGGCGTTGCTCCGTAGAAACTGATGACATCCGTGGCGGACTGACCAAGGCCAGTACCGCCAGGATTCAGGTCACTCAACTGCTTAACTGGTAAAGTCACTTTCTTTCTCCTGAATGTGGGATATGGGGCGAGTGGGCCCGCCCCATTCGGTTACTAGCCGTCAGCATGGATTCTGCAAGCTAACTGTGGACGGATCGTCTTGTACCCGTACAACACGTCAATACGGCAAGGAACTTTGTCGTTCGTGATGTCGTACTGACGGGCGATTCTCATGGAAATCCCGTCCATAACTTGACGCGATCCCCACGCTCCGAACTTACTAACATCAACCAGGTCGGCAGTCACAAAAGTGAATGCGTCCGGGTGATAGATCATGGATTGGGTGTAAGTCTCACTAGCTCCCGCGCCAACCTTGGTCACCGCTCCACCGTTGGTCGGATAGCCAGTTACGTTCTGGGTTGCCCCAGAAACGGTCAACGCCGGCGAAACAGCCAATGAAGTCGCACTGGCGCCGGAGTTGGCAGTTACAACAAATTGCTTCAGATACCCTAAGTCAGATTTTGTTTCTGGATGTACGGCGTTGGATCCCGCAAAAGTGACCACGTCCCCGACAAGGAAAGTGGTACTTCCAGTCTGAATCGTAATTGTTGAACCCGACTGGGTTGCACCATTCACCGTGTAGCCTGTTGACTTAGCCGCGGTTCCGGTTGTGTCCTGCGTCAACAGGGTGTTGACATAGAACGTGCCGACGCCGGCCATGCGTCCCAGGCGGCCTTTGCGGAAGTTGCCGGAAAGCCCGTCCTGCGGATTGAACAAGCCCTTCAGCGCATCCACCAACTTGGTGTTGTGTGTCGGGCAAAGCAGGGCCACTCGTTCGCCATCGTCAGGAGCCAGAGACTCGTCGAGTTTCTGACCGGCCTGCATGGCGTTCAGGAAAGAGATCACAGCAGCATCGTTGTCGATCATGTTGTAAACGTCTTTCCGCATGTTCAGCGCGTCAGCTTCGATTTCCGAGGCCAGGCGAGCCATAGCCGGTTTCAGGTAGCGGGCCGAGAATTCGTCGAGCGTCAAGGTCAGTTCAACGGAACTGAAATTGATGTCAACGCCCTTCTGGGTTGATACCGTGAGAGTCTGGCTGGACTCGGTTACGTCCTGCACCTGGAGAACGGCGCCAGAGCGGACAGTGAATTGGTTAGGGTTGCGGATGGTCAGCGTGGGACCGATCTTACCGCTCGGTGACGCGCCTTCGTTGGCAAACTGATTGTCGTATTGGCGATTAATCGAGCCAATGAAGTTCAGGTTCGCGTGCAATACGCGCAGAGCTTCTTTGGTGATAATCGTGGGTGATAAAAGACTGTTACTCATGCTCTCCCTCGTTTGGGAGAGCGGGTCATCGAAGCGACTCAGCCCGATCTTCTGGGGGAGCCGCTTTGGTATCCCGCTCTTGGCCCACTATTCCGGGGCCGAGGATTATTTAATAAGCTAAGCCTCTTGCTCTCCGTTCGGCGGTACGCTTTGCGGCCCATTCGTCCGCATTCATCGTCTCGTCGTTGACATCAAAGGCACCCGAAGCCCTGGCCGATACCGGTTGCGGCGGCGGCGGTGCTTTCGTAGTGACTTTGGGTGGTTCAGCAGCAGGAGTAACAGCAGCAGCTTTGGCCGGCTTAGTGAGGACTTTATCCCTCACATGGACAGCTTCAACTACCGCCTGAAGAGGATCGCTCTGAGAGAGCTCGACAAGTTTCTGTAATTCGTCTGGGTGCTGGCCGAGATAGTGGGTTACTTCCTTCCATTCGGGCCCGCTGCCTAAAATCTGCGATACAGGAGCGCATTCAGGGCGTGTAGCGAGTTCGCCAACAACCAATTTGACTGATTCCTTGAATCCGGGCATCAGTTTCTCGGTTTCGTCAACGACGCGCTGCAGTTCCTGGTTGCGTATTTCCTGCAACAGTTCTTGCTTGAGTTCTTCGCTTCGCTGGGCTTCGTAATCAGCCATCGCTTTGTCGAATTCTTCGACTGTCCCAGCGAATGTGGATAAGACTGGCCTCTGCGGTTTCGGTTTGGCGGTTGACGACTCCGCCGTTACGTCAGATTTGGGAGCGGGGGACGATGCCGCTTTTACGTCCGGTTTCTGCGCTGCCTCAAGTTGTTTGACTTTGGCAAGCAATTCCCGAATCCGCTTGGTGGCTTCTTTTCCACTGAACGATTCTTCTTCCGTTTCCTGCTTGGGTTCCCCAGTTCCCGATTCTGGAGTCTCTTTTACGGGTTCCGCCGTCTGTTCCGGCGCGGCAGCAGGGGCCGATTCCTGCGCATTCGGCTGAACTTTGGGTGCAAATCTGCCCTTTTCGTCGCGCCCCGTATCGGGCTTCGCCTCAGTCTTAGGCGGCTCGGGCGGTTTGGGCAGTTCTCCTGTTTCTCGCCACTTGGTAAATCCGGCAAGATCGTCAGGGATTAAACTCTCATCAATCGGTTGCGGTGTAACTACGTCCATCATTTCTTCTCCGGTTTCGGCGCCAGTTTGGCGGCCTGCTCTTGCTGGATCAGTGCTTGACTTCCCGCCTGCTCTCCCTGTTCAAGGGCATGCGCCTGCGCTTGTTCGCCTTCGACAAGTTTGTGGCCGTGGGCCTGTTCTGCCTGCTGCGAGGCCGCATGTGCGTCCGCTGCCCCAAGTGCCGCTTCGTGAGCCCGTTGTTCGCGGGAGAGCTGCGCTTCATTGGCTTGCACTGTCAGCTTGTTATTGAGGTCGAGCTCCAGCTTCAGCCGTTCGCGCTCGTTCTGGGCCTTGGTATTGATTTCCGCTACGGCTATTTGCGTCTCTGAATGCAGCCTCTCAATGGCGAACTTGGCGTCGTTTTCGACTTTCTTGGTGCGGATCTCTTCCGTGGCTTCCTGCAGCGCTTGGGTCAGCTGCTGGTGCTGCATCATCAGGTTCTGCAACTGTGCCTGTGCCGCTTGGAGCTTCGATTCTGCCGAGCCGTCGCTGTCGTCAACCAATCCCGGGTGTAACAGACCGATAATCTTCTTGAACCTGTCCTTTAGCTGGTTGGCGCCCGCCATGTCAGAGTTTCCGAAGAATATGTCTCCTACCATCATCAGCAACTGGGGATTTCCGCCGATAACCTGGCTCATCATGTCGAAGGTTTCTAGCCGCTTAGTAGACCAGCCGCGTCCCATTGTGACGGCGACATCATATTTGCCGACTTTGAAATCATGGTGGTACGGGTTTCCGCTATCGTCTTGTGCTGGCTGGTTGATCGTGATCAGCTTGGCGGTTTCGTCCTCGCCCAGAATGTTGATAATTCCCGGCCAGTCGTAGTATTTCGGGATCGCATCGGCCAGAATGTCGCCGCCCTTCTTGAACGCGCGCTCGAGGTTGTCCATGAAGTGCAGATTCGTTGAGGCTGACTGCTGCTGGCGTTTCTGGAGAGCTATGCCACTTTGTTCGTTCGATTGCTTGCCGAGAGATGCGTCAAAGATGCCGGAAATTGACTTCTGATCATCAATAAGCTGTGCCCGGAACTCAGACAGAGCCTGAATAGGTGGCTCGAATGTCTGTCGCTGCGGTGGCGGAACTGGCTTACCTTGCACATCTACGGTTTTGTACTCAACATACGGCCGCAGGGTGGTATTGATTGTCTGCCACTCTTTCTCATGGCCCGCAGCAAAGCCCTCTGGGCCAATGAAAGGTGAAATTGGGGCCGTCGCCAAGGTTTCGGCAATGCGAGTCTGCACATAGTTCATCAACTTCTGGGGGTCGCGCATGAAGCGGATGAGGGAAAAGAGCATTGGCTTGCCCTTTTTCATGATCATCTTGCCCAGAACCGGCACAATCGGGATGCAGTAGCCGAGCCATTTGGTTTCTGTGTCCGGTAGCTTCTCAAGTCCGTTGATCTTGCAGAAACTTACGTGATTCTTGACGATTTTGCGGGAGCCGCTCTTGTTTTCAGTTATCTCCTGCTTGACATCCCAGTATTCGGCAATGCGAATCGTCTCAGTTCCAACCCACTCTCCGGCTCTGCGGTTCGCTTCCTCGAATCCCAGCGAGGCGAGCTCAGTTTTGGGGTAGAGCGTCATGTACTCGTCTTTGGGCATGTCCTCGGTAACAAATGCGTACATCGGCTCGCGCCCAAAGCAGGCTGGATACAGAATCCCGTAAACGGCAAATGGGTCCAGAACCGGGACAATCTTCAGGATTTGCTCGTCGCCATCGTCGTCGTCATAGTCAGGAAGGAAGCGGAAGTAGCCGAATGACCCTCCGGCGCCGTAATCCAAGGCAGTTTCAAAAGCCACTGCAGCATCGGAGTCATATTGAATAGCCCGCGCAAGCCCTTCCAGTACCTCTGCAGTATCTTTGCTGGCTTCTTTGCGGGGATTGAACTTGATTTGTGGCTTGTTCAGCCGTGCTTCGTTGGCAACCTGCTGCACGAAAGTAGGCAAGCGGTTGTCAACGTGTGCCGGCCTGTTTGCCTGCTCTCGCTGAATCTTTAGTTGCGGATCCCATTGGTTGCCTGAGAGGAAATCTAGGTCTAACTCGGCCTCTTTGCGGATTTCGCGCTCATCATCCTGGCAAGCCTTGAAGCGCTTGCGGGCTGTGCCCATGAAATCCAGTGGAACTTCGGTGCGGGGCTCCACTTAGCGGGCTTTGCCTTTCTTTACATCCTTGGCGTGCTTTACCGCCATAGCTTTGCCCTTGGCCGTCTCTTTGTTGCCGCGCATCGCGCCTATCTTGTTCAGCGTGCCATAGATGGCATGCGGGTTGTTGCCGTACTCGGCTTTCAGTTTGTCCTCAAGGAATTTAGGCAAGTTACTCTCCCGTAAAGTAGTTCCACAGCCTGCGAGTCGTGCTCATTACGTTGGTGCTCATTACCGCCGGATCGGCCTCCATCAACAAGTTAGGCGTGTTTAGGCCCTGAATCGCGGCCTTAGATTGTGCGGCCAGCGCAACCGGGGCAAATGGTTGAGTCTCAGGGAAGTCGCCGGTTAGCTCAACTGCCAGATTGAACCGCAGGGCCCGCTCATATCCTGGAGGAAATGTTAGCGCCGCTTTCAGGCTGGGAAATGTCGGCAATGCCTGCCAGGTGAACAATTCGACCTGGAGCCCTGAGCCGGGTACGCCCCAGAAGCTAAGAGTGGACAGCGGAAATGCGCCATCATTGTAGAGCTTACGCGGAATTGTGCTTGGAATCGCCCGAGCGCTTATGTAGGCCCACTCGTCGTCGTTAATAAGGGCGATTGACAGCCTTACCTGCGGGTTGTTCTGTGCCAGGATGATATTCGCGTTCTGGATAGCTATTGGTCGGGCTGTATTGAAGTTCCCGCCCGGCCCAATGGTGTAACTCTGCTGGCCGGCTACCAGGTCGAATATCTGGGCGCTGATTGTGTAGATGCTGAGTCGTTCCGTATTCCATGACTCAATCATCTGGTTGAGTGCTCGTAAACCGGTTGCCGCATCTTCGGCGCTTGGAGTTTCATCCGAAGACACCACCTTAAGCATCCGCAATGCGCTGGTAATCAGGTCGAGGGCTGAACTCATGCGTTACCTGCTGACGGTAAAGCGTTGAAACTGTTCTTGCCTGTGCGGACTACGCGGTAATTCGCTCCCGGAAACTGCTGCTCGAAATGGTGCATGAATTCGGCGATGATCCTCTGGACTCCGTGCTCGGTGTAATCGCAGCCGGTTGGCGCACGAAACACAAAGGGCTCAGATTCGGAGCCGTCAGAGGTAAAGATTTTCAGGGTGAACTTTGAGGTCATGCCATCCAGTTATCGGAGCCGTACTGGGCGGTTGGGTAATTGTCCTTGGGTGGCGCTAGAATCTTGACCGCAAACGTCATTGCCAGCGCATCTCCCGAGTCGGGCGAGCTTAGGCCGCGTTTCTTCATGTCGTCTTTCTTTTCGAGCTGGATCTGCTGCTGGGCGGAAAAGCCATACTGTGGGCCGATTAAGTCCTGCTCGAGTTCGGGATCGTCGGGGATTGCGGCGCCGGCGTTGAGCCATTCACGCATTTCGCCCCAAATCTCGGCTCTGCGATTGAAGTAACGAGGACTGTTAAAAGCAGGTTTGCCACCATGAAACTCATGAAGCAGACGGCCAAAGCCGTGAAATTTAAGCTGATCAAAAACAGTGTTACCAATACCGTCACTGTCAACCACAACAGCTTGTATGTCGTTAGCTTGGATTTGCTCGATGACATGCGCTGTTACCTCTGCTGTGTCTTTGCCGCGGAACTTGGCGAGGATTGAGGCTTTTCGTCCTTGGCGGAGACAGAGAACGGTTTGGTCATCACCAAATCTCGCAACGTCGACGCCAAGTATTCTCGGGAATACATTCTGAGAATCTGCTTTATACTTTCGACAGAGCGCGACAACATCGGACGAGATGAACTGGTTGCTCCCGGCCCTCGGGAACTCTCCTCTAACACGAACTCGACAAAAGTCAGAGTCTTCGCCATAGTCGTTTACCCAGCTCTCAATCTGCTCTTTGTTGGTGCCTTCAACGGTTCGAGAGTCAATCTGAAAAGTTGTCCATCTATGCTTAAATCGGCCAAAACACTCTCGGAATCTTCCGGTGTTCTGCGTGGGGTTGCCAAAAGCCAGCCAGATGATTTCCGTATTGGCATCAGTGAGCGCACCTTCAGCAACTTCCCAGATGCGGTCTGAAATAGCGCTGGCTTCGTCAAATACGACAACAATTCTTTTTCCCTGGTTGTGAGCACCTGCGAAGGCCTCTGTGTTGTAGTCCGACCACGGAATGAAGTCTGTGCGCCAGGTCTTTTCCCTCGTTTTGTCTGTAACCTTGATGGCCGTGGCTTTGACATCGAACCAATGGGCATTTATCGCCCGGCGGAACCATTTAGAGACTTCTGGGACGGTTTTTGTATCAAGCTGGGTGGCAGTGTTGGCGGTGACGATAACCTTAGTATCGACGGCTGTGGACATTCCCCAGTGGATGAGCATTGCAACCAAAGCACTTTTGCCGATGCCGTGGCCGGATGAGACAGCAATGCGTAAAGGCTGGAAACGTGTACCAGGGTTCCCGAGATGACCAGAAATGGCTCCCATGATGTCGGATTGCCATTTCCTTGGGCCGGCTGACTCTGCGAGATCATCCCGGCTCCAGTCCCAGGCAAACTTAGCCCACCTAAGCGGGTCTTTAGCTGAACGTATAGCTTCTTCAGCAAGCTGGTCCTCAAGGTTCGTTGTTTGGGTTGCCAAGAATGGAGTGCTAACCAGGCTTTAACGCGCGCCACTTCTACATCGGATTCGGTCATGCCTTTAAGGTTTTCAATGCTTTACTTACGATCAGCTCAGCTTCTTCTGGCGAATAACCGGATTTCTCCATTTCCCGTAAGCACTCTGTTGCAGCCTCAGCCAACGTCATGTATGAGAAGTTGTGTCTGACGTAACACGCAGCCGCTTGCCTAATGCGAATAAACTCCCTGGTAATCGTTACTGGATCTAAAAGACTATTCATTTATCCTCGAGCTTCAGGTAAGCGTCTTCGGGATAGCCGTGATTTACGGCCAATTGACGCAACCACAACTCATGCCATTCTTCAGGCGATAGGCGAAACAACCGTTCTCTAGCTGCGAGTACCCCAAGATTGTCAGGAGTTTCCATCGCCCACTCTCTCTTTCGCCCTGCCCATCCTGTCCGCCAGGGTTAGGTTGATCTCCCCAGAGTGCTCGACTGGCTGTGTAACCTTGCCCTCCAGCCGCTCTGCCGCCTTCTCCACAATCATTACCCGCGCAATCTGCGATTTACTCGCCATTATTGAGCGGATAAACTGCTCAGATTCAACAGGATCGGAGAAAATGCGCTGGAAGGCTTCGGTGATTGGGAGCTTCTTGGGGCGGCCGCTTGGATTGCCAGACTGTCCAGGCTTCCACTGATATGGCTCAAGGTGCTCAGTTTTGGTCTGCCTGTTTTCCTGCGTGTTTGCAGTATCGTTTTGAGACGAATCGCTCATCTGGTTTTCAAGGGGCCGTCCACCGCCAAGTTTCCGGCCCCTCGGCTCTGGTCAGCTCCACTGCCTCGTTTAAGGTCAGGGAGTAGCCCACCCGATAAACCTTGGTATGTTCCAGCCCATCCCAGAAATCCGCCCTGGAGCTGGCCTTGCAGGCCGCTCATTCTCCACCTGGCCTGCGTGCAATCATGACATTCGCATTTAGGGTACATAACTAGAATGGATCCGTTCCCTCCGAGTCGTCCTCGGTGACTCGCAGTGCTAGAGAGTAGGCATTCGCTATGGCTTCAGCCTCGGTAACCCCATAAGCCATCACACCGGGAAGTTCCGGTATCTCAGCTATCCAGCGATTGTCAGACTCTAGTTCAGTTTCAACGCGGTACATAGCCTGGCCTCATGGTGCGGTAGAACTCGTCCAGAACGTCTAGTATTTCCTTGGGAGACATGCGGCTAAGTCGCTGTATTGCCTGTGACTTTCCGGGGTCTGAGCATTTGCATGAATCCGCAAGCGCCTTCCGCTGTTCCGGGCTGACAGATTGTGTAGGTTCCGCCATTGGGTAACTTGGCCTGTGTCTTGATCTTGCGCAGTTTGGCTGCGTCCGATTTGAGCCTGTCCGAGTTCTCTTGCCAGTTAGACAAAGCGCGGCATCTCGAACGGCTTGGGCTTGGGAGGAACGAACCGGATTCCAGGCAACTCGGCCATTGGCAAAGTCTCGGGAATGTAGCCGAGCGACTTAATAAACTCTGATTTGGGGGGTTCTGGAGCTCTGCGGCGGATGTGTCTGCCGGCCCAGTAGTATTGGCCGGAAAGCACCTTGCGCTTTGCCGCCTGCTTATTTATGTGGGCTGACGGATATTTGTCGCCCAGTTCGAAGACACAAATCTTCATTCAGTCGAGGGGAAGGTAACCCTGCGCGATTAGAACCTTGGTAGCGGAAGCGGGGTCAACCGGTTAGCCAACCCCGCCTTTTGCGCGTGGACTTCTCGTGATCCAAGGTTCTTAGGCACACTATAGCTTGGGTATGGCAGGGAGGGGGTACTACTAAATGTTAACTAAATGACCGGGAGTACTTTCGCACCCCAAACCGCTTCAGGAGTATGGTGATCCAAACGTAACTGACGTGCCGTAGCTGTGGATGGGCGTGGATCTCCTTGCGGGAATAGCCTTGCCGGAACAGCTTGCGGACCAGAACGATCTGCGCCCCGGTTAGTTTGTAGGTTGGCCGGCCGCGGGTCACTCAGCTACCCTCCGTCAGCTTTTCCAGCCATTCGGTTACGGCCTGCCGCAGCTTGGCAACATTTTCCTCATCTCCGGGTAGTCCATAATCGTACATGTCATACTCTCGCGCGATGGAATCGAGAGCACTCAACAGGTCGTCTATTTGCTCATTGTTGACAGTGTTTTTCATTTAGCACCCTAACTCTATTTCTCTTGGGCTGCGGGAGAGAGAAAAGCTTGAACAAATACTTCTATCGCTTGCAGACACGATCTGTCTGCCTTGCAATGATCATGCTTGCGAATTACTTCCATCAACGCG
>Ga0070741_10012820_pt1 | contig 15025 bp, 12 predicted proteins | sample Coa_R1_4_FD_66440 | JGI IMG/M metagenome (GOLD analysis project Ga0070741, IMG submission 66440) | Surface soil microbial communities from Centralia Pennsylvania, which are recovering from an underground coalmine fire - Coalmine... | ecosystem: Environmental > Terrestrial > Soil > Unclassified ... | reverse complement strand
GATCTCGGCATCGGCTACATGCAGCGCAGGGACTATGCGCTGGCCGAGCAAACCATGCGCAATTTCGGGGAGAAATTCCCGAACGATCCGATGGTCGGCGATTCCCAATACTGGCTCGGCGAAAGCCTGTTCCAGCGCCAGCAATATCGCGATGCCGCCGAGGCCTTCCTCGCCGTGACGACCAAGTATGACAAGTCGTCCAAGGCGCCCGATGCGATGCTGCGGCTCGGACAGTCGCTTGCGGCGTTGAAGCAGAAGGAGGCTGCCTGCGCCTCCTTTGGCGAGGTGGGACGGAAATATCCGCGCGCGTCAGCCGCCGTGAAGGCCGCCGTCGATCGCGAGCAGAAAAAGGAAAAGTGCTGAAGCGGTCGGCGCGGTCGGCTTTGTTCGCCTTGCGTCTCTGATGCTTGCAACGGCAGTGTTGAACTGCGCCGCCATCGGTTTCAAAATGGTCTCGGTGCAACGCAAGCGGAAGCTCTGGGGCCTGTGACGGCATGTCAGAGGACGACGATTCCCCGATCTCGGCGCTGGATGCCAGGCGCCTGTTCGCCGATTGGAGAGAGGCGCCGGCGCTGGTGCTTGCAGTCTCCGGCGGCCCCGATTCGATCGCCCTGATGTGGCTGATGGCGCGCTGGCGGCAGGCCTTGTCGCGAGGCCCGAGGCTCCTAGCGGTCACGGTGGATCACGGCTTGCGGCCGGAAGCGGCGCGCGAGGCACGCGACGTCAAGCGGTTGGCGCAAGAGCTCGACCTGTCGCACCGGACCCTGCGCTGGCGTGGCGAGAAGCCGAACACCGGCGTGCCGGCGGCGGCGCGCGAGGCGCGCTATCGCCTGCTGGCGCAAGCCGCAAGAAGCGCGGGCGCCAGCCACATCGTCACCGCGCATACCCGCGACGACCAGGCCGAGACTCTGCTGATGCGCCTGTTGCGCGGCAGCGGCATCGCAGGTCTTGCCGCCATGAAACGCGTGAGCCCGGCAGAGGGGGCGATCCTGGCGCGGCCGCTGCTCGACGTACCCAAGGCGCGGCTGCTCGCGACGCTGGACAAGGCGAAGATCGACTACGCCGATGATCCGACCAACCGCGACATGACGTTCACGCGGCCGCGGCTGCGTGCGCTGTTGCCGGCGCTCGCTGCCGAGGGCGGCGACGCCCGCGCTCTGGCGCGGCTTGCGACCCGGCTCGCCAGGGCCAATGCCGCCGTGGAGGTCTTGACCGACGGAGCCGAGCGCTACCTCGCTTTGAAAGGACAAGGCGCGCTGCATGCCGACCGCAACGCCATGGTGTTCGATGCATCAGCGTTCGCGGCGCTCCCGGAAGAGATCAGGCTGCGCCTCCTGATGCGCGCCGTTAACCGCTTCGGCCATGAGGGGCCGGCCGAGCTCGGCAAGCTGGAGACCCTGCTTGCGCAGCTGGACCGCAACTTTACGGAGGGCCCTGACAGGAGTGGATCCAAGCCTGGCGGATTTCGCTTGAAGCAGACCCTTGCCGGTGCGCTGGTAAGCCTCAAGACAGGTCAGATCCGCATCGAGCCGGCGCCGGCACGGCGCAAGCCCGCTCGCTGAAATTGCCGAATTTCAAGGACGGGCGGGTTTTCCCGAATATAGCTGGCCTCCAACCTTAACTACTATCGGAAACACCGGCCAAAACGCCATTTTTTGAACGGGAATCGCGCTAGGATGCGCTAAATAGTCCTGCGTGGTTCCCTTGGCATCCCGGCCAGTGGTACCTAGATTGTGATACGGTCGACCGGGGGATTCCCTCGTGGCTTCCCAGGGACAGGTCCAAAGGACATCAAGGCCGCGATCCGCGCGACCACGAAGGAAGATCAATGAACGCCAATCTGCGCAATTTCGCCCTCTGGGTCATCATTGTCCTATTGCTGTTGGCGCTGTTCACGCTGTTTCAGAATCCCGGTCAACGCACCTCCTCGCAGGACATCTCGTTCTCGCAGCTTCTCACCGAAGTCGATCAGGGCCATGTGCGCGACGTCGTGATCCAGGGGCCGGAGATTCATGGCACCTTCACCAACGGCTCCTCCTTCCAGACCTATGCGCCGAACGACCCGACGCTGGTGAAGCGCCTCTATGACGGCAAGGTGCAGATCACGGCCAAGCCGCCCGGCGACAACGTGCCGTGGTTCGTGTCGCTGCTCGTGTCCTGGCTGCCATTCATCGCGCTGATTGGTGTCTGGATCTTCCTGTCGCGCCAGATGCAGGGCGGCGCTGGCAAGGCGATGGGGTTTGGCAAGTCTCGCGCCAAGATGCTGACCGAAGCGCATGGCCGCGTCACCTTCGAGGACGTCGCGGGCGTCGACGAGGCCAAGCAGGACCTGCAGGAGATCGTCGAGTTCCTGCGCGACCCCGGCAAGTTCCAGCGGCTCGGCGGCCGGATTCCGCGCGGCGTGCTGCTGGTTGGGCCGCCCGGCACCGGCAAGACTTTGATCGCGCGCGCGGTCGCGGGCGAAGCCAATGTGCCGTTCTTCACGATTTCGGGGTCCGACTTCGTCGAGATGTTCGTCGGTGTCGGCGCGTCCCGCGTGCGCGACATGTTTGAACAGGCCAAGAAGAACGCGCCCTGCATCATCTTCATCGACGAAATCGACGCGGTCGGCCGTCATCGCGGTGCGGGCCTCGGCGGCGGCAATGACGAGCGCGAGCAGACGCTGAACCAGTTGCTGGTCGAGATGGACGGCTTCGAGGCCAATGAGGGCGTGATCCTGATCGCCGCTACCAACCGCCCCGACGTGCTCGATCCAGCGCTCCTGCGTCCCGGCCGCTTCGACCGCCAGGTCGTGGTGCCGAATCCGGACGTCGTCGGCCGCGAGCAGATCCTCAAGGTGCATGTGCGCAAAGTGCCACTGGCGCCCGATATCAACCTCAAGACCATCGCGCGCGGCACGCCCGGCTTCTCTGGCGCCGACCTGATGAACCTCGTCAACGAGGCGGCGCTGACGGCCGCGCGTCGCAACAAGCGCATGGTGACGCAGGCTGAGTTCGAGGAGGCCAAGGACAAGGTGATGATGGGCGCGGAGCGCAAGTCGCTCGTCATGACCGAGGAGGAGAAGCTCCTCACCGCGTACCACGAAGGTGGCCATGCCATCGTCGGCCTCAACGTCGTCGCGACCGACCCGATCCATAAGGCGACCATCATTCCGCGCGGACGCGCGCTCGGCATGGTGATGCAGCTGCCGGAACGAGACAAGCTGTCGATGTCGCTGGAGCAGATGACCTCGCGCCTTGCCATCATGATGGGCGGCCGTGTCGCCGAAGAGCTGATCTTCGGCCGTGAAAAGGTGACCTCGGGTGCGGCGTCCGACATCGAGCAGGCCACGCGTCTTGCCCGCATGATGGTGACGCGCTGGGGCCTGTCCGAAGAGCTCGGCACCGTCTCCTACGGCGAGAACCAGGACGAGGTGTTTCTGGGAATGTCGGTATCGCGCACCCAGAACGCGTCGGAGGCAACCGTCCAGAAGATCGACTCCGAGATCAAGCGCCTGGTCGAGGAAGGCTATAACGAGGCCAAGCGCATTCTCACCGAGAAGCATGACGATCTCGAGACGCTTGCCAAAGGCCTGCTCGAGTTCGAGACGCTGACCGGCGACGAGATCACCGATCTGCTCAAGGGCAAGAAGCCGAACCGCGAATCCGTGCTTGAGCCGAGCACGCCGCGCACCTCGGCCGTGCCGCCGGCCGGCAAGCCGCGGCCGCGGCCCGATCCGGATCCCGGCCTGGAGCCGCAGCCGCAGGCCTGACGCTGAATCTCGATGGCCGGTTATTCCGGCAAACCGCTCGCGCAAAAGCTCGGCATCAAGCCGGGCTTTTGCATTTTTGTCAGCGGCGCGCCTGCGTCTTACGCCGATATCGTGGGCGCGCTGCCTGAGGGCGCGACGCTCGCCGCCCGACTGAAGGCGCCGCTCGACATGGTGCATCTGTTTGCAACCAGGTCCGGCGGGCTCGCCGCCGCGCTGAAGCGCTACCGTGCGGCAATCGCGCCGCACGGCATGGTCTGGGTGTCCTGGCCGAAGAAGGCGAGCGGCGTTGCGACCGATCTCAGCGACCTCGTGGTGCGCGCGACCGCGCTGCCGCTCGGCCTGGTCGACGTCAAGGTCTGCGCCATCGACGCCACCTGGTCGGGGTTGAAGTTCGTGATCCCAAAAGACCAGCGGGGCTGAGAGCGCGGGCCGCTGCGATCTACGCCACGACCCTGATCTGGCCGGTGCGGCCGTCCTGCAGGCGCTCGAATGGGGCGGGCTTGCCGATCGCATAACCCTGCGCATAGTCGACGGCGATGAGCTTCAACGCATCGAGAATTTCACGGCTCTCGACGAACTCGGCGACCACCTCAATCCCCAGGATCTTCGCCGTCTTGGTGATCATCTCGACCATTGCCCGATCGACCGAGCTCGATAGCATCTCCCTGACGAAGGAGCCGTCGATCTTGAGGTAGTCGACCGGGAAGTGCTTGAGATAGGCGATCGACGACATTCCGGTGCCGAAATCGTCGAGCGAGAAGCGGCAACCCAGCTTGCGGAACGACTCGATGAAGAACTTGGCCTCGTGGAGGTTGGCGATCGCGCTGGTCTCGGTGATCTCGAAGCAGATGCAGGCGGGATCGATGCCATGGTGCACGAGCTCGTCGGCGACATAGTTCACGAATTTGCGGTCGCCGAGCGTGACGCCAGAAATATTAATGGCGTAGACTGCCGGCTCCAGCGGAGAGCCAAGGCGCGCGATCTGCTCGAATGCGGCGCGGATCACCCATCTGTCGATCAGCGGCATCAGGCCATAACGCTCGGCGGCCGGAAGAAAGCTGCCCGGCGACAACAGCTTGTCACTGCTTTGACGCAGCCGAAGCAGCAGTTCGAAATGTGCCTTGCCGCAATCGTCACGCAGCGCGCGCACCTCCTGGGCGAACAGACGGAAACGATTGTGCTCCAGCGCATCGCGGATGGTCTGCACCCAATTCATTTCGCTGATGCGGCTTTCGATATCTTCGTCGGTCGGACAATGGATCTGCACGCGGTTGCGCCCCTTTTCCTTGGCCAGGAAACAGGCGACGTCGGCCGCGCGCAATGCATCGGCCGGACTAGCGACATCCCTCGTGAAGACGAGGCCGATGCTGCCGGTGGTCCTGAATGCGGTCCCATCGTAGAGGCAGGCGTTGCGCTCGATTTCGCTCCGCAGTCGCTCGGCAAGCGCGATCGCCTCTTCCGAGTGCGTGACGCGGATAAGCATGGCGAACTCGTCGCCACCGAGGCGCGCGACCAGTCCGTGATCGCCGACGACATCCTTGAACAGGCTTGCCGCGTGGCGAAGCAGGCGGTCTCCGGCCGCGTGGCCGCTGGTGTCGTTGACGATCTTGAGCTGGTCGAGATCGGCCAATATCAGCACCAGTGTGCCCTCGTCGGCGGCCGTCTTGGCCATCTCGCGCTCGAGCTGGAATTCGAATTGCCGGCGATTGGCGAGTTCGGTGAGCCCGTCATGCGAGGCTTGCCAGGCAATCCGGTCGAGGAGATTGCGCTCCGCGGTCATGTCGCGGATGACGAGGACATAGCCGCCGTCCCTCGCATGCCGCAATTCTGAGCGGGAAACCGCCACCTGTACCGACGAGCCGTCGGATCGCACCAGGACCTGCGACGGGCGCGCGCAAGCGTCGGCATCGCCGTGATCGGCCGCGGCGATGTAGGGGCTGGCCGCATCCTGATCCTGCAATGAAAACAGCGATGCGGCCGGTCTGCGCTCAACTTCGCCGGTTACACATAGCAGGCGGCAGGCGGCGGGATTGGCAAAGGTGACAAGACCGTCGCCCGAGACCACGATGACGGCTTCGCCGATCGAGCTCAGCGTAAGCGAGGCCTTTTCCTGTTCCAGCATCAATTGCTGCTGCGCCGCCATTTGCGCGGCGAGAATCCTTTGCAGCCGCAGCAGGACAAAGCCGATCAGCAGCACGGCTGACGCAAGATTGACCGCGGTGAGCAGCCGGTTGATCGATTTGGAGCCTCTTCCGAGGCTTTCTGAAAAGGCAACGGCACGCGGGGCCAGCTGCTCGTCGATGGAATCGATCTCGGCCTTCCAGTCCCGGACATGCTGATCTTGCAGGCCATGTTCGGATTGCTGCTCGACCGTGCTGCGCAAGGCCATCAGCTGCTGCAGTGTCGCGTCGGTCTCGCGCCAATACTCGACGGCGTCGCGCATGTAGGGTGCGGCCGCAAAATACCGGAACAGCCAGATCATGCGCTCGACGTCATCGGGCTTGTTGCCCCCTTCCAGAAAGCCTTTCCGGGCCTGATCGATGTCCGCCGACGGTTGCTCCAGCGCCTTGCGCGCGGTGAGGTCGCCGAGCGGGGCTGCAATCGCCGCATCGAAGCGTCTCAGGAACGCGGCATCGCCGGTCGCAGCATAAAGCTGAATGAAGCGGATGGCGTCCTTCTGGCCTTTCGACCAGAAGCTTTCACCGGCGACGTAGGCCCGCACCGCCGACATCAATTCGAGGCTGCCCGCGGACAGGACCGCCTGGAAGATGACGACCGCGATCACAGGAATCACGATGCGCAGTAATTTCGCCGACGACGGACTCACGCGCGCTCCGGTTAGGCTGTAAAAAAAACGTACCCAGATTGGCAATTCGCACCCAACGCCCGATCCTGTGGGCTAGTGGCCTAAAGGACGGTTTATGACCAGAAGGGTGGGAGAAGGCGGTGAACTTCACCCGAAGCGGCCGGCGCAACATTGGCTAAAATTCGCACGATCGAGGTGACCGCATCCGCACTATCTGGTGTTCGTCCGAGCGGGCCAGCGCGCAGGTATTAGGTGCCGCGTCGGTTCCGCACCCGCGCCGCTGTCGTTCGTTTGGCCTGCGATGCTATGATCTGCGGGCGAATCAGGGGAGTGCGTGCATGGTTGCTGACAGCGACAGCAAGATCGCCTGGCACCGGGTCCAGCTCAGGAGAAACCGCGAAGCGGTCCAATCTCTGGAGACGGTGCGGTTCTCAACAGGCGATACGGGCCCAAAGGCCGCCGCAGCGACACAGCGCAAGGTCGCCGAGTTGAAGCGAAAGATTGCCGAATCCGAGCGCTGCATCGCCGAGTATGAGAAGCGGACCCGCCGTCCGCTCACCACCGATTTCAAGACGCTCGCAAGCGTCAGCTGGAGCAATTGGGATGCGTCACCTGCACAATCCCGCAAGGCTGCGCGCTGAGCTTTGGCGGCAAGCTCGGGCCGCGAGCCTCGGCCGGTGCGGCGATGCCGCTTGAAAGATGTTGTTGCTAAGGCAACTAATTTGTGAGATGCTTTCCGGACCAGGCGCGAGAGCGAGCCAATCGCCGCGCCCGTTCGGGGAGGGATCATGCGCGGCATTGCTGCGGGCGTCGTGACATCACATGCCGTTGCCGGTGACGGCACCGAGATTGTTGTGCAGCCGTCGCAACAGATCGATCAGCACCTCCTGCTCGTCGCCGCTCAGGCACGAGAGCAGGCGCCGCTCGCGGTCCATCGCGGCGACGATCACCTGATCATGCGTCGCGCGCCCCTTGGCGGTCAGCGAGATCATATGCGTGCGGCCGTCGTCGGGGTCGGTGCGGATCGCAATCAAGCCGCGCTTCTGCATGGTCGCAAGCGTGCGGCTGACCGGGCCCTTGTCAAAACCGATCACCTGGCAGATGCGCGCGGCTGCAATGCCGGGCTCGATTGCCAGGAGCGACATGATCCGCCATTCCGTGACGTTGATGCCGAACCTGCTCTGGTAGAGCGCGGTCGCGCTGTTCGACAGCTTGTTGGCGATAAAGGTGATGAACGCCGGAACGTAGCGCTCCAGGTCGAGCGTCGGCCCCTCATGCGAGCTTTGCGCATGCGGCTTCCGGCGTGGCTTGCTGACGGGGGGGATGATGGACATGGCTCGGACCGCTTTGTCTGGCGTGCTCATGCGAGAGATAAGGACATGAGGCTGCGCTTCACAAGACTAAAATTCGGGAGGTCAGAATGAGTGCAGGCATTTCCTCTGCGCAGACGCAGACATCCGGCAGCAAGCCGCAATCCGTTCCGCATCTGGATGTCGATCCTTTCGCGATCGATTTCTTCGAAAATCCCTTTCCGGCGCAGGAGGCGCTGCGCGAGGCGGGAAGCGTCGTCTATCTCGACAAATGGAGCGTCTATGGCGTCGCCCGCTATGCCGAGGTTCATGCCGTCCTCAACGATCCCGCAACCTTCTGCTCCAGCCGCGGCGTGGGCCTCAGCGATTTCAAGAAGGAGAAGCCGTGGCGGCCGCCGAGCCTCATTCTGGAAGCCGATCCGCCCGCGCATACGCGAACCCGCGCAGTGCTGAGCAAGGTGCTGTCGCCGGCGGTGATGAAGCAGATCCGCGACCGTTTCGCAGCCGCGGCCGAGACCAAGCTCGACGAGCTGCTGCAGCGCCGGACCATCGACGCCATCCCGGATCTCGCGGAGGCCTATCCGCTTTCGGTGTTTCCCGACGCGATGGGGCTCAGGCAGGAGGGGCGCGAGCATTTGCTGGCCTATGCCGGCGTCGTCTTCAACGCCTTCGGACCGCCGAACGAGCTGCGCCAGGCCGCCATCGAGCGCTCGGCACCGCATCAGGCCTACGTCGCCGAGCAGTGCCAGCGGCAGAATCTCGCGCCCGGCGGGTTTGGCGCCTGCGTGCATGCGTTTTCCGATACAGGTGAGATCACGGCGGACGAGGCGCCGCTGCTGGTCCGTTCGCTGCTGTCGGCGGGACTCGATACAACCGTCAACGGGCTCGGCGCCGCCATCTATTGCCTGGCGCGCTTTCCGGACCAGATGGCGAAGCTGCGCGCCGACCCGTCGCTGGCGCGCAATGCGTTCGAGGAGGCGGTGCGGTTCGAAAGCCCGGTGCAGACCTTTTTCCGCACCACCACGCGCGAGGTCGAGATCGATGGTCACGCGATCGGCGAGGGCGAGAAGGTGCTGATGTTCCTTGGCGCCGCCAACCGCGATCCGCGGCGCTGGGACGAGCCCGACCGCTACGACATCACGCGCAAGACCTCGGGCCATGTCGGCTTCGGCTCCGGCATTCACATGTGCGTCGGCCAGCTGGTGGCGCGGCTCGAGGGCGAGGTCGTGCTCGCGGCCCTGGCGCGCAGGGGCGTGAGCATCGAGATCAATGGCCCGGTGAAGCGGCGCTACAACAACACGCTGCGCGGGCTTGAGAGCCTGCCGATCATCATCAAGCCGGCTTAAGGGACATCCATGACGTCGATCATCTTCATCCATCCCGACGGACGCAGCGAGCGCATCGAGGCTGACGGTGCGGAGAGCGTCATGCTGGCGGCGACCAGCAACGCCATAGATGGTATCCTTGCGGAGTGCGGTGGCAACGCGATGTGCGCGACCTGCCATGTCTATGTCGACGAGAGCTGGCTCGGGCGTCTGCCGCCGATCGGTGCCGAGGAGGACGCGCTGCTCGACGGCGCGGCGGCCGAACGACTGCCCAACAGTCGCCTGTCCTGCCAGATCAAGCTCGCGCTCGAACTCGACGGCCTCGTGCTGCGGCTGCCGGACCGCCAGACCTAGCACGCTGCAACCGCCTCAAGCGGCGCGAAGCTCTGCTCGCTTCAACCCACTGAGATCGCTCAGCAGCACGGCGATCAGGGCCACGCTCAATAGCGGCGTGAAGCGGCCAGCGACCACATAGGCCGGCGGGCTGATCAGAGGCACGAGCCAGATGCCGAGGCCAAGCAGCCAGTGCAGCCATTTCGGTGCGTGGTTGGGTGCGTTCGCAGCGCTTGCCAGCATTAGTCCGACCCCGGTGACCAGCAGGACCGCGTCATAGGGGCCCCAGTGCGGCGCGGCGAGCACTGCGCCGGCGAGCAGCACAGCCAGTTTCTTGTCCGCTGCCAGCGACGAGCGAAAGGCGATGAAGGTCGCGATCGTGCTTCCCGCCAGCGCGGCAAGCTGCAACAGCGAGGCCAGGCGCGGCGGCAGGCCGAGGAGCACGCTGCAAGTCCAGACGCTGTTGCCCCAGATGCGGCCGTACTCGACCCATTTCGGATCGGGGCTGGTGAGATTGGCGATCGCCTGCGGCACCCACCAGATCCAGAGATCGATGCCGAAGATCAGCGCACTCAGCAGCGCGAGCGTCAGCGCCGAGGCCGCGGCGGCAATCAGGCTGCGCCATTGGTCGAGGGCGACAAGCGCAAACGGCACCAACAGGAAAAATTGCGGCTTGAAGCTGAGCAGCCCGAGCACGGCGCCGGCGAGGACAGGCCGCGCTGCGATCAGCCGCACGCCCGCAACCATCAGGCCCGCGACGAGGAAGGCGCACTGGCCGTCGAGCATGTTATTCGAGGCGGCCGGCGAAATCAGCACGGCGGCGATCAGGTAGCGGCTGCTTGTGGCATTGTCTTGGTTCAGCGCGGCCGCCAGGAAGCCGCCCGTCACGAGTTGAAACGCCACATAGGATCCGACCAGGCCGAGTGGCGCGAAGGGCAGCAGCAGCACCAGGAAACCCGGCGGATAGAACCAGGGCCGGAATTGCAGCGGAACCGACAGCCAGCCGGCAAAGTCGTGGTTCAGATAGGCGGTGAATTCGTCGCCGTTCATGATCAGCGGGAGATGGCTTGAAAGCGCCGCGCGCACCGCGCCGTAGAACACCATCCAGTCCGTTCCCGGCGCGATGTGGTTCAGCCCGATGGAGCCGGGACGGATGAAGGTCGAGACCAGTGCGGCCCAACCATACAGCGTCGCAAGCAGCGCGGCCGGTATCAGCCCCCAGCGCAGCCAGAGCCAATCGCGGTGTGCGCCGGGCAGTGGGCTTGCTTCGGACGAGATGCTCACTTCGAATCTCCAACCGCGCCCCGCGGCGTCGCCCCCGTCCTGATGTGAACGACAGCGATGTCATCGGCATAGAGCCGTCGCCAGCCGGACATGCGATCCAGCAGCTGGGCAGCCGGCAGACGCGGCGAAAGCAGGGTGGCGTCGATGTCATTGTCATCGAGCAGCGCAGCCAGGCGATCGATATCGTGGGCGGACACCGCGTCGAAATAGTTCAGCACGTATTTTTCGCCATAGACCTCGGCGCGCCCGTCGATGAAGGTCGGCACGTCGCGGGCGATCAGATAGCCGCCGAATTCATATGCGTTGAGGATGCGCTTGGCGCCATATCGCTTCAGGGCATCGAGGGCCGCGGCCGGCGTCTGGGTCTTGACGAAGGCGTATTCATGATGGGCGGTGTAAGCCGCGGTCGAGACCACAGTGCCGATTGCGATGGTGAGCATCAGAAGCGAGGGCATGACCGGGAGCGGCGCGGTCCCGCGTGCCGCGGCAGCCGAGTCATGCTGCGGCCAATGATCCGCGAACGGTTTTGCCAGCGCGAGCGGCAGCAGGAAGGCGAAGGCATCGATGCTGCGGACATGCGCAAGCGCCATCTGTGTCAGCAGTAGCGCCAGGGCGATCCGCGGCGGCGACACTTTGATGCCGCGATAGAGCGCAAGCCCGATGAGGCCGAGCAGCGTCGCCTCGAACAGGCCGAATGAGGAGAAATCGGCCGGCCGCCATTCCGAGAGCACCGCGAGCACGTCGCCGAGGTTCATGATCGTGGCCGCCGCGACCAGTGTCTTCCAGCCATAAGGTGTGCAGAAGCTCGCAGCCAGCGCCGCGAGAGCAAACATCGCCCATTGCATGCCGATCACGATGCGCTTGTCCGCATCGGCACTCCAGATCGCTTCCAGCGCGATCGGCGCAATCAATGCGAGCCCCAACACGAAGCCGCCATGCAGATTGGCCCATAGCGTGATCAGCGGCAGCAAGAGCCACGGCGGCGTCGCGCGCCGATCGAGAGATATAATCAGCCCGCCGGCCCAGGCCACCATCGCCGGCAGCGCCAGCACATGCGGCCGCGCCAACAGATGATGCCATGACAGCATCAGCGCCAGCATCCCAATCAGGATGCGATGCGCCGGCTCGAGATAGGGCTCAAGCAGATGGACGAGAAGTGCGGCCGCGCCCGCGATCGCGAGCGCGGACAGCACCACCACACCGGCCCAGCCATGATGCACATAGGCGATCGCATACAGCACCTGCGAGAGCCAGGCGTTGGAGAGCCAGGGCTGGCCCGCGTGGGTGAAGGAATAGAAATCCGCAGTTGGCATCGCGGCGTGGTCGATGATCCACTGGCCGATGCCGATCTGCCAGAACGTATCGGAGTCCTGCAGCAGGCTGTCGCCGGTCACCAGCACGAACAGATAGACCCCGGCGCCGACGCAGAGCGGTGCCAGCCCTCGCGCGGCGCGGGTCGTGTCGATGCGGTCGGCGACGGAAAGCGACATGGTCTCTATTTGCTGGGATGCATTTCAACAGCCGCGTGGCTTGGGCCACAGTCGACCACCTGCGCCATAAGCTTTGGTAAATTCAATGCCGCAACTGTTGCGCATGGTTCCCGCATCCCTTCCAAATTGGCGATCGCGGCTCAAATCTTAAGATTTCTTCAACGCCGCCCGGCCTAATGCTTGAGAGGCTCGCGCGCCCCGTTTCTGTTCGCGCCCAGAGGACGGCCATGGCCACGTCAGGCATGACAATGCTTCCCGGGCGGGCAGCGATCCCGCGCGCGCTGCAGACGATCTGCTTTGCGCTGTTCGTCATCAATGCGTCGTTCCTGTTGGCTGCGTGGCTGTCGCATTGGTGGGTCTACGACGCCAACGGCCTCGGCATTCCCACCGACTTCGTCAATGTCTGGTCCGCCGGCCGCCTTGCGCTTGACGGACATCCGGCGCAGGCCTGGGACTGGGACATCCAGAAGCAGGTGCAGGTGCTGGTGCTCGGCCAGACCTATCCCGGCAATTTTGCGTGGCACTATCCGCCGCCGTTTCTCCTTGTCGCGATGTTCCTCGCGCAATTCCCCTATGGCGTCGCCTTTGTCGGCTGGGCGGCTGCGAGCTTCCTGCCTTATCTCGCGATGATGCGCGCGACGGTCGGCAAGCCGTTTGGCCTGTTGCTCGCGGCGTGCTTTCCGGTCCTGATCAACAACGCAACCGTCGGGCAGAACGGATTCCTCACGGCCGCGCTGATCGGCGGCACGCTGTATTTCCTCCCCGTTCGGCCGGTGCTCTCGGGCATCTGCCTCGGGCTCCTCACCTACAAGCCGCAATATGGCCTCTTGTTTCCGATTGCGCTGATCGCGGCGTCGCAGTGGACCGTGTTCGTCACCGCCGCCATCGTTGCGGTGTTGCTCGCGGCCGTCTCGCTGCTCGCCTTCGGCCTCGAGAGCTGGCAGGCGTTCCTGCACTGGATGCCGATGTTCTCGCAGGCTTTCCTCACCGAGGGCCGCGCGCCCTGGTTCAAGCTGCAGAGCATCTTTGGTCTCGTTCGCTATCTCGGTGGCTCCGAGCAACTCGGCTGGGCTTTCCAGTGGACGATGACGGCAGCCGTCGCTGTGGCCGTTGTCGTGATCTGGCGCAGCCACGTGCGCTATTCGCTGAAGGCTGCAAGCCTTGCGGTCGGGGCGCTGCTCGCAACGCCCTATCTGTTCCTCTATGACATGATGGTGCTGGCGATCCCGGTCGCCTACCTGGTGCGCCTCGGCCTCGCGCACGGCTTTCGCGCCTACGAGGTGCCCGCGCTCGTCATGGCGATGCTCCTGACCCTGATCTTCCTGTTCACGGGGCTTCCGCTCGGGCTTGGCGCGACGTTGATCGTGGGTGCCCTGGTGCTGCGCCGCGCCGGGCCCTGGTGGCGGGCGCAGCGCGTGCTGCCGGTCGTGGCCCCTAGTGGGGCATGAGTCGGTATTTTCAGTCATCTATTTGATTCAATTGGCCTTTCAGCTCCTGCCGAAGGCTGTTCGAGGGCCGGCGCCGAGTTCCGCCTATGCGTTAAGCACGACCGCGCTATGTTCTTCTTGAATCGCCGTTTTTCGTCTTGTCAGCCGGCCTGAATAGTTGTTCAGTTTTTCAAGGTGATTTGGCCCCAAATCGCCCAAAACAGTGAAGACGCGTTCGATTCGCCCGGGAGTAAAGTCCTTGGCCGCTCCGCGTCAGTGGGATCTGGAAACGCGCCATGGTGTATCGGCGAACCCATCAAGTGGTGAAACGGCTGGCGGCGCGGCGCAGCGCTATTCTGGCGGCCGCGCGCGAGGCGGCGGCTGAGAGCGGCATGTCGGCGGTGCAGATCGCGCCGGTCGCGGTCCGCGCCAATGTCGCGGCCGGCACGGTCTATCGCTACTTCCCCTCCAAGGCCGATCTGATTTCCGAATTGATCGCCGAGGTCTCGCGCGACGAGCTCGCCGCGATCCGCCGGGCCGCCGATGCCGCGCCGGGGCCGTCGTCGGCGCTGGCCGCGGCGGTCTCGACTGTCGCGCTTCATGTGCTGTCCCAGCGCAAGCTCGCCTGGGGCATCCTGGCCGAGCCCGTCGATGTCGACGTCACCGCCTCGCGCCTTGCGAGCCGCCGCGAGATCACGAACGAGATCGCATCCCGCATCGACGCCGCCGTGCGCGCCGGCCATCTGCCCGCGCAGGACACGCAACTTGCCGCCACGGCGCTGCTCGGGGCGCTGAATGAAGCGCTGGTCGGCCCGCTCGCGCCCGACGATCTCGACGATGATCCCGCCAGGCTCCGCGACACCGTGCAAAGCATCACGCTGCTCGCGCTCCGCGCCGTCGGCGTGATGGACGCCCGCGCGCGCGGCCTCGTCGTGCAGGCCGTGCTGCCCGCGAAGGCGCTGGTCGGGGCGTAGGCTGGGTCAGAGCCAACCTCAGTTTGGCACATTGATCGCCGCAATGTGCACCTCTCCCGATGGGTCATTGCAAGCCAACGGGTCCGGCCTTTTGGCCGGCCCGATGACAGGCTCCGCGCGGCAATCCAGGGCCACGCATACCACTCTGGATTGCCGCGTCGTGGAGCCTGTCATCGGGCCGCGCTTCGCGCGGACCCGTTGGCTCCTCGCAATGATGGGGTGGACGGCCCCCGAACGGCATCGATGTGCCAGACTGGCGGTGTTGAGTCGACCAGACAAAGGGAGCCGTCCATGATGAAGATTACCACAATTGGTTTGGATTTGG
>Ga0070741_10012819_pt1 | contig 15026 bp, 18 predicted proteins | sample Coa_R1_4_FD_66440 | JGI IMG/M metagenome (GOLD analysis project Ga0070741, IMG submission 66440) | Surface soil microbial communities from Centralia Pennsylvania, which are recovering from an underground coalmine fire - Coalmine... | ecosystem: Environmental > Terrestrial > Soil > Unclassified ... | reverse complement strand
GTAGAAGATGTTGTCGAAGTCGATCCCCGACAGGTCGCCGCCCCACGCCGGCATCGGGCGGGCGAGGAAGTAGTCGAGCGAGCGGTGCCGGAACTTGCGCATCCAGTCCGGCTCGCTCTTATGCGACGAGATCGCATCGACGAGCTCGTGCGAGAGGCCGCGCCCCGACTTGAAGAAGTAGTCGCCGGCCTCGTCCGGGTTCGAGAATCCGTACTTGACCGCGTAGTCGGAGCCGATGCCCTCGACGATCTCCTGCTCGGTCTGGCTCATCGTTTGCTCCTCTCGCCGTGGACGGTCAGAGGCCCACGGCGGCGAGCGCTCTGCTGCACTCAGGCCCGGTGTGCAAGTCGGAGAGGAGGTTCTCGGAGCCTCGTCGGCTTCCGCGCTAGGTCTACGCGCCCATCGACTGTAGCGCATGTGCGCTACGGTGTTTGGCAGCGCCCCGTGTTCTGACTCCCACACGAGCCCGCCGCTTGCCGTTTCGGGGGAGTCGTAAGAGGGAGCGACATGAGCAGCAAGCGAATAAAGCGCGCGCTCGACCGGTTGCGCGCGTGGACGAACAATGCGCGCCGCGAGCGGACCTCTGTGCGAGGCGGCGTACAGGAGCCGCAGCAGATGCACGGGCACTCGTAGGTCAGCGGGCAGCGTGCGCACGGCAATCGTCTCGACCTATCCGCCGCGGGCGTGCGGGATCGGCACGTTCGCGGCCGACGTCAGAGCGACCCTGCTCGGCGTCCCGGGGATCGAGCGAGCCGATCTCGTCGCCGTGATCAACGAGCCGTCGACACCGCAGCGTCGCGGGCTGCTCGGGACGATCGCGCAGGCCGTGCGCGGTGACTACGTGCGCACGGCTCGGATGCTGGGACGGCTCGACGTCGACGTCGTCCTGCTCCAGCACGAGTACGGGATCTTCGGGGGTCGCGACGGCGACTACGTGCTCTCGCTCGCGCGCAACCTGTCTCAGCCGCTTGTCGTCACTCTGCACACGGTGCTGTCCGCGCCGACTCCGCATCAGGCGCAGGTGCTCGCCGAGCTGTGCAGCGAGGCAGAGCTCGTGATCGTGATGACGGAGACGGCACAACGGCTGCTCGTCGACTCGGGCGCCTGCCGGGAGGAGAAGGTGCGCGTGGTGCCTCACGGAGCGCCTGCACGTCTCACGAGCCGTGCGACGAGCACCCGCCCCGAGGGCGGCCGCTTCCTGCTCTCCACCTTCGGACTGATCTCGCCCGGAAAGGGTCTCGAGAACATGATCGAGGCCCTGCCCGCGATCGTCGCCGACCATCCGGAGACGGTCTACGTGATCGCCGGCCGCACGCATCCCGACGTCGCGCGCCGCGAGGGAGAGCGGTATCGACTGATGTTGGAACGGCGCGTCCTCGAGCTCGGCCTCGGTGACAACGTCGAGTTCGACGACCGTTTCCTCACGATCGATCAGCTCTCGGACCTGCTCGACGCGACAGACCTGTTCGTAACGCCCTATCGCGGCCGGGAGCAGATCGCCTCCGGCGCGCTCACCTTCGCGATCGCAGCGGGCTGCGGCGTCGTCTCGACTCCGTACTGGTACGCCCAGGACATGCTCGCGTCCGGCGCCGGCCGGCTGGTGCCGTTCGACGACCCGACGGCGCTGGCAGAGGCCGTCCGCGACTACATCGAGCAGCCGGCGACGCTGACGGCCGCGAGAGCGGAGGCCCGCAGGATCGGATCGGGGCTCGCCTGGCCGTCGGTGGCCGAAGCAACCGCCGCCGTGCTGGACGAGGCGCACAGGTTCGCACCGAGACGCCGGCCCGCCGGGGTTGCAGATCTCCATCTGACGAGCCTGCGAAGCGACCATCTGCTCACGCTCGTCGACGACGTCGGGATCGTGCAGCACGCGGACGGGATCATCCCCAACCGCGACAGCGGCTACTGCGTCGACGACGTCGCCCGGCTCGCGGTCGTCTCGGTCGAGCTCGGACGCCGCGGCGACGAGCGGCTCTGGAGCGCGGTCCTCTACCGCGCGCTCGCATTCCTGTCTGCGGCGGCCGGCGACGGGGGCATGCGCAACTTCATGAGCTACGACCGGCGCTGGCTCGACGAGCCGCACGTCGGCGACCACGTCGGCCGCTCCATCTGGGCGCTCGGCGAGATTCTCGCCACCGCCTGGATTCCCGCCGTCGTGCTGCCGGCGCGCAATCTGCTGGCGCGTCTCGTCGGCACGCTCACGGGCGAGGTCTCGCTGCGGACGGCGGCTTACGCGATCCTCGGCCTGTCACGTCTCGACGCCGACCGCCTCGAGCCCGAAGCACGACGCCTGCTCGAGCGGCTCGTCGCACAGCTCGCAGACGCCTACGAAAGCACCGCCGTCGACGGCTGGAACTGGTTCGAGGACGCACTCAGCTACGACAATGCGCGTCTTTCGCAGGCGCTGATCGGCGGCGGCGTCGCACTCGACCGCGACGATCTCACCGAGCTCGGCCTCGAGTCGCTCTGCTGGCTCGGCGACGAGTCGGGCCTCGAAGGCGACGTGCTCCGCCTCGTCGGTCACCGCGGACGCCGCAGAGACGAGCCGGTGGAAGGCACGGGCGATCAGCAACCGCTCGACGCGGCGGCGCTGGTCGAGGCCGAGCTCGCCGCCTTCGCGATCACCGGTGCGCCCGAGCACGGGATCAGGGCGACACGTGCGTTCGAATGGTTCCTCGGCCGCAACGGCCTCCAGAAGCCGCTGTACGACTTCGCAACAGGCGGCTGCAGCGATGGGCTGGGCAGCGAAGCTCTGAACCAGAACGAGGGCGCGGAGTCGACGCTCGCCTTCCATCGCGCGGCGCTCCTCCTCGACGCCGCCGGCGTCCGGGCCGAGGTGCGCGAGCCCGCGCTGCAGTCCGTGTCCGCGTGAGCGGCTCGGAGCTGTTCCGCCGCCACGCCGGGAATCCGATTCTCACCGCAGCGGACTGGCCCTATCCCGTCAACGCGGTGTTCAACCCGGCCGCAGCCGTTGTCGGCGGCGTAACCGTTCTCCTTGCGCGGGTCGAGGATCGCAGAGGCATCTCGCATCTCACCGCCGCCCGCTCGGCGAACGGCACAGACAGCTGGGTCGTCGACTCCGCGCCGCTGCTCGCACCTGACGACTCGACGGCGAGCGAGCAGTGGGGCTTCGAGGATCCCCGGTGCGTCTGGGCCGACGAGCTCGGCCGTTTCGTGATCACCTGCACCGCCTACGGGCCGACCGGGCCGGCGGTCTTCCTGGCGACGACCGAGGACTTCAGGCGGTCGAGCGCTACGGGATCGTGCGGCACCCGGAAGACAAGAACGCGGCGCTCCTGCCGTATCGCATCGGAGGCCGGTGGGTGCTCCTCCACCGGCCCACGACACAGTTCGGAGGCGCACACGGCGAGATCCTCCTGTCCCGCTCCGACGACCTCGTCAGCTGGAGCACGCCCGAACAGGTCCTCCAACCGCGGGCCGGCGCCTGGTGGGACTCGCTCCGGATCGGCCTCGGACCGCCACCGCTTCGCACCGAGCACGGCTGGCTCCTCGTCTACCACGGCGTGAAGGAGACCGTCGCCGGAGCGATCTACCGCGTCGGCCTCGCCCTGATCGACCTCGAAGAGCCGACACGCGTCCTGCGGCGTCTCCCCGACTGGGTCCTTGCGCCGCTCGCGCAGTACGAACGCACCGGGGACGTGCCGAACGTCGTCTTCCCCTGCGGTCTCCTCCACGATCCCGCGAGTGGAGACGTCCGCCTCTACTACGGTGCTGCCGACAGTTCGATCTGTCTCGCCACTGCACGGCTCGACGATCTACTCGACGCCGTGCTCGCCGCCCCTGCCGAGTGACCCTCGGCGTCGCGCGACGACGTTCCGGTAGAGACGGATGTAATCCTCGACCATCCGACCGGCGTCGAAGCGGCGTTCGACCGATGCGCGCACGGTACTCCTGTCGAGCGATGCGGACGCGCCGACGGCAGCCACCGCCTCCGCATGCGACGCGACCAGGAAGCCGTTCTCGCCCTCGCGTACGAGCTCCGACATGGAGCCGCGCGCGTGCGCGATCACGGGCGTGCCGCAGGCCATCGCCTCCACGACGCTGAAGCCGAACGGCTCGTCGAAGTCGATCAGGTGGAGCAGCGCAACCGCGCCGCCGAGCAGCTCGTCGCGACGTGCCGGGCCGACGGCCCCGACGTAGTCGACGCGTCGGCCGTCGATGCGGGGCGCGACGAGCCGTTCGAAGTACTCCGAATCCTGGACGATGCCTGCGATGACGAGCGGAAGACCCGCCTCTGCCGCGACATCGATCGCGTGGACGGTGCCTTTGTCGGGATGGATCCTCCCGAGATAGAGGAGATAGCCGCCCGCGCCGCCTCCAAGCGCAAAGGCGTCCATCTCGATCCCGTGCCTGATCGTCGCCGCGTACTCGAGCCTCGCGTGGCGATCGGCGTCGCTGATCGCGACGTAGTGACCGACATCGTTGTAGCGCTCGTACACCCGCACGATCCGTTCCGACGAGAACCCGTGGATCGTCGTCACCACCGGCGTGTCCACGAGGCGGCTGAAGCTGAGCGGCAGGAAGTCGAAGCCGTTGTGGATGAGGTCGAACTCGTCCGCGCGCTCGAACACGGTCGCGACGTGCAGCGCCTCCCACACCTTCGCGTCCAGCGACGAATCCTCGGCGTAGCCCATCGGAGCCGTCCCCACCAGGCGTGCACTCGTGATCGAGTCGGCGGTCGCAAACAGCGTGACGTCGATCCCGCGGTCGAACAAGCCTTCGGTGAGCAGGGAGGCGAACTGCTCCCACGGCCCGTAGTGACGCGGCGGCACGCGCCACGCGATCGGTGCCAGCACTCCGACGCGGAGCGCGGCGGCCGCGGCCGCGCCTACTTCCCGCGTGAGGTCTTCTTCTTCGCCTTCGGCTTCGCCGGCTGGTCCTTGCCCGCCGCGGCCGCGCGCGCCTTCTGTTTCTTCGTCGCCATCGGCCCACCCTAGTCGCAGCCGGGCCCGCGTGGTTCGTTTTTGCCGCGGTGAGAGCCGGATCCAGCTAGAGTTCGGGTTCTTAGAGCTTGCGCGGAAGCCGCCGAGGCTCCACCTGTTCCTCTCTCCGACTTGCCTGCCGCCCGAGTGCACCGGCGGACCTGTGCTCCAGGTGTCGCCGCACGTCCGAGGAAGAAGGAGAGGCCGTGTACGCCACCGTTCGCCGCTACGAAGGCATCGACAAGGTGCGCTCCGAGGAGATCACTCGCAAGGTCCTCGAGAGCCTCGTGCCGAGCATGAGCGAGCTGCCGGGCTTCGCCGGGTACTTCCTGATCGACGCGGGCGCCGGCGTCCTCACGTCGGTCAGCCTCTTCGAAAGCTCTGCACAGGCCGAGGCGTCGACCCGCCTCGCGGCCGTCTGGATCCGCGAGCACGATCTCGAGGCCGCGCTGCCGAACGAGCCCCGGATCACGGCCGGCCCTCTCATCGCCCAGGCGCCGCAGGTGGAAGCGCACGCGTGACGGAGGCACGGCTCCTGCGCACATCGCCGCTGGTCCGCCGGGGCCTCACCGTCGGGTCGATGCTCGTCACGGCCGGGCTCGCCGTGCTCGCCGTCCGGCACTTCGCGGGCACACCCTGGCCGCTCTCTCGCGGCGAGCCCGGGCTGCTCGTCGCGGCCGGCTTGCTGCTGCTGCTCGCGCAGGCGCTGAAGGCACTCGGATGGGGTCGACTCTTCCGCGGCGGGGAGCGCCCGAGCGCGCTCGCGCTGGCGGCCGGCAACGGCGGCGCCGCCCTGGTCGGCGTCGTGCTGCCGGGTCGCTTCGACGACGTCACGCGCGTCGCGGTCGTCCGGCGCTATCCGGGGTGTCCGGCCGGCGTCCGTGTGCTCTGTCTCTCACTCGTGATGCTCGGGTTGCTCGACAGCGTCGCGCTCGCGCCGCTCGCGCTCGCAGGCGCGGTGATCCCCGGCACCGGGCTCGCAGCGCGTGCCGGGCTCGGCGTCGTGGCTGCGGGCGGCATCGCAGCCACGGCCTTGATCGTCGCGCTGCCCAGGCTGACGAAGACCAAAGCCGTGCTCCGCTTCCGGCTCGGCCGATGGGTGAAGCCGCGAACGACCTCGCTGCGCGCCGCGGCGGAGGCGCTCGCGCTCGTGGCCGGCTGCTGGGTCGTCCGTGCCGTGGCCGTCTTCCTGCTGCTCGGCGGGCTCGGCATCGGCTTCTCGTTGTCGAGAACCCTCCTGTTCGTGTGCGCGGGCGCTGCCGCGGCAGCGCTCCCGATCGGGCCTGCGGGGGCGGCAACTCAGATCGGGGCCGCCGGCGCGAGCCTCGTGGCCGCGGGCGTCGGCACGACGGCGGCGTTCGGAGCTGCGGTCTCCATGGGCGCGCTCGGAGTCCTCTCGGGCACCTTCGTCATGGTATTTGCGCTCACGTGGACGTCCGGTGCGGCCCTCGCGAGACACGCACGAGCGTCATGAGGCTCGCCGTCGGGGACATCGTCGTGTACGGCTCGCACGGAGCAGGGCCGGTGGCCGCCCGGGAGAGCAGAGTTGTCCTCGGGGAGCTGCAGGAGGTGATCGTGCTGGCGCTCGCAGACGGGCTGCGCGTCGACCTTCCGCTGGAGCGCGCGCACGAGATCCTCCGACCGCTTGCGAACGAGTCGGATCTCGCACGCGTTCAGGAGGCACTCAGGCAGGATCGGGCCGTCAGCGACGAGACGTGGCGGAATCGCCAGCGAGAGTCGCTCGCGAAGCTGAACGACGGCGACCCAATCGGTCTTGCCCACATCATCCGAGACAGTGCGCGTCGCGAGGCTTCGCTGTCCCCGAAGGGCGCCAAGCTGCAGCTCTCGCCGTGGGAGCGAGAGCTGGCTGCGAAGGCGCGGCGGCTCCTCTCGACCGAGATCGCGCTCGTGCTCGACGTCGAGCCGGAGGAAGCAAACAGGTGGATCGACCGGCAGCTCGATGAACGCCCATGACCGACGACCGTGCTGAGGCCGACGTCCCTGCGCAGCCGCTCTTCTGCGCACGGTGTGGACGGACGCCTCGAGATCAGGACGACCGAACGACATGGGTCACGATCGACGATGACCGTGTGTGTCCAGGCTGCCTGACGCTGAACGATCGGGAACGGCTGCGCATGGATAGTGGGCTTTAGCGGGGCGGTCGCATCCTCCGACCGAGCGGTCGTCCTCGAGCATCGCGTAGGAGCGCGCGTCGTCCAGTGAGACGTCGGATTCGGTTCGTGCAGCAGCCGCGAGCCGTGCACATCACTCGATCTAGCCCTGCAGAGGCACACCTCGTTGCGACGGCTGTGCTGTGAACGGCGGGGAGGCGTGCGCGTCGGTCGCGTACGACTCGTAGGCGGCAACGACGTCGAAGTCGTGCCGACGACTGTGCGGGAAGAACCGCGCCAGGAAGCCATCCCAGTCTCTGCGTTTCTCGCCTCGAGCCCGGAGGCTCGGCGGGGTCGGCTTATGCGGGATCAGCGGGTACCGCGTGTCGAACGGCCCGTGTCTGCGTGACGCTTCGGCGCTCACCTCGTGCTCGGTCTGCGTCGTGTGCGCAGGCGGAAGACGACGCTCGTGACGATGCCGAGCAACCAGCCGAGCACCGCGCTCGCGAGAATGATCCAGACGAGCGAGGCATGACCGGAGCCGAAAACCCAGCTCAGCTTCACCGGGCGCGTGTTTGCGATCACGAACGCGATCAGGGCGACGAGCAACGCGACGAGACCGAACGCCCAGAGGTAGAGCCCCGTGCGACGGCCATGCCTTCGTAGCCGCTCTCCCCGGAGCTCGACGGGCTCGTCTTGCGATGGTGCCTGCGTGGGATCTGCTTCGATTTGCATCTGTTCTCCTTCGTGCCTGATGCGGTGTCTCGTCGGGTGCGCGACGAGCGATGCAGGCCCGCATGGCGCTCTGCCGGCGCGGGCTCGCGGGCGACCGTCCATTGCGGTCGGCCGAGTCTCCGGCCTGTGAGCTGAGGCGGATCTTGTGCGGGACCGGAGTGGCTTCTGGCCCAGCGGGGTGTGTCACGGCATCGACGATTACGGAGCCGCAACAGAGAGTCTAGCGCCTACAGACGAGCGTGGCACATGGGCTGCGCGAACACTGAAACGGCTGTGCGCCGTCCCAGTGTTCGCGACGGGCGTCTAGCCCGTTACGACGTCATGCAGTGTGTACGACGACTCCTGCGGGCGCGCTCCGTCCGCCATCAGCTCCTGGACGATCGGCATCAGTCGGTCGTTCATGAATCGGGTGTGTTGCTCCTCCGATTCCCAAACGTCGAAGATCCTGAAAACCCCTTCGGCCGTGAACCCGGCAGTGTGAATGATCATTCCGTCGGGCCGATCGCGCTCGACGTTCAGCCTCTCCTTGACAGCGTCATAGTTCGTGGTGGTCCGGTCGGCGCTCGCGTCGAACTCCTGGATGTATGCGATTGGCATCGCGGTCCTCTCTCTCTCTCTCTGTGGGTGTCTTCTTCGACCCTACTCCTCCGCGGATCGCTTCGAGGTCGCGCAGAGAGCGCGCTACCATTTTGATTCGCCATGACCGAGGACGAGATCCGGCAACTGCGCGTTCTGATTGCGAACGAAAAGCGAGACCGCCTGGAGTTGCTCGCCACCGTCGTGACCGGTCTTGGACACGAGGTGATAGCGCGCGAGATCTCCGTCGTGGACGTCGGCGCCGTCACTGCACGCGAGCATCCTGACGTCGCGCTCGTCGGCCTCGGTCTTCACTCCGACCATGCGCTCGACCTGATCTCGGAGATCGTTCGCGAGGCGTCGTGTCCGGTCATCGCGCTCCTGTCGACCAAGAATCCTTCCTATGTGCGCGAGGCGGCCAAGCGCGGTGTCTTTGCCTACATCGTGGACACGACGCCCGACGAGCTGCAGAGCGCGATCGACATCACGTTGCAACGATTCACGGAGTATCACAGCCTGCAGGGCGCCTTCGGACGCCGCGCGATCATCGAGCAGGCCAAAGGGATCCTGATGGCCCGCCACGCGGTCACGGCGGAGCGAGCGTTCGACTTGCTGCGCGATCATTCCCAACACAACGGGCGCAAAGTCGTCGACGTCGCCCAGGCGATCGTCGAGAGCCACCTGCTGCTCGCGGCACCGGTATCGGTTGCCGAGGTACCGCACTCGACACCGGCCGAGCGCGCGTAGCGCCTATCGGTGCAGCCGGTTCAGTAACGTACGGCGGCGACCGGCGAAGCCGCCCCGGTGGTCGCGTGCGAGCTCGTCGTCGATCAGTGCGATCTCGCGGCGAAGGGCGGTCATGGTCGAATCGCCGGCACTCTCCGCGTCGGCGAGCTCCTTCATCGCCGTACCGTCGTGATGAGTCGCGCCGGCCTGCTGCAGCGCAAGCGCATCGCTGTTGGCGCGAAACGCGCGCTCGCGTTGCGCAGTAAGCGCGGCGAGCTCTGTCTCGAGCGCTTCCCGGCGTTGGCGGAGTTCGTTGACGTCGCTCATGAGGAATGGCCTCCTTTGATGTGTGCTTGCGCGGGCGCTAGAACCAGCTCCGCCGCTTGAAGAAGCCGAGCAGGATCACGAGAGCGAGGATCTCGGTCCCGACGCCGACGCCTACGAACGCCTGCCACCGACCGATGTGTCCGGTCAGCCAACCGAAGTTCTGGCCGAAGAAACCGGTCAGCCAGCTCAGGGGCAGAAAGATCGTCGCGATCACCGCCAGTTGCTTCATCACGGCGTTCAGCCTGTTCGAGACGGTCGAGAGGTAGACGTCCATCGCGCTCGTCAACAGGTCCCGATAGCTGTCGATGAGGTCGCTGATCCTGATCAGGTGGTCGTAGACGTCGCGGAAGTAGTGCTCGTCCTCCTCCGCCAAGCCGGGCAGTTGCGCAAGCCCGCCGCGCAGAGTCGCGAAGGCATCGCGTTGAGGGGTGACCGCCTTGCGCATACCCACGAGCAGTCGTTTCATGGCGAAGATCTCCTGCAACTGCTCCTCGCTCGCGGCATGGAAGATCTGATCCTCGAGCTCGTCGATCCGGTTGTCGAAGTCGCCAAGAATCGGGAAGAAGCTCGCGACGAGCCCGTCGACAATCCGGTACAGCAGTAACGACGGCCGGTCGACTGCCTCGCTGCGCTGTTCGTAGCGGCGGCGAAGCTCTGCAAACGCGGGGCAGTCGTCGTGGTGGACGGTGACGAGGAAGCGTTCTGAGTAGAAGCAGTGCACCTCCACCAGCTTGTCCTCGTCGGCCGATGAGCCGTAGACCACGAGGAAGACGAAGTCGTCGTAGTCGTCGATCTTTGCTCGCTGCTCGAAATGCTCCGAATCTTCGACCGCCAGGGGATGGAAACCGAAGACGTCTCGCAGGATCTCGAAATCCGCCGGCCCGGGCCGGTCGAGATCGAGCCAGAAGAACTTGCCGCGGACCAGGAGCTCCGAGACCGACTCCCGTCCGAAATCGATCGTGCGATTGCCGCCTTCGCGACTGACGTGGCAGATCGTTTGGGTGCCGCGCGTTTCACGCAACGGCCGTCCAGTCGACCGTTCATGCTCGAACGTCGTGCCACTCGGCTTCAAGACTCGCCCCCTCGACGTGACCTCGATCTGCCGACCTGGCGCTGAGGTCGGCCAGCTGGTCCGACCTGGACGTTTGAGGGCGGATCCTGGGGGCCGGGTCTGCTCCCGGCCGGCGAGCCGACTTGAACAGTAGCGCGTACCCCGGGCCCCGACGGTCTGTCGCAAGGAATGCTCGCGCGACAGCGCCTAGCTGTCTACGACGGCGTGCAGATCGTGGCCGCTACTCGCTCGCAAGGGGATGACTGAGGCCGAAGCGTTCGCACAGACCGGGGACCGAGCCGGGATCCATCTCGAGACCGTATGACTCACAGAGTCCGGCGAAGCGCGCGAGGTCGGGTTCGCCGTCGGCCGCATACACGTCGGCGAGCTCCCGGAAGAAGCACTCGAAGCCGGCCGGCGAGATGATCTCGATGATCTCGCAGGGCACATCGCCGGCGTTCCAGAACGTGTGCCATTGGTTCCTCGGCTTGAAGACCCAGGTTCCGGGTTCGGCGGTCAGGACGTCGTCGCCGAGCAACGCACCGAGCGTTCCGGTCAGAACATAGGAGAACTCATCCTCGCGGCTGTGGCGATGAAGGGGCGCAGCGAGCGTGCGCGGCGCGAGCGGATGGTGGACCACCGAGAACCGGCCCTCCGACGCCACTCCGTCGACCTTCCAGACGATCCCGAGACCGTGCAGCTCGACTCGATCACCCTCGTCGGCCGTGATCGCAGTTGTGACGAGTTCAGCGTCCATGCTTCTCCTTTTGCGTGAAACCATGGCTTCCCCGCGCAACGAGCACGCTGGAACGAAAGGTCGTTCCGTCCTCAAAAAGAAGTGTCCTGCGCGTCGGGCTCTGTTCGCCTGAGTCCCGGCCGGCGTCCTGGCACGCAGGGCCAGTCGGTTCCATCCTACTCGCTTCGACACGCGCGTGCCGACTCGTAGGCGAAGGACGTGCATCGTTGCCTTGTTGGCCAACGCGCGCGTTGCCCGTGCATCACTCCTGCTATGCTGCGGTCAGCGCGTTGGTTCTGGCTGTTGAAGCCGTCGAGGCTGTGCACGTTCCTCTCCGACTGTGACCTCTTGGCCTGACCGCCGCAGTTCGCTCAATCGGGCGCTCTGCCCTGATGAAAGAGCAAGGGAGCAGCACATGCATGCGACCATTCGTCGCTACGAAGGTGTCGACGCGACCCGCACGAACGAGGTCATCGGCAAGGTCAACGAGACGCTCGTTCCGCAGCTTCGGAAGCTTCCCGGGTTCGCCGGCTACTACCTCATCGAGGCCGGCGACGGCGTCCTGAGCTCGCTCGGACTCTTCGATACGTCCGAACACGCTGCCGACTCCGGGACGCTCGTCTCGAAGTGGATCAGCGACGAGCACTTCAGTGCGGCGATTCCGGGAGCACCGAAGATCACGAGCGGCAAGGTCGTCGCGCGCAGCAACGGCGCGACCGTCTCGTAGCTCCGGCGCACCCGCCACTGACGGATGAGAAGGGTCCGGCGGCACCGGGCCCTTCTCTGACGCTGCCCGAGAGCCGCGACCCGGTGCCCGCTGATCCGAGCGCGAGTCGCGGTGCTAGGCTTCGAATGCGCGTCGTAGCGATCGGCGCAGCGAAGTACCAGGCGGTGCAGAGCAAGGAGCGCCGCGAGAGGTCCTCCCACAGCGAACCGGGTTGGAGCCGTATCGGCCGACCGCGAGTTCGCGGAACGGCGACGCTTCGAGACGGGAGGAGCCGATGGTCGAGATTCGCGTGGGCGTCGCGGACGCCGCCGGTGCGCACGGACTCCTGCGGCGTCTTGCAACTCTGTTCGGCCGAGCGTCGATCTCCTTCGACGGCTCGCGAAACGAGGTTCTCGTCACGTCGGAGTGGGAGTCGAGGTCGGTCGTCGAGGTCATCGACGCGGTCCAGAGATGGCTGACCGTCGACGGCGTCGAATCGGCCACGCTGACCGTCGGCGATCGCTCGTACACACTGCTCGGCCCCACCTTCGTGTCGTCGGCCGGAAGCGCGCGCGCCTCGGCCGGACGTGGACCGTGATCTTCGAGGTCCCACTCTGCGGGCTCCTCGCGCCTTTTCGGAGCGTCTGTCAGTCAGATCGACGACGCGACCGCGCTCGTCCTACGTCGAACAGGAGGCACCAATGGTCACCCAGATCGTCTTACTGGCCGTCGCTGCGGTCGTCTTGGTCTTCGTCGCGCGCACGATTCGGATCGTGCCGCAGGCGCGCGCCGGTGTGATCGAGCGCTTCGGCCGCTATCACCGGACGCTCTCACCCGGGCTTGCGCTGGTCGTTCCCCTCGTCGACCGGCTACGGCCGCTGCTCGACTTGCGGGAGCAAGTCGTCTCCTTCCCACCCCAGCCGGTGATCACCGAAGACAACCTGGTCGTCAACATCGACACGGTTATCTACTTTCAGGTCACCGACCCAAAAGCTGCGACATACGAGATCGCCGACTACATCCAGGCGATCGAGCAGCTGACGGTCACTACGCTGCGAAACGTCATCGGGGGGATCGCGCTCGAGAAGACGCTCACATCGCGCGATCACATCAACACACAGCTGCGCGGCGTCCTCGACGAGGCAACCGGCAAGTGGGGCATCCGAGTCAACCGCGTCGAGCTGAAGGCGATCGACCCGCCCGCCTCGATTCAAGAGTCGATGGAGAAGCAGATGCGCGCCGACCGCGAAAAGCGCGCAACCGTGCTCAACGCCGAAGGCGTCAAGCAAGCGCAGATTCTCGAAGCAGAAGGTGAAAAGCAAAGCGCGATCCTGCGCGCAGAAGGCGACCGGCAGTCACAGATCGTGCGCGCCGAAGGACAAGCCAAGGCGATCGAGACGGTCTTCGGCGCGATCCACGCCGGTGACGCGGATCCCAAGCTGCTCGCCTACCAATACCTTCAGATGCTCCCCCAGATCGCGCAGGGCGACTCGAACAAGCTCTGGCTGATCCCGAGCGAGTACTCACATGCATTCGAGCGATTTCAGGAACAGCTGACGCGCCCGGACGCCAACGGCAAGGCTCCGCTTCCCGTCGTCGTCAAGGATCTCGCCGAATAGGGCTATCACGGACCTCATCGACTGAGGGCTGCGTTCGCGGCCCTTAGTCCTTGTACGGATCGCGCACGTCGCGACCGGCCATCGCGACGCCGAGGGGACACAGCGTGTGCTTCACCCGGATCGTGTCGCCGTGCGCGGCGAGCATGTCCGGCACGCGCTTGTACACCTCCGGCGCCTCGTCCGCGCCGCCGCCGACGAGCACGATCCCTGCCCTCGCAGCCGTGCCTGCACGGCCGGCCAGTCGACGCGCAGGGCGAGACCTGCTCCTCGATCCAGACCTTCCGCGTACGCGAGGCCGCACGGTCGGGGCAGCCGGCCTCGACCTCGTCACGGTCGAGTGCAGCGACTCATCTGCCTCGGGGCTCGCGACGCCCTCGAGGATGGCCGATTCGTCGCCCATCGAGCCGCCGACGAAGCCCTCCTGGCCGGGACCGCGCCGAGGATCTCGAGCACCTTGTTGACAGCTGCGTTGCGACCGGCGTACGCGTACCGGCGCTCTTCCTCTGAGCTACGGAAGCGAAGGTGCCGGGCGTCGACGCGCGACGCCCGGCACTGCCCGGCTAGTCGCGCAAGCCCTCGAGCTCGCGCTCACGCCGGTCGTACGGCTCGAACTCCTCGACGACGCCCTGCCGGAAGACCCGCAGGGCCGCGAGCAGCGTGTCGAGCTTGTGCAGCGAGTTCACGCGTCCCGCCTCCGAGTCGACGTCGAACTCGAGCCGGATCCGATCGGTGCAATCGGCCAGCTCGAGGATCATCCGCGGCTCGAAGTTGTGCGGGCATCTCGTGCACGTCGCGTCGTCACATCCGTTGTCGCGCACGAGGCCACGCTCGCTCGTGTCCTCGACGTACGCAAGGACGTACGCGCCGCCGTGGAAGCCGGGCAGGTTCAGGAACGCACGCTCGTTGACGCGAGCGCGGTACGGAATGCCCATCTCCTGAGTCCTTTCCAGTGATCGTGCCGCCCGCTGCCGGGCGACGAAGACGGAAACGAGTTCGATCACGGCGGTGCGTGGATTCCGCGGCGAAGAACGCCGAGGCACGCCGCCGCGACGCGCTTCGCAGACATCGGAGTCTCCTTTCGTTCTTCGGTTGACGGTGAGTGCGGATGGGGGAAGTCGAACCCCGGTCGTCCCCCGCGGCGTCCCCGCCGCTCCGGTCGGCGGGGACGCGTCTCCTCGTTCCCGACGCCGGTTCGCCGGCGTCGGCTATGCAGCCGGTCGCGTCGGCGGCCGCTGCAGCTTGCGTGCGGCATCGAGCCGCGCCCGGCGGCGCACCTCGAGCTGGACGACCTTCGCCGGGCGCACCGCGACCTGCGTCGGGATCCGCCGGACGGCGTAGAGATGGCGATGCATCTCGGCTCCTTTCGTTCTGTGGGAGTGCGCCCGCCGGCGCACTCCGCTCAGAGCGCGCCGCGGGCGAAGTCCGGGACGAGCTGCGGCGTCGCCGTGTCGAAGCCGACGACGTCGAGCCTGCCCGGATCGTTCGGATCTGCGATC
>Ga0070741_10012817_pt1 | contig 15027 bp, 16 predicted proteins | sample Coa_R1_4_FD_66440 | JGI IMG/M metagenome (GOLD analysis project Ga0070741, IMG submission 66440) | Surface soil microbial communities from Centralia Pennsylvania, which are recovering from an underground coalmine fire - Coalmine... | ecosystem: Environmental > Terrestrial > Soil > Unclassified ... | reverse complement strand
GACGCGCTCGCATGCCCGCCTCCGCGGTCACATCCCGCAAGCGGGTCCCTGTTCCGCGCTCCGGCGTGCGTTGCATCCATCCGCACCTGGCGTAACGCGCGTGGTGGGACTTGTGCAGAGCTTCCCTAGGCATTCTCCAGGACGATGCCTTCAATGATGTTGGCGACGTCCTGGCAACGGTCGGTCACGCCCTCGAGCAGCTCGTAGATGGCGCGCAGCTTGATCACCTGACGCACGTCCGGCTCGTCGCGGAACAGCTTGGCCATCGCCGCTCGCATCACGTGGTCGGCTTCCGATTCCAGCCTGTCGAGCTCGCCGCACAGGGACAGGATGCGACGCGCATGCTCCAGGTTGGAAAGCAAGCCGACCGTCTCGTGGACCTTCTCGGCGCAACTGACGCAGATGTCGGCGAGCCGAATGGCCTCCGTAGTGACCGCGCGCACGTCGTACAGATATATGGAATGCGCGCAATCCTCGATCAGGTCGAGAATGTCGTCCATGCGCGTGATGAGCCGGTGGATGTCCTCGCGGTCGATGGGAGTGATGAAGGTCTTGTGCAGCAGCTCGATCGCGTTGTGGGTGATCTTGTCGGCCTTCTTCTCCAGCGTTTCGATCGTCGTCATGCGGCGCTCGAGATCGTCGAAGCTGGACATCAATGCGGCGAGCTCTCTCGCGCCTTGGGCAACCTGTTCTCCGTGCTCGACGAAAAGATCGAAGAAGCGCCCCTCCGTGGGCATGAAACGGGCGAACATGTTATTTGTCTCCCTGTGGTGGAGAATCCCGGACCGGGCCGCGCGCGACGCGGGTTGCGTCGCCGCCGGCCCTGCGTTTTTTGGAGTGGAATTCTATAGTCTTGCGGCGCGGTCTGTCACAGGACCTGCATAATTCTTCCAAAATAGAGTCATGATCGGACTTGTTCAGCGCGTATCGCGCGCGCAGGTGGAGATCGACGGCGAGGTCGTCGGGCAGATCGGGCCGGGGATCCTGGCGCTGGTATGCGCCGAGCGGGGCGACACGCCGGCCGAGGCCGACCGCTTGCTCGAGCGCCTGCTCGCCTGCCGCGTATTCCCGGACGAGGACGGCCGGATGAATCTGGATCTCGCGGAAGTCGGCGGCAGTCTGCTGCTCGTCCCGCAGTTCACGCTGGCGGCGGATACGCGCAGGGGCAATCGCCCGAGCTTCACGCCCGCCGCACCGCCGGAGGAAGGCCGAAGGCTGTTCGATCACTTTCTGGCACGGGCGCGCACTCTGCATTCGCCGGTTGCCGCCGGAAAGTTCGGCGCGCACATGCAGGTCTCGCTCACCAATGACGGTCCGGTGACGCTGTGGCTCAGAGTCGAGCCCGCGACCTGAGTCCGGGCACGCGTCGCGGACGCATGTGAGAACACGCAGCTGGAAAGGATGGCGTCGCCCGCATGAAGATGAAACGCTGGCTGCTCATGGGATGCATGCTGCTCGCCGCGGGGGCCGCCCGCGGGGAAACGTCGCTGCTGGTGGTGAACTTCGAGCTGGTGGACGAGATGCACGACCCGCGCACCGCCGAAGCGGACGCCGCCCGGATCGAGCGCAGCGGCCCCATGTTGCGCGAGGCGCTCGGCGGCTGCACGGCAGTGCGCGTATTCGGGCCGGAAAAAGCGGAGGAAGCGATCCGGCGCGCGGCAAAGCAGAACGCCTATCTCTACCGCTGCAACGGCTGCGCCCAGGACATCGGCACCGCGGCAGGCGCGGACGCAGTGATGTTCACCTGGGCGCAGAAAGTCAGCAATCTGATTCTCAACCTGAATGCGGAAGCGCGCGACAGCCGCAGCGGCGCGGTCGCCTTCGCCCGTTCGGTGGACCTGCGCGGGGACACCGATCGCTCCTGGGCGCGGGGAATCGCGGCACTTGCCGCGCGAATCTGCAAAGCGGCGTCGCGCCGCGCAGCTTCGAGGTAGCTTTCACGTCGCGCGACCGCCCGAGGCAAGAGCGACTCGCGTGCCGTTACCGCGCCGGCGCGTCGCTCTCGAACTTGAGGTCGTTCGTATCGACCACTTCCGCGTGCAGCGCGCCCGTGGAGCCGGGGCGCACGGTGAAGCGGAACGCCGGATTTTCGCTGATGGAGAAATCGACGTCGGCCGCAAAAACCTGCTCGCCGTTGCGCGTCACCTTCACGCTCCGCACGTAATAGGCCGGGTCGTAGAATCGGGTCAACTGGTCCATCGCCAGGCCGGAGTTGTTCGGGTGACGGATCATGAGCAGCACCGGGATCGGCCTGCCCGCCGGTTGCGGACCGTCGACGCGCCACTTCATCTGGCCCAGCCCTTGAAGGCGCTCGGACAACTTTTTCCCCGCCGGTGCCGAGCATCCGCCCGCCGCCTTGACGAAGCGCTTGGCGAAGACGAGCGAACCGTCTTGCGCTTCCGCGATCGCCCGCACCCAGGTGTAGTCCTCGATGCGCACCCTGGTTTCCAGCTCCGTGCCGCCGCTCCCCGGGCCGAATTCAAAAATGCCGGCGATCGGCGAGGGATTCCTGTCGATCACGAGGTAGAGCTTGGCCGGCGCGGGCTCGCCCGGCAGCGGCTCGACCCGAACCGACAGCGGAACCGCCGCCGCATCCGCCGCGCGCGCCGGCAACGAAAATCGAATGCGCGTGCCGTCGTCCTCGACAAGGGAGCGGCCGCCGAACAGGTTCGCGCGCACCCTGGCCCAAATTTCATTGTCGGGGTTCTCGCGCTCGTCGGCGCCCCACGCCGCATGCGCGACCAGCGCCGCGAGCATCACGGAAAGCGCGCACTGCGTAAGCGCGGTTCTCATCGTCCTGGGCCGTCACTTCAGGAAGCAGGCCTGCGCCGCCTTCCTGTATGCATCGCGATAGGAGCGGGCGAGCTTTTGCGTCTGCTCGTTGTCGCGCAGGATGGCGCTGCGCTCGCCGGCGATGGTAATGGCCTTGGCCGCGGTCTGCGCCTCGACGAAGTCGTCGTAGCTGTACTGTTCGGCAAGGCGGTCGATGACGCACGAGCACTTGGTCCTCAGCTCGAACTCTCCGCCCTCATGATCACGCATGCACTCGAGCACGAACTCGACGCGATCCGAAGTCGGGTAGTCATGGGCGTAACACACGGGCGACGCGATCAGCGCCGTCGCGGCGACCACCAAGAAGCGAGCGGGAATCATCGGAATACCCCGGGATATTCGTCGGCAAGCCGGCGCGCGAGCACCGCGCTGAGCAACGTGAGTCTGGAGTACGCGCGCCGCGCAAGATCGGGATGCTGCGCACGCAATGAGGCGCGCACCACCTCCGACCAGGCGAGCGCGTGCGTGGGATCGCGCGCGACCGCATCCTGGAAGTCGGCCAGCGCGCTGCCCACGCGGTTGCGGACGGTGTCCACCTCGCCGCGCAGATAGGCGGGCTCGCCGTTGTCGGGCTCGTCCGCCTGCCATCGCGCGGCGAGCGCCCACAGATCGGCCCAGCGCTTTTCCGTCTCCAGCATGTTGGCGCGCAGAAAGTAGGGCAGCCGATCCGGCGGAAGGCTCCAGAACGGATCCTGCGCAATGTGCGCATCGACCGGCTCGTACTCGGCGCCGCTTTCGAGCAGATCGGCGATCCATTCCACGGGCAGCGCAAAGAACTGTGCGCCGGCCCCACGCATGCGAAACATGAGCACGCCGACGAGGCGGCCGTCGGCGTCGAAGAGGCCGCCCCCACTCGCGCCCGAGGTGAAGGCGGCGCTGCCCTGCACGACCAGGCCGCTGTCATATCGATGCAGCCGGGAAACCGCCCCGCGCGAGAGAAAGACGCCGCCGCCGGGGCCGAAACCGATCGCGGCGACATCCTCCCCGATCGCCAGCTGCGCCGTGTCGCGCAGCGCCGCCGGCGTGGCCTTGAGCCGCGGCACCATCAGCACGCACATATCGCGCTGCCCCGCCGCGACACGACCGGTGGCGCTCCAACGCTCGCCGGCATGAAGCACCGCGACTGCGCTCGCCTTGCGAACCACGTGGCAGGCGGTCACGACCCTGTCGCCGTCGATCGCGACCCCCGCTCCCAGCGAATAGCCGCCGTCGGCGCGGACGACCTCCACCTTCACCATGCTGTTCGTGGCAGCCGTCAGGTAGGCGCGATCGAAGGGCACGCCCCACGCCTGCGCGCACGCGCATCCGGTAACGAGGACGAGCGCGCGCAGGGCTGTCATGACGTCACACGCTCTGCGGATCAGCGGGCGATTTCTCCGCTGGCATCGACGACCGGGACATTGTATTCGCGCAGTACCTGCGCGATTTCGTCCCGGCTCGCCTCGAGCGCCTGCTGGATGCGGGAACGCCACTCGTTCTCCCCGCGCCGCACGCCCATCGAGATCGCGTAGTCGAATCGCACGCCGGGCTCGGACTTCAGCGGGAGGACCGCCAGCTCGACGCCGGGCACGCGCTTGGCGAAGAAGCCTCCGATCGGGCCCCAGACGATGGCAGCGTCGATCTTGCCCGCGGCGACGTCCTCGACGAGCTTGCCCGGATAGAAATCCGGATTGGCGTTCATGAGCCGGTAGGGTACGCCCTGGTCGACCAGGTCGTGCTTGAGCAGCCATCGCGTGGCCGGCGTGCGGTCGTAGATGCCGATCTTCAGCTGCGAAAGCACGGTGCGGTCCAGAGCGAGGAACTCATCCTCGGTGGCGGCAGTGATCTTGCGTTCCTTCGCGTAGACCAGGACGTAGGTCGAGCGATAGTAGGGCGCGGTGGCGCTGACCTGGTCCCAGTCCGCGGGCACGGAGGTCAACACGTCGCAGCGGTAATCCGACTGCCCGGGCAGCTTGTAGCGCAAGGTATTGCGCAGGACGTTCATCCGCATCGGGTAATAGTAGTACTCGAGCGGAAGATTGAGCCGCCTGGCGACGATCTCCGCCACCCGGTTCTCGAACCCCTCGCCCTTTTCGTCGGAGAAGGGCAGGTTGTTCGGATCGGCGCAGGCGCGAAGCGCCCGCGGCATGACGAAGCCGGAATCCTGCGCAAGCGCGCTCCCGCACGCGGCAAGCAGCGAGAGCGCGGCGACTGCTTTACTCGATGGGCTGAACATGCGCTTTCGTGATCGCGCCGTCGGAACGGCCCTTCAGGTAGGCGTACAACTGGTCGATGTTTCCCATGACCATCTTGCTGTTCTTCCACGACGGCATGCCCTTTTCCAGGCGGCCTTCGGTAATGGTCTTGACGAAATCTTCCTTGCTCAGCCGCTTCAGGCTGTCGATCAACGAGGGGCCGACGAGACCCTGCTGGTTGGCGCCGTGGCAGCGGTCGCAGGCTGCCGCGCGCCAGGCCTTGAAACCCTTCAGGGTCTGCGCATCGACCTTGTAGCCGTCAACTACGGTGTAGAGAGGTTTGCCGTCCGGACCCTTCTCGTCGGCGACCTTTTGTTCGGCGAGGCCGAGCGCCGGCAGAAGGAGAAGCAGCGCGGGCAGCAGGCGTGGAAACTTCATCGAGTACTCCAGGCACGATTTCAGACAGTAAAAAGGGGCATCCCGGCGATTTCGCCGGGATGCCGCAGATCCTACATCTTAGAGGATGGCAAGAACCTACTGGTTCGGGAGAGTGAACACGGTCAGGCTGCCGCCGAGGTCGGTGTACTGGGAAAGCTCCCGGTATCCGCCCACGGCGCCGAGGCCGTCGGTGTCCTTCTCGAGACCCGCCGCCAGGCCGATGCCGGCCCAGCCGCCGATGCCGGAGTAGACGCCGATGTATTGCTTGCCTTTGTGCATGTAAGTGAAGACGTTGCCGATGATGCCGGACGGCGTCTTGAACTTGAACAACTCCTTGTTGATGTTCTTCGCGTCGACGCACTTGAGGTAGCCCTCGAGCGTGCCGTAGCAGGCGAGTCCGCCGGCGGTCACCAGCGCGCCGCTCCACACCGAGAATTTCTCGGCCTTGGACTGGACGATCTTGCCGCTGCCCGCATCCCACACGATGAAGTTACCCATGTGCGTGCCACCCGGCGCCGGGAACATCGACAGCGTCGCGCCGACGTACGGCTGGCCCGCCGTGTACTCGACCTGGAACGGCTCGTAGTCCATGCAGACGTGGTTGGTCGGCACGTAGAAGTAGCCGTTCATCGGGTTGTACGCGGCCGGCTGCTCATCCTTCGTGCCGAGCGCGGCCGGGCAGACGCCCTTGGTGTTGACGTCGGGACCGTTCTGGTCGGTGCTGTACTTCGACACCACCTGCGGCCGGCCGGATTTCATGTCGACGTGGGTCGCCCAGTTCACCGCCGGGTCGTATTTCTGCGCCACCAGCAGCGCCCCGTTCACACGGTCGAGGGTATAGCCGAAGCCGTTGCGGTCGAAATGCACCAGCGCCTTGTGTCTCTTGCCCTTGACGGTCACGTCGGCGAGGATCATCTCGTTGATGCCGTCGAAATCCCACTCGTCGTGCGGCGTCATCTGGTAGACCCACTTCACCTTGCCGGTGTCGAGGTCGCGCGCCCAGATGCTCATCGACCAACGGTTGTCGCCGGGACGCTGTTTCGGATTCCAGGTGCTGGGGTTGCCGGAGCCGTAGTAGAGCAGGTTCAGCTCCTTGTCGTAGCTGTACCAGCCCCAGGTGGTGCCGCCCCCGGTCTTCCACTGATCGCCTTCCCAGGTCCCGAGCGAGGAGTTCTCGCCCACCGGCTGCACCGAGCCGTCGGTCCAGGTAGTGGTCTTCTGCGGATCGATCAGCGTGTCTTCGTCCGGGCCCATGCTGTAGCCGCGCCACACCATCTCGCCGGTCTTGATGTTGTACGCGCTGATATAGCCGCGCACGCCCCATTCGCCGCCGGAGATGCCGGTGATGACCTTGTCGCCGAAGACATGCGGAGCGTTGGTGTTCACCGCGCCGACCGACGGGTCGCCGTTGACGACCGACCAGACGACCTTGCCGGTCTTGGCGTCGAGCGCGACCAGGTTCGTGTCGGCCTGCTGCAGGAAGATCTTCCCGTCACCGTAGGACAGGCCGCGGTTGACGGTGTCGCAGCACATCTGCGGAATGACGGCCGGGTCCTGCTTCGGCTCGTATTTCCACACGATCTTCTGCGTGTTCAGATCCATCGCGAACACCTTGTTGGGAAACGGCGAGTGGATGTACATCATGTCGCCGATCACCAGCGGTGAACCCTCGTGACCGCGCAGGACGCCGGTCGAGAAGGTCCAAGCGACCTGCATCTTGCGTACGTTGCCGGTGTTGATCTGCTTGAGAGTGCTGAAGCGGTGGTTGTAGTTGTCGCCCGCCGGCATCGCCCAGTTGCCCGGATTCGACGCGGCTCTGTCCAGGGCCTCGTCGGCCGCGGCGAACCCTGGCGCCGTAAGCGCGCACGCCACCGCGGCGAGGTTTAAGAACCGTATTGCTTTCTTCATTGCGTACTCCTCTCCATGATCATGGTTCTGTTTTCCGAACCGGGGCTCCGTTGACTCGAGGCCGTCGCCCTGGCGGATTGCGTGAACGCAGATAACGCAAATACGGAAACGTCGTATGAAAACAGCCGGAACTCCTCCCGACCGCGGCAGCCCTTCGTCAGGACCGTCGATCAACCCCGCATGTCAGCACGCGGAGTTTTCATGTTGTGTATTTATTACCGCCTTCGCCGCGCTCGCTGTCAAGAGTTTGCACGCACATTTGCGCGCGGAGCGCATTTGCGCAATGCATCATGTCTCATTTCGATACAAGGGAACGCGTTTTGCGGCAGTGGCACATGATTAGGACCCGCGGCAATTCGAGGAAATTCCGTCCGGCGCGTAGCTGCGCGAATGTACAACCGCGATGCGCTTCACGCCATCGATATCGCGATCTCGGCGGATCCGCGCCGCGGGCGATTACGGAATGCAACAACGGATCGCGCCGATGTTGCCGCTGCGCCGGAAATCGAGACGACGGCAACGAAGCGAGCGCTGCGACCGTTCGGTCGCGCGCGGCGGGCGACGATCGGGACTGCATCGATGAACTCAGCCGCCGGGCCAGAGCTTGAGGAAGGCGCGCCCCTCTTCGAGCATGAAGGCCTTGAACGCCTGCGCCGCGGGCGACAGGCGCTTGTCCTTCAGATGCACCACGTGCCATTGCCGCAGAACCGGGAGCCCTTCCACCTTCAGCATCACGAGCTGGCCGGTGGCGAGCTCGAGCCCGATCGTGTGCTGGGAGATGAAGCTCACGCCCATGCCCGCCATCACCGCCTGCTTGATGGTTTCGTTGCTGTCCATCTCCATGTCTATCCTGAACTGCAGGCCGCGCTCGCGGAAGAAATGCTCCATCGCCGAGCGCGTTCCCGATCCAGGTTCGCGCACCAGGAACGGCTGCTGCGCCACGGTCTTCAGCGCAACGCGCTTGCGCGCCGCGAGCGGATGTCCGGGCGCCGAAATGATCACCAGCGGATGACGCGCGAAGACTGCGGCTTCGGCCTCCAGCGCCCGCGGCGGCTGCCCCATGATCGCCAGGTCCACTTCGTTGGCGGTGAGGTGCTGGACCACCGCTTCCCGGTTGTTCACCGCGAGCTTCATCCCCACGTCCGGATGCCGCTCGCGGAACAGCGCGATCAGCTTCGGCGCGAAATACTTCGCCGTGCTGACCACCGCGATGGTGATGCGGCCTCCCGTCAGGCTCTTCAGGGCAACGAGCGCGTCCTCCGCGTTCCGGATCGCGAGCAGCGCCTGCTGCGCGTGCCGCAGCACCTCCTCTCCCGCCTGCGTGAGATGCAGGCGCCTGCCCAGGCGATCGAATAGCGGCAGCCCGGCGCTGCCCTCGAGCTGCCGGATCTGCATCGACACCGCGGGCTGGGTGAGATGCAGCTCCTCGGATGCGCGCGAAAAACTGAGATGGCGCGCGGCGCAGGCGAAGATCTGCAACTGCCGCATCGAGATGTTGCGCATTCCAGGCATAAACGGACCTTATGGAATTGATAAGAAAAAATGAATTTAGCTTATGTTGACCGCCGGGTACAGTCGGCACCGTGTGCGCAGCCACAGCCCGTAACGAGGAGGAGAGCATGAACCATCCCGCGGCCGCAGCCGCCGTCGCCAGCACCGCGGAGCGTTACCGCTCCGGCGTGATCCCCTACAAGCGCATGGGATATTGGGAGCCGGACTACCTCCCCTCCGATACCGACGTCATCGCGCTGTTCCGAATCACCCCGCAGGAGGGCGTCGAGCCCGAAGAGGCCGCGGCGGCGGTCGCCGGCGAGTCTTCCACCGCGACCTGGACCGTGGTGTGGACCGACCGTCTCACCGCCTGCGAACGCTACCGGGCGAAGGCGTACCGGGTCGATCCGGTGCCGGGCACCGGCCCCGGCAGCGGCACGGCGCAGCAGTACTTCGCCTACATCGCCTACGACCTCGACCTGTTCGAGCCTGGCTCGATCGCCAATCTCACCGCGTCGATCATCGGCAACGTGTTCGGCTTCAAGGCGATCAAGGCCCTGCGCCTGGAGGACATGCGCATTCCGACCGCGTACATGAAGACCTTCCAGGGGCCGCCGACCGGCATCGTCGTCGAGCGCGAGCGCCTGGACAAGTTCGGCCGCCCGCTGCTCGGCGCGACCACCAAGCCGAAGCTCGGGCTCTCGGGCAAGAACTACGGGCGCGTGGTGTACGAGGCGCTGAAGGGCGGACTCGACTTCGTCAAGGACGACGAGAACATCAACTCGCAGGCCTTCATGCACTGGCGCGACCGTTTCCTGTTCTGCATGGAAGCGGTGAATCGCGCCTCTGCCGAAACGGGCGAGGTCAAGGGCCATTACCTCAACGTCACCGCGGCGACCATGGAGGACATGTACGAGCGCGCGGAATTCGCGAAGGACCTGGGCTCGGTCATCGTCATGATCGACCTCGTGATCGGCTACACCGCCATCCAGAGCATGGCGAAGTGGGCGCGCAGGAACGACATGATCCTGCACCTGCATCGCGCCGGTCACAGCACCTACACGCGCCAGAAGTTGCACGGCGTGAGCTTCCGCGTCATCGCCAAGTGGATGCGCATTGCGGGCGTGGACCACATCCACGCCGGCACCGTGGTCGGCAAGCTCGAGGGCGACCCGAACGTGATCCGCGGCATCTACGACACGCTGCGCGAGACGCGCACCCGCGCAAATCTGCAGCACGGGCTGTTCTTCGACCAGGACTGGGCCGGACTGGCGCGGACGATGCCGGTCGCATCCGGCGGCATCCACGCCGGACAGATGCATCAGCTGCTCACATATCTCGGCGAGGACACGGTGCTGCAGTTCGGCGGCGGGACCATCGGCCACCCGATGGGCATCCAGGCCGGCGCGCAGGCGAACCGCGTGGCGCTGGAGGCGATGGTCAAGGCCAGAAACGAAGGGCGCGACGTCTGGAACGAAGGTCCGGACATCCTCGAGCAGGCGGCACGCTCCTGCAAGCCGCTCAAGGCCGCCCTCGACACCTGGAAAGACGTGAGCTTCGAGTACACGTCCACCGACACGGTGGACTTCGTCGCGACGCCGACCGCGGCCTGAACCGATTTCCAAAGCCACAGAGGCACAGAGACACAGAGAACCCAGCGCCTTCACTGTCCGAACACCGCACGCGGCGCGCGAGCCTTTTCCCTCCCCGGCCCGACGTACCGGGTGCCATTCGCGGTGAATTCCTCTGGTCCTTCTCTGTGCCTCCGTGCCTCTGGGGTGAAGTTTCCTACACGGAGGAGACCATGAGAATCACGCAGGGCGCTTTTTCCTTCCTGCCGGACCTGACCGACGGGGAAATCCGGCGTCAGGTCGAATATGCGCTGGCGCAGGGCTGGGCGCTGTCGGTCGAGCATACCGACGATCCGCATCCGCGCAACGTGTACTGGGAGATGTGGGGCATTCCGATGTTCGACCTGCGCGACGCCGCGGGCGTGATGCGGGAAGTCGTGGCCTGCCGCGAGGCGCATCCCGATCGCTACATCAAGGTGAACGCCTTCGATTCCACGCGCGGCTGGGAGACGGTGCGGCTGTCGTTCATCGTCAACCGCCCGCGCGAGGAGACGCGCTTCGCCCTCGAGCGCCAGGAGATCGGCGGACGGATGCAGCGCTACAGCATCCTCAGCAGCGCGGCGCAGCGCCTGCTCGATCGGGGCTGAGAGGGCGCCGCCATGGCGGGACATCGAATTGCCGCGAGCATCCTGTCCGCCGACTTCGCGCGGCTGGGAGAGGAAGTCGAGCACGTGGTGCGCGCCGGCGCCGACTTCATCCATTTCGACGTGATGGACCGCCACTACGTGCCGAACCTCACTTTCGGGCCGATGGTGTGCGAGGCGATCCGTCCCCTGACCCTGGCGCCCATCGACGTGCATCTGATGGTGACGCCGGTCGACGCGATGGTGGCGGACTTCGCGCGCGCCGGGGCCAACCTGATCAGCTTCCACCCGGAGGCGGTGGACCACGTCGACCGCACCATCGACCTCATCCACGACTGCGGCTGCCGCGCCGGCCTGGCGCTGAATCCGGCCACGCCGCTCGCCTGGCTCGATCACGTGCTCGGCAAGATCGAGCTGGTCCTGGTCATGACGGTCAATCCCGGGTTCGGCGGCCAGAAGTTCATCCGCGGCAGCCTCGCCAAGATCCGCGACACCAGAAAGCGGATCGAGGCCTGCAACGGCGACGTCTTGCTGGAAGTCGACGGCGGCGTCACCGTCGACAACATCGCGGACATCGCTGCTGCCGGCGCCGACACATTCGTCACCGGTTCCGCGCTGTTCAAGTCCGCGGACTACGGGAGGACGATCGGCGCGATGCGCGCCCGCGTCGCCGCAGCCGGCATGCCGGGATGCGGCTTGATCGAGGCCGCGTCATGAACATGAGCGAGACCCAGGCGTTGCCGCGGGCTGGATCCGAAACGGAACTGCGCGTCGACCTGGCCGCACTGCTGGCCGAGTCGCAGGTGCAGCCGGTGCTCGACGAGCTCGACCGCGAGCTGGTCGGATTGGCGCCGGTGAAAACGCGCATCCACGAGATCGCCGCCCTTCTGCTCGTCGAACGGGCGCGCCAGCGGCTGCAATTGTCGGCCGGCGCGCCGTCCCTGAACATGTGCTTCACCGGCAATCCCGGCACCGGCAAGACCACGGTGGCGCTGCGCATGGCGCAGGTCCTCCATCGCCTCGGCTATCTGCGCAAGGGCCAGCTCGTTACCGCCACCCGCGACGACCTGGTGGGACAGTACGTCGGCCACACCGCGCCGAAGACGCGCGAGATGCTCAAGAAGGCCATGGGCGGGGTGCTGTTCATCGACGAGGCGTATTACCTGTACCGCCCGGAGAACGAGCGCGACTACGGCCAGGAGGCGATCGAGATCCTGCTGCAGGCGATGGAGGGAAGCCGGGACGACCTGGTGGTGGTCCTCGCCGGCTACAAGGACAGGATGGACGTCTTCTTCCGCAGCAACCCGGGAATGTCCTCCCGCATCGCCCATCACATCGACTTCCCCGATTACACGGACCAGGAACTGCTCGCCATCGCCGAGCTGATGCTCGAGCGCATGCACTACCGGCTCCGCCCGCCGGCGCGCGAGGCGCTGGAACGCTACATCGAACGGCGCCGCGCACAGCCGCATTTCGCCAACGCGCGCTCGATGCGCAATGCGCTCGACCGCGCCCGGCTGCGGCAGGCGAACCGGCTGTTCGCACGCATGGGCGAACCGCTCGGCCGCGACGATCTGATGACCATCGATGCGCAGGACATCCTGCGCAGCCGGGTGTTCAGAAGCTGAACGGCGCCGAGCCGGCACGCAAAACAGTCGGCCGCGCGGCGGAACGGGAAAGCCACAAGGAGGAGACCGATGTACCAGGGCAGGATCACGCTCGACAAGTTCGTCATCGAGGAGCAGCGGCGCGCGGTCCGCGCGAAGGGCGAGAACGGGCTGGGCGCGCTGCTCAACGACCTGGTGGCCGCCTGCAAGGCGATCGCCATCACGATCTCGCGAGGCGCGCTCGCCGGCGCGCTCGGCAGCGCGGGACGCTCCAACGCGCAGGGCGAGGAGCAGAAGAAGCTCGACGTGCTGGCAAACGAGGTCATGCTGCGCTACTGCGAGTGGGGCGGTCGCGTCGCGGGCATGGTCTCCGAGGAGCAGGAAGACGTCTATCGCATCCCGGCGCAGTATCCGCGCGGCGACTACCTGCTCGCCTTCGATCCGCTCGACGGCTCGTCCAACATCGACGTGAACATCTCCGTCGGGACGATTTTCTCGATCCTGCGCGCACCGGCGTCCGCGTGCGCAGCGCGTTCCGGGGCGAAGTCCTCGAGACCCGGCCGATCCTCCTCCGGCGGCCGGGAGGACGGATGCCGGGCGAGCGCGGAGCACTTTCTCCAGCCGGGAACGAGGCAGGTCTGCGCCGGCTACGCGATCTACGGCCCGGCGACCATGCTGGTGCTCAGCTTCGGCCGCGGCGTGCACGGCTTCACGCTCGACCGCGACATCGGCGAATTCGTACTCACGCATCCCGATCTCAGGATTCCGGCCGAGACGCGCGAATTCGCGGTGAACGCCTCGAACGAACGCTTCTGGGAGGCGCCGGTCAGGCGCTACGTCTCCGAATGTCTCGCCGGCCGCAACGGTCCGCGCGGCAAGGATTTCAACATGCGCTGGATCGCCTCGCTGGTGGCAGAAGTGCATCGCATCCTGATGCGCGGCGGACTGTTCATGTATCCGCGCGACACCAAGGACCCGTCGCGCGCCGGCCGGCTGCGTCTGCTCTATGAAGCCAATCCGATGGCGCTGATCGTCGAGCAGGCGGGCGGCGGCGCCAGCACGGGGCGCGACCGCATCCTCGACCTCGTGCCGAACGGGCTGCACCAGCGCGCGCCGCTGATTCTGGGCTCGCGCAGCGAGGTCGAGCGCGTCGTCGCCTATTACCGCGAGCACGAACTCGGCATCGACCGGCCGTTCAGCTCGCCGCTGTTCAACACCCGGTCGCTGTACATGCAGGCCGGCGCCTCGGCCTGAACCACGCGGAGGAAGTCATGACCATCGCACACCCGATCATTGCGATCACGGGCTCCTCGGGCGCCGGCACGACCTCGGTGACGCGGACCTTCCAGCACATATTCCGCCGCGAGAAGATCAACGCCTGCACCGTCGAGGGCGACGCCTTCCACCGTTACGACCGCGAGGCCATGAAGAAGGCGATGGCGGAGGCCGCCAAGCGCGGCAATCACCACTTCAGTCACTTCGGGCCGGAGGCCAACCTGTTCGAAGAACTGGAGGCGCTGTTTCGCGAGTACGGGGAGTCGGGCAGCGGCAAGGTGCGCAAGTACCTGCACGACGAACAGGAGGCGGCGCCGTTCGGGCAGAAGCCCGGCACCTTCACGCCGTGGACGCCGGTCCCGCAGGGCACCGAGCTGCTGTTCTACGAGGGGCTGCACGGCGGCGTGGTCGCCGATCACGTGGACGTCGCCCGCCACACCGATCTGCTGGTCGGCGTGGTGCCGATCATCAACCTCGAATGGATCCAGAAGCTGCACCGCGACAAGTCGCTGCGCGGTTACTCCACCGAGGCGGTGGTCGACACCATCCTGCGGCGCATGCCGGACTACGTGAACTACATCTGCCCGCAGTTCTCGCGCTCCCATATCAACTTCCAGCGCGTGCCCACGGTGGACACCTCGAATCCGTTCATCGCCCGCACCATACCCACCAATGACGAGAGCTTCATCGTGATCCGGTTCCGCAACCCCAAGGGCATCGACTTTCCCTACCTGCTGACGATGCTGCACGACTCGTTCATGTCGCGGCCCAACAGCATCGTCGTGCCGGGCGGAAAGATGGAGCTCACGATGCAGCTCATCTTCACGCCGATGATCCTGCAGATCATGGACCGCAAGCGGCGGACTGTGGTGCCCGCGCCGGCGCGCGAGGCCGTGCCCGCCTGAGCGCAATCGCCAATCGGAAAGAACGATCCAACCCGGAGGAACTGAATCATGGCCCTGATCTCTCTGCGTCAGCTTCTCGATCATGCCGCCGAGCACGGCTACGGCGCGCCCGCGCAGGGGCGGAGCAGTGCCTGCGCGCCTCGGGCGCGTAGGTGCGACCCCCGCAGCGGGCGGTGGCACGC
>Ga0070741_10012816_pt1 | contig 15028 bp, 16 predicted proteins | sample Coa_R1_4_FD_66440 | JGI IMG/M metagenome (GOLD analysis project Ga0070741, IMG submission 66440) | Surface soil microbial communities from Centralia Pennsylvania, which are recovering from an underground coalmine fire - Coalmine... | ecosystem: Environmental > Terrestrial > Soil > Unclassified ... | reverse complement strand
CTCGAAGGTTTGACGCATCCAGCTATGGTTGTTATGATTCATTCGCGGGGTGGAGCAGTCTGGTAGCTCGTTGGGCTCATAACCCAAAGGTCGGTGGTTCAAATCCACCCCCCGCAACCAACTCCATCAACAGGTTACGAGGAAGCGGACTTTTTTCCGCAGGTCCAAAAGGGTCCATTAAGGCCGGAGAAGTGTGTCTTGCAGTAGACTTCCCCTGCCTATTGCACCCAACCTGCCGCTCTCGGCCCTAGCACCAGCTGCACGATCTTGCTGTTGGCTTCTCGCTTCGATTCCATCAGAGCATTGCCGTAAACATTCATGGTCGTTGCGACCTGCGCGTGCCGCATCAATTTCTGCTGCACTCCGATGGGCGCGCCAGTCGCATCCAGCCATGAACGATACGTGTGGCGGAAGGTATGCCAGCCGATGTCTCCCAGACCAAGTTTCCGTCCAGCAGGGCGAATGTAGTCCTGCTGAATGGGGCTGGCGTGATACGGCTCGCCAGTGACGTGACTGGGGAAAACCCAATGCCCTGCAGAAGCCGGGCATTGGCCCCGCCATGCCAATAGCAGAGCGGCGAAGCCTGGATCGAGCGGAAGGTCGTCCTCTGAGTACTCGGTCTTGACATCATCAACGATGCCATCGACCACCGCACGCGTTACCCGCATCGTGCGCGACTCGAAATCGATATCCTCCCACTTCAGTGCCAAAATCTCGCTGACTCTCAATCCCAAGCACTGAGCCACGGCCACCATTGTGCGGTGCGGTTCATTCAGGAGATCGAGCAACGAATAGAACTCTTCTACAGTCAAGACGCGCGGCCGACGCTGACGCTGGGTCACGCCCTTGATCTCGACGAATTCCATTGGGTTTCTCTGTATTGGCATCAGCTCCCAAAACATCGCCTTTTCAAACAGGCGATGTATGAGAGCCTTTATTTTGCCCTTGTATCGAGGCGATAGGTCCATCTGCTTTAACCATGCGTGAACCAGCATCGGCTTGACGTTGGGCAACAGAGTGTCGCCCCACCTAGGCCGGATGTGCTTGTTCAGTATGGTCATGTATGACTTCTTCGTGGAGTGACGAGTAGGCATCTCTTCGGCGACATATCGGCCAATCAATGCACCGAACGTCACCGTTTCAGGTGGGGGACTGCCGAGGTTGGCAATGAGTCGGAGTCCTGTCGCAGCCCGAATTGCGTCTTCCTGAGTCCGAAGCTCTTCGGTGGTGCCGACAATGATGCTCCGGCGGACATTGCGTCCTCCCGGATCCCTTTCCCAAAATCGATACACCCACACGTCCGAACCGCTTTTTCGCGGACTGCGTTCAACGCGTCCGCACTGATAACGTGTACGCCGCAAAGTCGCTCCTTCTGACTTAACGGCGCGAAGGGTGGATCGAGGTTACCTTAGCGCGCGCCCAGGCGTCCAGATCTGAGGGTCGAAATCGCCAGCGGTTGCCAGCGCGGAAGGCTGGCAGTTCTCCCCTTCGAGCCATACGCTTTACGGTTTTGGGATGGAGCCGAATGAATTGCGCTGCCTGATTGGAGTCCCAGACGGGTTCGAACTGAGTCGGGCTGGTCGACATCATTGAAGTTCTCCGGCGAGGAATTTTCGCGGATGACCATGAAGAACGGTCTGGTCTCAGCCCTCGGGCTGAGGCCAGCCCTGTTGCGGTTCAAGCAGCCGGTCGATCGGCTGGGAAGTCGGCAGCGTCGTCGGGAGCAGGTTCGTCCTGCTTTGCGGCGCGATCGAGCTTCAAAATGCGAGTGGCATGAATTTCAGCCATGCGACGCTTGATGGGCAAAGCATCGGCGTCGCTCCCGCGGTCCTTTTTGTATTCGCGGTAGCGCAGCTCGCCCTCGATCTGTACGTGGGCACCTTTCTCCAGCTTGCCGGCAAACTCCGCGAGCTTGCCCCAGGCCGTGCAGCGATGCCACTCGGTGCGCGAGTCGTACTCGCCCTTGCCGTTCTTCCAGGACGACTTGGTTGCGACCGAGAGCGCGGCGACCGGAGTGCCGTTCTTGGTGTTCTTGCGTTGGACGTCGTTGCCGACGAAGCCGATGAGGGAAACGCGGTTCTGGTACATAGATTTGAATCTCCTCTTTCTGCCCTGCTCTCTTGCGGGGCACCCCTAAGGCAGGTGGCACCTGCTCCCCAGGCCAAGCTCTGCATTTCCTGGAGGAGCCGGAAAAGGCGCCTTCGGCAGGGCCGGTCTTTTTGGGCGGAAACCGGAAACCTGGAGGACCGCGCAGCGGAAGCAGAAGAGCGCCGCGCCGCCGGGGCGCAGGAGATGTTGACAGCCTGCCGTGCCCGCAAGAGAGCAGGCGGAACAAGGAGCAATCCGAACCGCTTCCCCAAGCTTGACGGTCATGACTAACACGAAACACCCGACTCCTCATGGTCACCTCCACTCGCAACGATGAAGCTCCAGGTCAGCGACACTGCAGAGTCCTGGGAGGGGTTTAGGCAGGCCGTACCAGCTAAGTACAGATGTGACCGAGGAGAACGAGGCCGGCACTAGGTCGCGTGCACAAGTGAAGCCGCCCGCCGACAGGGCAAGGAGGGTGACCAGAAGAGCGGGGCGTCTCAGGCCACGCCTGACGGTCGGTCGCGGGATCAAGCCACCGCGAACTCGCCGCTTGTAGTCGCCATAACCCGCGAAATTCTGCAGTAGGAACTCTTCTTCTCTGCGGACGCGATCCAAGACTACGAAGCAAAATGCCGTCGCTGGAATCAGGGCCAGCCAAGAGCCGATGGCCAGTGCGCTGGCGGGAACAGAGATGAGCATGGCGAGATAACCAGGATGCCGCAAGAAGCGGTAAGGGCCTTGCGTAATCAGCCGGTGCCCACGTTCGGTTTGCGGTCGAATCTCGGGCGAGAAGAACGGATTCACCGCCATCGCCCATAGTTGGAGTGTGGCTGCAGCGACAAACAACAAGAGGCCGCTCGTTCGGGTCGCGCTTGAAACCGAATCCAGCCATTGCAGCCGCCCGATGTCGAGCCCTGCAAGGACCAAAGTCGCGAGGAAAAATAGGCCGGCAGCAAGTCTCCCTGGTGAGGTCGCCTTTGTCAGGTACGACGAGCGCTCTTCAATAAGGCTAGGATCCACGCACAGCATCGTTGCCAGTAACGACGCTGAAAAGGTCCCAATGTAACGCCGAAGCGACGGAAATCCGGTGCCACCTGCAGCCACAAAGACAAGGACGGACACCGAGATCGTTATGGCCGACCATCGGAGGAGCAGTTTGACGATGTAGCCGAGACGCTTCACTTCATCACCTTCTTTTCACCGATCAGGTTCTGGCTCTGGGGATCCGTCCAGCCGGGGGTCGAAAGCCTGCCCGGAACTGCCACTGTTCATGCCCAGGTGTGCCATCGCTCGACTCACCGTGTGCTCTGCGTAGTAACGAGGGTTCGGCTTTCTGGGGGCTGTCACTCTCGCGTGATCTTGCGGGTCGTATCGATCGGTTGAGCGATAGGCGGCAATGTCGCGGACAATCTCCTCGGGCTTCGCGCCCTGTTCAAGGTGGCGGATCGCGTAGCTCCAATCACGTTCGGATTGCGTGTTGGCGGTTTGACGATGCAGTCCGTCTCTACCGAGACTCGCCCGTACTGCTGATCCCGGATGCTCGGAAACGCCTTGAATCTTGAAATCCACCCTGTGATGGACGGGTTCGGGCGATGCACTAGCGGCAATTCTTACTACGAAGTCCTGCTCGTATTTCTTGTTGTTGAAGCCAGGAAGGCGAAAGACCCGGGTTGCATCGGTGGCCGCTGGATCGCCGCCGAAACGCCGTGCCAGACCGCGCAGAAGTTCTTCGGCCTCGTTTTGTGCGATACCTTCGACACGCCAGACGACTTGGTATTTGTCAGGAGAAGTCTGAAGGACGTAATTCGGTTCAGGCACGGCGGGATCTTCGTAGACCGCAGCGAGTCTTCGCTGTCCTTCCTTGTCGAGGTCTAGGTACAGATGACGGATTTCTTTGAGGTCGCCCTTCGTACGACCGTGTGCGTGTTCCTTGAGTGTGTTGAGACTCAGGTAGATATCGGAGCCGCGCGCGTTCTTGTAACGGAGCCACGATTGAAACTCCTGGCTTGCGATCTGTTGGGCAGTGGTGATCCTCTGCACGGTTTCGTCAGTGTCCCGATTCCGCACAACAATCGCCAGCCAGTCGGCGGGGTCAAAGTTCTCTTGGATGTAGCGGCGTGCTACGTGCTCAGACTGGATTGCTTGGCCGTTACGCGAAGTGCGACCAGAATTGGATAAGGGACCGGCCATCTCCTCGGATCGTCCTCGAGAAATCTCAGGATTCCGCAGACTGCTTCCTTCCTCGTCGATCAAGCCGCGGACGTAGGCAACTGGATCGCGCTCCGGGTTTAGGCGGTGGAATTCTGTCGTTCCGAGCAAGCGGTCCTCGATTTCCTGCACAGGCACACCTCTGCGCAGTGCGCGCCGAACAAAGCTCCGATCCCGGCGCTCGCTGCGATAGCGTTTCTGCGACATTTCATCCCGCTCGCACACTTGATCTTGCTGAACCTCCCGCTCGGCGTCGTCATGGAAGCTTTCTACCGGGTACACGAGTTGTCCTCCATTCGAATGAATCGAGTGGTGAGTTGGTAACGGTCGAGGTCGGGGTTGTATCCCTTCAATTCGACAACTTCAGAAACGAAGCGGCGTCCCGACCGGCGATCCAGATGCACCAGAATGTTGAGTGAATCGCCGATATTGCTTTTGATCGCCCGATACGGCAACTCAACTCCGCTTTCGAGCACGCAGGAAGTGAAGCGGCTCAGCGCTTGTGCGCCAGAATTGGCATGGACAGTCGAGATGGTTCCCGCATGGCCGGTGTTGAGAAGTTGGAGAAGATCGAACGCCTCGGCTCCCCGAATTTCTCCGAGTAGGATACGGTCCGGACGGTGACGAAGGCTTGCCTTGAGCAGTTCCCTGATCGTAACCGCTGGAAGCCCACCTTGTTCCCGTCTGGCCTCAAAGCGGACCAGGTTCGGCGCTTCGATCTGTATTTCTGCTGTGTCTTCGATAATTAAGATACGCTCGTGCCCAGATATCAGGTTCGAGAGCGCATTGAGCAGCGTAGTCTTCCCGCAGCCCGTGGCTCCGGCAATCAAGATGTTCCGCCGTCCATGCACCGCTGACTTGAGATAGTCAGCGACCTCTTCGGTCAGCGTGCCCTCGGCCATCAACTCTTCCATTCCGAAGCGCTTTGCATTGAACTTGCGGATGGTAAGGACCACGCCGTTCAGGCTGCAGGGTGGCATGACGGCAGCGACGCGACTGCCGTCCGGCAAGCGGGAGTCGAGGATCGGCTTCTCTTCCGAGATGTCATCTCCCAACCTTCGGGCGATGTTACGGACAGCGACTTCGAGCGATTTCTGGCTCAGGCTTACATTGGCAACAGGCTCGATGTGTCCTTGCCTCTCGATGAAAACTCGCTCGTCACCGTTGACCATGATCTCGCTGATGTCCGGGTCGAGAATCAACCCCTGGATCGAACGGAGAAACGGCAGGATGAGTTCAAAGCCATTCATCACAGTTCACCATCCGCGAGTTGGCGAAAATAGGACTTGTTCACGTCGTTGTAGTAGGGCTTCAGGTACATGAAGGTCGGCGGCAGTGGATTCAGGCCGTCATAGGCGAGCACAACCGCCTGTGCGTTCTTCAGTTCGGTGAACGTCTTGAAATCGAAACGGAAATCGCTCAGCGTGTTGTAGCTCTTTGAGGTGGTAACGTTCGCCTTGTGTGCCATGGCTTTGCCGGTCCAAAGGCTGACGCGTGCGTCGTGTCCGCTTTCAGAGATGTTGTAGTTCACCTTCCATTGGTCTTCCTTACCGCACAGTTCGCTGGCAACTTTCGCAGAGAACTCGTCCGACAAGGTCAGGAAGATCTTGGTGCGGAAGGTCTGGAATAGTGTCCGCCAGGTCTCGCCTGGCAGGGTCGAGCGCAGGGAACTGATGCTCTGTGTGGCAACAATAGGGATGCACTTGGGCTGGCGCGAGAGCGCGAAGAACTTTTCGTCGCCATTCGGGTCGTTCTCCCCAGCGGTTGCGAAGTGTTGGTACTCATCACAAACGAAGAACACTTCCCGAAAGTGCCGGTCGGGATTAGCTTCGATCGCAGGAATGCGATTGAGGACGGCCCTTTGAAAGTCGAGCTTCATCATGACGCCGATCGCTTTGGCGAGTCCGGGATTCATCGAGACCGGGAAGTTAAGGGCGCAGACTTTGCCGGATTCGATAAGGTCAGAGAAAGGAGGAAGCGGCGTGCCGTATCTGCCATCGGCGTTCAACTTTGGGTCGTAGCACTCCTTGGGCGGACAGAAGGTGCGCTTGACCATTGGGTTGTCGTCAAACAGAGAGAGGAAGACAGAGATGCCCTCGACGATCGAGGTGCGGAGCTTGTTCTCGATGCGCCGCCAATCCTGGTAGAACCAGCGCTTCACGCCTTCCAGAATTTCCTGCTTGAACGGGTCGATTAGTCCCGGTGAGGTTTCGACCAGCGACTCGTATTCAATCTCTGCTGTCTTCAGTACCTGCTCCAGCGCCGTGGACTGAGTAGCCTTGTGGCTCCTGGCGGGTTCGTCTGCGACAAATCCAAAACGTTCAAGCTCGGGGTGCGCGCGGAACAAATCATCGCGGACCACGAAGTATTGTCGTCCCTGGATTAATTGTTCGGCCTCGCGAATCCGCTTTTCGAGAAGCTCAGGGTTGATCGCGCATTCGTAAACCTCGAAAAGCGTCACGTAGTCGTACGCGACCTTGTGGAGTTGGATAATGAACTTGACGAGGTTGGTGTAGGCCTGTTGCCAGAACGGTTCCTTGCCCTTGCCAAACAGGTTGTTGAGCAGAGACGCGATATTGTAGGCCAGAGCATATGCATCGAGCTCGTTGTAGAGCGGGTTGTATCTGTACTCGGCTTTGAGATTGACCTCGACGTAGTCCCCGTCCCGACCGTGACCTTTAAGAATCTTCCGCACTTTGTGGCAGAAGTCACCCTTGACCTCCAGAACCAATCCGCCGATACGCCGGTCCGGGTCATTGGCTTTGAAGGCTGCCAGTTGGTCGACGTAGGAGTACATGCATCCGCTGGTTTTTCCCGAACCGATCGCTCCGAGGATGGCAATACCAGTGAATAGGCCGCGGTCCGGCACGGTGAGCCAATATGGTTGCGCCGCTGGCACCGGTTTGCGCGGATCGTGGATTTCCCCGAGGACAAGATAGAGTTCTTTGCGCTTGTCCGCCTCGGGGTAAGTGGGAAGCGCCATGGGCTCCGCCCGTTTCTTTGGACGCAGCGCGAATACGTAGAGTCCCGAAAGAACGAGTGAGTACAAGATGTATGGTGTCGTGAACAAAAACAGCGTGTAGGCGTGCGCAAACATCCGGTAGATCATCGGTACGCGGACAGCGATCAGCCGCAGCACAAGGTCGTCCGTTGGAAACGGGCGGCGGAAGAACAGCGTGAGACCCGTCACAAAGGCCAGAAGCGCCGCCACAAAATTCTTCGATGCCAGGATGCGTTCGGTCATGCTCCAGCTCCACCTCGACCGTTCGCCCCACTGCCGGCCCCGCCCCCTGTCTCGCTGCCTCCTGTCGCTAACTTCCGGTGTGTGCTCTGCCTTGGACTCGGATCTGGATGCTGCTCCAGCCACTGCTTGAAGTCCGAATCCTTTCGGAACACGAACTGGAGTGCCTGCCTGATCACATGGTCGGTCGTGGTGGTGCCGAGAAATTCGGCGTATCGCTCCATCGTCAATGCCAGTGGTTCCTCGATGCGGACGTAGTACTTGCGTCGTGGAGTTTCAGGATCGGGTGGTTTCAGTAGTGCCATTCCAGGCTCCTCAGTTGATTTCAAAAGTCCTGGCAGAAACTGCCAATGAGTTCTGGCAGCTCATGCCACAAAGCGCTGGCAAGGTGCGCCAACACAATCGTCCCTGCCAGCAGTTCGAAATGAAGCGGCAAACACCGTGAAGAGGATTCTTCCGATGACCACCGTGGCCGGGAGCGACCCCGCAGGCCCGAAGGGATTTTGGCGCGCAAATCGCCGCCCAAAATGGGGTCGCTCCCGGCCACGCAACAGTGTTTGCCGTACTGACGTATTGGTTCATCGTGATCTCTCATTCCCCGTCTGTAGAAGTACTTAGAAGCCACAGGTGGAAGAGCCAGAGAGAGACCTTCAAGGCGACCACCTGCTCCGAAGTGACGGTCGCATTTGTGAAAAACTGCGGCGGTAAAAGATGGCGTAAGTGTTCGGCAAGACGCAGGTGGAGAAGTTGCGAGTCTGCGTTGGCTTCCAGGACTTCAAAATGGACGCAAGTTCAACCTCAGAGAGTGTCCCGGCACTCCAACGGCGATACGCGGAGTCAAACAGTTCGCCGCGATACCGCAGGTCACCAGCACGGAGGAACTCGCGGTCTGCGCGGGTCAAGGAGGCCGTCTTGTGGCTTTCCCAAAGCTGGCGAACCTGAAAATATCGAGTGATCTCGCTTACCAATGAAGGCCCGGTTTGTCCGAAGACAGAGTGAAAGAACTTGAACGCTCGAACGAATCTTTCTGACGTGGCGGATGCATAAATGAAGTCGAATGCCGGCAGTCGCCACAGCAAGTTTTCGTAGTTTCGGAGATGACTGATGAACCCGATGAGGTCTTTCTCTGCAGCGTCGCAATATACGAATGTGGCTACGGAAGACCCGGAAAGCGGACCCGTGCCCGGTGCCAGGAAGATTGGTGAACGGTCGACAAAGTACCGTTTGGTTGTCGAGACCGACTTTAGGCCCTTGTAGATGCGACCTGGAAGAGCGGAGACGGGAATCCCGAGGCTGCGGTGAAAGTAGGCGACCTTATGGGCTTCGGTTTCGAGGTATTCGTGATTCAGGTGGCCGAGGATGAAATCGAGAATGAGCAATCGAGTGTGAACCAGTTCGTTGGAGAGTCGCCGACGATTGCGCAGATTTTCTCTCTCGATTGCGCCATAGATACGTCGCGAGAAGAGGTTGAAGATGTAAGTCTTGCGGCCGTACTCGAAAACGCGGGCGTGCTGGCGTTCGAGTGTTTTGGTGGTGAAGCGGTGCACTTGGCCGCCTTTGGCCTGCCCGGTGAACCTGAGAAACTGACTGCGGGTGAAGTAGCCCGAGTGGATGGCGACGAGATATAGGAATTGCGCTTCGGTCTGGCTGTATCCCAGCTTGCGGATCGCATCGATGCTGTGGGCAGAGAGGGTCATAACGACAGAATGTCTTGCATGATTTCGGGATCGTCCATTGCGGGCCGCAGCCGCGCGGCATCTTCAGACAGCGCGTACATGGCAAAGCCCGCTTTGGCTTTCGTGGCAAGATTGCCGCGGTGGTAATGCCCCGTCACCAGTTCCAGGTCCACCTTCGCTTGCTCATGGTTTGGCCCTTCATATTCGAGGCGAAGATCAGGAATCGGGATCTTCCCGTTCACCACTTTCAGCCCATGCTCCTGAGCGATTTCTTGCTTGTGCTTTTGTTGTTGAGATTGCGTTAAGCGACCGATTTTGGATAGGCGACGGTTGATGGAACGCTTCAGTTCAAAGTCGAGAACCACACGAGTAATGCGGGCGTTCCGGGCTGTAATGTGTGAGGCCTCATGCTGATAGAGCCGATACAGCGCGGCATCGTGCCGGGCTTCTCGTGGTTTTACTAATCCGCTGTAGAACTCCTGATGTGGAGCGGTTCGAGAGCGCAATTGTTGTATCGAGCTGCGGCCAAGAATTGTGAGAGTGACGTAGGTGGTAGAGTCGGGGCTCGTCGTTCGATATTCGGCAAGGCCCTGGCGGACCAAACGGTTCACGGTAAGGAGCGCCTCGTCAGTATCGCCGCCAAACTGATATCGAGCGAGATCCGCGAGCCTGACTGCTCGGAAAGTGCCTATATCGGCCAATGTGTTTACCTCGGTTTGGTCCATCCTCGCTCTGTGGACCAGGTCAGGTTGGCGCGGTTCTTTGCGGCTGTGGCTTCCAAGGAAGGCATCACCGCCTTCTCCAGTGCGACCTGGGGATGGCGGATGTTCCTGGTTGTGAGGTCCGGCTGAAAGAGGGCGGAGTAACGGTTCGTGGTGTTCATCGAAACTGCGATCTCGATCTGAGCGTCCCACCTAATTCAGCTCCTCGCGATGAAGATGTGGGGGCATGGGCGTCCGGCCGGCGTTCAGGTCGCGATCAAAGTGCGCGAGCTTCCGGCCCGTGTCCTTGAGAAAGATCTTTCTTCCGCAAGCGAAGAAAGCCGCCGTCAAATTCACAAAAAGAACAGCCAGAGAAACGAGCAGCAGTACCAAATGCTCGTGGATGATGAGTTGGCGATAGGGCACGAGGAACCGAAGCCTGTCCGCAAGAATGAAGACCAGTGCCAGCGTGACCACGGCAGCGGCGAAAAGGGTGTTGGTAATCATTCCCTCCCGGCTCCTTTAGCCCGGATATCAACCGGGATTTGCGAGAGTGAGTCGAGTTCTTTGATCCAGCGATGGATCTCCGCTTGACATGCTTTCGAGCCAGCGGGCCTGCGGTGAAGTACACGGATGTGCCTCGCTAGACGGTCGGTGAACTCGGCCCAAGTGATCTTGTTGGCTTGGGAGTTGTACCTCGTTGTCTCTTGGTTCATCGCATCCCCTCGCTACTGAATGCCTGGTCCTGACGGAAGTAGGTGATGGTCATGCCGAGAGGGTTTACGGGAATGAGTGCATTGGACACTTCGTCCTTGAAAAGGAAAACAAAATTAGCAGTGTAGAGAGTCCTCTTCAGCACCGAGTGGTCGGCGGGCGCGTATTCGATTTGGTAGAAGTCCACCGAGGCCCGGTAGGGCGGATTCTGCATGACCTCCAGAGCGACCTTTTCAACATCAATATCCACTTCCGGCGAGGATGGATTGGTGAGAAATGCATTGATCGTGTCGTCTTTTTTGTGCTGTTCCATCGTGTCGTTGGCCAACTTGCCGTCCAGGAAATACAGGGCCTTCGTGAAGTCGTCATGAATGGTGTAGCGGTTGCGGCGGTAATAGAGACGGCAGAATTCCGCCAGAAAGTACTTTGCTTCCCGGTCTCCGGGACGGTATTCGAGGCTCTTGTAGTCGACGGCCTGCGCGCGTCCGAGCTGGTCAATTCGAATCACCAAAGGGCGGAAATTCTGGAACGTACGAATCGTCCTCAGATTCAGAACCACCAGTCCGAGCGCAGCCAGGCAGAGCAAGGCGACGGCGACCTTGAGGTAGTTATTGGTGACCACCGCGTCGCCGTACTTTTCCAGGTAGAGCTGTTTCGCTTCGTTGAATTCCTTATCACTCATGACATGAAGTACTCGATGACGTCTGTGGAAGAGAGCCCGGACATACCACTGAAGATGTGGCTGGTTAACGCCGGAACTTTGAGCAGTGCGTAGATGCCGCCCAGGAAAACGACAATCAGAAGTGTCAGCAGACTTGCGGGGTCAGGCACGGGCAGAAAGGGCGGCTGCGTGAGAACGTAGATCACGAGATTGCCCATCACGAACATGGTTGCAGCCGCGATGACCTGGTAGAAGGCGTACTGCATGAAACACTGGAGCCAGCCCCAGAACAGCCATTCGAGCTTCGGCACGATGAAGAAAGGTATGAAGACGGGTCCCACGAGGATGCAAATGGCCTGGGCGACGAAGCCGTAAGCGGTAATGATGATGGCTACGGCCTGCCACAGCGCCAGGATGGCCAAGTCGATGATGTAGGCAATGCTGCCGGAAAAATCAGTCAGTCCGGGGGACTGAATTTGTCCCTGGTATTGACTGATGGCATCCGACGCGTTCTGCAGTTGGGTGCCTGCGAGAAGATCGCTGAGGTAAGAGGTTTGGTCGATGATTAAGTGGTAGAAGCTGCGCCCGATGCCGGGAATCGGAGCGGCGTAGTACTGCGTCATGGCAAAGCCGAAGGCAATCATCATGACCAATCCGGCAAAGTTGCCAAACTGGAATCCTCCTCCCCGATCAGACGCGCTGAGAGCCGCCTTCGCTCCGAACCAGACGATCATGATGGTGGAGAAGGAAAGGAACATGCCCTGGCCGAGGAAGGCAAATTGGCCAATGTGCTGGGTGAGCAGCTGTGTGATGAATGTCGTGATGGCGTTCAGCTGACCCATGTGGATGTTCCTTTCCCCCTTGCGGGCGGCGCAGTTAAGGCAGGCGATAGTTGTTAAGGGTTTGGCCGATACCTCCAGCGAGTTGCTGGCCAAACGCAGTACTGTTTATGCGTCGACTGATATCGGCGTTGGTGATGTTGGTGGCAGAGTCACGGGCTTGCTTGGCCAGGATCGTCTGCTGTTCCAGCAGCGCGACCAGTAGTTTGTTTGTGTCCTGAGCGTTTTGCAGTGCAAGGACGTTCGTCGCATTGACCTTGTTCAGGACCGAAACTTCGCTGTTGAGGTTGGGGTTGTTGGATAAGGAATCATTCTGAATGTTCGCGATCGTGCTCGTTGCGTTGATGGCATTCGCGCGAATAGTGCCGATCATTTGCATGGCACCCTGAGCGGCGCCATCAACGAGTTGTACGGTGGCGGCATCGGATTGCACCCGTTGGAGCTCGTTCGGCGGCATCACGGCAAGAAGCGCCGGAGTGTATGTCAGGAACGTGTTGGTGGCCTTCTGGTAGCCGGTGAGGACGGTGGGCAGGACGCCGGTATTCACGCCGTTAATCCATGTCGTGGTGTTCCCATATGCGTCCTGAGCGTTGGCGTAGTGCCATGGCGCCCAAGTGGTTGCGTAGCGCGTGGCCATATTGGGGATGCTGCGCGACATCTGCAAAGCCAGGTTGTACTGATTGACGATCTGGCCGTAGGTGGCGCGAAGCTGATTGAGGTGCTGAACGAGCTGTGAGTAACGCAGCACAGCGTTCGCATAGTTGGTGGGGTCATAGACGATGCCAAAGCCAAACTGGGCATGTGCCCGGCTCGGGGCGAGCGCCAGGGCGACGGCAAGGAGCGCGGTCAGCAAAAGTTTCTTCAACGGTTTTGTCTCCTTCCTGTTCAGAGGTTTGAGGGTAGGGTATGGGTGGTGTAGTCGGGAACGAGCAGATCATTCGAGAGATAGATTTTGATCCGGGTGCCTTCCCGAATGGTGACGGTGGGAAGAACGTTCAAAAAGCGGTCGAGGATGTGTTCTCCGGCATTGGCCATTCCTGCTCCGAAGCCCTCGCGCATACGGTCCGTGGAAGTGGAGTTGAGCACGCTGCCGGTGCCAAGCTGGGCGACGCCGCCTAGAACGCCGAGGGCAACAGAGGCTCCGAAGATCCTGACGTAGTGGTTGTTTACCTTGTCCTTGAGCGCGGTTGCACCTTCCTGGTCGAGCCCCTTGAATTGGTCAAGGCTGACGGAATATCCATCGGGCATGATGAGGCGATGAAAGGCGACAGCGAGCCGTGCTTGGCCGAAAGTGTCGACTTTGCTCGCTTCGCCGACGATTTTGCTTCCCGCGGGGATGAGTAGATGCTGACGATCGCGAGAATAGACGTTGCCCGAAAGCAGGCAGCTGACCGGACCAGCGAACGTCCCATCCAGCCGGTTGATGAGCAATGCTTCTAAAACCGTACCTTCAAACAGCACATAGTCTTTCCCTTCGTGAGAAGGGGGAACGGCTGGCTTCTTACTCTCGGAGTGAGCGTTTGGTTTGCCGGATTCGGGTTGAGCTTGCCCAGAATGCACTTGTGGAGGATCAGCCTTGGGTGCAATCTGCGGTGTCGCAGGAAACGGCAGGGTTGGGATCAAGCCCGCCTGTTGTGCCTGCGCAAGCAATTGACCCTCACGCGCCAGTTCTGCAGCCGCCTGAGCCATGAGCGGGTCTTGAGTCCGGAATGCATCTGGCGTAGGAACACGCAGGTCGGGACTGCCTGGGCTTGAGGACGGCGCATGAGTTTCAGCGCGTAGTTCCTTTCGATAGGTGAGCGCCACGTTGTCGGAGAACAAAGAAAGGTATGCGCGCTTCTTTTGTTCATCGCGTATGGGGTCGGCGGGAGGCTGATTTTCGCCACCTGGAGGCAGCGTGGCGGCGTACGCACCTGGGGGATACGCGCCACTGGGATCGGCAGAGCTCACTGGACTTCCATAGGGATTGGAAGGAAGGGGCTGGGCCGGTCGTGTCCCCTGCGATGCCAATTGCCTCTGTTGCTGAAGCAATGCTGCCTCGACCTGCGGAGCAGATTCGCGTTGCGTCTGTTCAATGTCTTTCTGAAAATCCGTGACCTTCTGAGCGTTCACCGGAACCAGATTCGGCAAGGACGGCGGGGATCCCTTCGCGTTGGCTGGAGCTGGCTGCTTGTGGCCAGTGACGGCCATGATGAGTACCATCAGCAAAGCCAGACTCACAATGATGAATGCCTGCAGGTTCTTCGGGACGAGACCTGCCGGCTTGGGCGCCTTGTCTTTGATTACTTGTTCCATGGGAGCGCACCTCTCGGGATGGCAGTCAGTTGCTATGCCGGTTGAAGGTCACCCGTTTCTTGCCAATGACCAGGTACCCGCTGTCAAGGACCTTCGGAACGATGTAGACGCCGCTTTCGAGGTCAAAATTGACGAGGTTTGGCTTCTTGTCCTTGATCTCGTAAATGGTGGGTTTTTCGCTGGCCGTGGACTTGATGTAGGTGAAGCGGTCGTCGTGGTAGATAGCGGAAACGAGGAAAGGTGCGATTTGTGCTTTCTTGTCGAGACTGTAGTCGAATTCCAGTTTTGCGGGATAGCTCCGCTTGTATTCATCCACCTGCTTGGCGGCCTGCTCTTGCGCCCTCTGCACGTCGAGCGCAACCTGATTGCGAAGTTGGGTCACCTCGTCCTTGTAGGCCTCGACCTCGCTGGCGCGGACGTATCTGGCCGGGCTTAGGTTTCCCGCGATGCTCGACTGGTCGTTCGGAGCGACAAAGACCTTTAAATCGGGCTCGCTGTCAGTGTCTTTGCTGATTTCGGTCAACAGGAATGAATAGACGTGGCCGCTGGCGGTCACCAGATTCAGGTTGCTGCGGCTGCCAGCTTGAGCGGGGTGCAGATAG
>Ga0070741_10012815_pt1 | contig 15028 bp, 18 predicted proteins | sample Coa_R1_4_FD_66440 | JGI IMG/M metagenome (GOLD analysis project Ga0070741, IMG submission 66440) | Surface soil microbial communities from Centralia Pennsylvania, which are recovering from an underground coalmine fire - Coalmine... | ecosystem: Environmental > Terrestrial > Soil > Unclassified ... | reverse complement strand
TCGCTGTAGACCTCGGGCGTCGCGATGGGCATGAGGATGTCCTCCGTACATGTCAGGTATGGAGCATGATGGCCAGTGGGAGCGGTCAGTCAGTAGGCCGGCTGAGCCGACGATCACAGCGCAGTATCGCCTACCGCGGGCACAGACGCGATCGGATGGGTGCGAGCGGGCCACAGTACGTTTCCGGCGTGGACGGCGACGAACCACGGGAGCGCATGACTGTGCAGCACTCGGTTGAAATGACCCTCGGCCACCTGCGGGCGCTGGATGCACCACCCGCCCCGGATCCAGACAGCTCCCACGACAGGGCACTGACGCTCGAGGACCTCTACCGCCAGCACCGGATGCGGCTGGTGCGCCTGGCCGTGCTCCTGGTCGACGAAGCCGGCACGGCTGAAGACGTCGTGCAGGAGGCCTTTACCGGGCTACACCGGCACTGGGCAGGGCTGCGCGACGAGACCGCCGCGTTGGGCTACCTGCGCACTGCGGTGGTCAACGGCTCGCGCTCAGTGTTACGCCGCCGCAAAACCGCTCGCGGCTACGTTCCTCCGCATCAGGCCAATGCGCGCTCGGCGGAGTCGCTGGCGATGCTGACCACGGAGCATCAGGCCGTGGTGACCGCGCTGGGCCAGCTGCCGCCGCGCCAACGCGAAGTACTCGTGCTGCGCTACTACGGAGGAATGAGCGAGGCAGAGATTGCCACGGCCACCGGAGTCAGCCGCGGCACCGTCAAGTCCAGTGCGAGCCGCGCGCTGGACGCTCTCCAGCGATTGCTGGAAAGCTCCTGAGGCCATAACGGTGGTACCGCGCCGACTTCCACCCATCGGATCGCTGTAGTGACCGGCGACCCGGTGGGGCGGAAGTTGTCCGCAGCATTGCGCGCCCAGGCATCCGGACTGGACGCGAGCCCACCGCGGGAGTCCGCGCCCGATCGTCCACCCGGCGCTGCGCACGCCCCGCCGAGACTGCCAGCCTGGGCGGTGCTCGCGCTGGCGGTGTTGCTGGGCGCAATGGCAGGAGCGCTAGCTGCTGTGATCAGCATCTGGTGACCGGCGACCTGGCGTTTGGGTGCATCGGCGCCACGCCCGGATCGCCCGCTACCGTGGCACCGTGATGCTGCGCCACATCGGCATACCGCTGGCCCTCGGCCCGTCCTGGCTCGATCCTGAGCATTTGCTGCGGATGCTTGGTCCGTACGTGGTCCTGGGACTGTGCCTGATCATCTTCGCCGAGTGCGGCCTGCTGATCGGGTTTTTCCTGCCCGGCGACTCGCTGCTGTTCACCGCTGGTCTGTTCGTTGCCAGTGGGCTGATCGGCGCGCCAATCTGGCTGATCTGCCTGCTACTCACGGTATGTGCCGTGGCGGGCAACGTGGTCGGCTACTACCTGGGTTACAAGGCCGGGCCCGCGCTGTTCGACCGGCCCGATTCCCGACTGTTCAGACGCGAGCATGTAGACAAGACGCACGCGTTCTTCGAAAAATACGGCGCTCGGGCGATCTTGCTGGGCCGCTTCGTGCCTATCGTGCGGACGTTCATCACAGCGGTCGCCGGGGTGGGCCGCATGGACCCCCGCAAGTACTTCACGTATTCGATTATTGGTGGGGTCGCCTGGGCCGCCGGAGTGACGCTGCTGGGTTACTGGCTGGGCGCCATCACGTTCGTCAGGGACCATGTGGAAATGATCCTGGTCGGCATCGTGGTGCTGTCGATCATCCCGATCGTCGTGGAGGGGGCCCGCGCCCGCGGGATCAGCCGCACAGTCCCGCAGAACCCGGGTGCGGGTGTCCCGCAGAACCCGGGTGCGGGTGTCCCGCAGAACCCGGGTGCAGGTGTCCCGAACGACGCCTCTCCGTGAGATGGTCGGTGAGAGGCACCGCCGCCCACCGATCACCGGATGGCCAGTATGGGCTGACCGCGGCTAGGGTGGCTACCTCGATCGAGTAGCAAGATGGATGTGATGCCGCCACCTGACGCGCCGGTGACCCGCGCAAACCAGCGCGCGCACCGCAGCACACGACGGCTCGCCGCCGGGGCCGTGCTGGGTGCGCTGGCGGTGCTGGTCGCGGTCGGCGTTCCCACGAGCAAGGCGGCGCTGCTCGCCGTCATGCCGGACTTGCCCGTCCCGGTTACCCCACAGCCGCTGCGTGTCCCCGTACACACCTGCTTGACTTGGCAACGGCAGGACGCCACCGACGCTAATGCGGTGAGCTGCACGCAGCCGCACCTGTTCGAGGTCACGGCGACAGTGGACCTTCAGGACTTGGGCGCACAGGAACCATTCCCGGATCCGGCGCGGTGGCAGCAGCTGGTGGCACAGCGCTGCACCGAGCGCACCGCCCAGGCGCTGGATGATCGTTTCGATCCCTTCGGCCGCTTCACCATCGGGGCGATCAAACCGAGTGAGGCCGGTTGGCGCAGTGGGGACCGGATGCTGCGCTGTGGTGTGCAGTCTGTTGGCCGCACCGGCATGCTGTTCGCCACCACCGGCAATGTGCTGACGCAAGACCAGTCAGACGTGCATCCGCCCGGAACCTGCCTGGGTAACGACGGGAAGGCAGTGGGCGACCCAGTCGACTGCGCGAGTCCGCACGCTATCGAGGTGGTGGGGGTGGTTGATCTCAAAGGTGCCTTCCCCAACGGCTACCCCGACGAAGCTGCGCAGGACAAGATGCTGAACACCGAATGCACCCGGTTGGTGAAGGATTACTCGGGTGGCCCGGCGGTAGCCACGAATAAGGGCCTGACGCTGTTCTGGGAAACGCTGCGCACGCAGAGCTGGCACGCTGGCAGTACCCGGGTCGACTGCCGGCTCGGAGCATTTCTCCCTGATCGGTCCGGTTTTGCCCCGGTGACTGGCAGCGTGAAGGGGGCGGTACAAATCGGCAAGCAACCAGCGCCGGCAGCGCCACACGATCTCGGACCGTTTCCGCAGGCAACACCTCCAGTGGCTCAGGTCGACACCCCGCCGCCACCGCCCTGATGAACCGCTGGCTGGACGCCGAGCGGTTCGATGAATTGGTAGCCGAAGCGCTGGACCTGATCCCGCCCGAGCTTGCCTCGGCGATGGACAACGTGGTGGTGCTAGTGGAGTCCCGCCATCCCGACGACCCCGGTTTACTCGGACTCTACGAAGGAGTCGCGCTTACCATGCGGGACTCGCACTACAGCGGTTCGCTTCCGGACCGGATCACCATCTATCGCGACGCCCTGCTTGATGCATGCCGCGACGAGCAGGAATTGGTGGAGGAAGTCGCCGTCACCGTGGTTCATGAGATCGCTCATCACTTCGGCATTCCTGAGCACCGGCTACACGAACTCGGCTGGGGCTGATGGATGAGGGCACCAGACCATCCACAATTGATTGGGGGTGGCGCAGTGATGCTGGATGTCGGATTTGCAGTAACTCGCTTGATCACCGCCGCAGAACACCTGGGTATTCGCTATCGAGGTGGCTGAGAGGGAAAACGCCCGATCTCTTGCTACGCGAAGCTTGGCGTGCAATATGCGGCGCTGGCGACCAGGGCATGACGCGGAGGTAGCGGTCACCCAGCGCCACGTCCAAGCAAGCGCACATGGTGCAGGACAGCGTGCGGCGTCGCGGTGCACGGAGGTAGTGCAGGCTCACGGACGACCACGCAGGAGGCGTCCATCCTGGCGAGCATGGCAAGCCGCACTTGCGGATAAACAGTCCCATGCTTTCCGTGACACTGCCGTGTAACCCGGCCTGCCGCGCCATAAGTGCGGCGACAGTGCCGGAAGCTGGCGGCAACCGGGTCGGCGCCAGGTTGGGTGAGTCGCGAGGCGCACGCGGCACCCGCGGGATCACACGGCCAGCCTGCCAACCCATTGATCATCACGACTAGCTGTAATCCGCGCTCAGGCGTATCGCGAACCTAGCCAGCCGCAAGCTGGTCCCGCTGCGACACCGGGAACTGGGTGACGCCCTCCACCATGAAACCCAGTGCGCGCAGTTCAGAGTCATCCAGCAACAGACAGACCGCCAACAGACCACCAATCCGCCTAACGGCAATCATACGCCATCGGGTGGTTTGGCAGAAATTTCCGTGAACAACTCAGTCTCCGCTTGTGACGACTCCGGTTTCTCACCTACTCTGTGCACGGGGCTTGGCGCGGTAAATTAGGTGGTCTGCCGATCATTCGGCGGCTACCCCTATTTGTCGCGTCGAGACGGGGTGGTAGGTGTGCAGGTCGACGGTTCCCGCGGCCGTTTCCGCACGATCAAGTTGAACTGGATGTTGGGGCGGTGACCGCCCCGGCTCCGCGCCGGGCTGATCCGTTTGTGCACCCGGCGCTGATCTACCGTGGTACCGCGGAATACCTCGCAGGTACGGTGCCATTCATCCGCGAAGGGCTGGCCGCCGGTGAACCCGTTGGCTTGGCCGTACCGGGCCCGAATTTGCGGCTCATCCTCACGGAGTTGGGCAACGACGCGGAACGGGTCCGGCTGCTGGACATGACGCGCTCCGGCCGGCATCCGGGACGGATCATCCCCAACGTGCTGCGTACCTTCGCCGATGCCCACCGGACCGGGCGAGTACGCATCGTGGCTGAGCAGCTATGGTCCGCACGCACCGTGCGAGAGTATCCGACCTGCGTGCACCAAGAGGCATTGATCAACCTTGCGCTGACCGGTCGGTCGGTCAGCATGTTGTGCGCCTACGACGCTGATGCGATCGGTCCGCAAACGCTCGCCGAGGTGGAGGTCAACCATCCACGACTGATCGATGCCCGCGGCGAACGGGCGAGCACCAGCTTCGCCCAGCAACGCGTGATCACTGATGATCGGCTCTGCGCTCACACGATAGGGCCCAGCTTCACTTTTGACGCCAGCAGGGCGGCGTTGGCCGCACAGTTCGCCTGCGATCAAGCCACTCGGCTCGGCCACGGTGGCGACCATGCAGAGCTCAAACTGATCATCGGCGAGTTGGTGGCGCGCAGCCTTGTCCATGGCGCAGGAACCGGCACCTTGCGCGTATGGACTGATCGCGGCTACCTGGTGTGTGACGTCCGGCATCACGGACACATCACTGACCTACCAGCCGGTAACCCCCTGGCCGACCCCAGGAAACCGGATGCCCGTGGCCTGCTGATGGTGCACCATCTATCCGACTTTGTGCAGCACCATTCCTGCCCGCAAGGAACGACTATCCGGGTGTACCTCAAGCTTGCTACCGCCGAAGAGGCGCCGCGGGATCCAGGTGAGCAGGCGCCAACGCCACCCCGCATCAGGTCCGCGGCGCCCGCCGGGCCGACGCCGTTACCGTGGCAGACCTACGAGGCACTGCATGCGGCTGAACGTTTCGGCCGCTATCTCCCGCAGGATCTTGCCACTGAGACGCAACGACTCACCGCGGTGAACAGCGAACGACGTCATATCGAACCGGTGCTGGAAGCTCTCACCGCCGTAGAGGCGCTTGCCCGGGTAGTTGACCGGTGGCGGACCAGGTTGGTGCGGCTGGCTCGCACGCGTGGGGCCCCCTGGACCGACATCGGCCAATCGTTGGGTGTCAGCAAACAGGCAGCTCACGAACGCTATGGGCGAGCCCGGGGCCGGCGCGCCGCTGGCTCTGGCCTGCCGGGCCATATGGGGCCGCTGCCACCCGCGCAGGGCACCTGAAAGGGGTTACCAGACGCCATTCGCCGCATCTACCGAGCAGGTACGCGTCCGGGTACAGCAGCGTCACCTGCATGCCCCGGATCGGCCACCCATGGGCAGCCTTGCAACAGCGGGGCGCCGGACACAACGCCTGCGTGCCAGGTGGCTGCAAGGTCGGGATATGCGTCGAGTCGGCGGGGTCACAGAGTGCCGTAGCCGTGTCGCTGTCGAGTCCCGGGATCGGCGCAGCCGCGTGCGGCTACCCTCGGCGAACACCGGTTCGTCAAGAGCTTGCTACCGCCGCCGCGATGTGCACAGTCCACTTTTCGCTGTCCAGAGGGATCCTCGGATGCCGAACAACCCCGATGGCCACTGCCGGCACCCGCGGGCCGCCATGCAGCTAGGTGCGCTGCCCACGCATTCCTACGGATTACGCATCAGACCACGGAACTTCGGGCCAAGCCACGGCTTGCGACCCCAGGCGACCAGCTTGCCCGTGGCGATCGCCGACCACTGGCTCTGCCGAGCCCAGGCCACCATGAGAAATGCCACGGGATCAGCAGAGATACGGCAGTCGACTCTTCGCGGGGACGGATCTTCGACGCTCAGCGCACCATCGTTGAAAACGAAATAGAAACGGTTCCCGCCCCGGATCCGTAGCTCGTAGGTGGTGCAGGAACCCGCTCCTGCACCAGCAACCATGGTCTGCGAGCCAAGGTTTCGGATCACCGGGATGAGGAATCGCCCTACCACCAAGGCGGCATGAGACGGTTCGATCCGCCACCGGCGCCCCGCGGCATGCGCGATGTCGTAACCGTGTACGAGGGTTTCGTTGAGCAAGTGGTAAGTCAGCATTGACTGACTGAAGGTCACGCCTTCCACCATCCACTGACGCGGCGCCAGAGGGTCTTCCCCCACACAGGCGCTGAAGTATTCCTGCGCTCGAGTCTCGATGCGGTCGGCCAGAACCCGCAAGTCGCGCTCAGGTTCCGCCTCCACCGCGAGGACCGTCGCCTCGGCCAGCTCGTCAATGCTGCGCAGGGGAATACCGCCGGGGTTGGGCAGCGCGTCTTGGAACTGCGCCAGATCCTGCCTGGCTAATGCCGGCAATCCGCTCCACGCTTGGGAGAGATGCACGGCCACCTCGCCGAGATTCCACTGCCCCAGCGCGGGAACCAGTGGATCCTCGATGGATCGCAGCAGAGCCGTGACCCGGCGAACCTCGTGGCGAAGGGCGTCCTGACCACGCTGCCAGTCCGTTTGCATGGCGCTTGCAACCACATGCGGACACTAGCAACAAACACTGACATCCACACCCGTTGAATAACTGGTCTCCACCAGCTCAGCTAGGGGTTTCGTATCAGACTTCGGAGCTGGAAACCCAGCCATGGCTTGCGGCCCCAGGCCATCAGCTTGCCTTGGGCGATCGCCGACCACTGGCTCTGCCGAGCCCAGACGACGAGGAGGAACGCGACAGGATCAGCCGAAATGTGGCAGTCAATCTTGCGGGGAGAGGGATCTTCTATGGTGAGCGCGCCGTCGTCAAAGACGAAATGAAACGATTCGCCACCGCGAATGCGAACGTCATAGGCAGCGTGCAGGCCGCTGGCCTTGGCCCCGTTGACGAATACTCGAGGATCGGCTGCACGTACCACGGGAACGATGAACCGGGCAAGCACCATGGCGGCATGGGCCGGCTCTATCCGCCACGGACGCCGGGCTGCGTGGGCGATATCGTACCCGTGCAGGACAGTCTCGTTCAGCGCGTGGTAAGTAAGGGTGGCCTGCTGAAACATCGTACCCTCAATGATCCACTGGCGTGGCGCATCGAAATCTTGTCCCGCGCACCGGCTGAAGTACTTTTCTGCCAGCTCGTCGATACGGTCAGCGAGAACGGTCAGATCTCGCTCGGTCGCAGACGAGATACCGGAGTTGGTCACCTCGTCCCAGTCCCACATATCCTTGACCACCGCGCCGGCTGCGACGCCGGCATCGCGTGGAATCACGGCGTGGAACGGCGATAGGTCTTGTTGTGCCAGGCAGGTCACCAATAGCCAAGCCTGGGACAGGTGGACGGCGACATCACCAAGGTTCCATGATCCCACTGCGGGAACTGCCGGATCCTCGATAGAGCGCAGAAGGGCTGTTACCCGCTGAACCTCTTGACGAAGAGCATCCTGACCTTCTTGCCAGTCCGCCATCGTTAACCGTGTAACCACATCAGCCCTTCCACTGGTCGCTACCCGAGTGCGCAGCGACCGTAGGACGAATCCGTGGCCGGGAACAGCCGCTATCCGGCGGATCCAGCACTTCGCTGGGGTTGGCAGCTCTTGAAGAGCCACCAACCGCAGTCGGGGAAGCGTCAAGAAGACGCAGCAACCCTTTAGACCGTGGCGCGGTGTCGACCACCGGTTGATATCGACGCACGGGCGCAAGTACGCAACGCGCTGGCTAGATCGTGATGGATGTCAACAATCTCGCTCAACACGCCGAGTTCCGGTCGGGAGAGCGCTTCGGAACGCGGATCGATCACGAGCGCAAGATGACCCTCAATATCATAGGAATCGAGAATATCCAGCGCCGCGTGCAGTCCCGTAGAGTCGAGAAAAGCGACGGCAGACAGATCGATTACGAGATGCGGCCGACCTTCGTGCACCGTTTCAATCAGCCTGCCGGCGAGAACCGGCGCGGTGCTCAGAGCGACGGCGCCGGTGACGCGGCACAGTGCCGTATCCGGCTGCGGCCAACTGACGGTTGCGATGACCGTGGGCCCGCTCTGCGGCAATGTGGACGTGATGGTGTCAAGTTGATCGACCACCATGGGTGCCACTGTTACTGGTGTCACTGTCGAACTCCTCCCCCGAGCCGTCACAGACGAGATTCGACCGTACACGCTGCGCAATGGACGTCAACCCAGCGTCAAGCTAGCCTGACAGGAGAAACGTCTGATTTGTCGAGAAATGACCAGCGGCATCCTTTTGTTGGTGAGGTAGCCTGAGGCGCCGTGTAAACTTTCCGCACTGAATCGAGCACGCTGCGTAAGCAAGGTGGGTGAAGGGGATCGATGGATTCCGCACTCGACATCGCGGTGCATCGCCACGACCAGGTGGTCGTGGTTCACCCGCGCCGGTTGCTCACCGTGCGCACCGCGGCGGAGCTGCGCGAAGTACTGGCGAAGGAACTCACCGAACATACCCGGGTCGTAGTCGATCTTGACGGGTTGCGGGTTGGTCGAGAGTCCTGCGTTGCGGTGTTTCCGGCGGTATTGACCCAATGTGGCGGCTGGCCGTCAGCAAAGCTTGCGCTGTGCCGGCCTGACCCGGCCATGGTCCAGGCATTGACCGCCCGGCGGGTATCGGAGTTGGTACCGATATATCACTTGCGGCTGGAGGCGGAAGCCGCGATCGACTCACGTCCATCGCTGGTACGAGTCCGCGTTCAGCTGCCCTGTGACATCGGAGCCGCCGCGTCGGCCCGCCGGTTGGTCCGCGAAATATGCCCGAAGTGGCACGTCGACAACGGAGTCAAGGACACCGCCGAGTTCGTGGTTGGCGAACTGGTCTCGAACGCGGTAGTACATGCCTGCACCGATGTGTGCCTCACGCTGGAGCGGGGGCCACGTGGGTTGCGGGTGTCCGTGCGGGATGGTTCCCCGGTCGGGTTTCCTGGGCCGGTACAGCGGTCCACCGATCCGCTCGGGCAAGTACGTGGCCGGGGCCTGGAACTGGTGGAAAGTCTCACCACCGCATGGGGAGTCGATGCCCAGCCTGACGGGAATACGGTGTGGGCCGAGATCAGCAGGTAGCTACGGCTTGGGCGGACCTCAAGTGGCCGCGATGGGATTCTGTGGCTAACCTGGCCGCCGTCCGTGGCCCGCCGACACACCGGAGATCATGACAGCCCCGCAGTCGTCTCGCCGCCCCGACACCTCTACCGGCACCTCCGACCTCAAACTGAGCCGCATTGCCGCCGCCGCGCTCGCTGCGGTGACCACTGCCCTGGTCGCCTCCAAGCTTGGTGCTGAAGGGACCCTTATCGGTGCCGCCGCGGCCAGCATGATCACCACGGTGGCCACCTCCCTCTATCAGACTTCTTTGGAACGCAGCCAACAACGCGTCCGCTCCCTCGCTCAGCGCAGCCGGACGGCGCATCCCACAGCGGTGGCCACCCTGCCAGGCCGCGGCGAGTTCGTCGACGGACGCCGTCACGACGCTGAACAACCGCCGGGCCGATCCGGGCGATCAGCCCGATGGCGATGGGCTGCCGTGGCTTTGGGAGCTTTCGGCGGCTTCGCCCTGGCCATGATGGTGATCACCGGATTCGAGTGGGCTAGCGGCCAGGCTGTCGGCGGTAACGGTAAGGGCACCACCATCGGGCAAGTGGTGCGCGATCAGTCCGGCCCGCAACGACCGAGCACCCCACCTGCAGGACCGGCATCGCAGACACCCACCGAGACACCGACCGATACCTCTGAGCCATCTCCAACCCAGACCACGGCCCCGACAGGGGGAACCAGCGTCGAACGGAGCCCTACCCAGACCACCTCCGACACACCGACACCTAGCCCGACGACGCCGCCACCCCTGATACCACCACTTCCAGGAATCGGCGGCTGAACCGCTTGGGCATGTCAACAATGCGACGTTAGACAACTATTGCAATATCGCATACGCTCCCTTACTTCGGGTATCGAAGTACTCACCATTCGATGCTGCCCACGGAACGTAACGACTTTTCACAGTCGAGCCGGGCTCGTATTCGCAAGCCATTTCACTCAACTGTGAGCTATGCTCGGCCAGTGTCGACGGCAGGCGAGCCGGGAAACACGTTGACCGGGGTTGAAGACCGTTTGCGTCGGATTAAGTCTGTGACCGACGCAGCACTCGCTCATGTTGACGTTGAAACCCTCTTGACGGAACTGCTCGATCCAGTACGGGAACTGCTCGGAGTTGACGCTGCCACCGTGTTGTTGCTCGATGTGCCCTCCCAAGATCTCGTGGTGACGGTGGCTTTGGGTATGGAAGCGACAGTACGTCAAGGCGTTCGTGTTCCGATGGGGAAGGGTTTCGCCGGCCGGGTCGCGGCGGAGAAGCAACCGATGATCATCGAGCGAGTCGACGAGACGAACGTGCTGTACACGGTCCTGGCCGACCATGGAATCTGCTCGCTACTCGGCGTGCCGTTGCTGAGCAGCGGGACGGTCATCGGTGTTCTCCACGTCGGAACCCGCTGCCCGCACCGGTTCAGCGAGGACGACGTGAAACTGCTCCAACTCGCAGCCGAACGGATCGTTGTCGCCACGCAATCGCGGCGTACCGAAGTGGAGCGGGCCGCTGCCCTGGTCTTCCAGCGCAGCCTGTTACCCGCGCGCTTGCCCGTGGTGCCGGGTCTGGAACTGGCCGCCCACTATGTTCCGGCGAGTTCCGGCGGGGTCGGCGGCGACTGGTATGACGTTTTCACGCTTCCCTCCGGCTGGTTGTGCGTGGTGATTGGCGACGTGGTGGGCCGTGGTCTGGTTGCCGCCGACATCATGGGCCGGCTGCGAAACGCATTGCGCGCCTACGCGTTACTTGGCGGTGATCCCGCTGAGGTGCTTGAGAGACTCGATCAGCAGGTTCTGCATTTCGAACCGGAAACGATGGCTACGGTGTTGATAGCGATGTTCGAGCCATCGTTTGGGCGGTTACACTTCTCCTCGGCGGGCCATCCGCCACCGCTACTGGCCCTGCCCGGTCAAACTGCGGTTTTTCTTGATGTGCCAAGCGATCACCCCGTTGGTGTGCATGGTGGGCTGCGACGTCGGGCGACTACTATGACGCTGCCGCCCGGGGGACTCGTCTGCTTCTACACTGACGGCTTAGTGGAAAGCCGCGACACCTCGCTCGAGGGTGGGCTAGACGAACTGTCCAGGTCGGTAGTAGCGGGCCCGGTCGATGGCTTGTGCAGGAAGCTGATAGCCCAATTCGTGGGTGCGGAGGTACCTGGCGACGATGTCGCGGTACTCGCTATACGCCGCCAGGACAGCGGCGAGGTTGGGCCGTTGGATCTCGTCCTACCGGCGCTGCCATGGTCTCTGAGGGATATCCGGCTTGCCGTACGACGCTGGCTGTCGGCGGTCGGCGCCAGCCCGCGCGCGATTGCTGATCTGCTCGTCGCAATCGGGGAGGCATGCGCTAATGCGATTGAACACGCTTATGGACCTGGCAGCGGCAATGTGATGGTGCATTTGGAGCTCCAGTTGCCTGACGTACTTGCCACTATTCGCGATACTGGACATTGGCGGCCGCCCCGCCAAGAAGATGGAGGACGAGGAACTCTGTTCATGCGCGACTGTAGTGACCAGCTCCGTATAGATCATGGCCCGACGGGAACTAATGTGGTCATCCGTCACCGACTTTCCCAGGCGGCGTGTAGATGACTTCGGCAAGAGTTGACAGCAGCGCCGATGGCGGATCGACGCACATCTGGGTCAGCGGCGAGATTGATCTGGCCAATGCTCCGGCCGTCGAGGAACAGATTCGCACAGCAATTTCTTCTCATCCTACTTCGGTAGCGCTCGACCTCACCGAGCTTACCTACATGGATAGTGCCGGTATGAGAATTTTGTACAGATTAGCATCCCGGTTGCACGCTCTGCGGATTGTGCTGGAACTGATTGTGCCGCTCGACTCACCCACTCGCCGGCTGATCGAACTGTCAGGCTTCGAGTCGATCGCGGCGCTGCGACCCATACGGTCCTGATCCGCTGTGTTGCCGAAGCGGCGCACTAACGTTGGGCCGACCACAAGAACCAAGGTCACCCTGCGCCGCACAGGTATCCTTGATCATTAGGTTTGACACTGACAACGTGCGGATACCCTCTGCTCAAGCGCTCACCACACCGTGGTGGGCACCGGACGTGACGCAGGGCAGGGAGGCACAATGGGTATCTTTGACAAGGCAGTAGACAAGGTTGAAAAGTCCGTGGGCGACGCCAGAGAAAAGACCGGATTGGCACCCGACGACGAAACACAAATCCCGAGTGACACCGATGCCAATAAGGTAAACGACGCACCGGCCGATGAGACCCTCAAGGATGCCTGAGTAATTCTGACCAACGGCGCCGGCCAGCGAAGGACCCGACGCCGGCCGGCGCCGTTGTCTCTTGTTTGCCATCTTCCTGGCAGGAACCTGTTTCCACCGCGCCAGAATAGTCGCGAACTACCGTTTGCCACAAAAGAGTGCGCCCGCGAAGCCGGTTCCTCTCGCAGCAGCGCAGCAGACAGCCGGCACAGATGTCCCGGATGCCAGGTGCCTACCAGGAACAAGCTCCCCGTGCGCGGCTCCCATGGACCACGACGGCACGCCAGGAGCAGCCGCACTACCAGTCAATCTCCGCTGATGCGGGTTATACTGATGTTTTGATCCGCATCTGATGAGATGGACCGGGGGCCGGGACTGAGGAATTGCGCGCAGGCCCGGTCAGTGTGACGGTGTATCGGCCCATTGGATAAGGGCACTAGGCAGGGGTTATGCGTGCCAGGATTCACGCCAAGCTGGATGAGCTGATCGGCGAACTGGCGCGGATGACCTGGGTCGCCGCTGATCTGATGACTGATGCATCCAGCGCGCTGCACCACGGCGATCTGATGCTGGCCGAGAGGGTGGTGGCCAGCGAGGGACAGATGACCGCAACGCTCAAGCAGGTCCAGCGGCGCTGCGTCGTCCTGCTCGGGTCGCAGGCGCCTGCCGCCACCGACCTGCGAGCACTGATCACCACCTTGCACGCGGTGGATGAGTTGGAGCGGATGTGTGCACTCGCCCGGCACGTCGCGAAGATTGTTCAGCTCAAGCACCCCAGGGTGCCGATTCCTGATGGCCTTGCCCCCCTGTCAGCACGGATGAGCGTGCTGGCAGCTCGCCTGGCGCACGACGCTGCATGCACGATCGAAGCCCGGGACCCGCTATCGGCGAGCCGGCTGGTCCAGGCCGACGATGAGGTAGACGCACTGCGCGACCACCTGCTTGGTGCCGTGTTCGCTCCCGACTGGCCCCATGGCGTAGAACCAGCTGTCGACGCCGCCTTAATCAGCCGCTATTACGAGCGCTTCGCCGACCACGCGGTGGCCCTCACATGCCAAGTCTGCTACCTCGTCACCGGCGAATATCCGCACCGCAGGATAGAAGCGGAGCCATCCGGATCTAGCCGACCGATGATGACCCCTACCCGCTCCACCACGCCACAACTTCCAACGAAGGCCGGCGACGAACTCATCGAGGCCGACGGCGTGCTGCTCGACCTGGCGCGGCGGCGGGCAAACGTTGACGGCTACGTGGTCCATCTTCCTGCCCGTGAGACCGTGGTGCTCAGCGTGTTGATGTCTCGCGCTGGGCAGGTCGTGTACCGGGCCGCGCTGGCAGATGCTGCCGGGATGACTGGCCAGGCACGTCACCGAACCCTAGACCGGATGGTGCGCCGGTTACGCCGCCGACTCCAGCCCAGCCCCCTGTCCCCGGCCCGGCTGCACCACGTTGGCGACACCGGTTACCTGTTTGGATCCGGGCCGACCCACACTGGCTGACAGCCGACCTGGGCAACGGAGCATTGCCGGGTGGCTCCTCCTGCCCGAGGGGTCAAGGGCGCCGCCACTGCCGCACCGACCGCCGCGACGAACGCCGGACCAGCAATCGCTGGCACGGCCAGTGGCGCCGACGCGACGCCGGCAGGTCCTGCCGAGTGGCCGCCTGCACCGCAGCCCGCGGCAGCCGCTGCACCAGCGCACCAGCAAGCCAGCGGCATGCCCTGCGCTGCCAGCGCCCAAGCCTGCGTGTCGCTGTCACGCCACGAGGCATGGCTCACAGACGGCAACGGGCGTATCACCTACGGCCCGGTACCAGCCACCGGGGGAAGCTCTACCTATCCCACACCGACGGGCACCCCCGGGTCCACGTCATCGCCCCATTCTCCGACCTTGACCATCGGCACTTCCATGGCCACCGTGGTTTGCCGCAGCGGCGGGCTCAGGCTGGCAGCGCTATCTGGAAAGCCGGAACGCAGGTTCCCCCGGCGCTCATGTTGATCAGCTCGGTCGGAGATAGCCGACAGATGAAGCCATAGGCAGTGGAGGAAAATAAAAATGGATCGGTACCTTCATGGTAGTGTCTTATGAGATGTAGATCTTTACATTGCACCTTGATACTGAGATGATTTGGTCCATGGAACTCTCTGAACAGGATCGTGCCGAGCTTGTTACTGTGATTAAGTCGGATGCGTATGACGGCTCAGTGTCATCGAGGGCTCAGATTGTGTTGTGGTATGGCGAGGGGCGCCGGAAGAGTGAGATTGCTGCGGTGTTGAAAACAACACGGCCGACGGTGGATAAATGGATCCAGCGTTATGAAAAATATGGGATAGAGGGTCTGGTGAATC
>Ga0070741_10012814_pt1 | contig 15029 bp, 13 predicted proteins | sample Coa_R1_4_FD_66440 | JGI IMG/M metagenome (GOLD analysis project Ga0070741, IMG submission 66440) | Surface soil microbial communities from Centralia Pennsylvania, which are recovering from an underground coalmine fire - Coalmine... | ecosystem: Environmental > Terrestrial > Soil > Unclassified ... | reverse complement strand
GACCTTCGGTCCGCAGCGCGCCCCGGGAGCGCCGGGGTGACTTGAAGTTACCCGCACCGAGCGGGGGCGATCAGCGCTGGGGACTTGACAAGCGGCGCTCCATATCAGCCGCGCCCCGGCTCCGCGCCCTGCGCTTCCGGCGCACCGATGGCCGACTTGATCCAACTATTTCGCGTCAACTCGGCCATCGGGGCGCCGGCGGGGGCGCCGCGGCGCCGGGGGCGGCAGGGGCGCTGTTCGCGCCGGGTGCCGGCGGGGCGCTGCGGGCGCCGGCCGGCTCCCGGCCCCCGGCGGGGCCGGGAGGCCGGCGCAGGAATCCGATGGGTCCCGGCGGGGCCGGGGCTGGCGCAGGGATCCGGTGGGGCCCCTCAGGCGGCCGTGTAGGACCGCCCTGACTTCTTGACCTTGCCCTCCTTCTGGAGGTCACCAAGCACGCGGTACAGGTAGTTCGGCTTGATGTTCATCCGCTTCGCGATGTCGGACGCGGTGATGCCGGGGTTCTCCTGGATCAGCTTCACGGCCTGCTCGGCCCGCGTCCCCCCGCGGCGGCGACGGCGGCGGCGCGGCGCGGCGGCGGCGCCCCGCGGGCGCCCGCGGCCTCGCCGGCCCTCGCGGCCGTCCGTGAGGTTTGCGAGCGCGCGCTGGAGCTTGCCCAGCTCGTCCTCGAGCTCGCTTATCCGTTCCCTGAGGACCTGAGCGGCGTGGTCAACGGCGCTTGAGACTGAGGGCATGTGCCTCCTCTCTTCATGAGGATGGTGACTTACAGCACCAATCCTCCGCTTGCGGTCTGCACTGTCAGTGTCAGAGTGTAAGCGTGAACGAAGGTGATGTGACTGTGAGATGGGCGACCCTGCAAGATGCCCACGCGATCGCCCAGGTTCACGTTGACTCCTGGAAGGTCGCCTACGCGGGCCTGATCGACAGCGAGCGGCTCGCCTCGCTCGGCCTTCCGCAGCGCGAGCGGCAGTGGCGCGACCGCCTTGCCCCCGCGGGCGGCGAGGCGTCGACGCTGGTGGCGGAGATGGGAGGCGAGATCGTGGGCTTCTGCGCCCTCGCGCTGCCCGCGCGCGACGCCGATGAGCCGCCCGACGTCGCTGAGATCCCCGCCCTCTACGTCGCCCCCGGCCGCTGGGGCGCGGGAGCGGGCAGCGCGCTGATCGAGGCGGCGCTGGCCGCCATGCGCGAGCGCGGCTACCGCGAGGCCGTGCTCTGGATGCTGGCCGGCAACGAGCGCGCCCGGCGCTTCTACGAGCGCCACCGCTTCGCGCGCGACGGCGGTCGGCGCCGCAGCCAGTACTTCCCCGACGCCGAGTACATGGTCGAGCTGCGCTTCCGGCGCCCGCTCTAGCGTTCTGCCCGCGCGCGCCGCGAACGCGGCCGATGGCCGGCCGGCCACGGTCGCCGGGTCTCGCGGGTCCCGCTTCAGCCGCGCCGCTTGCGCGGCAGGGTGCCGAACACGGCGTCCCAGAGCGGGGAGGAGACGCCGAACCCGTAGCGGTGGTCCTGGAAGTGGTGGCGCATGTGCTGCTCGCGCAGGCGCTTGCCTAGCTTGGTCCGCGGGCGGTGGTGGTGCACGTGGTAGTGCGTGTAGTCGTAGGCCAGGTAGCCGAGGATGAAGCCCGCGAAGGCGGGGTACGCGGCCGGGGTGCCGAAGACGAGCGTGAACGCGCCGAAGAAGACGAAGGCGAGCGGCACGCTCACGGCCGGCGGCATCACGAGGCGCAGGCGGTCGTTCGGATGGTCGTGGTGGACGCCATGCATGATGAAGTGAAGGCGGCTGCCGAGCGGATGGTCGGGCTCCCAGTGGAAGACGAGCCGGTGCAGCCAGTACTCGGTCAGGGTCCAGAGCAGGGCGCCCACCGCCACGAGCCCGATCAGGGCCAGGGCGCCGTAGCCGCGGTCGGCGCCGAGCCAGATCATCGCGGCCACGACGGGGAGGAAGATGATGGCCGGCACCGAGGGGTGGATCCTGGAGAAGAAGTCCAGGAACCGGTTCTCGAAGAGCGGCGGGGACGCGCTCAAGCGTGCGGTTCGCTCGTGCGCCATGACGCCACGATTCTAGCCGCCGCCGGCGGGGGCGAAAAGTTGCGGCGATTTGCGCGAAAGCGCCCGGCGCCCGCGACGGCCGTCGTGCATCATCGCCCTCCGATGACGCCGCCGAGCACATGGGGAGCGCCGCCGATCAGCGAGGCCGAGCGGGAGCGCCGCGCGATCGAGCTCGCCAAGGCCCTCGGGCTCATGGAGCGCCGCTCGAAGCGGAGCAAGCGCGGCGGCCCGAGCTGCGAGGACTGCTACTTCCACCGTCACCTGCTCTGCGCCCTCGACCTCGACGGGCCCTGCGCGACGTTCCGCCCCGACAGCCCGGACGGCCTCGCGCCGCCGCTCCAGCCGGCGCTCCTGCCGCGCCGGGCCGACGGCGGGCTTCAGGAGGCCGCTTAGGCCGCGGCGGCCGGGACGCGGCCGGGTGCCGCCCGGCGGCCGCCCGCTGGCGCCAGCCTGCCCGGCGGCGATCTCGGGCTATGATCGCGGCGCGATGGCCGACGTGGTCGAAGCCCTGGGCCGCGTCCCGCTCTTCTCCGGGGTCGGGCGCAAGGAGCTCGAGCGCCTGGCGAGGGTGATGTCCTCGCGCACCTTCCCCGAGGGGGAGACCATCACCGCCGAGGGCCAGAGCGGCATCGGCTTCTTCGTGATCGAGGAGGGCAACGCCCAGGTCACCGTGCACGGCGAGACGGCGCGCGTGCTCGGCCCCGGCGACCACTTCGGCGAGGTCGCGCTCATAGACGAGGGGCCGCGGAGCGCCACGGTCACCGCCGCCACCGACCTGCGCTGCCGCGGCATGGCCGCCTGGGAGTTCCGCGCGTTCGTGCAGGAGCATCCGGAGGTTGCGTGGCCGCTGCTCCAGACCCTGGCCTCGCGCCTGCGCGAGGCCGAGGCCCGGGCCGAGGCCTGACGGTCAGCGGGCGCCGGTCGCCGCCGGCACGCCCGGCAGGGTCGCGCCAAGCCGCTCGAAGGTCCGCTCGGCTCGCGCCCGCTCCTCGCCGCCCAAAAGCCAGCCGGTCCGCGCCGCCTGGAACGGGCACTCGATCTCCTCGAAGATCGCGAGCGCGCGCCGCAGGTCCGCCTGGTCCCCGCTGAGGCGGCCGCGCGCGCGCCAGAGCACCCCGGCGCAGGGGCGGCTGTCGCCGATGTGCTCCTCCGCCGCGGCGATCGCGGCCTCCGCCTCGCCGCCGCCGGCCGCGGCCAGGACCTCGGCCCGGGTCGCGAAGAAGGCCGGCTTCCACCAGAAGAGGAAGCCGGTGTCCTCGCCCGCCAGGAGCTCGGCCGCGTCGGCCACGTTGCCCTGGTGGAGGGCCACCTCGGCTCGCATCGTGATCACGCCCAGCTTCTGCCCGCTCCGGCCGGCGACCTCCTCGGCGAACCCCATCCAGTCCTCGAACCCGTGCATGTCGCCGCGATACCCGAGCACGGCGCCGGCCATGGCGACGGCGCCGCCCATGAACGTGGAGGGCGGGCGCTCAACCGCCGTCCAGGCCTCGCGCACCCGCTTGGCGGCGGCGAGCGCCTCGTCCCACTCGCCGAGCTGGAAGCTCGGGACGATCGTCCGCGCCCATCCCGAGTAGACGATGCCGCGGTCCACGTTCGACTTGCGGAGCCGCTCCGCGTAGCTCCGCGCCTCCCGGTAGCGGCCGAGCTGGATCAGCGACTCGGCCATCATGTGGAGCGCGTCGTCGCGCTCCGACTCGATGAGCGGCCCGGCCACGCCGCCCTCGAGCAGCCGCAGGCGCTCGGCCGTGCGCTCGAGCGCCTCCTGGAACCGCCCGCCGTGCCAGGCGGTCGCGGCTGCCGCATCGAGCGCCGAGGAGAGCAGGGGGACGTCGTCGAGCTGGCGAGCCAGCGCGAGCGCCTCCTCGGCCGCGCCCCCCATCTCGTCGAGGCGGCTGCGGGACCAGGCCAGCCATGCCCGGGCGAGGACGAGCCTCGCCCGCGTGACCGGGTCCGGGCCCTGGGCGGCGAGCTCCTCGCCGCGCTCGATCATCCGCCGCAGCTCGGCCTCGGGCAGCGCGCCCGTGATCCCGACCATGCGCGTCGCGGTCTCGGCGGCGCGCGCGTAGGCCGCAGCGGCCGCGGAGGCATTCCCGGCGCCCTCGGCGACCTCGGCCGCGGCCTGCAGGAGCCTTACCGCCTGGTCGCCGCGGACCCGGCGGAGCGCCACGCCGGCGGCGCTCTCGAGCGCTTCCAGCCTCGCCTGCGGCGAGTCCGCCAGCTCCGCCGCCCGCTCGTAGAGCTCCTGCGAGCGGTGCGTCGCGCCGCGTCGGAAGAGCGCCGCCGCGGCGTCCGCGGTCGCGGCCAGGGCCGCCTGGCGGCGCTCCGGGGAGGGCTCGAGCTCGAACGCCTCGTTGCGGTGGAAGGCCACCAGCTCGTCCAGCTCCCCGCGGCGCTCCCCGGCGCCGGCCGCGAGCGCCTCGGCGACGCGCTCGTGGAGCCGGGCGCGCTCGGCGCGCGGCAGCGAGGAGTAGGCGACGTCCCGGATCAGGGTGTGGCGGAAGTTCCAGCGCCCGGGATCGGACACGAGCAGCTCCTGGACCAGCGCCTTCTGGGCCAGCGCCTCGAGCGCCTCGGTGGGCTCCTCGCCCATGAGCCCGGCGAGCAGCTCCTGGGTGAAGCGCTGACCGAGCACCGCGGCGTGCTGGAGGGTCCGCTTCTCGGCGGGGGGCAGCAGGTCGAGGCGGGCCGAGATCGCCGCCTGCACGGTGTCCGGAAGGCGGCGCGCGTCGCCACCTTCGCCGACGATGCTGCGGGCGATCTCCTCGACGAAGAAGGGGTTTCCCCCCGACGCCTCCGCGACCCGGCGGGCGAGCCGCGCGGCGCTCGCGGGCAGGAGGCTGGCGGCCATCTCCGTCGCCGCGTCGAGCTGGAGCGGCCGCAGCTCGATCTGGGTCACGTTGCGCCCCGCCCGGCCGAAGTCGGCATGCCGCTCGAGCATCTCCGGCCGCGCCGTGCAGATCGCGAGGAGCGGGGCATCCTCGAGCCGGAAGGCCACCTCCTCGACCAGCTCCAGGACCTCGTCGTCGGCCCAGTGCGCGTCGTCGAGCACGACGATCAGCGGCCGCGCCGCCGCCAGCAGGGCGATCATCCGTCGCCAGCCGCGCCTGAGCGCCTCCTCGGCGTCCGTGTCCGGCTCGCTCTCGCCCAGAACGGCCGCCAGGCTGGCGGCCACCTCCGCGGCGTCCGGCGCGCCCAGGCCGCCGAGCCGCCGCTCGAGGGCCGCGCGGACGTCCCCAACCGAGTCGCCGGATCGCGCGCCGGCCGCGTCGCGGACGATCTCGGCCAGCGCCCAGAGGGCGATCCCGCGCCCGTACGGGAGGTTGCGGCCCTGGAGGACCTCGGGGCAGGGCTCGTCCCGCGAGAGCGAGCGCACGAGCTCGGCCACCATGCGCGTCTTTCCGATCCCCGCTTCGCCCGTGATCAAGACCAGCTCCGGGACCCGCTCGCGCACGGTCCGCCGGTAGACGAGGCGCAGGAGCTCGAGGTCGTCGGCGCGGCCGACGAACGGCGCGTCGGAGGGCTCCGCGATCGCGGCCACCCCGGTCGCCCGCCAGGCGGGCAGCGGCGCCGCGAAGCCCTTCGCCTCGACCGGCTCGCGGGGCACCAGCCGCGCCCGCCGGCACGAGCGGGCCGCCCGCTCCCCGACCACGACCTCGTTCGCCTCCGCTGCCGCCTGGAGGCGGGCGGCGGCGTTCACCGCCTCGCCCGTAACCGAGAGGTCGCCGCCCGGCTCGAGCGCCAGCACCTCGCCGGTCTCGATGCCGATCCGCACGGCGAGCCCGTTCCCGCGCTCGCGGACCCGGTCGAGCAGGGCGAGCGCGGCGGCGACGGCGCGGTCGGGGTCGTCGCCGTGGGCCACCGGGACGCCGAACACGGCCATAACCGCGTCGCCGATGTACTTCTCGACCGTGCCCCCGTGCTCGCGCATGGTCGCGCTGGCGAGCTCGAAGAAGGGCGCGATGCGACGGCGGAGCTCCTCCGGGTCGAGGCTCGCCGCAAGGCGCGTCGAGCCGACCAGGTCCGCGAAGACCATCGTCGCCAGCTTGCGCTCGCCGGGCGCGACTGCGAGCGCGGTCCCGCAGCGCGAGCAGAAGCGCGCGCCGTCGTCTGCTTCCGCTCCGCAGCTCGGACACGCGCGACCCATGGCCCGCTGACGATAACGCGGCTCGCGCTCTCTACAGTCCCGCTCGCTATGCGGATGACGGTGCTCGGCAAGTCGCCGTCGTGGCAAGACGCCGGCGGCGCTTGCAGCGGGTACCTGGTCGAGCACGAGGGCGCGCTCGCGCTGCTCGATTGCGGCAACGGCGTCTTCGCCAAGCTCCGCCAGCGCTGCGACTACGTGGACGTGGACGCGGTCCTCATCTCCCACCTCCACGCCGACCACTTCCTCGACCTCGTCCCCTACGCCTACGCGCTCACCTACGCGCCGCGCCAGCAGCCGGTCCCGGTGGCGGGCTACCCGGGGACCGACAGCCCGGCCCGGCCGCGCCTGCTCGCGCCGCGCGGCGCCGCGGCCGTCTTTCGCCGCGTCACCGGCGCCTGGGGAAGCGAGGATCTGATCGAGTCCGCCTTCGAGCTCGAGGAGTACGGGCCCGAGTCGGCCTTTGAGCTGGGGCCGCTGCGGGTGCGCTTCGGCGAGGTTCCCCACTTCACGACCACGTTCGCGATCGAGCTGAGCGCGAACGGGCGCCGCATCACCTACGGCGCCGACTGCTCGCCCAACGAGGCCCTGGTCGAGTTCGCGCGCGGCACCGACCTCCTGGTGGTGGAGGGAACGCTGCCGCGCCCCGAGCGCACCGGCGAGCGCGGCCACCTGACGCCGGCGGAGGCGGGCGCCCACGCGAGGCGGGCCGGGGCCAAGCGGGTGGTGCTCACCCACATCTCCGACGAGCTCGACGCCCGCTGGGCCCTGGCCGAGGCGTCGGCGGCCTACGGCGGCCCGATCGAGCTCGCGCGCGAGGGCGCCGTCTACGAGGTGTGACCCGCGCGAGGGCCGCGGGCGCTCCAGCAGCGGCGCCGCCACCTCGGGCCGGCCGCCTGACCCCGCGCGGACACCGCGCACCGTATGGCGCCGGCCGCCAACGCGGCCCGCGCGGGCATGGCTACCCTACGCCCGTGGCCGGTGGACCGAGGCAGCGCAACCTCCTGCTCAACTTCGAGCGCATGCGCCGCGAGATGGACGAGCTCATGGGCGACCTCTGGGGCGAGCCCCTGCTGCGCCAGCGGCCGCAGGCGGGGTTCGTGCCGCGGGTGGACGTCTACTACTGCGACGGCCCGGCCGGCGAGGGGCCGCGCGCGGTCGTGAAGGCGGACCTCGCCGGGGTCAGCCTCGACAGCGTGAGCCTCGAGGTGACCGGCCGCGAGCTCGCGATCAGCGGCGAGCGCCCGGTCCAGGAGACCGAGGGGCGCGTCTACCAGCAGCTCGAGATCGAGGCGGGCCCCTTCCGCCGCGTGATCGAGCTCGGCGCCGACGTCGTCGCCGAGGACGCCCGCGCGACCTACGAGGACGGGGTGCTGCGCGTCGAGCTGCCGCTGCGCCGCCAGGAGGCCGGCGCCCGCCGGGTCCCGATCGAGACGGGGGAGTGAGATGGCGGGCGAGCGCGACGGCGGGCCTCGGCTCGAGGTCGTGCAGACCCCCGACGTGGAGGGGGCGGTTCGCGCCCGCGCCCGCTCGCTGCCGGCGGCCCTGCCGGTGCTGCCGCTGGTGGACACCGTCGCCTACCCGGAGACGCTGACCCCGCTCGCGGTCGGGCGCGAGCGCTCGGTCCGCCTGCTGAACGACGTGCTCTCGGGCGAGCGGATGCTCGTGCTCGTCGCCTCGCGCGATCCCGAGGCCGAGGAGCCGGGGCCCGACCAGCTCTACGACGTCGGCGTCGCCGGCGTGATCGCGCGCATGATCAAGGTCCCCGACGGCACGATGCGCATCCTCGTCCAGGCAACCGAGCGGGTGCGGATCGGCGACTACGTGACCGAGCAGCCGTACCTGGTGGCGCGGATCGAGCCCGTGCCCGACGTCGTCGAGCAGTCGCGCGAGCTCGAGGCCCTGACGCGCAACGTGCAGCGGACCTTCAGCGAGATCATCGACCAGATCCCGTACCTGCCCGAGGAGCTCCAGCTCGCGGTCGCGAACGTCGAGGACCCGAGCGCGCTCTCGCACCTGATCGCGGGCGCGCTCCGGATCCCGACGGCGGAGAAGCAGGCGCTGCTCGAGGAGGCGAACGTCGCCCGCCGCCTGCGCCGGCTGTCCGAGATCCTGGCCCGCGAGCTCGAGGTGATCCAGCTCGGCTCCCGGATCCAGTCGCAGGTCCAGTCCGAGATCGAGAAGGGGCAGCGCGAGTACTACCTGCGCGAGCAGCTCAAGGCGATCCAGCAGGAGCTGGGCGAGGGCGACGAGCAGCAGGCCGAGATCAACGAGCTGCGCGAGCGCATCGAGGCCGCGAACCTGCCCGAGCAGGCCCGCAAGCAGGCCGAGCGCGAGCTGCGGCGCCTCGAGCGGCTGCCGCCCGCCGCCGCCGAGCACGGCGTCATCCGCACCTACCTCGAGTGGCTGGTCGAGCTGCCCTGGAGCCGCACGACCGAGGACAACCTCGACATCGCCCACGCGCGCGACGTCCTCGACGCCGACCACTACGACCTCGAGCGGGTCAAGGACCGCATCCTCGAGTACCTGGCCGTCCTCAGCCTGCACAGGCGCGGCGCGGGCACGGGGTCCTCGGACGCCGGCGGCGACGGCCCGGGGCGGGCGCCGATCCTCTGCTTCGTGGGCCCGCCCGGCGTGGGCAAGACGAGCCTCGGGCGCTCGATCGCGCGGGCGCTGGGGCGCGAGTTCGAGCGCATCTCGGTCGGCGGCGTGCGCGACGAGGCCGAGATCCGCGGCCACCGCCGCACCTACATCGGGGCGATGCCGGGCACGATCGTGCGCGCGCTCCGCGACGCCGGCACCCGCAACCCGGTGTTCATGATCGACGAGATCGACAAGATGGGTGCCGACTTCCGCGGCGATCCGGCGAGCGCGATGCTCGAGGTCCTCGACCCGGCCCAGAACGAGAGCTTCCGCGACCACTACCTCGACCTCGACTTCGACCTCTCCGAGGTCATGTTCATCGCGACCGCGAACACGCTCGACACGGTGCCGCCTGCGCTGCGCGACCGCATGGAGGTGATCCAGCTCGCCGGCTACACGCTCGACGAGAAGCTCCACATCGCGAAGCGCTACCTCGTCCCGCGCCAGATCGCCGAGAACGGCCTGCGGCCGAGCCAGATCGCGTTCACCGACGCGGCCCTGCGGGCGATCGTCGAGGAGTACACGCGCGAGGCCGGGGTGCGCGAGCTCGAGCGGCAGATCGGCAGCGTCTGCCGCAAGGTGGCGCGCGAGGTCGCCGAGGGGCGGGCGAAGGGGAAGGTGACGATCTCCGCCAAGCGCGCCCGCGAGCTGCTCGGGCGCCGCCGCTACTTCGCCGAGCAGCGGCGCCGCACCCGCGACCCGGGCGTCGCCACGGGCCTGGCCTGGACGCCTGCCGGGGGCGAGGTGCTCTTCATCGAGGCGACCGCCATGCCGGGGTCCGGCAAGCTGACGATCACGGGCCAGCTCGGGGAGGTGATGCGTGAATCGGCGCAGGCGGCGCTCTCGTGGGTGCGCGCGCATCAGCGCGAGCTCGCCCCCGAGCTCGCGGAGCGCTGGTTCGCCGAGCACGACGTCCACGTCCACGTCCCGGCCGGCGCCGTGCCCAAGGACGGTCCCTCCGCCGGCGTCGCGATGGCCGTGGCGCTGGCCTCGCTCCTGAGCGGGCGCCCCGTCGCCTCCGACGTGGCGATGACCGGCGAGATCACACTGACCGGCCAGGTGCTTCCCGTCGGCGGCGTCAAGGAGAAGTCGCTCGCCGCCCAGGCCGCGGGCATCAAGCGGGTGATCGTGCCGCGGCGAAACGAGGCCGACGTGGCGGAGATCCCCGAGCTCGAGCGCAAGGGGCTCGAGTTCGTCTTCGTCGAGCGGCTCGACGAGGCGCTCGAGGCCGCGCTCCCGTCGGCCGCGCGGCGCCGCTGAGCCCCGAACGCCCGGCCCGGAACGCTCCCGCCTCCCCCGCACACCTCCACGCCGAAACCGACGTCACCCACCGCATAGGTGGGTCAGATCGGTTTCGCCCTTCATGGCGCCCGCTTCGTCGCGCGAACCCGACGTCACCCACCACATAGGTGGGTCAGATCGGTTTCGGGGCTGGGTGGCGGGTGGGTCAGATCGGTTTCGCGCTCCATGGCGGGTGGGCGAGATCGGTTTCGGCGGGAACGGGTATAAGCTCCGCGGGCAGAAGCGAAACGAGGACGGGAGGCCGGCTTAGATGGCGAGGACCACGAGGGCAGAGAAAGCGCGGAGGGCGGCCCGGCAGGCTGGGTCCAACCCCTACGTGCGGCGGCTGCTCGAGGACGAGGAGCTGCGCGAGAGCATCAAATCGGCGTTCGACGCCGCACGGCACGCCTACGGGCGGATGGCGAACGGCAAGGGGCCCTACCGCGCCCTGACCGAGGACAAGAAGGTGCAGCGCGACCTGCGGACGGCCGCCGAGAACCTGCGCGTCGCCTCCGAGCGCATGCGCGGCAAGGGCCGCCGCGAGGGCCATCCGGTCCGCAACCTGCTGGCGCTGGCGATCGTCGGCGCCGTGCTCGCCCTCGTCCTGAGCGAGGATCTGCGCAAGGCCGTGCTCGACCGCCTGTTCGGGGCCGAGGAGGAGTTCGAGTACACCTCCACGACCCAGCCGGAGACCACCGAGGCCGCGTCGAGCTGAGCGCCGGCCGCGGCCGGTAGAGCGCCGCCCGATGCCGAGCGTCCACGTCCTCGTACCCGCGCAGCGCTACCTGTTCGCGCTCCGCGACGGCGCCGCCGAGCCGGTGCCGCTCGCCGACTCGGCCGACGGCTTCCGGCGCTACAAGGAGCTCCAGCGCGAGGGCCGGCCTTGCGGCATGGTCGCCTTCCCGAACACGCTGCTGGTGCGGGGCGAGCGCGACTACCTCGTGGACCCGGGCCTGATCATGCAGGGGGCGCCCGTCCACGGAGCGCTCGCCGAGCTCGGTGTGGACCCGAACGCGATCAAGGACGTGATCCTCACCCATCTCCACTTCGACCACGCCGAGGCGCTGGCGGCGTGGCCGCAGCGCCGCGTGATCGTCCACCGCCTCGAGGCCGAGGCGCCCTACGCGCAGCTCGTGTCCGGCGTGCTCGAGATGGTCCGCCTCGACGTCGTGGATGGCGAGGAGGGGGATATCGAGCCGGGGATCCGCTGGCTGCGCACGCCGGGGCACTCCGACGGCTTGATCTCGCTGCTCGTGGACACCGACGAGGGCCTCACCGTGGTCGCCTCCGACTGCGTCGGCCCGCTGCCCGAGTACTTCGAGCGCATGGAGCTGCCCGACGACTTCGGCCCTGAGCGCGACGAGCTCCTGCGCCAGTGGCGGCGCATCCGCGACCTCGATCCCGCGGTGGTGATCCCGGGCCACAACCCGCCGGTGCGCCTGCGCTGAGCCGCCCGCGTCCGGGCGGGACGCGAGCGAGACCGATCCGGGACCTGCGCAGAGCGACAGCCGGCCAGATCCCTTGCAGCGGCGCTCGCGGCCGCGGTGGCGGTCGCCTCGGTCGCGATGCCAGACGGTTGGCTCGCCGCGGCTTCAGGCTGCTGTCACGCCAGCCGCCAGCCGCTGGCTCGCGTCCAGGGGAGCGCCGCGGCTCAGCGGCTGCGCGGGCGGAAGAGCTGGCGGAAGCGGAGCAGGTCGCGCGGGCGCCCGCGGACGCGCAGGCGCCGGCGCAGGAGCGCCGTCGCCGGGTGGACGTCGCCCATCGAGACCGCCACCCAGTCGCCCCAGCGGGCCTCGAGCGTCACGTCGGGCGCCGGCGCCTCCCCGGGCTCCGCCTTGCTCCTGCCGTTGTCCACGCGGATGTGCCACGGCTGCGCGTCGGGGAAGCGCCACTGGGCGACGAACGGGCGCCCGTCGCCGTTCGCGGCCGCGTTCGCCGAGCGGGCGACGATGTCGAAGTAGATCCCCTGGACCTCGGGCGAGGAGTCGGGGTTCGGGTTCGGCTCGCCGGTGACGCCGGCCCGCAGGAGCTTGATCTGCCGCGCCGCGATCTGCTCCGGCGGGAGCGTCAGGTCGAGCGGGAAGACGTCGGGCGGCATCTCCTCTAGCGGGTAGCCGGTGGCCCGCCACTTGGCGAGCACGGAGCGCAGGCCGAAGGCGTAGATGTCCTCGAGCTCGAAGCCGTAGCAGCGCGTGTACTCGAGGTCCCAGTCGGGCGGCACGAAGACGGCGACCGAGTAGGGCATGATCTCGCGCAGGAGCTCGACCACCGCGGCCTTGCACTCCTCCGAGGCGGCGAACATCTCGCTCAGCGCCTTGACGCCGAAGCCGATGTGGCGCTGCTCGTCGCGGGAGACGTTCCGCATTCCCTCGCTGAACGCCGGCATCGTGCCCGCCTTCGTGAAGTAGTCCTCGATGAAGTGCTGGCCGGGCTGGGCCAGGGTCGCCTCGACGACCATGTGATAGAGCGCGATCGCCTGGGCGAACTTGGGCAGGGAGCGGTCGCGCGCCAGCTCCTCGCCCATGCGGTCGAGCCGGTCGAAGACGTGGCGGTAGCCCCAGCTGTGGTGGCGGCGGGTGTACTCGAGGGCGTCGGCGACGCTGCCGTCCACGCCCGCGACCTCCTTGAAGAAGCGGTGGAAGAAGACGGTGTGGCGCGCCTCGTCCACCTGCTGGGTGGCGAGGAAATACTTCTGCTCCTCGCGCGGGGCCGCCTCGATGTAGGGCGAGAGGTTGTCGGTGACCGAGTCCTCGCCGTAGAAGAACATCGAGTAGGTCCAGAGCGCCGAGCGCCGCTGGATGTCGGAGAGCGTCTCCCAGCCCTCGCGGTCCTTGGAGAAGTCGAGCGCGGTGGCGCTCCAGTTCGACTCCTCCCAGCGCTTGTAGAGGTCCTCGTAGCTGATCGCCTCGACGCTCATGCGCGAAGTATCGCGAACCGCCCCCGGCGGCGCGCGAAACCCGTCCGCGCGCGGACCCCGTGCGCCGGCGACGCCGCCCGACCGCGTCCCGCTGGCCACCGGCGCGCCCGCCACCTGCAGGCTCGCCGGCGGCGCGCCACCCGCCGGTCCGCTCGCCTCCCGCCCCCGCGCGGGGCGTTCCCGCCCTTACTCGCGGCGGAGCTTCGGCGAGGTCCAGGGCTCCGCCAGCTTCGCGAGCAGAAGCTCGCCCAGCTCGCTCGCTGGCACGCGGTCCTGGGCGAGCGTGTCGCGGTCGCGCAGGGTGACGGTGCCGTCCTCCATCGTCTGGCCGTCCACGGTCACGCCCCAGGGCGTGCCGATCTCGTCCTGGCGGCGGTAGCGGCGGCCGATCGAGCCGCCCTCGTCGTACTCGGCGACCATGAGCTCGCGCAGCTCCTCGTAGATCTCGCGCGCCCGCTCCGGCAGCCCGTCGCGCGACACGAGCGGGAGCACGGCCACCTTGACGGGCGCGATCCGCGGGTGCAGCCGCAGCACCGTGCGGCGGCGGCCCTCGATCTCGTCGGTGTCATAGCCGTCGACGATGAAGGTGAGCATCGCCCTGTCCACCCCGGCCGCCGGCTCGACGACGTGGGGGACGTAGGCCTCGCCGGTCTCCTGGTCGAAGTACTCGAGCTTCTCGCCGGAGTGCTTTGCGTGCTGGGTCAGGTCGAAGTCGCCGCGGTTGGCGATCCCCTCGAGCTCCGACCAGCCCATCGGGAACAGGTACTCGATGTCGGAGGTGGCCGAGGAGTAGTGCGAGAGCTCCTCGGGACCGTGGGCCCGCAGCCGCAGGCGCTCGGCGCGGATGCCGAGGTCGGTGTACCAGCGCATGCGCTCGGCCATCCAGTACTCGTGCCAGCGCTCCGCCTCGCCGGGCGGCACGAAGAACTCCATCTCCATCTGCTCGAACTCGCGGGTGCGGAAGATCGAGTGGCCGGTCGTGATCTCGTTGCGGAACGACTTGCCGATCTGCGCGATCCCGAACGGGGGCTTGCGGCGCGCGAAGCTGAGCACGTTCTTGAAGTTGATGAAGATGCCCTGCGCGGTCTCGGGCCGCAGGTAGGCGATCGAGGCGTCGTCCTTGACCGGCCCGACGTGGGTCTCGAACATGAGGTTGAACTGGCGCGGCTCGGTGAGGTCGCACTCCGAGTGCTCGCCCGGATGCTTCGATGGCTTCCGCCCGCAGGCGGAGTCCTCGAGCTTGTCCGCCCGGAAGCGGAGCTTGCAGGTGCGGCAGTCGACGAGCGGGTCGGTGAACCCCGCGAGGTGGCCCGACGCCTCCCAGACCTTGGGGTGCTGGATGATCGCCGAGTCGAGGGCGACGATGTCGTCGCGCTCCTGGATCATCGCCCGCCACCACTCGTTCTTGACGTTGTTCTTGAGCAGGACGCCGTAGTGGCCGTAGTCGTAGGTGGAGCCGACCCCGCCGTAGATCTCCGACGACGGGAAGACGAAGCCGCGCCGCTTGCAGAGCGCGACGACCTCCTCGAGGCTCACCTCGGCCGGCGGGGCGCCGGTGTCGCTCGAATCACCCATCGGAGCGCGCAGGATACGGGCGCCGCGCGCGCGGCACCTCCGGCGCCCCGGCAGCGGCCGCATCGCGCGAACCCGACATCACCCACCGCGCCCACTCCGCCGAAACCGCTATCACCCACCGCGCCCACTCCGCCGAACCCGACTTCACCCACCGCGCCCGCTCCGCCGAAACCGCTATCACCCACCGCACCACTCCGCCGAACCCGATCTCACCCACCGCATAGGTGGGCCAGATCGGTTTCGCGCCGGATGGCGCCCGCCCCAGCGCGCGAACCCGACATCACCCACCGCATAGGTGGGTCAGATCGGTTTCGCCCGGAGGGGGCTGCCTAGAGGCGGTTGGCCGGCGCCGGGCTGGCGAGGGGGCGGGCCGGGAGCGAAGGCCAGGCCGGGGCTGGCGAGTGCGCAGGCCGCGAGCGAAGGCCC
>Ga0070741_10012813_pt1 | contig 15029 bp, 13 predicted proteins | sample Coa_R1_4_FD_66440 | JGI IMG/M metagenome (GOLD analysis project Ga0070741, IMG submission 66440) | Surface soil microbial communities from Centralia Pennsylvania, which are recovering from an underground coalmine fire - Coalmine... | ecosystem: Environmental > Terrestrial > Soil > Unclassified ... | reverse complement strand
ATGGTGTATGCGGCCACCGCTCCACCGAAGACTGCTGGTGAACACGGAGCGTCCTCACAGGTCTCTCCGCAAGGACAGACCGTCACCATCGTCACCCGGGCATTGCTGGGAAGTGATGCTGGCCTTTATGGAGCCGCGCGGCTGCCGCTACTGGCGTAATCGCTACTTCACCGCTTCGCGGGCCATGACTTTTCGGAAGGCATGAAGAAATATCTGGTTCTGTTCGGGGGTGCCAATCGTCACCCGGATTGCGCGAGGCGCACCCCAAGGCCCGAGCGGGCGAATGATGACGCCTTCATCCTGTAATTTTTTCGCAATCTCAGAACAGTCTTCGCCAAGATCGCAGTAAACAAAATTAGCCCAAGTGGGAACAGCTTTATAACCGGATTCCGCGAGTCCGGCCAATACAACCGCCGCTTGCTCGGCATTATTGGCTAATGCCCGCTCTGTGTGGGGAGCGTCGTCTAATGCGGCGAGCGCGGCAGCCTGTGCGGGAACCGAGACAGAAAACGTCGTCCGCATCCGCGCGAAGTAGGACATCAGTTCAGTCGGGCCAATCCCATACCCGACGCGCACCCCAGCCAATCCGTGCGCCTTCGAGAAAGTTCTCAGAACCACAACCTTCTTTCGGCTTCGGACATGATCGAGAGAACGCGAATATTGCACGCCGCGCTGCTCGGCAAAGTACTGCGCGAAGTCGCAGTAGGCTTCGTCGAGGATGGTGATCACGTGGTCCGGAACACGATCCAGGAATCGATCCACCTCCTCCGCGGTGAGCAACGTACCGGTCGGATTATTAGGATTGGCGATGAACACCATCCTCGAATCCCGGTTGATCGCGGACAGGATTGCATCAAGATCAAAGCCGTCCTCGCGCATCGGAACTTCAATCAACTCTGCCCCGGCTGCTTTCGTCGCGATCGGGTAAACGATGAAGGAGCGCGCGCTGGTCACAGCATTCGTTCCGGGCGCCAGAAGGGTGCGAGTGATGATTCCGAGCAGGGAAGTGGATCCTGCGGTGACGACGATCTGTTCTGGGTTTACGGCGTGCAGTTCCGCCAGTTTCTGACGCAGCTCGCTGGCATCGTTATCGGGATAAAAGTTAATCTCGCCGAGTACTGCCTGCATGGCGGCGACGGCCTTGGGCGAAGGACCGAAAGGGCTCTCGTTGGAGGCCAATTTTATACATTTCACGCGGCTCTCCCGTTGCGCCTGGCGGAGCGACTTGCCGGGGGTGTACCCGCCCAGCTTCCTAATGTGTTCGGGCACAAACTCACTGAAGTCGCTCATTTTGCATTCTAAGAATTATCACGAGCGTGGGAGAACTGTCATGCGGGGATCAATTATTTCCTGGCGGCGGAGCGCAGTTGTTCGACTTCTTTCGGATTTAAGCGCCGGTATTCGCCGGGATGAACATCCAGCTCCAGGGGGCCATAACGCACGCGCTTGATTTTTTCCACGTGATGGCCGACTTCCTCGAACATGCGCCGAATCTGCCGGTTCTTCCCCTCGTTGATCGTGACCTCATACCAGGGGTTATCCGCTTCCTTGATCAAATGAATCCTTGCCGGAGCGGTTCTGACTCTGCGGCCGCGTTCCGTCGGTATGGTTATACCTGCGCGTAGCTTTGCCAAAGCCTCCGGTGGCGGCGTTCCTGCGACTTTCACCATGTAGGTTTTGGGGACGTCGGACGCTGCCTTCATCATCAAGTTGGCGAGTTCGCCGTCGTTGGTAAGAAGGAGCAGCCCTTCGCTGGCGTAATCGAGTCTCCCCACGGGATAAACCCGCGCTTTGAGGCCGCGAAGCAGATCCATTACGGTCGGTCGTCCCTCGGGGTCTTTTACGGTGGTCACGTATCCTTTCGGCTTGTTCATGAGCAGGTAGACGTGCCGTTCAGAGCCCTGCAGCAACTTGCCACGCACGCGGATGTGATCGTGCTCGGGATCGGCTTTGGTGCCCAGTTCGGTCACGACCTGTCCGTTGACTGAGACCAGCCCGCCAGTGATGAATTCCTCCGCCTTGCGCCTCGAGGCGATCCCGGCAGCAGCGATGATCTTTTGTAACCGCTCAGCGGCCATGAAGTCAGACTATCAGAAACGACTGAGCTTGGACTTCACTGGCGACCCGAGATGACCGAGGTATCGGTTGGGCTGGCGAAGAACTTCGATTTGCGCCGACCGGAGGTGCCAGTTCTAAGCGGCGGGATCGTCCTCTCCGGCAACCGCGTGCTCTTCGGACGCTTCGACTTCTCCTGGACTGCGCTGCGCTGCTGCTGCATCCGTTGCGGAGATCTCCGCCGTCTCCTCTGGGTCCTGATCCGTCTGCGTATCAGCGAGAGGTTCTTTGCTAGTCGGATTCTCTTCCGCCTGCAGCTCTCCTGCCGCCTGTTCGGCAGGCAACAAGTCGCTCTGGAACGACTCCGCCACAAGCTTCTCGAATTCTTCCATGGATGGCAGCTCGTTTACGTCCTTCAAGCCAAAACGAAGCAGGAACTCCTTGGTGGTCTTGTAGAGGATAGGTCGACCGATCACCGCTTTTCGCCCGGCGGTGGTGATGAGCTTTCGATCCAGCAAAGTCGCGATCACTCCACTGGAATCGACGCTTCGTATTTCACTAATCTCAGGCACGGTGACGGGTTGCTTATATGCAATGACGGCCAGAGTCTCCAACGCGGGCAGGGACAAGCGAGTCGGCGGTTTCAGACTCTTGACGAAGGCACGTACCAGATCGTGCTGCTCCGGCTTGGTGGACATGCGGTAACCGCCGGCTACTTGCCGGATCTCGATTCCGTGCTCCGCAGTGCCATACTCGGCCGTCAACTCTTCCAATGCTGAGCGTACACGTGACTTCACCTCGGCGTCCTCGATCATCCCTTCGCTCATGATGGACGGTTTGGTGAGCTGAATTAGCTGGTCGAGGGTGACGGGCGTTTCCGCAGCGTAAATGATGGCTTCGAGTTGCGCTTTAAGTCTCATAGGAGCAGTTGGCATTCAGCACTTAGCGAAACCGCTTTTCAGTCCCTTGAGTGCCGAAAGCCAAGGGTTCGTTTCTCGGTACTAGGTACCAGGTTCTGGGTACTGCTTATCTCCAGTCGTCTCTTACGGCGGCCTGCTCCGCCATAACCGCTTCAAATCCGACGTGCTTGCGGAGGAGGATATCGCCGAACAGCTTGTCTTGACGAAGCTGAATAGCCTGCAGCCGGACCATTTCGAGCAGGGCCAGGAACATGCATACTAAGGCCTGCCGAGAATCGACGTTGCCCAGCATCTGCTTCAGGCGTATCGGGCGATCTTCCAAAGTCAAGCGCCGCTTCAAGTATTGAATCATCTGACTCACGGTAACGGTCTCTTCATCGACTTGGATCAGCGGGCGATTACGGGCGCGATCGATAATCTGCTGGAAAGTCTTCACCAGATCGATGACGTCCGCGGCGAGTTCCGGCTCGGTTCCTTCATCGTGGATAAACTCTTTCAACGCCGGATTCGACCAGACTGCCTCTTCAATCTGCTGCTTTTGCAGGAGCATTTGCGCAGCGGACTTAAATTTCTCGTGCTCGATGAGCCGATTCACCAATTCCGATCGCGGATCTTCCTGGAGTTCGCCGGGCAGCGTGGGATCGCGCGGCAGCAGCATTTTTGACTTGATATGAATTAGCACCGCGGCCATATAGATAAACTCCGCCGCGATGTTTACATCCAGTTCGCGCAGCTTCTCCACATAACCCAGGTACTGGGCAGTGATCTTCGCAATCGGAATGTCGTAGATGTCAATGTCCTGCTTGCGGATGAGGTCGAGCAGCAGGTCCAGCGGACCCTCGTATACATCAGCAACGGCCACCGAAAAGGGGTAGTCGGTCTCCTCTTTTTTCGACTTTTGTGCCGGCGGCGGAACGGGAGTTCCCGCGCTGCTTGCAGGATCAATTCTTATCTCTTCACTCATCCAGTGACAGATCCTTTTACTGGAGCCTCGTATCCCAGCGCCATGTTCATCGCTCCACGGACATCTTCCATGGTTTCTGCAGCCACTTTGCGTGCGCGCGCTGAACCGTCCTCAAGGATATCCCAAGCCAGGCGCGGATTCTCCTCGTATTTTTTCCGCCTTTCCTGCATCGGATTGAGGATGCTTACCAGTGACGATGCAGCCCACCCCTTGCATTCGATACATCCAATTCCAGCGGAACGGCAGCCGGCATTTACTTTGGCTATGGTTTCTTGATCGCTGAAGATTTTGTGCAAATCGCCGACCGGACATAAATCTGGATTACCGGGGTCGGTACGCCGCACCCGCGCCGGGTCTGTCACCATGGTCTTCAGCTTCTGACGGACCACCGGTTCCGGGTCGGTCAGCATGATGGTGTTGCCATAGGATTTCGACATTTTCCTACCGTCAGTTCCTGGCAGTTTCGGAGTCGGCGTTAGCAGCGGTTGTGGCTCGGGAAAGACTGGGGCTCCCCGGAGGTTGTAGAACATGTTGAAGCGCCGCGCGATCTCCCGTGTAAGCTCAACGTGTGGAACCTGGTCTTCGCCAACCGGCACGAAGTCACCTTTGTAGATCAGGATGTCGGCCGCCTGAAGAAGCGGATATCCCAGAAACCCGTACGTGCCGAGATCTTTTTCACTGATGTTCTCGCGCTGCTCCTTATAAGTCGGCACACGTTCGAGCCAGCCCAGTGGCGTAATCATGGAAAAGAGCAAATGCAATTCTGCGTGCTGGGGAACGTGCGACTGGATAAACATCGTGCAACGCTCGGGATCAAGCCCAGCCGCAAGCCAGTCAAGCAGCACATCGATGGAGTTTTCCTTGACCTTCGAAGTGTCCGCGTAATCGGTGGTCAAGGCGTGCCAGTCGGCAACGAAGAAGAAACACTCGTACCTGTCCTGCATGCGGACCCAGTTGTCGAGTGCGCCCACGTAGTTGCCCAAGTGTAGCTTTCCCGTGGAACGCATGCCGCTCAGCACACGTTTGCGATCATGGTCTCGTGATGGCATCAGATTCTGAAGAGTACCGAATTATAAAATTGCAGGAACGGGCTGATCAGCTGGAAAAGCAATCCGCCGCCCCAAAATACCAGCACAAACAGACCAATGTAACCCAGCATGTCATAAACCTGAAGCATGCGCGCCGGCATGAAGTGTCGTACCACGTGGCTGCCATCGAGCGGCGGTACCGGAATCAGATTGAAAACTGCCAGAACTACGTTGATCACCATCAGTTCGTAAAGGAGCAAACACAGCGGCACCAAAAATGAATTACCGGCCGGGATCCAGCCATTCGGAATTCCGAAGATCAACTGACGGCCCAGTGGCGAAGCCAGCTTGATTGCGCCAAGCGCGAGGACGGCCAGTGTCGCTACCAAGAAGTTGCTGACCGGCCCTGCCACTGCGGTGAGAATATCGTCGAGCACTGGGTTCTTGAAGTTGCGGGGATCGACTGGGGTAGGTTTCGCCCATCCAATTACCGGAACGCCGGTGAGCATGGCTACCAACGGTAGAATTACAGTCCCAAAGATATCGATGTGCTTGATGGGATTCAGCGTTACGCGGCCGAGCATGCGCGCTGTGGGGTCCCCACGGCGGTTCGCGGTCCAGGCGTGCGCCGATTCATGAACGCTGATCGCAAACAAAAATGCAATCAGCTGGAACAGCGAGTAGACAAGCTTTGGGCTCATTCGCGGTTGAATCCGATAGTACCATGTAGAGCGGAAGCCCCGCCCCTTCTGCTGATGCCGGACATCAGCGTTTCTCCAGGCTCTTCTGCAACTCTTCCGGCGCGATCGGTTTTACCTTGACAGGCTTGGCAGGTACCCCCGCGACTACATGGTACGGTTCCACGTTTTTGGAGGCGACTCCCATCGAGCCCACCAACCCATGCTCTCCGACTTTCACTCCGCTGAGCACGACCGCATGATAGGTAATGCGCGCTTTGGGTCCAATCTCGGTTTTCTGGTTGGTCACGATCATGCCATCGTTGAGGTCATGGGCGTGCGAGTACACGTTCGCGTAGTCAGAGATCGAAGTACCTTCATGGACGATGATCTCGCCGCGATCGTCGAGCAGCACATACTTGTGAATCGTGCAGTTGTCTTCGATGGTCAGATTGTAGCCATAGGAGATTTCGACGCCGTGGAAGATCTTCACGTTCTGGCCAATGTGCTTGAAAATGTGTTTTGCCAGCATGTAACGCAGGCGATATCCGAGCCAGTGATTCAGGCCAAGGGGCGACCGGTCGTACATCATCCAGAACCAGATCAGGGGCTTGCGCTCGCCATACTTGACGGCATCCACGTCTCCGTAGTCCTCGGGCTCAAGCGTTGCGTTGCGAGGATCGAACGAATGAATCAGCGCCTGTTCTGCCATCGGCGCTGATGGATCGGGCGGGGCATAGGGACGTCCTAAATACAATTCGTGTAGCGCATTGCGCACGACCACCGAACGATGTTCGACATCGCGATTAGAAAATTCCTGGTCGAGATGATCAATCCAAGCAAGAAAGACTTTCTCGGCTTCAGGAGTCGGTTTGACACCACGGTAATCGTATCGAGGCATACGGGATCACGCCCACCTTGAAAAACTTTAACCATAGCATACCGGGTGTAGGGGCTTGTCGTCGCCGTATCAGGCACATGGTCTATAATTCGCGCCACGTTCATGAAGCCCAAGAAGCTGTCTAAACCGCGTCCGCAGCCCGTGGATGCACTCGTCTACCCGCGTTTTTCCGGCATTCCGACCTTTATGCGCTTGCCGCATGTTGACGATGCGAAAGAGTTGGACATCGCCCTCATTGGGATCCCATTCGACGGTGGCACCACCTACCGTCCGGGCCCTCGTTTCGGACCGCGAAACATTCGCGTGCAGTCGGCCATGATCCGGCCCTGGAATCCGGTGCTGAAGATCGATGCATTTGCCAAATGGCGCATTGCCGATTTTGGCGACCTGTCAATCAATCCGCTCTCCATCGACGACACGTATTCAAGAATCACCGCACAGTTGGGTGATGTGCTCAGGGCCGGCGCTCGCACTGTGTGTGTCGGTGGAGATCATTCGATTCTGCTTCCAATCCTGCGCGCCATTCACAAGCAGTTTGGCCCGGTGAACCTCATCCAACTGGATGCTCACGGTGACACTTGGAGTGGATACTTCGGCAGCCCACATTCCCACGGAACTCCCGTCAAATATGCAATCGAAGAAGGACTGATTGGCAAGGGAGCGGTGCTACAAATTGGGTTGCGAGGGCAGGTGTATTCCGAGCATGACTTCGATTTCGCCCATCAGCATCGCATTCAGATCATTACTGCGGAAGAGTTTCATCGTGGCGGAGTCAATCTCGTGAAGCGCGCTCTGAGAAAATTGCGGAATCGCCCAACTTATATAACCTTGGATATCGATGTCGTGGATCCCGCATTCGCTCCCGGCACCGGCACGCCGCAAGTAGGAGGTCTGTCGAGCGCGCAAATACTTGACCTGGTGCGCGCGTTGAAGGGTTTGCCCATCGTCGGCTGCGACCTGGTCGAGGTCTCTCCTCCGTACGACAACGGAGAAATCACTTCACTTCTGGCGGCAAATCTGCTCTACGAACTCGTTTGCCTGTTCTAACCACATGATCACTCTGGCCCGTAAGCTGCGCGTGGTTGATTACTTCACCCTGGGTTGGGGAACCATGGTGGGAGTGGGATGGCTGGTGGTGATGGATGACTGGCTTCTGCGCGGGGGGGTGTTGGGGGCGATCTTAGGCTTCGGAGTTGGCGGCCTCCTGCTTCTCCCGATTGGCTACGTGTACGGCAAGTTGGTCATGGAAATGCCCGATGCGGCGGGAGAGGTGGCATACACAGCGAAAGTGTTTTCGCCTACTGTCACCTTTGCAACCGGCTGGATGATGGTGCTGGCGTATTTCATCGTCTGCCCGTGGGAGGCGGTCGCGGTTGGGCGCATCGCGGGCTACATTTTCCCCTCGCTGGATTCAGTCGAGCTTTATCGCGTCGCAGGTCGCCCGATTTACCTTCCCCATCTTCTCATCGGGCTCTGTCTGACCGCATTGCTTACCTTGTTGAACTATCGTGGCATTCGCCTGAGTGCCACCTTCCAGAACTGGACAGCTTTTGGGACGCTTGCCCTGTTTATCGTTTTCGTGAGCGTCGGCGTGACTCGCGGGTCCACGTCGAACTTTCCGCCGCTGTTTACCCACAGCGGGTTCCTTTCGGTGGTTTTGGTGCTTCAAATTGTTCCCTATTTCATGACTGGCTATGAATCGGTGGCCAAAGCAGCTGAAGAAGCCAGCCCCGAGTTCCGTTCGCAAGGATTTTATAAGGCGATCTGGATGGCGATCGTCGTCGGCATGTTGTTCTACATGATCGTGATTGCAGCCGTGGGCTATGTTGCGCCATGGCGGCAACTTACCAGTCAGAAATTCATGACGGCGGTGGCGTTTCAGCAAGCGATGGGTTCTCGTTGGATTGTGAGCATCATTCTTGCATCAGCATTGCTTTCGTTGCTGAAAGTATTCAACGGAAATTTTGTTGCTTCTAGTCGTTTGCTCTACGCGATGGCGCGACGAGGGATGGTCGATCCGCGAATCTCGCAGGTTCATCCGCAGAACCAAACTCCGGCGGTCGCGGTACTTTGCATCGGACTTGCGACCGCAGCGTGCATGTTTCTGGGGGACGCGATCCTGGTGCCGATCTCAGAAGTAGGCTCGGTCGCGTCCGCCACAGGATGGCTTGCCGCCTGTGCCTCCTATCTTGCGATGAAGCCCGCTACCCGGGAGAGAGTTATAGCGGCAGTCGGAGTGTTGGTGACCGTGACAATGATTTTGATGAAGATCGTGCCTGCAGTACCCGGCCATTTCAGCGTGTACGAATGGCTGGCGCTTGCGATATGGAGTTTGCTCGGGCTAGTTTTGGGATGGCGGGAACGTAAAACAGCGGCCGTCTCTGCGTTGAACTGAATGTGCCGAATCAAATCGAATTCAGAGGTCAAAGTGCTGGATAAACATCGGAGTAGCTGGTCCATGATCGTGGTTTTCTGCGTATTGTCCGTTGTATCCCAAGCGCAGCAAAGCTTTGACACTGTGATCATCAATGGCCACATTATCGACGGAACGGGATCCCCGTGGTACTCGGGCGATATCGGCATTCGCGAGGGAAAGATTGCTGCGATCGGCAATTTATCCCAGGCAAAACGCGGGAAAACGATCGACGCCCGCGGCGATGTCGTTGCCCCAGGCTTTATCGATATGCTGGGACAATCTGAGCTGACCATCCTGGTCGACCCGCGGCTGCCTTCGAAGATTTATCAGGGCATTACGACGGAAATTACCGGAGAAGGTGGATCCGCAGCTCCATTGAATGATGCCATTATTCAAGCGGACCAGGACGAGTACACGCATCTTCATATCGGTGCGGATTGGCGCACGCTCGGGCAGTATTTCACGCGCCTGGAAAAACAGGGCATCGGAATCAACCTTGCCTCGTACATCGGAGCCACACAGGTTCGCCGTATGGTGCTTGGAGATGCGGATGTTCAACCGACCGCACAACAACTCGAGCAAATGAAGGAACTGGTCCGCCAGGGGATGCGAGAGGGCGCGGTTGGCGTATCCACCTCGCTTGAGTATGCTCCGGCACCTTATGCCAAAACTGACGAATTGATCGCTCTTGCAGCAGAGGCATCGAAGTTCGGCGGCATTTACGCCTCGCATATGCGCAGTGAGGGCGACGCCGTATTTCAATCGCTGGCCGAGGTTTTTCGTATCGGCAAAGAAGCTCATATTCCGGTGGAAATCTGGCATATCAAGATCGCCGGCAGGCGAAACTGGGGCAAGATGCCCGAAATGATCGCCAAGATTAATGCCGCGCGCGAGCAGGGAATCGACGTCAGCGCCGATACATACGCCTACACCGCCTGGTTCAACAGCCTCTCCGCGTTCATTCCACCTTGGGCCCACGATGGCGGCGACGCCAAGATGATCGACCGCTTGAAAGATCCGGCAACGCGCTCTCGCATCCGCAAAGACATGCTCACTCCCTCCGGTGCCTGGGACAACGAATGGGATGAAATTCCGGGCCCGGAAGCGGTTCTCATTGGGGTCGTGCAGAATCCGAAACTAGTTCCGCTTCAGGGAAAGCGCTTGTCTGAAATCGCCAAAATGTGGAACAAGGATCCCATGGATGCCCTCTTCGATTTGCTGATCGAAGACGATGCGTTTACCGGCGCGGCCGTTTTTGGCATGTCGGAGCCTGATGTGGCTCTGGCCCTGCAACAGCCGTGGGTTGCGGTGGACAACGACTCCTCTGGAACCGCCCCGGAAGGCATTCTGGGCGCTGAGCACCCCCACCCGAGAGCGTACGGCACTTTCCCCCGAGTGCTTCGCAAATACGTGAGGGAAGAGCACAAGCTTTCGCTGGTAGATGCGATTCGCAAATTCTCCGCGCTTCCGGCACAGCGTATGCGGTTGACTGATCGAGGCGTGCTGAAGCAGGGAATGTGGGCCGATATCGTGATTTTTGATCCCACATCGATTCGCGACCTTGCGGATTTCGAAAACCCTAACCAGTTATCGCAAGGCATGAACGACGTACTCGTGAATGGAGAGGCCGTAGTCGAAGAGGGGAAGATGACTGGAGCCAGACCAGGCAAAGTCTTGCGCGGACCGGGCTACCGGCCATGACTACTTTTGGGTTAGCGTCAGTTTGTGCAGGCCAACCTTCGCAGTATCGATGCGATCCGGAAGGGCAAAAACCGAATCTATTCCTACTTGCGGATACTTGGGCTGCACGTATTTTTCGACGAATGCTTCAAGCACAAATCGAGGAATTTCGACGTCGTCTAGAGTGACCGTGTCGACATTGACGTAGCCCTTCCTGCCGACGCCATGAGCGTGGGCGGTGACGACAACATCATGGACACCGGAGAACATCGATAGCAGCGGATTTGCCGACATTTTTCCCGCTCTTAGTTTGTCGAAATCCACTCGCGTATTCGCAGTGATGATTTCCGGCTGCGCCTGGAATTTCACCGACTGCACACCCTCTGGCAACTGTACTTGGTCAGACCCCACGTACTCGTTGATCTCCTGCTCGCTGAACTCGGTGGGAGTCTGATCGGGCGCACGCGTGGCCCCGTTCACTTCCAGGCGGTGCAGTTTCTGCTCGAAACCGGATGAACCGGGAGGAAGGCTTTGAGCCAAGAGAACCGAGGCGAGAATCGCAAAGAGAAAAGAAGACCCGAGAAGTTTCATGGTTTCAACGCGGCGCGCGTCTGGCTCAGCACGGCCGGAGCGACTTTAGGCTCTGGCAATGTGCCGGTGATCGTATAGCCCTGGCGCGTGTCGCGCACTAACTTGACGTTCAGGGCCTGACCCAGAGATGCAGTGCCACTGAGTTGAAAGATGCCGCTTGGAGTTTCAAGTTTGCCTTCTTCGATGTCGAACGACGAATCCCGCAACCGCAACAATGCCACCAAGCGATGAATGCGCAACGGTCCATCACCGCTTCCCAATTCAATATGGGGCAGTGAACCATCCATGATCTCGACCTTCAGCTTTCCTAGGGCTGAGGTCATCATTTGCTGCAAGTTGGCGCCCGAGGCACCGACCTCATATGCTGCACTCACGGTGCCCGTGATCCATCCATCGTGCATTGCCTGTGCCACCTGTTCCATCGAGGTGTGATCCACGATACCGCTGCCGTGATACGCGGGAGGCTGCGACATAAAATCGGCGCTCCATTCCCCAGAATGACTGCCACCCAGCACCGTGCCTCGCAATTCCGTCAGCCTCAGTTTCCCATTCTCGAGAGCAACATTCGCTGATACTTTGCTCGCGACAAGCCGACGAAAATCTACGTGGGCAGCGGATAACCTGCCCGAGGCGTGCAGTGCGGCCAAGTATGGTTTAGCTGGCGAGGCCGACAGAAACCGGTACCACGGACGCTTCGCATTGCGCGGATCCAGTAGCCGCGCGAGTTCGTCGGCTGCAACCGAGTCGGTATGCAGATCGAACTGAACCAGGCACGAGTCGGGGGATCCGCACCCTCGCGGCATTTGGACCGAACCCTTCCAGGTGCTTGTGCCAAACGACGCAGTCAGGTTTTGCGCCCGAATTTGATCGGGCAGCAACACGATATTCGCGGAAGCAATCTGCAACGGCGCATTCACCCCACGAATTTCGGCTCGGATCGATCGCAGTTGCGCCTCGCCTGTGGCGACCGGCGCCGCAAAGCCAGACCATCCCCCGGCCAGTTGCAACTCGACCTTGGCCTGGCCATCCGCCGTAGGGTGTAGCACGGGAATTCCTGCCGCGCGAGCCACCTGCAACAACTTGTGTACCCGCGTGTCTCCGGACAGGTTCAAGGCGTATCCTTCGCGAGAAGCCCAGCCACGGGCGGTCAGCACGCGCTCGGCCCCCATCAGCAAATCGAATTTCCCAATTTCCATTCGCGTAGCCGGCGACTCTGATTTCCGTCGTAGGCTTGATTGCGGCTCTGCTGAAATTGAAAACGGAATGCTGCTTACGATCATTTCGGAATTGTCGCCGCCGGACGTAAGCTTGATTTCTTCCGCTTCACCATCACCGGACCACTCGGTGCCGCTTGGGGCGCCTTTCAGGTTGAAGCCGGCATTCACTTTTCCTTCCGCATTCAAATCGTCAGGGATGTTCTTTTTAACTCGTCGGGCGAGCGCTAATACCGAGGAGGCTGGAACGTCCTTGAGTTTCAGCGAGAGATCGTAAGCTGCTTGTTCTGAAATGTGATCGGCACCGCCAACGATCGTGATCAATCCGTCGCCTACGGGAGCCGAGCAGTCCAAATGAGAGAGACTTTGATCGACGCTGCTATATTGGCCGCTGCACTCCGCGCCTAAGCGCAGTGCGGTTTCGGTCGGCAAATCGTAGCGCCGAAAATCGTTAACGAAAGCCGATGTTTTGAAATGAAGCGCAGCTGGGCTTCCTTCCAGTGTGGCGTCGAGAGTCAAAGTTCCTCGCCATCCCTTATCGTTGCCCGTCCAAAGCTTGCTCAACTGGCCCAGTTGGCCCTGGTCCCACTCCATAGTGAATTGCAGAGGCGTTTGTCTGAGGCTGGTTGCGCGCTGCCAAGTCCCGTTCGCACGCAAGGTGCCAGTGTCGGTGATATTGAAGTCGGTTCGCACCGGCTTGGCTTTCAGTCGCATGCCCCAGGCATTCTCGGAGTCTTGCCAGAGCGCAAAATCAGCTTCCGTCAGAGCATGCGCCTTCTTTTCCGGTCCAATTTTGAAGTTGATTCTTCCTTTGTCGGCTTCGATATAAGGAAAGCCGGGCCGCGACTCTGATCTGGTTTTCCCAGTTGGGGCCACTGGAGTCTGAGAGGCACGCTCGAGAATCGATTCCACATTCCAATGCCCCTCGCTGTTACGAACCAGGTTGAGGCTCGGATCTGTCAGTTCGAGACGAGAGATTTCCAGCCGTCCGCGAAGCAGGGAAGTGACTCGCAGGTTCGCCACCACTTCATCAGATCGCAGCATGGGCTCCGCGCTGAACGCTGGGTCATCATGAATCGAGAAGTTATCGAGTTCGAATCCTGGTGGCAGGAAGCGCAGGCTGACATATCCGACTTGTACCTGGCGACCGACGGCCGATGAGATCGATCGAACAATGCGCCAGCGTAGGCGGTCGGCTCCCGGCCGGATCAGGAACAGGCCCACAAGCACAATGCACATCGCAACCAGCAATCCGCGTTTGCTACGCGAAAGCTTCACCGCACCACCTTTAGCGTGCGCCTCCACCGGGTCTCATCGAAGAAGTGGAAAATTACTTGTCCGATGAACTTCAAACGATCACTGACTTCGGTTTTCTGATATTGGTCGGCGGGGGTTTCAAATGACCAGTAGATGAAGAGCGGGCGTCCAATTACATTTTCCTTGGGAATGAAGCCCCAAAACCGGCTGTCGTAGCTTACATCCCGGTTGTCTCCCATTGCGAAGTAGCTGTCTGGCGGTACGACGATGTCATCGCCCTGGATGTATTGCTTCATCACTAGTTGCCAGTCGGGAAACAAATTGTTGTACTCGGTGGGAGCGACGGCCGGAAAGTTATCTCGATAGGGGTTATAGCTGTCCGGGCTGCCGTGGATCGCATAGGGTTCGTCGAGTTTCTGCCCATTCCGGTAAACCGCAGCATCACGAAGGTGGATCCGATCCCCGGGTACGCCGATGATTCGTTTGACCACGTATAGTCCGGGTTCGGCGGGCGAGAGGAACACAACAATGTCGCCGCGTCGCACATCCCGATAAGGAAGCAGCGGCCCCAGCCACTTGGTAGCCGGCGCAAACTGTTCACGATTCACAAATACGTGGTCGCCAATGAGCAGTGTGTTTTCCATCGAACTCGAAGGAATCTCGAAGGCCTGGACAATAAAGGTGATGATGAAAAGGCCAGTCACCAACACCGCGGCCAGAGAAGCGAGGAACTCGACAGTTGTTTCCTTCTCTTTGAGGGGTTCTTTCGTTTCTTTTTTGGGCGCTCGCACTTGTTCTGTATTCAAATCTCGTTCCTTCAGTGGACTAATCGAAATGTCCGGTCCCACCGGGTGATCTGGAATAAGTGTGTCACTGCATATGCGAAATGAAAAAGTTTATCACCTGAATTCGGCATTCCCGGCATATCGCTGTCCATATCGCGAACCGACCAGTAGATCAGCAGCGGACGGCCGATAACGTTCTCGCGCGGGACAAATCCCCAATATCGGCTGTCGAGGCTTTCATCGCGATTGTCGCCCATCACGAAATAGTGACCTTCCGGTACGATCAATTGCCCGTCTTCTACCAACTGGTGCATCTCCTGCCACCAGTCGCCCTCAAGTCCGGGGACCGACATGTTCAGGCGAGGGAAGTCGTCTCGAAACACGTCGTGCACCGGCGACGTGTAGCGGACATAGGGTTCCTGGATGCGGGTTCCATTTACAAAAACTTCCTTGTTCACCAGGCGCACGCGATCCCCAGGAACGCCCACCACCCTTTTCACGAAGTGCTGCGTCGGATTTACGGGATATTTAAAAACGATGA